>Ga0075030_100004415_pt1 | contig 12716 bp, 12 predicted proteins | sample LitLauG_LLR_2012_FD_71393 | JGI IMG/M metagenome (GOLD analysis project Ga0075030, IMG submission 71393) | Freshwater sediment microbial communities from Pennsylvania, USA - Little Laurel Run_MetaG_LLR_2012 | ecosystem: Environmental > Aquatic > Freshwater > Creek > Sediment | place: USA... | reverse complement strand
TCTATGGTAGCGCGGCCAGGGTGAGTGGTTGCTAGCGTTCTCGGAAGATCAAATGCGGAGGCGGAACGCCCCCGCGACAGCCGGCCCAGAGGCCGGCGCTACGTTCCTGTTAACATTCTGTTTTACTGTCTGCTGTTCGCTAATCATTCGCCATGTTGGAACTGTCTACACCGGTGCAGTTCGTGAAGGGGGTGGGTCCGCGGATTGCGGAGATTCTAGCGGGTAAAGGAATCCGCACGGTCGGCGATCTGCTCCACTATCTTCCGTTCCGGTATGAAGACCGTTTGAATCCGCGTGGAATTGCAGAGCTGCGGCCGGGGGAGATGGCGACGGTCATCGGCGAGGTGCGCAACTCGGGCCTGTTCCGGACGCGCCGGATGCCGATTTTCCAGCTCACGGTCGGGCAAGGGCGGGCGCGACTGCGCTGCCTATGGTTCAACGCCACGTATCTCCAGGGGAAGTTCAAGCCGGGGGAGATGATCGCGCTCTACGGGAAGGTAGAAGAGGACCAGCGTTCGCGGGAGTTGCAGATCATGCAGCCGCAGTTTGAGATGCTGGGGAGCAGCGACGGCGATGGAAGTGAGGCAGAGAAGAAGGCGGCAGAGTCGCTGGAGATTGGGCGCATAGTTCCGATCTACGAGTCGGCGGGGCAGGGAAAGCTTTCGCCGAGATGGTTCCGGCGCGCGATCAGGACGGCGCTTGAGAATCTGACGCCGGAGTTGCCGGATGCGATCCCGGCGATGGTGCGGGCGCGGATGGGGCTGATCGGGCCGCGGGCAGCATTGTGGAATGTGCACTGGCCGGAGCCTGGTGAGAGCTTTCACGATTTGCAGTCTTCGCGGACAGCGGCGCACATCCAGCTGATCTTTGACGAATTGTTTTTTGTGGAGCTGGGGCTGGAGTTGAAGCGGCGGCAGCAGAAGACGCAGACGGGAATCGCGTTTCGGCTGGATGATCGGGTGCGGGCGGCAATTAAAAAGATATTACCGTTTCATCCCACGGCGGCGCAGAAACGCGTACTGAAGGAAATTGCGGAGGACATGGAGAAGCCGTATCCCATGCGGCGGCTGCTGCAGGGGGATGTGGGATCGGGAAAGACGATTGTCGGGTTCGAGGCGGCGATCATCGCGATCGAAAACGGGTGCCAGGTGGCGCTGATGGCGCCGACGGAAATCCTGGCACAGCAGCATTACTTTTCGGCGCGGCGCATCCTCGAGAATGCTGGCTATCGCATTGTGCTGCTGACGGGATCGGTGGAAGCGGACCGGAAGCGCGAGATCCGGAGGCACATTGCCCAGGGAAATGCGCAGCTGGTGATCGGCACGCACGCACTGCTGGAAGAAAAAGTCGAGTTCGCCAAGCCCGGACTGGTGATCGTGGACGAGCAGCACCGGTTTGGAGTGATGCAGCGGCTGAAGCTGATGAAGAAAAGCTCGGGAGAAGATGTCCAGCCTTCGCTGGGCGGGACGGACCCTTCGACTGCGCTCAGGGCAGGCTGCGTCCGTCCCCACACGAGTCCTGCGGAGCCTGACGTTTTGGTGATGACCGCCACTCCAATTCCGCGAACGTTGGCACTCACGTTGTATGGTGACCTCGACTTAAGCGTGCTGGATGAACTTCCTCCCGGCCGGACCCCGATCGTCACCAAACGGACCAGCGACGATCAATCGCCGAAAGTGTGGGACTTCCTGCGCAAGCAGGTAGCTGCGGGGCATCAGGCGTACGTGGTGTATCCGGTAATCGCCGAGAACGATGAGAGTGAATTGAAGGCCGCGGTGAAGATGTACCGGGAATTGAGCGGCAAGGTGTTTCCCGACTTGAAGGTAGGGTTGCTGCACGGCCGGCTCGACGCGGATTTGAAGGACCAGGTCATGAGCATGTTCCAAAAGGGCGAGCTGCAGATCCTGGTGGCCACGACGGTCATTGAAGTGGGCGTGGACGTGCCGAATGCGACGGTCATGGTGATCGAGCATGCGGAGCGCTTTGGATTGGCGCAGCTTCACCAGCTGCGGGGACGGATCGGACGCGGGGCGGCGAAGTCGTACTGCATCCTGATGACCGGGGGGAAAGTCACCGAAGAAGGCGAGCGCCGGTTGCAGGCGATGGTGGACAATAGCGACGGCTTCAAGATCGCGGAACTCGACCTGGAGTTGCGCGGGCCCGGAGAATTTTTTGGGACGCGCCAGGCAGGACTGCCTGACTTCCGCGTGGCCAACATCATCCGGGATGCGCAGTTGCTGGAAGCGGCGCGGCGCGAGGCGCAGGCCGTGCTTGCCGGTCCGAATTCGGAAATCTCATCGGAAGAGATCAGCCGCGCGCTGGTCCAGATGCGCTCGCGCTGGCATCACACCTACGGTTTGGTGGAAGTGGGCTGAATCCTGCCGGACTTCACCGATTTGAAGCGTTCATGCTGGTTGTTCGCGAGGCTAGTGGGACGCTTTCGTCCAGACTCAGCCTTTGACCTTTTTTGTACGCGGTGTCGTACTGATCTTGGGGCAGAAATTCGCGGACCGAAGCGAAATATGCATCCCGGAAGCGTCGCCCGGCAGGTTCGATCTTGAAATTCATCGAGTCCCGCACACCTTGCGCAGCGCGGGCGGGGCACGGTCAGCAGTCGACAGTCGCGGATCACGGACGCGCCGTGTTTAGCCGCATCGGTTGCGCATCGTGCACGTGTCGGACATGACGATCAATCACGATCGCCGCGTCGCCGATCTCGAGACGGTTTACGATCCCGTGAACGGCGTGTTCAACTCGCTGTTCGCCACGGCTACTCCACTCTTCTACGCGGCGGACGACGGCAGCGGATATTCCGTGGTTCGGATGAAACATTCCGGCCTCCGCTTTTTTGAACCCGACGGGGCGACAGGTGGCAGCGACGCTTTCGTCGGAACTGATAAAATCAATAACGATGTCCAGTAACTCCCAGCTAATTCAGATTGAGCTTGCGCCTCCGCCGCGGATGCCCAAACCGCAGTGGCTCAGGGCGAAGGCTCCGGTTGGCGACAACTTCCACAATCTGAAGAAGCTTGCGCGCGGCCTTGGCTTGCATACGGTGTGCGAGTCGGCGCAATGCCCGAACATTGGCGAGTGCTGGAACCACAAGACCGCAACGTTCATGCTGCTGGGCGACATCTGCACGCGGCGGTGTGGATTCTGTGCGGTGCCCAAAGGACGTCCGGAGCCGATTGATTGGGACGAACCGCGGCGCGTGGCCGAAGCCGTGGCTACCCTCGGCTTGAAACATGCAGTCGTGACCAGCGTGAATCGTGACGACGATAACATCGGGAGCGCGCGAGTGTTTGCGGAGACGATCCGCGAGATTCGCGAACTGACTCCCGACTGCCGGATCGAAGTACTTATTCCTGATTTTCAAGGGTTGGAAGAATCTCTGCGAATTGTGCTCGATGCGAAGCCCGACGTGCTCAATCACAATACCGAAACGGTGCCGCGTATCTATCGTGCGGTGCGATCGGGAGCGCGCTACGAGCGCACGTTGGGATTGCTCGAAAATGCCAAGAAGATGTCTCCCGGCATGGTGACCAAGAGTGGGGTGATGGTGGGATTGGGCGAATCCACCGAGGAATTGATTGAAGTCTTCCGCGATCTGGGAATGCGCGGCGTAGACATCCTGACGGTCGGACAGTATCTGCGGCCTTCCAAGGACCATCTGCCCATTGCCCGCTTTTACGAGCCGGAGGAGTTTGTGTATCTGCGGAACGAGGCGCTGCGCTTCGGATTCCGCCATGTGGAATCGGGGCCGCTGGTGCGGTCCAGTTATCATGCGCACGAGCAAGCTGACGCAGGTGCGTCGCCGCGGGCGGTGTCTTAGCTTGCGGAGGCGCGGGTTTCCCGCCAAATTCCAATCCCGACAGAACACGCCGCACAGAGCCAGTATCTCCATCGAACAAATAGGCAATCGAAAGGAACTCCACGAATGGTGACCGTTCTGCTGGTCATCCTGGGATTTTTTGCCGGCCTGCTGGGAGCCTTGACCGGCATCGGCGGCGGCGTGTTGCTGACGCCCATTCTGGCGCTGCACTTTGGCATCCCGATCCGCGAGGCGATCGGAACCAGTCTCGTGGCCGTGATTACGACTTCGGCGGCGAGTTCGTCGGTGCACCTGCAGCGGCATACGACCGATATCCGTCTGGGGATGACACTCGAACTGGCAACTTCTCTGGGGGCCGCCGTTATGGCGTACCTCGTCGGCTACTTCAACCGCAATGCGCTCGAGGGATTGTTCGCTGGGTTCTTACTCTACAGCTCGATCATGATTCTGGTGCGGGGCGGCAAGGTGAAGGATGAAGATCTTCCCACACGCAACGAGAACGGAAACACGGTCATTCCTCCGTACGAGCCGAAGCGGTATCCACTCGGCCTTTCGGCGTCGTTGGTGGCAGGAGCGCTGTCGGGACTGCTGGGCATCGGCGGCGGACCAATCAAAGTCCCAGTGATGTATATCTTCATGAACGTGCCGCTGATGGTGGCCACGGCGACATCGAATTTCATGATCGGCGTGACGGCAGCGGCCAGCGCGATCGTGTACTACCGCCGCGGCGACATCCTGGTGGACTATGCCGCACCCATGGCCGTGGGCGTGTTTATGGGATCTCTGCTGGGGGCGCGTCTGGCGCCTCGCATTCACAACAAGGTCGTCGTCTACTTACTGGTGGCGGTGATGCTTTACCTCGCGGGGCATCTCACAATTCATTTGTTGCAGGGCGTACTATGAGCGAACTGAGAGAACCGGCATTCGACCGTATTGTCGCCATCGTGCTGCGCACAGGCGCATTTGGATGCTTTTTTGTCATGCTGTCCGGAATGGTGGCCGACATCATTTTTCATAGCCCCATTGCGAGGGATATCGAACTGGCCGGAGTGCTGCTGATGCTGGCGACGCCGGTGGTGCGCGTCCTCGTGGCGTGTTTCCTATTCTTCCGCGAGAAGGACATGAAGTACGGATGGATCTCACTGGGAGTGCTGGTGATTCTGATGTTAGGGGCGGTCTTCGGGATTGGGGAGCACTAACGGCTCAGAAGATGTGCAGCTTGATACTCAGATACTTCTTGGGATTCTCCCGGAACGCCTTCATGAAATCGCGGGCCTGGATCATGGTGTCGTTCGCGTTGTTGTAGAGCGATTCGTCCTTGAACAGCTTGCCAACCGTGCCTTGTCCGGCTTCGAGTTCTGTGGTGAGTTGGGAAAGCTTGGTGATCGTTGTATCAATCTTGTTGGCGAGTTCCTGATCTTTGGTCAGTTTTCCGATCGTGCCTTTGCCCGCATTGATGTCGTCGGTCATCTTCTTGAGATTCGCGATCGTGTCGTTCGCGTTGTTGTAGAGCGATGGATCCTTCAGGAACTTGCCCGCCGTGCCTTTGCCTTGCTGCATGTCGTCGATGACGCCATTCATCTTGTCGAGAGTTGAGATGAACTTGTCGTAGGCGTCATTGCGGCTGATCAGGCGCCCCAGGCTTCCCTCTCCATTGCCAACCTGCTCGACGATCTTCTGGAAATCCGCAACGGTCGCGGAGAACCGGTTGTAGAGCGTGGGATCGTAGATAAGTTTGCCGAGCGATCCTTTCCCGCTTTCGGCGAAAGCCAGGATCCGGTCAGCTCGCTTCAGCAACGCGTCCATGTTCTGCAACGTACTCTGACTGGCGCGAACCACCTGGTTGAAATCAGGGTGAATCTGGGTCGGAAGGGTGTCGCCGTCTTGCACCGGGCTGCCGATGGCCTGGGAGCTGTCGATATCCAGGTAAGTTTCACCCAGCACGCCGGCGGTCTCGAGCGAGGTCACGGAATCGCGGCGTAGTTCGAAATCGTACCTGGTGTTGACTTTCATCGTAACTTCGACAGGGGTGAGTTGTTTATCCTTGTCGGGTACGATGCGGATGTGGATAACATTGCCAATATCCACTCCATTCAGCCGGACGGGAGCCCCTTCGCGCAAACCTTGCGCATTATCGAAATAGGATTTCAGGGTGAAGTGCGGCGTAAAAAGGCCAGTGGTGCCCGACATGAGGAACAGCAGCAGGCCCAGGGTCAGACTGGCGGCAATGACCGTGATCCCAACCCGCAGTTGCGACCATTTAAGCTGCTTCTGGCTAGGCAAACGATTCCCTCACGACTCCAGTCAGGGCAAGCATCGCCGGCAGCGCCAATCGCTCAGAATCGCCCACGGAGGATTTCAAGACGCCCACGGCAGCATGATAACAAACCTTCGCTAGGGCGCTAGGCTGCTTTTGCCCGCAGAGCCGGCATGAGAACCAGCGCTGCTAAGTAGGCGAACGCTCCGCAGGCCAGGGTGATTGTGAGTCCAAATTGGATGGCAATGACCATCGCCAGCACCGAACCCATAACACTGGCTGCGGCATTCAGGGCCCAGGCCCACTCGATGGCATTATCGTGGGCCGATGCCGCCGCCGCAATCGCACGCAGGCCAGTCGGGAACGGCATCCCCATGATGAATCCGAGGGGCGCAAGGAGGATTCCGCTCACCAGCAGGCGATATCCGAAGCCGAAGCCGACCAGTGCCGTAAGACGGCTAGGGAGGAAGAAGAGATAGGCGAGCAGCGTGGAAAGAATCAAGACGAGCGGCAACCATCCCATCTCTGCACGTGGCAACCACACGCGTGAGAAAAGACTTCCGGCACCGCTCGAAAGCAGCAGCAGGAAGATCACCACAGTCAGCGCATAGGTCGGATGACCGAGGAAGAGCACGAAGCGCTGAATGAAGGCAATCTCGACGAGAATATAGCCGAGTCCGATCGCGATGAAGTAAAGGAGCGGCAGCGGTCCATGGCGCGTTTTGCCGCCCTTGAGGGCCAGCGGCAACACGAGGAATGCCAGCACGGCCACCACCGAAATTACCAACACCAGCAGCAGTACGAGCACTCCGAGGTTCACCTTCCAATCAATGCCTTCGCGGAGTCCTTTCTCGGAAAGGATTTGGTTTGCTTTCAGGGTGAAGAAGAAAAATGGCGCGTTATCCGTCACCGGGGCGACGTTATACGCGTATCCGCGCGCAAAAGCGTAGGGATCATTGCTGGCAATGAGCTCCGAGAATGGATTCTGCTCCGGGTGTGAAGGCAGATAGAGAGCGTCCAGTTCCGAATAGCGCTGAAGATGATTCTCTACGGCTTGTTCTTCCTCGGTCGTAAACGCGGTTTTCTTTGCCAGCACCACAACCGGAATGCCGTCTTCGTCGAGCGACCCTTGCGACGCGACTATGAAGTTATGCGAGGGATCGGAGACGCCCAACCGGTGCAGCGCCTCCATCGCAACGGCGACTACGCGCAGGGCCTCGCGCGGATGACGAAACTCCCAGCGCGTGATTGCGATCATGCCGTCGGGCTTGAGGTGCTCGAAATACTCGCGGAACGCTTCCACCGTATAGAGGTTGTTTTCGCTTAGGGCAAATGCCCCGGCCGCCGTCGAAGCCCACGTATCCACGAGAGTCATCTGCACGATGTCGAAATGCTGAGAAGTGGAGCGCACGAACGAACGGCCGTCGGTGACATGTATATGAACGTCGGGCCGCTGGTAGAGATGCTGGGAATAATCCGCATAGCGGCCGCGCATGATCGTGTCGGCGATGATGGGATTGATCTCGATGCCGGTGACGCTCGCGCTACCATTCGCAACCGCGCGAAGAACGTCCACGCCTCCGCCCGGGCCGATAATCGCGTAGTCGCCGTGGGGGCGCAGAACGTTGGCCAGCGCGGGAGGCGCGGACATCAAATTGTGCTCCCACACGGTTCCCTGCCAGTGGGACAGGTCGGCGTTCATGATGTACGTCGAGGCATCGGCGTCGATCACGACCGCCTTGGCCTGACCCTGGCGATCAACCTCAACGCGCGAGAGCGCGTTCCAGCGGGCAAATTCGACCCACGCGGGATCGCGGAACATGCCCTTCGCGTAGACCACGTCGATCAGGCGTCCCGAAAAATTAGCGGTGATGAGGGCTGCGATCGCGAAGGCGAAGATGACTCCAGCGCGTCGCCATGAACGAGTCGCCGCCCAAAATATCGCGGCCAGGCAAAGGGTAAAAGCTGAGACCAGGATTGCGTTCGGTCCTCCCAGCCAGTTCAGCAACGGCACAATGGCCAGGCACGCCAGTGCGCCTCCGCAGAGATCGGCGCCGTAGAGGCGTGTGATCCGATGTGTCTCGCGCGCAAAGACGATTGAGAATAGAAGTCCCGTAAGGAAGAACGGAATCGCAGCTGCGAGGTAAAGCTCCGTCAGGTGCAAGAAATTCCTGCGCGTCACTTCGAGCGCGACACGGGTGTGCAGGACGACTTCAAGCACGGCCACAATGAGAATGGCGTTGGCCAGGCAGAGGCAGGTCGCAAGTTGACGCGTATCGAAGCGGGCGAGAAATGGTTTTAGCAGATAGGCAAATACGCCGCCCGCCCCGAGTCCCAGCAGCGCAATCGAAATCGCGAGGAAGGCAAAATGGTAGAAGAGCACAACTGAGAAAAGGCGTGTAAGGCCCAGTTCCAACAGCAGGGCAGAGAAACTGGTCAGAGCAATGCCCGTCAGCAGCGTTCTTTCCGAAACCTCGTTGGCGCCTGGAGTTTCAACTGCAATGGGGGCGATTACAGACATATTCGGTCGAAGGCGACAGTCTAGCAGATGGATCTCGCAGCGAGTCGCACGGAGTTTCAGTAGTAGGCTACTTTGTCGTTGCGAGCGAACCGAGGAATTCAGGTCTTTGCTGGCGCGTGCAAAAACCTAGGTCCCTCACTTCGTTCGGGATGACAAAAGTAGTTTTTCAGGAATGACAAGAGCAGCAAAGCAGTCCACTACGGAGTTTCAGTCCTCGAGAATCACTTGTGCGATCGCTTGCTCTTCTGTGTGAGAAATGGAGAGCGCGACGTTTTTTACGCCAAGCTTCGCGGCGAATTCTCCCGCTTTGCCGTGGAAGGTCATCGTCGGACGCCCTCCCGGCATGCGCACGACTTCACAATCACGCCACCGCACGCCGTGGTTCCATCCCGTACCGAGGGCTTTCATCGCGGCTTCTTTCGCGGCGAAGCGGGCGGCATACCGCTCGACGCGGTTAGCCTTCGCATCGCAGTAGCGGATCTCGCCCGGGGTGAAGATACGCTGCAGAAACCGATTGCCAAAGCGCTCGATCGACTGGCGGATGCGAGGAACTTCAGCGATGTCGATTCCGGTGCCAACAATCATGCACGCCTTTCCTTCCAGCAAAACTCACACTCAGAATAATCGATCCCCACGATAAATCAATTTGCCCTGATCCAGGCGGCCTTCCGCTGTGAGGGTGTGCGACTTGGGTTTTGCGGCGCCGTCGATGTGCAAGACCTCGTGTCCGTGGGCAACCAGCCAGTCGGACACCAGCATTCGATGGCAGCGGAAATAGAGCCGTTCGGCACACATGTACGCGGTGCGCGATTGTTCTGCAAGACGGACGAGCTCCGCGATGGCATCTTCGAATTCCGGCGTGAGCATGTAGTCGGCATAGTTGCGAAAACTCTGGTTGCGCAAGCCGATGTTGGGAGAATCGTCCAAGCTCTTCTTGCGATAGCCGCCGAGCGCCTTCAACCATACATAGCGGATTCCCGCCGCAGGCAAGGTCTTCTCGAGAGAATCACGGTTGAACTGGGGGAGGCGACGCGACATCGGGAAAGCCCGGATGTCTGCGAGAGTTTCGATCTGATGCGAGCGAAGCGCATCGACCAAATCATCGAGAGATCGCGTGGAATGTCCGATCGTGTAAAGCGTCGCCACCAACGTTGGATGCCGAGAGATCAGGAGACGATGCGAGCGAGCGCTGCCGCGATGGTTGAATCCTGATCAGGAAATACGGTACGAAGATCCAGCAGCACTCGCCCTTCTTCAACCCGGGCGATGATCGGTGGATCGGAGGTGCGCAGGCGCGCGGCCAGTTCGTCAGCGCTGAGATCCGCACAAGTCACCGCCAATAGTCGCGTCGAAAGAACGGCAGATGGAGCGGCCCCGCCCCCGATGATTGACTCGCCGTCCAGGATCTCGACCGCCATTTTCACGAGGCTCGCCGCAGAGTTCGCCTCGATGCTTGATTTCACTGACTCCGCCCGTGGACCGATTTCATGCGAACCCAGTTGCATCATTCGGAGGATCGGGATTGCATCGTGATCGCGCTTCACGTAGGCAAGGAGCGTGGCTTCGAGTGCGGCGTAGGTCAATTTGTCGACACGCAAGGCCCGGAAGAGAGAATTGGCCCGCATTCTTGAGACGAGGTCTGAGCGCCCGCTGATCAATCCTGCCTGCGGACCACCGAGCAGTTTGTCGCCGCTGTAGGTGACAATGTCCACTCCGGCACGCAAGCTGTCGAGGACGCTGGACTCCCCGCCAATGTTGAAAGTTTGAAGATCGACGAGCGCGCCGCTACCGAGATCTTCCATCAGCGGAATCGACTTGGAGCGCGCGAGCTTGACCAGTTCCGCCGTTGCAGGCTGCTCCGTAAATCCAGTGATCTCGAAATTCGAACGGTGTACTTTCAGTAACAAACGCGTCCGGTCGTTGATCGCCTTTTCGTAGTCGGCAACGCGGGTGCGATTGGTGGTGCCAACCTCGCGCAGAACGGCCCCGGATTTCGACATCACATCGGGGATGCGAAACGATCCACCAATTTCAACCAGTTCTCCACGAGAAACAATCACCTCACCGCCTTCCGCCAGCGTGTTCAGCGCCAGCAGAACGGCAGCCGCATTGTTATTGACGACAATAGTCGAGGTTGCAGACGGCGACGCCGTTTCTTCAGAAAGCAGCTTGCGGAAAAGCCGGTCCACGTGCACGTCGCGTTTGCCGCGAACTCCAGCGTCTGCGTCAAACTCGAGGTTCGAATACGACGTCGAAATCTCCCGAATGTGTGCAAGGGCAGATTCCGCCAGCGGAGCCCGGCCAAGATTGGTGTGCAGAATAACCCCTGTCGCATTGATGACTGGGCGCAGTGAATAGCGTAGAGCCTGCAGAATCTGTTGTTCGATCGCCGCGGGCATTCCCCGCAATGCCAGTTGCAAGCCAGCGGCATCCAGCAAACCCGACGTGATTTCCGCGCGCACGCGCGCTAACACCGCGCGGGCTGCGTCGATCATCGCAGCGGCTCCGTGCTTTGCCGCAAGAGGTGCGATCTCTGCCGAACGCACAACTTCGTCGACCGAGGGCAGTTGCCGCAAAAGCTCCGCGTTAGCCGTACTTTTGACCCGTTCCGCCACTTTCGGATTATGCCACGACTGTGGCATTCCTCAGTGACTAGAGCGTGTGCATGTACGCCAGCAGATCGTCGATATCCTGCTGGTTCAGAGTTTGGCTGTATCCGGGCATTTCCTTGCGACCCAACCGAACGATGTCGGTGACGCGCTCGTCATTCGCGGGCAGGCCGCTGATCGGAAGGTATTTATTCTGGAAAACTCCCTTGAGTCCCGGGCCCTTCTTCCCGCGCGTGGAGTAAGGTTCGTGGCAGCGGTCGCAATTCGCGTTGTAGATCTTCCGGCCGGCCGCCTGCTGAGGATTGAGTCCGAGTTCGGCATCGGTCTTGCGCCGTTCCACGTCGCAGGCAGCGAGTGTAAGCAGGGCAGACAGCGCCGTGAGTGGAATCAAGATCCTCGAGCGACTTTTCCGTACATAACTTGCGTCTTTTAATTGCATATCAGTCCTGGGCGCGTGATGCGCCTTCTGCCGCGCCGTTCTACAATAATAGAGTATTGGTTTCGAGCCTGATGAAAGTAACCATCAAACGAGTGTACGAACCGCCGGCCTCCGCAGACGGCTATCGCGTGCTGGTGGATCGCTTGTGGCCAAGAGGCCTCACCAAAGAAAAGGCCCGGGCCGATGAATGGTTGCGCGACCTCGCCCCATCCAACGAACTGCGCCGCTGGTACCACGCCCGCCCGGAAGAATGGGAAGCGTTTCGCAAGAAGTATCTGAAGGAACTGAGCCAAGCCGCGGCACACGAGGCGCTCGATCGCCTCTATCAGCTCGTGCATGCGAAGAAGCGGGTCACGCTCGTATTTGCCTCGAAGAATGAAGAGCGAAATAACGCGACCGTTTTGCAAGAATTGTTGCTCGGCAAGCGCAAGCCTCCCAGGGGCACCGGGCCAGTTGCGGCCGGAACCATGCGTCAGCGCGCCGGTGCCGCACGCCGCAAATAGTACTCCCTTTAATTTCATTTAGAATCCTCCGCAATGAGATCCGTGTTCCAGTGGAACCTGGGGAAGCGCACGCTTGAACTCGGCAAGCGCACGCTCATTATGGGGATCGTCAACGTCACGCCCGATTCGTTTTCGGATGGCGGACAATTCCTGGATGCCAAAGCCGCCCTCGAGCATGCCGAGCGGTTGCTCACTGACGGGGCTCATATCCTCGACATTGGCGGAGAGTCCACTCGTCCCGGTGCCCGCGTCGATTTGCCCACGCAGGAAGCCAGCAATCGTCCCGCGAGTTCGAAGCCGGTAGTTCATGCCGAGGAGGAAATCCAGCGGGTGCTCCCGGTGATTTCGGAATTGAAGAAGAATCATCCGTCGGCGGTCGTTTCGATTGACACGTACAAGGCTGTGGTGGCCCGCGCCGCGTTGGAAGCCGGCGCAGAAATTGTGAATGACGTAAGCGGATTTCGCTGGGATGCTCAAATGGCCCGGACTGTGGCGGACTTGAAGTGCGGCGCCGTGCTCATGCATATGCGCGGACGCCCAGAGGAGTGGCGCACG
>Ga0075030_100004414_pt1 | contig 12717 bp, 12 predicted proteins | sample LitLauG_LLR_2012_FD_71393 | JGI IMG/M metagenome (GOLD analysis project Ga0075030, IMG submission 71393) | Freshwater sediment microbial communities from Pennsylvania, USA - Little Laurel Run_MetaG_LLR_2012 | ecosystem: Environmental > Aquatic > Freshwater > Creek > Sediment | place: USA... | reverse complement strand
CCTGCTCGAACGCGCCATGACCCAGCAAGGCCTGAGCGCCCGCGCCCACGACCGCATCCTGAAAGTAGCCCGCACCATCGCCGACCTCGAAGACGCCGCCAATCTGGAGCCCAAACACATCGCTGAGGCAATCCAGTACCGGAGTTTGGATCGCACGTATTGGGCGTGAGGCAGCGATGAATCCGGTAAGGGGACGAGTTAGGGCGTGCCGCACTTCACTTCGGCTCTCCGAAAGATGGGTCCTGAGGATGAGGGAAGGAGTTCTTGGGATGGTCCCGCTCCTTGATGTAAGCGAGCCATTCGTGAGCAAGGGATTCAGTAGGAAAGAACCCCGATGGCATTTCCTGCGACGGTAGATCCTTCTCTGCACGTTCCACATGTGCATCGCAGACATTCCACAGCGGCAGTCCCCAATGGTCTTTGTAGACGGCTTCGCACAGTTGAATTGAGCCATACCACCCAGTATTCGCGTTGATTGGCAAGAGCGGCTTCTTAGGGTCGGGATGTCGAGCAAGGATCACCTCTTGAAGCCAGTCGAGGATAAAAGGCTTGGTGTCGATGATGCAGCAGTGAGGGATGTTGTTCTGAACCAGATAAACCCAAGGCGCTCCCCGCGGATGATAGCGCTTGTAGAAGTTGTATGGTTTTACCGTCCCTGAGATGGCGTCTCTGCCGCCCACGATGATGAGCTCCGGCACAGCGACACCTTTTTCGTCGAGCGTTATCTTGTCCACATTCTCTGGGTCCGTTTGTCCGGGATTCGTAAGAACTGCCGCCAGAACGCGGTCGGGAGCATAGGCCACAAAATGACCAAAGTATGCTCCCGTTCCCGAAAACCCCAGAACGATCAGCTTGGCCTCCCCTAGTTCTGGATGCCCGCTTTCCGTTCCGATTGTGTTGAGGGCAGAGAAGAGAGATCGACCCAAGCCGTGTTCGGGATTCATATCCATCTCACCTGTTTCCCCGGTCTCGGGCTTACTCGCAGGGCACTGAATTGCCAATACCATGGCCACGTCGTTGCGCTTCGCGAAGGCGAGGACATCAGGGTCGGAATAAAAGCGCGTGATGTCGGGACCTCTGTCGTACGTGACCCAAGCTGCCTTCACTGTCCGGCCGCCTGCCGGAAACGAGGCTTGGTAGTCGCAAGGCTGCGCGATGTTTTCACCAGGTCGGGGCGCGTCAGTCGCCTTGTACTGGTGGAGTTGCGCGACAACCGTCCCAGAGGCTAGCAGCAGCGGGAAAAGCAAGAGTCTCCCCGCTAGGAACGCAAAACCACCTCGCGCTGTGCAGGAGAGGGCTGATGGACAAAGGATTGCAGTTGCGGCCCCGGAGCGAGGCGCACCGTTTCTTAGTGAGATGATTCGAACATTCCCCATGAGCAGCCCTCCACCACAGAAGAGCGTCACAACGGACCAAATGTTCACCTTTTTCTTAGGGGGCTGCAGGCACGGGGTGCCCCATTTCTCGCGTTCTTTGCGAGAAGTGGGGCTTTTGATCGCCGGGGCGAATCCTAGAACCCCTTCGCCTTTAACATCGTCTCCAAATCCTCTGCATGAATCGCCCGCGTCATCGCCTCCTCGCGGGTCAGCTCCTGCTGAAACACAAGCTGCGCCAACGACTCTTCCAGCGTGAACGATCCCTGCTTGCGCGTGATCGTGATCTCCTGATGCAGATGCTGCAGCGCGTTCTTTCGGATATGCTGCCGCGCCCCGTAGCTCACCATCAGCAGCTCCGCTGCCGGTACCCGCCCCCCGTTGCGGCGGGGAAGCAGCGTCTGCGTCAGCATCGCGGCCAACGCCATTGCCATCTCCGCCCGCACCGAGTGCTGCCGTTCCTGGGGAAACGAGTCGGCAATGCGCGAAACCGTCGAAGCCGAGTCGGTGGTATGCAGGGTCGTGAATACAAGATGTCCTGTCTCCGCCGCTGACAGCGCAATGCGAGCCGTTTCCGGATCGCGCATCTCGCCGACGACGATGACATCCGGCGCCTGCCGCAGCGCCGCGCGCAGCGCGGTAGGGAAGTCCGGCGCGTCGATCCCGATCTCCACCTGCTCGATCACGCTGCGGTTGTGAGTATGCTCGTACTCAATCGGATCTTCGATGGTCACGATGTGACGTGCCGCCTGCTGGTTGATCTCATTGACCAGCCCGGCCAGGGTCGTAGTCTTGCCCGAACCGGTCGCGCCGCCCACAATCACCAGCCCGCGCTGCAGCTTAGCGAGTGCGGCCACCCCAGCCGGCAGATGAAGATCGGCCAGTGCCGGAACTTTAGAAGGCAGCGCCCGAACCGTAGCCGCGGTGCGTCCCCGCTCCCGATGGAGATTAATTCGAAAGCGCCCCAAGCCATCGACGCGATAGGACGAATCCCCGATCCGGTTGCGTTGGTAGTCATTGCGCGCGTGAGCCGCCAGAGCGGGAAGCATTGCAGCCTCGATCTCATCCCCAGTGAGTGGGTCGGAAGCAATACTGACCAACTCCCCCTCCACCCGTATGGACGCGGGCGCTTCGGCGACCAGCAACAGATCGCTGCCGTTCCGCGAGACCAGTTGCTCCAGCCACCGCTTCAGCTGCTCAGGCTGGGTGCGAGCTTCCGAGTGAATGACTTGGACACGGGCCGGATTTCCTTCGTTGGTCATGATCCTCTTTGGATGCGAACATTTGCGGTTGAGACGGTCTTCCTAAGCAGTTCGAGTGACTCGAACCAAGTTTCTTTTTCATCCGGAGTGGTGTTCTTGGCCGCGAAGGCCTGCCCTGAGCACTCGAAGGACCGACGCAACCGGCCGGAAGCATATAGGTCCTTCGCTTCACCCAGCATCACAAAGTCTCTCATTACTAACAACAAGAACGCGAGCCCCGGCCTCCCTTGCCCTGGACTCGATGAAAATTCTGCATTCTCTGGCCCGCTCCCCTGCGTATATGTAAAGTGAGGCAGTCAGAGAGCCGCCCATGGCCGAGCCCCTCGCCGCAGAGAAAGCTGCCGACGTCGCCGAAAGCGACTTTGCGGAGATCGTCCACCGCCATCAGGTGATGGTCTATAGCATAGCCCTGCATTTTCTGGCGGACCGCTCTGAAGCCGAGGAACTGGCCCAGGACGTTTTTCTCCAGCTCCACGCCAACTTGGCCAGCCTCAAGTCAGACGATCACGTGAAATTCTGGCTGCGCAAGGTGACCGGCCACCGCTGTATCGATTACAAGCGCCGTCGCGCCCTGCCACAGGTTGGCCTCGACGACGTGCCCGAAAGCGCAGCTCCGGCGAAAGCGCGAGATCCATTGCTCTCTCGCCGGCTGCGCCAGTTGGTCGGCTCGTTGCCAGAAAAGCCGCGCATGATCGTGATTTTGCGCTACCAGGAAGACATGGCCGCTGAGGAAATCGCCAACGTACTGGCCATGCCGGTGGCAACCGTCAAGAGCCACCTGCAACGTTCGCTGGCCATGCTTCGCGAAAAAATGACTCGCGCACTGGGGGAAGTGACGACATGACCATCGATAACGATAGGAAGCGTATGGAAGACGCACTGAAGAACGCATTCCGGCGCCAATCGCCCCCCGACGGCTTTGCCGACCGGATTCTGGCCCGCGTGGCCAAGCAAAATTCGGTCCAGTCCAGACCCGGGCAACGCGATTCGTGGTTGCGACTCTTCGCCCAGCCGCTGCGTTGGGCGGCGGCAGGAGCGCTTGCCGCTGCCCTGGTTGCGGGCGGCATTCACTACCGCCAGGTTCAGTACAAAGCCGAGCACGAGCGCGTCGAAGGCGAGGCCGCCAAGCAGCGCCTGATGCTGGCCCTCCGTATCGCCAGCAGCAAGCTGCAACTCGCCAAGTCGAAAGTCTACGAGATCAATGCTGGCCAGACCGAGAACCGAGACGAAAAGGAGTAGACCCATGAGAATGACAATGAAGATGTTGTGGCTGGTCCTGTTGCTGTTGTCGCCCGGGGTTGCACGAGCCCAAGACATCAAGCTCCCCGCTGACGTCGAGAAGCTCTCTGCTAAGGCCAAAGAAACCGTCGAGGTGACCATGGACGGCCCCATGCTTCGCTGGGCGAGCAAGTTCCTCTCCGCCGAAGATCCCGAAGAGGCGAAGTGCGCCAAACTGGTCGCCAACCTGAAGGGCATCTACGTCCGTAGCTTCGAGTTCGACAAGGAAGGAGCCTACTCCGCCGCCGACGTCGAGGCCTTGCGCTCCCAGTTCCATCCCCCAGTTTGGTCGAGAGTGGTCGGCGTCCGCAGTGAGCGCGATGGCGATAATGTCGACATCTTCTTCAGGATGGAAGACGAGAAGATGGCCGGCATCGTAATCATCGCCGCTGAGGCCAAGGAACTCACGTTCGTCAACATCGTGGGCCCGCTCGAGGTCGATCAGTTGGCCGATCTGGGCGGCGAGTTCGGCATCCCAAAGCTGAATCCCAAGTCATTGTCGAAGGCGCAGAAGGGAGACCGCAGATGAAATCTCTCAGAGTGTTTGTCTTAATCCTCACTGTTTCAGCGTCGTCTCTCGCCTCCGACCACGAGTTCCGCGGCGTAGTCCGCGCCATCGAGAGCAGCTACGGCGTGCATCACATGCATATCCCGCTGCTGGGTTTCGTCTTGTTTTTTGTCCGGCCCGAAGGCGTCAGCGGCTTGAAACTGGCAGTCTTCGAAAACTTCAATGTTCCCACCGCGCTCGACGACGTAAACCGCATCGTCGAGAACTCTCTCGGCCCCGGCTGGTATCCCTTTGTTCGCGTACGTTCCAAACATGACGGCGAGACCACCCTGATCTATGCCAGCCCTTCGGGCGGCAAACTGCGCATGATGATCGTCAATGTGGAATCCTCGGAAGCCACAGTCGTGGAACTGAAGCTAAGCGAGCGCGCCATCAAGCGCTGGATCGACGAGCCTAAAGAAACCGCGGAAGACCAATCCGGCCACAACCGTCATCACTCCGACAACTGACGATTTTGTTGGCGAGGCGTCCAACCAGTCGGGCGCCTCGCACGAATCCCTTGACCGCGCCTACGGCTCAAGCGTAGCCTCCCCGAGACACTCGTTCGACCTTGACTTCAAAGGAGGCTTCGCATGACTCCACTCTCCGCTCTCTGGCTACCGATCGTGCTGTCAGCCGTCATCGTATTCGTCGCCAGCTCCATCATGCATATGCTGCTGCCCTACCACCGCAGCGATTACCACAAGATCCCCGACGAGGACAAAGTCCTCCCCACGCTACGCGCCGCCGGCCTGAAGCGCGGGCTCTACATCTTTCCCTTCGCCACCCACAAAGAGATGAAGTCGCCCGCCGTGATCGAAAAATACAACCAGGGCCCAGTCGGCATGATGACCATCGCCCCCAACGGCCCGCCCGTAATGCCGAAATTTCTCGGCCTGTGGTTCGGCTACTGCCTGCTGGTCGGCTTCTTCGTCGCCTACCTCACTGCCCACACGGTCGCGCCCGGCGCGTACTACTTAAAAGTCTTTCGCATTGTCGGCACGGCCGCATTCCTCTCCTACGGCCTGGGGCACCTGAGCGATGGTATCTGGAAGAATCAGACATTCAGTTTCACGATCAAAGAAGTAATCGACGGACTCGTTTATGCCCTACTGACAGCAGGAACGTTCGGCTGGCTCTGGCCCCGCTAGCCGGCGAGGTCCACGTTGGGACAGCCGCCTCGGCGTCCTGCCACAAGGCTTGTTGAAAATTCTCGATGTTCGTGTTTGCCTCGACGAACGGCTTGGGAAAGAGCGGCCCTTGTGGAAGAGCGGCCCCGGGCGGCGTTAGGCTCATGGAATCGATACGGACTTTAAGCCGCGACTTTTTGCTGATGGCCTCAGTTCACTTCCCGCGGCCTCATGTCCCCAGTCCGCAGATACCGGTTATGCCAGCCCAACGATTCGGTCAGCAGATGTGGCGTATGTTTCCCATACGACAGCTGCTCCGACCGCGAAAGATAATCAACCAGCAACGGCTTGTACTCCGGACTGGCGCACTTCTCGATGATGAGATGTGCCCGCTGCCGCGGCGAGAGTCCGCGCAGATCAGCCAGCCCGTGCTCCGTAACCAGAACCTGCACATCGTGCTCGGTATGGTCCACATGCGACACCATGGGAACAATCGTCGAAATCGTCCCCTTCTTCGCCGACGATGGCGCCATGAAGATCGACAGGTATCCATTGCGAGCGAAGTCGCCCGACCCGCCAATTCCGTTCTGAATGCGCGATCCCATCACATGGGTCGAGTTGACGTTGCCGTAAATGTCGGCCTCGATCATGCCATTCATCGCTATCACGCCCAACCGCCGAATGATGCCGGGATTGTTTGAAATCTCCTGCGGACGCAGCACAATTTGTTCGCGATAGGTGGCCATATCGGCATTCACTTCGTCGAGCATAGCCGGGCTGAGCGAGAATGCCGTGGCCGATGCCTGAGTTAGCTTGCCCGACTTCAGTAGCCGAATCATGCCATCCTGGATTACCTCGGTAAAGGAAGTGAGCCCTTCGAACGGACCCTCTTCCAGTCCGAACAAAACTGCGTTGGCGATGTTCCCCACGCCGGACTGCAGCGGCAGTAAATTCCCCGGCATCCGGCCCTTCTTCACTTCCCAGCTCAAGAATTCCAGGATGTGTCCAGCAATCCGCTTCGAAGCCTCGTCTGGAGCCTTGAACGCGCTGTTCCGATCAGGAGAATCCGTCAGCACGATGGCGGCAATCTTTTCGGCGGGCACCTTCAGATAGGGCGACCCGATCCGATCGCCGGTCCGCACCAGCGGAATCGGTTTGCGATTCGGAGGCGGCTCCAATCCGTAATAAATGTCGTGCATCCCTTCCAGCGCCATGGGCTGCCACGAGTTCACTTCAAGAATGACCCGCTCGGCGCAGTCGACCCACGTCTTGTTGTTGCCGATCGAAGAGCTCGGCACCACCCGGCCATCCTCCAGCACCGCCGTGACTTCGATCAGCGCCACATCGAGCTTGCCCAGGAACCCGTATTCCACGAACTGAGCGACGTGGCTCAGGTGAATGTCCATGTACTCCATTTCGCCGGCGTTGATACGCTTCCGTGTTTCGGGATCAGACTGATAGGGCAGCCGCAAATGGATGCCGCCCGCCATGGCCAGCGCCCCGTCCAGCTCCGGCCCGGTAGATGCCCCGGTGAAGACGCTGACCTGGAACTTCTGCCCGCGGAAGTGCGCTTCAGCAATGCGGTGAGCCAACTCAATTGGAACAGCCTTGGGATAGCCAGAGCCGGTGAAGCCGCTCATCCCGATCTGGTCGCCAGAACGAATCAGAGCCGCAGCCTCAGACGCACTCATGATTTTCCGCTCCAGGCTGGCGTTCAAGACACGGTTGGCAGGGGAAGAAACACTCATAGTGAAGCCCTCACATTCAGTCGAAGAACCCGCTTTCACCCTAGCGGGGCCTCGTGTTCCCGGTCTGTGATTTCAATCACAGGCGAGTGTGGCCAATGAACAATCTCGACCCTAACTTTCCGCCCATCCGAATCTAGCCAGCGCCGACATCGCCTTCCCAAAAGGCGACTATTCCACAGCGACTAGAGACATCCAGCCAACCCGGTTTACTCTCGCCCCGACGCCGAACCTTTCCAGAAACCCAAGCTGGAATCCTTACTCGCCGAAATCGACAACACCTCCTTCCTCAACACAGCGTGTGTACTCGCACGATAGTTGCAAGATTCTGCAGACGTAGCCGGAGAGGACTCAGTGTCCCAATTCCCTTGTCCAGCAAGGATTTTGCTTGACAGCGCTGTTATGTCTAGGTGTAGCATGCAGGCTCTCAGTCCGGCCCTGCTCGGCCCTCTCGTCCTGTGCGTATGGTCTCAAATGGCTTCCATCCGTTGCGAACAATGCACGACAAAACTACGTTCGATTTTCGTAATTCCAAAAAAGGAGTATCAGATATGCCCTTTAGCAAAGGTCCGTCGAAGATCGTTGTTGTGGTTTCCCTTTGCCTCGGAATGTTTGCACTTTCGGCATTCGCCGCCATTCCCAAGCACGCCGTGAACCTGGGCCCGGAAGATCAGTCGAAGCAGATTAACGTAACGGTTTGGTTGAAGCTGCACAACAAACCAGCCCTCGATGCATTGGTCCGACAGATGTATGACAAGGCGTCCCCCAACTATCACCACTTTCTCACCCTGAAGCAATTCAAGGCCAAGTTCGCTCCCACCGACAAGGATGCCGCTAGCGTGCGCAATTTCCTTGCATCCCAGAACTTGCGAGTCACTTCGACCGACAAGCATAACCACTACGTCATGGCCCAGGGACGCATCGGCGACATGCAAAAAGCATTCAACACTCAGATTAACCGCGTCATGGTCGGCGGTGCGATCCACCGCGTAAACGCAAAGGAAGCTGCCGTTGCCGGACCCGCGGCTGCTTTCGTCGCCTCCGTGCAGGGGCTGAGCGATCTTTCTTACCGGTCCGATGCCGCCCCGGCTGCCGATCCTGAAACAGGCACGCCTTATGCCGGACTCCCCCTTACTGGCGCGGGAACCAACGGGCTTTTCTTCAGCGCCGACTGCCTCCGTTCACCTCAACTGGTTACCTTCACTACCGGAGGAGGTTTTCCCGCTGCAGCTTATTTCGGCAACCGCTATGGAGCTGACATCACCAATGGCCCTCCTAATCTGCCGTCCTGCGGCTACGACGCCGCGGAAATCCAGACCGCCTACGGCCTCAATCAACTCTACAAACACGGGTTGGACGGGACCGGTCAGACCATTGTCATTGTCGACGCCTTTGGCTCCAATACCATCGTGGACGACGCCAACCTCTTCTCTCAGTTGAACGGCCTGCCCGCCCTCACCTCGTCGAATTTTCAGATCTACACTCCCAACGGCTCTGCAGCCTGCACCAGCACGAACGGATGCATAGCCGGAAACTGGCAGTTCGAAACCACGCTCGACGTTGAATGGGCGCATGCCGTTGCTCCGGGCGCCAACATCGCGCTGGTGCTGGGGGCAGATAATTCGTTCACCAACCTCGATATCGCCAACCTGTTCGCGATCGAGAATCAGCTTGGAAGCGTAATTTCCAACAGCTTCGGGATTCCGGAGATTGCCCTGGTCAATTTTCTGCCGTCCGAACTGGTGGTTGAGAACGGCATTTCCGAGATCGCTGCAGCGCTAGGGATTTCGCAAAACATCTCGACCGGCGACGCGGGTGATAACCAGGCACTCGACAACGCGGCTTTCGGCATCAATTCCGTATCGGTCGGGGCTAATGCCGATTCTCCGTTTGCCACCGCGATTGGCGGGACCAGCACGTTCCTGGATTCCAACCACAACATCAAACTTCAGACCGGATGGGGCCTGAACTTCGCGCGCATTGCCAACCCCACTCCCAATCCGCCCACCATCCCTCCTCTGTTTTTCGGTTTTCAGGGCGGCTCCGGAGGAGGAACCAGCGCTGTCTACTCCAAGCCCAGTTTCCAACGCCGGTTGCGCGGCAAGTTCCGCCAGGTGCCGGATATCTCCATGAACGCGGATCCCGAGACCGGGAACGAGATCATCGTCACCCCCGACAGTGTTCCCGGGGACCCGCAATTTGTCGAAGTGTTCGGCGGAACCAGCCTCTCCTGCCCCATGTTCTCCGCCCTTTGGGCAATCGCCAATCAGGCCGCGGGAGGAGGACCAATTGGGCAGGCCGCGCCCATCCTTTATCAGCTGGGCGGCGACGCGATTGTCGACGTCAAGGCAGTCTCTTCTCCGTTTAACGTGACCGGAGTCATTCTCAACCCGCCCAATAAACCGGTCTTCGAAAGCGCAGCGTATCTGGCACAACCTCTGGGAAACACGACCCGATTTTTGAGCACGTTGTTCCAGAGCGCCGCATCGACTCGCTGGGATGTCTTCACCTTCGGTACAGACTCGTCGCTGACCACCGGCAACGGTTGGGATAACGTGACCGGCCTGGGCACGCCAAACGGAGGTGAATTTGTTCAGGCAGTTGTAGAGCAGGTCTCTCACTAGAATCGTGGAGGTGTCATCAAGGGCCGCCGCTTGGCGGCCCTTCTTTACCAACAAACCGTAGCCATCCCGTCAACAGAGGGGCAAACCCCCATCTTCAGCGGAGGACTCCTACGAGAGCTGAAGAAGATGAGCCTGTATCTCCGTCAATCTCGGAATAGCTCACCCTCTGCCCCTGAACCTTATGATGTGCCGCCGATCGCGCTTCGACGGCCTGCCTTCCGGCAAGATTTCAAATTGCCGCATCGCCTTCCGCTCAGCCGCCACCTTCTCGCGCAGCGCCCGGCTCTCCTCGGTCTCGCGATAGAGTGTCTGCGCCACCGAAGCCGGACCGCGCACCTCACTGAGCAGTAGCACTTCCACCTGAAAGTCTCCGCCCTCATTGCTCACCTGCAGCATGTCGCCAATCCGCACCTCGCGCGCCGCCTTGGCAACCTGCCCATTGGAAACAATCCTGCCAAGTTCGCACGCTCGTTTGGCCAAGGTGCGAGTTTTGAAGAACCTCGCGGCCCACAGCCACAGATCCATCCGCACGCTGTTCATGGTCGTATTGTTCGGAATCATCGGCTCTTCTTCAATAACCTGAGCTCGAATCCGTCGAGCAGAGCGCATAGCCCGAATTCGAAGCGTCGGTCAGGTGTCCCGTCGATCAGTTCGTCTGCGAGGGTGACCAACGTCGGGTAATGTTCCGTGGAGAGCGACTTGAACCAGCGCCTCGCTTCCTCGCGCATGCTTTTCAGCGACGCTGTCCCCCTGGTGCGACCGAGTGTTTCGTCGAGCACGAATCCCACGACGTAAGAGTTGTGGACGAAGGCGGCATCGGTGGCCTCGGCAGCCGGGAATCCTGCACTCACCAACGCGTCCAAAACCTGCTCGATGATGCGGAGACGGTTCGGGCCAAGTGGCGGAGTCGCCGCGAGTACCCGGGCGCCGTCTCTATGTGCCATGAGCACCCGTCGGCACTGCAGGGCGATACCCTCAAGCTGTTTCCGCCACTGTTTGCTTTTGTTCAACCCAGGCACCTCTCCGCAGATCGCGTCTGCGACGAGCGCCAGTAACTGGTCCTTGTTCTTCACGTGGTTGTAAAGAGAGGCGGCTTTGATATCCAGGCGCTCCGCCAGCCGTCGCATCGTCAGCCCATCGAAGCCCTCATCGTCGAGCACTTCCAGAGCCCGCCGGACCACCCGCTCACGAGTCACCGGAGCGCGGTCCGTCCCGGGCCTGGCCCAGCCGGTCAGGCTGTGGAAAGCATCCTCCGTCTTCTCTTTTGCACGGGCCATGCGTTGACAGGCTAACACCAATCGTATAAACTAACATGGTTAGTCTATAGCGAACGCCGTTAGTATGCGAGCAAAATGCTGAAGAAGAGAATCTCGCCAGTCCAATACCTGACCAGCTCCGTAACTTCGAAGGACGGCACCGCCATCGGCTACCGACACCTCGGCCACGGCCCGGGTGTGTTGCTGCTGCACGGTGGTATGTCGTCAGGCCACAATCACATGGAACTCGCCGGCGCTCTCAGTGACTCTTTCACCGTGAACCTGCCGGACCGCCGCGGCCGTTGCTATAGTGGTCCGTTCGGCGACCACTACAGCATAGAGAAGGAAGTTGAAGATGTGAACGCGCTCCTTACAAAGACCGGCGCGCATGATGTCTTCGGACTCAGTTCGGGAGCTCTCATCACGCTCGAAGCAGCGCTCACGCTGCCGGCCATTCACAAAGCCGCCATCTATGAACCACCTTTCTTCCTCGACCGCTCCATCCCCGCCGCCGTCTTGAGACGCTTTGATGAGGAGATGGCCCAAGGAAAAATGGCGGCCGCTCTCATCACCGCTATGAAAGGGGCTCAGGCGGGGCCACCGGTCTTCAACATCATGCCTCGTTGGCTGCTCGAGTTACTCACCAGCATGGCGATGAAAAGTGAGGATAGGAAGGGCAAGGGAGACTACGTCCCAGTGAGGGATCTCGCTCCGACCCTGCACTATGACTTTCAGCTCGTCGTCGAGATGAGTGGGACGCTGGCAAGGTTCGCAACTACGCCCGTCGAGATGCTTTTGCTAGGCGGGAGCAAAAGCCCGGCTTTCTTAAAGCTGGCCCTCGAAGGTTTGGAAAATGTCTTGCCTCGTGTGGAACGTGTTGAGTTCGCCGGGCTGGGCCATGCCGCTTCATGGAATAGCGATAGAGGCGGGAATCCGGAACCAGTAGCGCAAGAACTGCGCCGATTCTTTGCTGAACCAAACGTCCCATCGCTAAGCTAATGATTCTAATAAGCTAGGGAGAGGGACTGGGCCATAGAATTAAGGTATCCTTCCAAAACGGGAAATTTCCGACCATCCCCCGGTTGACAAATAAATACTTGACCTCCGCCGAACTTGCCGTTACATTAGCCAGTTCCAGGTTAGTCCGGAAGCTTCTGGGCCTGTTTTGAGCCGCCTGCGCCAGAGGAAGCCAAGTCCAGAAAATCGAGCATCTTCCGTATCCTGGTGTGCATCTATTCAAGTGAGTTGAACGCTTAATCCTTTACATCCTACTCGGAATCAGTGACTTAGGTCGGAACTGGGGTTCCTGTCACCCTCCCGTGGCAAAGGACGAAGGCGGAAGGCCACAATCATAATTAAGGAGAAATAAGGCTCATGCGCTCTGATCGCGTGTTTGATGCTTTACAAACTCTGCGCAACCGGTATATGCTCTGTCAGCTTGCCTCCAAGGCCACGCGGAAATTCCACCGGCCTAGCACCCGAATCCAGGAAACGATGAACGG
>Ga0075030_100004412_pt1 | contig 12722 bp, 10 predicted proteins | sample LitLauG_LLR_2012_FD_71393 | JGI IMG/M metagenome (GOLD analysis project Ga0075030, IMG submission 71393) | Freshwater sediment microbial communities from Pennsylvania, USA - Little Laurel Run_MetaG_LLR_2012 | ecosystem: Environmental > Aquatic > Freshwater > Creek > Sediment | place: USA... | reverse complement strand
GCTCCGACATTCCTTTACGGCTACGAACGCATCACGTTTTTCTCGGCCGGATTTGAAGGCGCCATGATCATCGTGGCCGCAATCTGGATCCTGGTCGAAGCCCTCGAGAAATGGCTGGCAGGATTGCCGCTCGAGCACCTCGGATCTGGAGCGTTGCTGCTCGTAGGCGCAGGATTGTTGAACGCGTGGCTCGGTTGGTATCTGTTGCGCGTCGGAAAACGCACGCACTCGCTCATCCTCGAAGCCGATGGCAAGCACGTGCTCACCGACAGCTATACCAGTTTTGGCGTGGTTGCCGGATTGGGCCTGGTGATGCTGACACGATGGAAGCCCTTCGATCCGCTCGTGGCAATCGCCATCGCAGTGAATATTCTCTGGTCGGGAGGACGGTTGGCCTGGCGTTCCGCAGTCGGATTACTCGACTACTCCGACCCCCAAACCGGCAAGAAGATTCGCGACCAGCTGGACGCCATTTGCAGCGAACTCGGCATTCACTACCACGGCGTCCGCTACCGCACTACGGGATACCGCGAGATCATCGAAGTGCACCTGCTGTTCCCACACGCCACCGCTGTTGGAGAAGCGCATCGCCTCGCGACTGCTCTCGAAGAGCGGTTACCTCGAGAGCTTGGTAAGCCCGCAGAGGTGATTACGCACCTGGAATCGCTGGAAGATCACGAGGATGTGCACACGACCGAGCATTACACGGGACGGCCCGAATAGTCAGCGCCACCTTCCCTCGGCGTGAACTCCCAAACTGTTAGACTGAGCACGGATTCTGGAGAAATTCTTCTATGAACTGGACGGGACGCATCGTCCTGCTGCTTGCCATCTTCACGTCTGCATACCTTTTCTGGCGCAGGTTCGGCCGCGTGCTGCGCATTATTCTCGAATCGAAGCCTGATGCCGATTTTCAATTACGCCCGCTCGCGCCCCGGATCCGCAAGGTGCTCTGGGAAGTCGCCGCCCAGGGATTGGTCATCGAACAGCGTCCGCTCCCCGGTCTGGCCCACGCCCTCGTCTTCTGGGGATTCTGTGGGTTTGGCCTGGTCACGCTGAATCACTTCGCAGCCGCGTTTGGCCTGGCGTTCCTGTCGCGCGATGGGTTCGGCCGCTTCTACTTCTGGTTCGTGGGCGTGTTGGCCATCGCCGTTGCCATTTCGATTGCAGGCCTGGCATTCCGCCGGTTCGTCATCCGCCCCAAGTGGCTGGAGCCGCTCTCGCCTGAATCGGGCCTGATCGCGTTCCTCATCTTCGCTTTGATGGTCACCTACCTGGCCTCGTTCCTGGTGCCGGAGAGAAGTGCGGCCGGATGGGCCGTCTGGTGGTCCCACACGGTGGTGCTTCTGGTGTTTCTGCCGCTGATTCCCAAGACCAAGCACATGCACCTTGTGCTCAGTCCGTTCACCGTTTTCCTGGAGCGGGATGGATTCAGCAAGATCCCGCCTCTCGTCGGTGACGAGGACTTCGGCCTCGATGCCGGCAAAGACCTGACTCGCATCGCCAGCCTGCAAGCTTATAGCTGCGTCGAGTGTGGCCGCTGCACAGAACATTGCCCAGCGAACGCCACCGGCAAGGTTCTGAATCCGAAAGAAATCATCCTCGGCACCCGGCACTATCTGAACGAGTTTGGCCCCAAGAGCAGCGAATTGCTGCTGGGCAAGCACCTTTCGATGGAGGCGTCGTTCCAATGCACCACCTGCGGAGCGTGTGAGTTCCAGTGCCCCGTGGGAATTCAGCATCTGCCCCTGATTGTGGGCCTGCGCCGAGGCGCAGTGAATACCGGCAAATGGGATAACGCCCACGGCGGCGAGTTGTTCGTGACCCTGGAGCGCCACGGCAATGCTCTCGGCTTTGCCGCCTCCGAGCGGCAGAAGTTCATCGAGAAGAACAATCTCCCCTATTTTGACGGCACCCAGGAATACTGCCTCTGGATGGGCTGTCTCGGCTCCTACGACCCCAATGGACGCAAGATCGTGCTGGCTCTCGCCGAGGTCCTGCGTTACCTGGGAATCAGCTTCGGTGTGCTGCAGCAGGAGAAATGCTCGGGCGACCCTGTACGTCGCCTCGGCAATGACTACCTGTTCGGCGAATTGGCGCAGGGCAATCTGGAGCAGATTCGCGAAAGCAAAGCGAGGAAGATGGTCTCGATCTGTCCGCACTGCGTGCGCACGATCGGCACCGACTGGAAGGAACACGGGGCTGACATCGCAATTGAGCACCACACGGAACTACTGGCCCGCTATCGCGACAAGTTGCCGGCAGGTGGCGACAGTCAGACGGTCGTGTTTCACGATGCCTGCTATCTAGGACGCTATCGCGGCGTTTACGACGAACCTCGTGATGTCATCTCGAAGTTCGGCAAGGTCGTGGACCCGCCCCGCTCGCGCGAACGCGGCTTCTGCTGCGGAGGAGGGGGCGGCCTGATGTTCCTCGGCGAGGAGACCGGCAAGCGCGTCAATGTCGAACGCGCTCAGGAACTGGCAGCCACCGGAGCGAAAGTGGTCGCGGCGGCATGCCCGTTCTGCAATTCGATGCTGCGGGATGGCCTGTCTGCCAATTCAGCCACGCCTCCAGAATTGCTGGATGTCGTGCAAATCGCCGCCGCCGCGATTGGGAAGGCAGGGCAGGAGAAAGCTGAAAACTGACCTCGCAAGCACTAGTGAATTGGATCTGGCACTCCGAGTTGCTTACAAATACGAATCGCAGTGGGATTTTTGACTTCGCGATGACGAGGGACCGTGCTTGTCCGTTGGCTCGCGGGATTGTAATACACGCTGTGCTTGGCGCCTTCTCGAATCAGAAGGCAACCGTGGGTTTCAAGGTGGCGAATCAGATCGACGCGCTTCACGTCACGCCACAGAGACCCTGATCTTCTCTCGCGTAACCTTTTTGCCGGGACTTCGTTTTCCAGTAAGTTCCCGATTCGCTTCTAACAGCAACTCTATTGCGTCGCGGAGATTCTCTCGCGCCTCGTCCAGAGTGTCGCCTTCAGAAATTGCGCCGGGAAGTTCTTCCGCATAGGCGACGAACCCGCCGCCTTCTGCAGCGGGAACCTCTTCGAAGACAGCCGTGAGCGTCATGTCCATACTTTCATTGTAACGGTGGTGTCTAGTTACCGCGCACTCACATCCTGATGCCTAGGCTCCCGCTTTTGCTTTCTTCAATTCCTCAATCAACGGCGGAACGATGTCGAATAGATTCCCCACCACTGCGTAGTCGGCGATTTCGAAAATCGGCGCTTCCGAATCCTTGTTCACCGCGATGATCGCCTTCGACCCCTTCATCCCCACAATGTGCTGAATCGCGCCCGAAATCCCAATGGCCAGATATAGTTTCGGCGCGACCGTCTGGCCCGAAGACCCTACCTGTCGGTCCATGGGCAGCCAGCCCGAATCGCAAATCGGGCGCGAAGCCGCAAGCTCTCCGCCCAACGCGTCCGCCAACTGTTTCACCAGGTCGATGTTCTTCTGCTCCCTGATCCCGCGACCCACCGAGACAATCACTTCCGCCTGCGTAAGGTCGACGGCCTGCTTGGCCTCTTTGAAGACTTCCTGCGGCTTGTTGCGGATCACTCCGTCAGCGATGTCGACGTTCACAGTCTCAACCGGAGCCGCGCTTGCACCGGCCTCGGCCTTGTCCCCACGGAATGAGCCGTTCTGAAACGTCACGAACCATGGAGCATCGCTGGTGAAGCTCACGTCTGCGGCAAGCTTGCCCTGAAACATCTGCCGCGTGAACACCAACTTGCCGCCTTCGTGCTTGAACCCGATGCAGTCGCTGATGACGGTGCGTCCCATGGCTGTTGCCAGCTTGGGCACAAAGTCGCGCACCTGATACGTGTGCGGCATGAGCACGAGCTTCGGCTGTTTGGAACTCAGGAATTGCTTCAGCCCGGCGGCAAATACGTCGGGCGTATAGGGCTCGAGCCTCGCCGATTCGACCGCGTAGACGTTGGCGAGTTTCTTCCCCGCAATTTCAGCAGCCACGGACGCGGTTCCGCTGCCCACAACCGCAGCCTCCAGCGCCCAACCGGTCGCTGCCGCAATCGCCTGCCCGGCGGTGATGGTTTCCCACGAAACGCGATTCAACTTGCCTTCGCGTTGTTCGACGATCACGAGAATCGTATCGGCCATAAAGTCAGCGGCTAGCTCCTAGCTTCTAGCTAAAACCATGTGGCGACAGCCGCCTTCGGCTGTCCGCCGAGCGAAGCTCGGCTTCGCAGGCAGGAGTGCCCGCGCCACACTTACAGCACTCTCAACTCATTCCGCAGCTTGTCCACCAGTTTCTTTGCAATCTCCGCTGGGGCGCCTTCGATGTACTCGGTTTTCTTCGTTTTCTGGGGGATGTACAACTTCTCGATCTTCTGCAGATTCTCACCCAGCGCCGACTGCACTTCGGCCAGCGCCACCTTGCGCATCGGCTTGTTCTTCGCCTGCTTGATGCCGATCAGCGTCGCGTAGCGCAGTTTATTGATGCCCGACTGAATCGTCAGCACCGCCGGAGTCGGCATATCGACAAATTGAAAGTATCCTGCTTCGAGCTCGCGTTTCACGCGGATGCCGCTCTCGGTCTTTTCAATCTGCATAATGATGGTCGCGTGCGGCCACCCGAGCAGTTCCGCCAGGATTACTCCTGTTTGTGCAAAGCCATAATCATCTGACTGCAATCCTGTGAAGATCAGATCGAACTGCTCGTCCTTGATCGCCGCCGCAATCGCCTTTGCCGTGTTGAACGCGTCCAGCCCCACGAACTTGTCGTCTTCGAGATGAATCGCGCGATCCGCGCCCTTGGCCAACGCCTCGCGCAGCACCTGCTGCGCCCTCGCCGGACCGCCGGTGATCACGACAACCTCTCCCTTGTGCTTCTCCCGCTGCCGCAGCGCCTCTTCCAGCGCGTAGGCGTCCGGCTCGTTGACCTCGTAGGAAACGTCTTCGCGGATCCACGTGCCCGACTCGTTGAGCTTCAGGGGCGCATCCTTCTGCGGCACTTGCTTCATGCAAACCAGGATTTTCAAGAATTTCTCCCGAACCGGTGCCGTCTGCCAGCCACGGCAAAACTTGTCAGTATAAATGACCGGCAAGTGGAGAAGGAAATACACGAGGAGCCACGGCAAGACGTGATTCGTAGAGACGTTGCTAGCAACGTTTCTGCCGGCAGCAGCACGTAACATGGCGAGAGAGACGTTGCAAGCAACGTCTCTACGGTCAGCCGTTTGTGATCTTAATCACAGACTCCTCCCATCCCCTCACGTCAGCATGGCCAAGATACTTCTATGCTCAACGACACCCTCTCCGCTATGCGGCAGAGCATCATCGACGGGGCCCCTGATACTGCCTCGATTCTGGCTCAGGAAGCCGTCGCCTCCGGCATCCCGCCCATCGATGCCATCAATAACGGATTCGTCCCCGGCATGCACGACGTCGGCGAGCAGTTCGCCCGCGGACAGATGTTTCTCCCCGACATGATGGCCTCCGCCGAAGCCATGCGGGCCGCCATGGCCGTGCTCGATCCTGAACTCAAGAAACTGGGCACAGAACGCCCCATGGCCGGAGTCGTCGTGCTCGGCACGACGAAGGGCGACATCCACGAGATCGGAAAGATTCTCGTCGCCACCATGCTCACCGCGCACGGATTCCAGGTCCACGACCTTGGCGTTGATGTAGCCGGCGAGAAGTTCGCCGCCAAAGCACGCGAACTGAAGGCCGATATCGTAGGCGTCTCCGCGCTTCTGACCACAACCATGCGCAATCAGAAGGGCGTCGTAGAAGCACTGGAAAAAGAGAACCTGCGCTCGCAAGTAAAAATCATGGTCGGAGGCGCTCCCGTAACCCGCCGCTGGGCCGACGAGATCGGCGCCGACGGCTACGCCAAAGACGCCATGAGCGCTGTCGCGTTGGCGCAGGAGTTGATGCAGCAGAAGCTGCAAACCGTCTCGTAGGACGTTGCTTGCAACGTCTCCGCCGACGGCGCCACACAGCGTGGATTCACCAGCACTGTCGGCCGAGACGTAGCAAGCTACGTCTCTACAGGAACTGCCGTATGCGACCCAAACTCGAACTTCTCGACAAGCCGCTGATCGAACGCATTCTCGACGAAGCCTTCCAACTGATCGAAGACCCCGGCGTGCGCGTCGCAACTTATGTCGAAGACCTCCTCCGCGCCGCCGGCATCACTGTCAAAGACGGAGTCGCGCACATCCCCGAGGCACTCGCGCGCCGTCTGCTCGATCTTGTTCCGCGCGGATTCTGTCTCTACGACCGGCTTGGCAAACCGGCGGTTCACTACACCGGAGACGCGGTTCACTTCGATCCCGGCTCGTCCTGCCTCAACATCCTCGATCCGGAAACGCAGCAGCCGCGCCCGGCCATGTCGGCCGATCTCGTGCGCCTGGTGCAGGTCGCCGAGATGCTGCCTCACTTCGCGGCTCAGTCCACCGCGATGGTCTGCAACGACGTCGCACCCGAAATCGGCGACTGGTACCGGCTGCTGGTGGTTCTCTGGTATTCGGAAAAGCCGGTCGTCACGGGAGCATTCTCCGCCTCGAGCCTGCACACGCTGATCGATCTGCTCGCCATCGAGAGCGGAGGCCGCGACGCGTTACGCCGGAATCCACGTGCCATCTTTGATGTCTGTCCCTCACCCCCACTCAACTGGTCGGAATTTGCGTCGCAGAATCTTGTCGATCTCGCGCGCGCCGGAATCCCCGCCGAAATCGTCAGCATGCCGCTCGCCGGCGCGACCGCTCCGGTCACGCTCGTTGGCTCGGTCGTACAGCACGCCGCCGAATGCATCAGCGGCATCACCATTCATCAACTCGCCCAGCCCGGAGCGCCCATCGTTTGGGGAGGCGCGCCTGCCGTCTTCGATATGCGTTCGGGCAAGACCCCGATGGGCGCCATCGAAACGGCCATGCTCGACCTTGCGTGTTCCCAGGTTGGAAAGTATCTCGGCCTGCCGACGCACGCCTATCTCGTCGCCGGAGACGGCCGCGTCATCGACGCGCAGGTCGAGATGGAGAGTGGAATCTCGACCGTGCTGGGAGCGCTCGCTGGCATCAACATGATCTCCGGCGCGGGCATGCTCGATTTCCTCGCGTGCCACAGCATCGAGAAGCTCGTCATCGATGCCGAAGCCATCGCGTCCGCGCAACGCCTGATCGAAGGCATTCAGCCTCGAGGCGTTTCCCTCGCGGTCGACATGTTCGCACAGACGGGTCTGCAAGGTGACTTCCTGAAGCTAAAGGAAACCCGCACGCTCTTCCGCAAAGAGCAGCATTTCCCTTCCGCGATCATCGACCGGGGCTTGCCCTCGCCGGACGGCCCCAGTCCCGACCTCCTGCAGCGCGCCGCGCACCGAGTCGACGAACTGGTCGCCGCATATGAGCGCCATCCCTTGCCGCCCGAGGTCGAGCAAGAATTGATCGCCTTCGCCCGGCGCGAAGCCAAACCGTCCGGACTGGAAGGTCTGCCCGGTATCCTAACGCCAGACTTCGCGCACGAACCCACCCTGACAAAGTAGCGCCGCTCACGAAGTAGCGCCGGCGTCCCGCCGGCTGTGGCGGGGGCGTCTCGCCCCCGCACCCACGCGAGTTCTGGAGCGCACCACTCACGATGGAATGTGAAAGAATTTATCGCGGAAAGCGCGTTGAGAAAAGTCGCCCATCTGCAGAGCGAAACCCGAAGCGCCTGGCCGGCCTACTCCATGATGACCGTCGATTGCCCGGTTAATTCAAACCGCTTGCGGCAGCGCATGTTCTTGCAGGCCATCATGTCATCTTTCCGCACCATATACGACCGGAACTTCGCGAAGCGGGCGCGGTCGCGTTCGTCGGCACGTCCCGCAAGCTGGCGCTTCTTGGTGCGGACCACCCAGGTCACTTCATACTCCGCCGCCTCATGACAATGCGGACAATTCAGCGAAGCCGGTTTCTTTTCCTGCCGCTCATCAAAGAAATCACGCTCTTCCATAGTGTGGGAGCACCAGTCTAGCGGCGCTCGGACAACCATGAATTATTGCATATTTGAAGGGAACGCATTCTCTGTGTTCCTCTGTGACGTCTGTGGTTCAGGCCTTTCTTATCTCAGATAGAATTCCTGTTGTCTGAGGCACCAACAGGGGTTGAACGTGGCAAGAAAGAAGAAAGTGAAGCGCTTCCGCGCAGTCACCGCCGTGAAGGAACTCGCCCGCGAACGCGTTGGGTCACCGCCAGCAGAGAAGATCGTAGTCGAGAAGAAAAAGAAGCCGGAGAAGCACAAACCAACATTGGGACGGTTGCTCGGAGAACCGGAGTGAGGGAAGGTGAATTAAGAACGGTCCAGTCAAGCAACCCAAATCACACCCGGCTGTGATTCTATTCACAGCCTAGCCTCCCAGACCCGCCTAGCGTAGTGTTCTGCGCTGCACGATTCCCCCGCGCAAGGGTCCCCAGACGGCACCACTACTACGTGCTGGTTTCCTGCGGATGCGGCATCGCCGGTTGTGTCCACCCGCCGGAAGGAGAGCAACAATGAAGGAATCTGCGAGGTTCTTCCTGCGTATTCTTGGTTTCGGACTACTGAGTCTCCTCCTCATCAGCAGCTGCAGCAACAAGCATCTGGTTTCCATCGCCCTCACGCCGGCAGATGCGAGTGTCTCTGCGATAGGACAAACGATCCAGTTCCAGGCCATCGGGACGACGAACCATCCGAATGCGGGCCAGGAGACACTCACGAGCTCGGTCACATGGTCTTCGAGCAACGTGAGCGTGGCGACGATCAGCGGGAGCGGACTGGCAACGGCCGTCAGTTGCGGACAGACGACCGTAACCGCGCTGGACGGCAATGTGACCGGGCAAACGACGTTGACCGTAGCCTGCAGCAGTCCGGGAGGAACCTCCGTCCTGCAATCCATCACGGTGTATCCAATTAGCCCAACGATCCCTAACCCTGGGCAGGTCACATTGAGTGCTTTGGGCGTATTCTCCCCGCCGGTTACTAATCCTATCCTTCCAAACCCCAATGTCATATGGGCGTCGAACAACCCGGGAGTGGCAACCATCAACAATGTTGGCCAAGTCTCCGCCGTCAATTGCGGGACCGCCACAATCTCGGCTGAGTCCCAGGGGATCTTCGGGCAGACGCAATTGACGGTTTCCTGCTCCACATTGCAGTCAATCAGCGTGTACCCGCCCGATCCGACTGTTCCTCTAGGACAGTTGCCTCCGTTGTTCGCGGCATTCGGTCTGTGGTCGCCGTCGGGGCCCAATCCCAATGTGACGGCGAACGCCAATTGGAGTTCGAGCAACGAGGGGATTGCAACGGTTAGCAACAACAATCCTGGCCAAGTAACCTTATTCGCTTGCGGTACGACTACAATTTCGGCCGAGGACAATGGTGTTATCGGCCAGACGCAATTAACCGTAACTTGCGCGCCTCCCGTCCTACAGTCGATCAGCCTATATCCTAGCAACGCAACGGTTGCCGCGAACCAAACTGTTCAGTTCAGCGCGCTGGCCGTGTATTCCCCGGCTTCAAGTAACAACGATCTCACCAAGAGTGCCACTTGGAACTCGCTCAACGGCACCGTTGCGAGCGTGACAAGTTCTGGCGTAATTTCAACCCATGCTTGCGGCACAACAACGATTTCAGCCGCATATCAGGGAGTCGTCGGCCAGACGCAATTGACGGTCTCGTGTACGCCTCCTTCCCTGCAGTCCATTACGATCCTCCCCGGCAACCCGACTATTCCTCAGATTGGGCAAACTACCGAATTCGTGGCGCTGGAAACTGCCAGTGATGGCACGCAGAAAGCTCCCGCCGCAGTAACATGGCTTTCAAGTAACACATATGTCGCTACCGTCGACACAAATACTGCAGTGGCAACAGCTGTCTCCTGTGGTACGAGCACAATATCAGCGGAGGACCAGAATGTAATTGCGACCACCTTGCTAACCGTCTCGTGTAGCCCGGCCACATCGATCGAATTGCTCGTTATCAAAGCCGGTACGACGCCGGGTACCCTCATCCTCGACTCGACCCGAGCTATTAACTGCGGCTCAGTTTGCGGCGCGGCGTTCAATGAAGGTACGGGCATCACCCTTACAGCAACACCGCCGCCGACTGCGACGCCCCCATGGACCGGTTGCGATGAGGTCCTCTCTTCCTCTCCCTCGAGTCTCAATGACACGTGCATCTTCACCGTGAGGCCCGACACTGCGGGGGGAACACTGAAGACAGTAACGGCCAATTACTAGAGGCCATCAGGCCATCTCAAAATGCACCAAGGGCATAATCTGCGGAGGACGTGTGGATAAGTTCAATAAGTTCATCTCCATGACAAACGTCCTGATCGCGTTAGCCCGGCTGGCGCTGTTAGGCTTCAGCGTCTATCTCCTGCTGTTGGTGTCGAGAAAAATGCTGAGCGAGTGAGAGAAGACAGAAGCAGTGGTGCGCGAGAAAGACAGAAAAAATCTTCCTGAACGCACCTCTCTGACCTGCAGCGGAAATCATTCCGCCACCGCTTCCGCCACGCACTTCGCGAACTCGCGCACATCCTCTTCCGTGGTATCGAACGAGCACATCCAGCGCACGATGCCCTCCTCCTCGATCCACGGATAGAAGAAGTACTGCTTCTTGATCTTCGCGATCGCGTGCTTCGGAATTTGAGCGAACACGCCGTTGGCTTCCACCTTCCACACAATGTGTACCTGCGGAATCTTTCTCACGTCGCCTTCCAGCACCCGCGCCATGCGGTTGGCATGTTCCGCACTGCGTTTCCATAAGTCGTTCGTCAGAAGCGCCTCAAACTGCGCGGCGATGAATCGCATCTTCGACGCCAGTTGCATCCCCTGCTTGCGCAGATAGAGGAAGTCGGTGCTGAGCGCGCGGTTGAAGAACACCACCGCCTCCCCGCCCATGATGCCGTTCTTCGTTCCGCCGAACGAGAGCACATCCACGCCCAGGTCGCCCGTGGCCTGCCGCAGCGTTTGTCCCAGGCTCACGGCTGCGTTGGCAATGCGGGCCCCATCCATGTGGAGAAACATTTCGTGCTCGTGCGCGAAGCTCGCCAGGGCCTGAATTTCTTCCGGCTTGTAGACCGTGCCCATCTCCGTCGATTGTGTAATCGAGATGACCCGCGCCTGCACGTGATGCTGGTCGCCGATCCCGTGATAGGCATGCCGCACGGATTCCAGCGTGATCTTGCCATCCTGGTGCGGCAGAGGGATGAGCTTGCATCCCGTATGCTTCTCCGGAGCCCCGCACTCGTCGCAGTAGATGTGTGCGTAGTCGCTGCACAACACCGCATGGTAAGAACGGTTCAATGCCTCAAGCCCAAGCACATTCGCCCCCGTGCCATTGAACGTAAAGAACACATCGATGCCGTCGCCAAAATGCTCCTGGAACTTCGCGATCGCCGACCGCGTGTACGGATCGTCTCCATAGGCCACCACGTGCCCTTGATTCGCCCGCGCGATCGCTTCCAGAACTTCCGGATGGACACCGGCATTGTTGTCGCTGGCAAAGCTGCGAGTGATCTTGGCAGATGTCATAGCGAATCAATGTAGCAGACGACGGAAAGACTTCACCACAGAGGGGCACCGAGAGTCACAGAGGACTTTCTCTGTGTTCCTCTGTGTCCTCAGTGGTGAACGAATTGGCATCGGCAGCGACCCACGCATTACAATGCATTTCCCCTTCCGGAGGCATATCGTCGATGCGCTACTTCGTCCGTTGCGTCTTGATGTTCTCCCTTCTTCCTATCCTCGCTCGCGCCCAGACGCCGGAACAGAAAGCCGCACGCTACCTCGATTCCATCCGCAACCAGCCATCTTTGATGCTTGCGTTCCTGCACGACATGCCTAAAGGCGGAGACCTGCACAACCATCTCGACGGCGCTTTGTACGCGGAAGATCTCATCGACTTCGCCGCGTCCGACAATTTTTGCGTCGATCGCACCACCTCCCGTCTGCTCGCCCCGCCCTGCGATAACTGCGAGCACTACACCCCCAAACCCGCCATCCGCTGCGCCTACGACGATCACATTCTCTATAACCAGATCATCGACGCCTGGTCCATGCGCAACTGGCGCGCTGGAGAAGAATCAGGCCACGACCACTTCTTCGCCACCTTCGACAAGTTCGGTCTCACATCGCACAACCACGTTCCGGAAGCCATCGCGAGCGTCATCAACCGCGCCGCCAAGGAGCATGTGCAATACATCGAGTTCATGCACACCGGCGACGGCCGCGCCGCGGCCCAACTCGGCCTGCAACTGGGATGGGACGATGATTTTGGAAAAATGCGCGAGAAGCTTTTGTCCGGAGGAATGAAAGACATCGTCGCCGCAACCAGCAAGACTCTCGCCGAAGATGAAGCGCGAGCGCGCAAGGAACTGAAATGCGGAACCTCGGAAGCCGAACCGGGATGCAACGTCACCGTCCGCTATCTCTACCAGGTGCTGCGCGGACTTCCGCCCGAAGCCGTGTTTGCCCAGATCGTGCTCGGATTCGAACTCGCCTCGTCCGATCCTCAGTTCGTCGGGCTGAACCTGGTGATGCCGGAAGACTGGTACATCCCAATCCATGACTTCAACCAGCACATGGCCATGCTGGATTTTCTGCATGGCGTCTATCCCAAGATTCACATCACTCTGCACGCCGGCGAAGTCGCTATGGGCCTGGTGAAGCCCGAGGATCTTTCCTTCCACATCCGCGCGTCGGTCGAGCGCGGCCACGCCGAACG
>Ga0075030_100004411_pt1 | contig 12723 bp, 13 predicted proteins | sample LitLauG_LLR_2012_FD_71393 | JGI IMG/M metagenome (GOLD analysis project Ga0075030, IMG submission 71393) | Freshwater sediment microbial communities from Pennsylvania, USA - Little Laurel Run_MetaG_LLR_2012 | ecosystem: Environmental > Aquatic > Freshwater > Creek > Sediment | place: USA... | reverse complement strand
GTCGAGATAGCGGGTAAGGGCGCGGCGGCCGGCGGGGAGCAGCTTGTACTCGGTGCGCGGAACGCGGCGTTCGAACGATTTGACGCAGGAAATGTATTCGGCGTCTTCGAGTTTGCGGGCATGGACGCTGAGGTTGCCGTCGGTGGTCTGAAGAATGCGTTTGAGGTCGGGGAAACTGAGCGACGCGTTGGCGGCAAGCGCGCTGACGATGCCGAGGCGCAGGCGCTCGTGGATGAGGCGGTCGAACTCCGGCGGCGCGGGGGCCGAGGCCTCGTGCGGCCGGGGACGAATGGACGAGTTGCGAAGTGCGAGAGCTTTAGCCACCGTGCCTCCGTGCGATGAGGATTCCGAAAATGATGTGCAGGCCGCCGAAAGAGGCGGCCAGATAAGCGTTCCCCCAGGATGCGGGGGAGAGAGCGGCGAGCGTGCCGGCAACCATGAAGCTGAGCCCCATGACGGCGACGAGAGAAATCGAGTAGAGGCCGGCGGCGATGACTCCAGCGCCGTAGAGGAGCAGCCAGGCGGCGGGAATGATTGGGTCGGCGAGAGCGTGGTGCAGGAGATAAGTGAGAACAGCAGCGGCGGCGAAGGCTGGGCCGAGGCCGGCGGCGACTTTGCGTCCGGGGCCGGTGAGCAGAGGCAGGCCGAGGCGGGCGGCTTTGGCGCGCATGCAGACGGCGGCGATGGCGGCGGCGATGACGGCGTCGGCAAGCCAGATGCGAAGCCATGCGCCGGGAGTCGCGGCATGAGCCGCGAAATATGCGGCGGGCAAAGCGGTTGCGCCGAGAATGATCTGGCCGAGGCCGGAGACGGCGGTGAACGAAGACGACCGGGCGATGGTGTCGCGGATGAAGCGGAGGTCGTCGGCGGGCGCGGGGTCGAGCGGGCGAAAGCGGCCGGGGCGGCGGATGCGGTGGTGGCCGGGATCGGGCATGGTGTTAGGATGGCATGGGGTTTCATGTTTGTCAAGTACTTTGCGATGCAGAGTCCAGATCCCCAGAAAACTACCGCGGTCGAGCTGAGCTCGACTGGACAGCCGAGGGCGGCTGTCCCCACGTGGGCCGTTGCGGTGCCAACATCCCCGACCTCACGCATCAGCTGCGCGCGAGATCCCTCGGCCCGCTGGAGAAGGCGCGGGCCTTCGGGATGACGCCGTTTAGACGGTTTCGACGACTCGGGCGTACAGTCCGCGCATCAACCCCGTCATCGTCGTCGTTGCAGCGTGCGCTCGTAAGGTCCCTCGCGCTGGCTTTGCCAGCGCTCAGGATGACAGGGGCAAGCTGAGTTACACTGCCTAGCAATGTCGTCATTTTCCGATCAGATGGGTTTCAGCTTTCGGCCGCCGGAGCGGCGGGTTTGGGCGGTGCGGGAGCTAGTGGCGGCGGTGCGTACGCATGTGGAACGCGAATACGCCGACACGTGGGTGGAAGGGGAGATTTCGAATTTTCGCGCGCCCGAGTCCGGGCATCTTTATTTCACGCTGAAAGATGGGGCGGCGCAGATTCGGGTGGTGATGTTCCGGTCGGCGGCGCGGTTGATGCGGTTTCGTCCAGCGGACGGGATGCAGGTGGTGGCGCGGGGGCGGGTGACGATTTATGAAGACCGCGGCGAACTTCAGATTGCAGCGGAGTATCTGGAGCCCAAGGGCGCAGGCGCGCTGCAGATTGCTTTCGAACAACTGAAGGCGAAGCTGGAGGCGGAGGGGCTGTTCGCGGCGGAACGAAAAAGGCCGCTGCCCGCGATTCCGGCGCGAATTGGAATTGTGACCTCGCCGCAGGCGGCGGCGCTGCGCGACATTCTGAACATTTTGCGGCGGCGGCATCACTCTGCGAGTGTGGTGATTTATCCGGCGCAGGTGCAGGGAGACAGCGCGGCAGCGGAAGTGGCGGCGGGGGTGAAATATTTCAGCCGCAGCGGGGCAGTGGAAGTGATTATCGTGGCGCGCGGGGGAGGGTCGGCGGAAGACCTCGCCGCTTTTAACAACGAGGCGCTGGCACGAGCGGTTGCGGCATCGGAGGTGCCGGTGATTTCGGCGGTGGGGCACGAGACGGATTTCACGATCCTTGATTTTGTAGCCGATTTGCGAGCGCCGACGCCTTCGGCAGCGGCGGAGCTGGTGATGCGGTCGCGGCAGGAGTTGGAAGAGCAGGCGGGAGCGCTGCATCAGCGGCTGGAGCGGTCGCTGCGCTACCAGATGCTGATGGCGCGACAGCAGTTGACGGAACTGGTGCAACACGGGGCGTTTGCGCGCATCATGGATGCGATCAACCGGCGGCAGCAGCGGCTGGACGATCTTCACTACCGCATGGAACGGGCCGAGCGTGGGTGGATTGAAAACCTGCGCAAGCAGTGGGAGACGATTTCGGGGCTGGTACGGCATTACGATCTGCGCCTGGTGCTGGCGGGATCAAAGCGTGAACTGGCAACGCGAACCGACGAGTTGGCGGCGGACATGCGGAACCTGCTGCTGCAGAAAAAGGTCCGGGTGGAGCGGGCGATAACGGCGCTGCAGGCGCTGTCGCCGATTGCGATTCTGGATCGCGGATATGCGCTGGTGTTTGATGCTTCGGGTGCGCTGATGAAGGACGCGGCGGGAGTGAAGGCAGGCGCGGAGATTTCGGCGCGGCTGGCGAAGGGAGAGTTGCGGGCGGTGGTGAAGCGGTAGGGGGCAACAGTGCAACAATAAGGAAGCGAGCCAAACGCGCGTTTAATGCGTCGCAAAGAACGCGACGCATCGCGCGGCTCGCCCGGATCCTTCGCGGCGCAAAAAACGCTTGCTCAGGATGACAGCGCGTTGAGAGGTTTCAAAGGCAGGAAGGAGACGCGGTGACGGGGCTGGGGCCGTGGGCACAGGGCGCACTGGCGGCGCTCGACATTCTGCTGGTGGCGGTGATCATCTACCAGGTGTTGGTGATGATCCGCGGGACGCGCGCTGCGCCGATGCTGGCGGGACTGGCGGCGGTGGCGGTGGCGTTTCTGCTGGCGCGCGTGGGTGAATTGCCAACCTTGAACTGGCTGATCAGCCGGTTGCTGCCATACGCGGTGTTTGCGCTGATCGTGGTGTTTCAGTCGGAAATCCGGCACGTGCTGGCGGACCTGGGGCGGAGAATCAGCTTTCTGCGCGGCTCGGCCCTGGGCAGCGAGGCGTACGACGACATTGTGCTGGCGGCCAACCTGTTCCGGCAGCAGCAGACCGGCGCGCTGATTGTGATTGAGCGCGACATCGGACTGCGTACCTATGTAGAGAGCGGCGTCCCGATGGATGCGCGGCTTTCTTATGACCTGCTGGCGACGATCTTCCGTCCGAGCGCACCGCTGCACGACGGGGCGGTGATCGTGCAAAAGGACCGCATTGCGGCGGCGGCATGCTTTCTGCCGCTGTCGATGAATCCCATTCTTTCGACGCAACTGGGCACGCGGCACCGCGCCGGAATTGGAATCACCGAGGAAACGGACGCGATCGCGGTGATTGTTTCCGAAGAAAGCGGCGCGATCAGCCTGGCGCTGGGCGGGAAAATCGAGCGTGACCTGAGCGTGGAGCAACTGCGCGAAAGGTTGAGCAGCGAACTGCGGCGGCACATGTCGGCGGTGGCGTTGCCGACGGCAATTCCGCAGGCGGAGGAATCGGACTTCACCATGGAAGCGCCGCTTGACCTGGGTCCGGAGTCGCAGGATGACATTAGCAGCCGGGGAGAAAAGTCATGATCGCGATGCTGCGGCGGCTGGTCTTCCACAACTTTGGATTGAAAGTGCTTTCGGTGGCGCTGGCGGCAGGGCTGTGGTGGCTGATTGCGCCGGAGCAGAAACCGGCGGAGGTGGCGCTGCGCGTACCGATTGAGTTTCTGCACGTGCCGGAAAACCTGGAGATCAGTTCGGAAGCAGTGCCGGAGGCGCAGGTGCGCGTGCGCGGACCGGAAGTAACGGTGAGGCAAGTGCGGAACACGGACCTGCGCGTGACGGTCGACTTGAAGGATGTGAAGCCGGGGGAGCGGACGTTCGATCTTTCTTCGCAACAAGTGCATGCGCCGCGGGAACTGGAAATCATGCAGGTATTACCGGGGCAAGTGCATCTTGCGTTCGACACGAGGCTGACGCGGGAAGTGGAGATTCGTCCGCGGGTACTGGGAAATTTTGCAGCCGGCCGGCAACTGGTGCGGGCGACGGCTGATCCGGCGACGATCATGATCACGGGGCCGAAGGGGCGTGTGGAGAGCGTGCAATATGCGACCACCGATGCGGTGGATGCTTCGGGCGTGATGGAGCAGGCGACCTTTGTGACCAATGCCTACGTGTCGGACCCGCTGGTGCAAGTGCCGCGCCCGGTGCCGGTGCGGGTGACGGTGGTGATTGGCGACAAGCCGGCGAATGCGCCTCAGCCGTGATGATGCCTCACCAGACAACAATCTTATGAGTGAATCCGCGCGACAACTTTTTGGCACGGACGGAATTCGCGGGGTTGCGGGCGAGTTCCCGCTGACCCGCGACACGACGTTTGCCATTGGCCTCGCGCTGGGACACGGCCTGCTGCGGAGCGTGCGCGGTGCGAAGGCGGTGATCGGGCAGGATACGCGCGAATCAAGCGGGTGGATTGCGGACCGCGTGTCGGCGGGGCTGCGGTCGGCGGGAGTTGAAGTGGAGAGCGCGGGCGTGATTACGACGCCGGGAGTGGCCTACCTGGCGCGGTCCCGGGGATACGCGGCGGGGGTGGTGATTTCGGCGTCGCACAATCCGTGGATGGACAACGGCATCAAGATTTTCTCCGGCGATGGATTTAAGCTGGCGGATGCGCGCGAGCTGGAGATTGAGAAAGAAATCTTTGCGCTGATTGAAAGGCCTGCGGCGGAGAGCGGTGGCGTGGGCGCGAGCAGTTTGCCGGGCTCGGCTGCGCTGCGCGAGGCATACATTGAGTGGCTGGCGGCGGGCGTCGAAGCAAGGCTCGGGAAACTGCGCATTTTGGTGGATTGCGCCAATGGCGCGGCCGCTGCTGAAGCGCCGGGATTGTTTCGCAAGCTGGGCTTGCAGGCGGAGTTTCTTTCCGTGTCGCCGAATGGACGCAATATTAATGACGGGTGCGGGGCGCTGCATCCGGAGACGCTGGCTCGAGCAGTTGCGGCGACGCCGGAGAAGTATGACCTGGGCGTGACCTTCGATGGCGATGCGGACCGGGCGCTGTTTTGCGATGCGAGCGGGCGCGTGGTGAATGGAGATGGAATTTTGCTGCTGGCGGCGCGCGATTTGCAGGCGCAGGGGAAGTTGACAGGATCGATGGTGGTGGCGACGACCATGTCGAACATGGGGCTGGAAGTGGCATTGAAGAGGTCGGGGATCGCGATGTTGCGGGCGAATGTCGGCGACAAGTATGTGCTGGAAGACATGCTGAAGACGGCCGCGATTCTGGGTGGAGAGCAGTCGGGGCACATTTTGTTTCGTGATGGAGATGCGACTACGGGCGATGGGTTGATGACCGCGCTGCGAGTGATGGAGATTATGGCGCGCAGCGGGCGGGCGCTGGCTGATCTGATCAGCGACCTGAAAGTGTTTCCGCAGAAAATTCAGAACATTCGCGTGCGTGAGAAAGTTCCGTTTGCGCAAGTGCCGGCGGTGCAGCAGGCTATTGAAGCCGCCGAGCGCGAATTGGATGGAAACGGGCGCGTGGTAGTGCGCTACTCGGGGACAGAAGCGCTGGCGCGGGTGATGGTGGAGGCGGAGTCGGAAGAGAAGATGAAGGCGCTGACCGCGGGGATTGCGGGGGTGATTGAGCGGGCGTTGGGGGCGTGATTTTGAATGATTTGATTGATGAGAGGGATGCGCCGCCAAATCGGCGCGGCAAGTGTGCAAACGACAGGGAGCACCATTTCACCGAAGCGGCTGTAATGCTCGCCTATGCGGAGCACCTTTTTCGAACCCATCCAGAGCTGGCTAGAGTTGAAGTGCATCCTGATGGCGAGCATGCGAAGAGATTCGATATTGCCCACTGGCTGGCGGCTCGGGGCTTCGTAGTCTTGGAAAAGCATGGCAAGACCCCGTATGGAGGAACCTACGCTCGCGGCCAGCAAGTTATTTTCGTGCAGCCCAAGTCGGGGCTCGGCGATGTCGTCGCGAAACTAGGAGAGACTACCCTCCTTGCCGAATGTAAAGGGGGCATCGTCAACAGCTCTCACGCTGGTGCCGTCTCACGCCTTCGAAAAGGGCTTTGCGAGGTCATTGGCCAGCTCATGCAAATACCCAGCGGAGGGCGCCAGATTGCCGTTGTACCTCACACCGAAGGTACATCTCGCTTAGCGCGAAAACTGGCGCCGCGAGCGCGCGCTGCTGGGATCGAGATCGCGCTCGTGACATCGGATGGCCAGGTAACTGACGCCAAACCCTAGCTAAGCAGGGCTGTCGAGCTGCGCTCGACGGACAGCCGAGGGCGGCTGTCCCCACATTGGTGGTTATGCTTTCGGCAGTTGGCGGACAGGAGTGTCCGCCCCACACTTGCTAGGCCAAGATTCCCATTCTCTTTCCCACGCGGCCTAGCACTTCCAGCGCGCGCGCCAGTTCTTCTTTGGTATGCGTTGCGGTCATGATGGTGCGGATTCGGGCTTTGCCTTCGGGGACGGTGGGGAAGGCGATGCCGGTGCCGAGTACGCCTTCGTTGAACAAGGCGCGGGAAAAATCCATGGTGAGCTTGCCGTCGCCGATAATGATGGGAGTGATGGGCGTTTCGCTGGCCGGCGTGGTTTTGCCGCCGATGTCGAAGCCGAGCAGGCCGAGTTCTTTTTTCCAGAAGCGGGTGTTGATCCAGAGCTGCTCCATGCGCTCGGGTTCTTGTTCCAGCACGTCGAATGCGGCGATGCAACTTGCCGCGACTGACGGCGGATGCGAGGTGGAAAAAAGAAACGGGCGGGCGCGGTGGTAAAGGAAATCGATGAGATCGCGGGTGCCGCAGACGTAGCCGCCGAGCACTCCGATGGCTTTGGACAGCGTGCCGACCTGGATGTCGACGCGGCCGTGGACGTTGAAGTGATCAATAGTGCCGCGGCCGTTGCGGCCGAGCACGCCGGAGGAATGGGCATCGTCCACCATCATGATGGCGCCGTATTTTTCGGCGATGTCACACAGTCCGGGAAGCGGGCCGATGTCGCCGTCCATGGAGAACACGCCGTCGGTGATGAGCAGCTTTTTGCCGGGCTCGTTCTTGATGCTGGCGAGTTTTTCTTCCGCCTGGGCGACGTTCTTGTGCTCGAAGACGAGAATCTTGGCGCGGGAGAGGCGAGCGCCGTCGATGATAGAAGCGTGGTTGAGCGCGTCGGAAATAATGAAGTCTTCTTTGCCGAGGATGGCGGAGACGGTGCCGGCGTTGGCGGCGAATCCGGATTGGAAGACCACACAGGCTTCGACGTTTTTGAAGCGCGCGATTTTTTCCTCCAGCTCCATGTGGATTTTCATGGTGCCGGCGATGGTGCGGACCGCGCCCGAGCCGACGCCGTATTTGCGCGTGGCTTCGAGCGCGGCTTCCCGCAGCTTAGGATGCGTGGTCAGGCCGAGATAATTGTTGGAGGCGAGATTGATGACGCGCTTGCCGTCGAAGGTGCAGACCGGGGCCGACTCGTCTTCAAGGACGCGCAGCTTGAAGTGCGTGCCGCGGGCCTTGAGGTCGTTGAGCTGGTCGGTGAGATAGGAGAGCGGGTTGGTGCGGGTTGCAGTGGTCATGGACACCTCGAACCTCTTTGCCACGGATTTACGCGGATGAACACGGATTTCAAGGACAGGTCAGTTTAATACGGGTCGCACCCGCTAAGGCTTAGTTTCGGCGCCTGTCATTACCCACTGTGGCCTGTGCAGTGCAAAACTCCCAGATAGGCGGACCAGGGGCCGACTTCATCAAGATATTGATGGGCCATGATGCGGGAAAGTTGATGCAGGTGCGTCAGGTCATGCACGGCCCAGGTGGAAAGCAACTGCGAGAGCGTGACCACACCGAGAGCGGGGTGCAGGCCGCGTTGGCGCAGGTCTTCGGGCTGCAGGTTCATGGCGCGGAGCGCGGTGACGTTCTCCGCGCGCAGGCGAGTGAACTCGTCTAATAATTGCACGAGCGATTTGCCCTGGCGGTTGCTTTCCTGAGCCATGCGGTCGAAAGGTTCGAAGGTGCGGGACTCGCCGAATTCTAGGATGATGCGGGCGCGCGGCATCCAGTCGGTGAGTTCGCCGTGGATGAGATGGCCGACGATGTCGAAGGCGCTCCAAGTCTTCTCGCCTTCGTTGGACAGCGTCCAGGCGTCGGGGAGATCGCGCAGCAGCGCGTTCAGCATGGCTGGGGTGCGGGAGAGCAGCGCTATGGTGTATTCGAGGTTGTGCTGCATGGGGAGCCTCGTCAGGGATTTACACGAAATGGCACGGGTTCGGCAGAGAAGATTAATAGAGGCGCGCAGGTGTTGCGATTCCCGCGCAATGGCTTATGGCGCGTTGGTGTAGTGGCCGTGGATGCAGAGCCACTTGCCGTTCTCTTTTACAAAGATGCGCGTGGACTTGCCGCGGCTGGTGAAGTGCTTGCCGTCGACTTCGCCTGAGTCAGTCCAGTAGTAGGTGATCCAAGCCACATCGCCACGTACGGTGACTTTCGGCTGGTGCATTTCGGTGTGGATGTTTTTTGCGGTCTTCAGATAGTCGGCGTAGGTGCGGACCTCGAGGTCTTTGCCTTCGTTCAGGTATTCGTCGTTCTCGGAGAATGCGGTGAAGTCGGGATGGAGATAGGTGGCGTAGCGCTGGGTGTCGCCGTGCTCGATCGCGTCCCACATGGAGACCAGCGTGGCCTTGATGGCGTCGGCGTCTTTGTCGGCGGCGGAGGGCGGGGCTTGTGCGGCTGCCGGGAGTGACACGAGCAGAAAGAGAACTGCAACGGGTATTTTCATGGTTTAGTCCTTGGCAACATAAAAGCTGCTGGCCAAATGCAAAGGTCCTTCGCTTCGCTCAGGATGACAACGCCGTGGCGCACAGTTTCATTTCACTCCGTTGGGATAGACCAGGATCTTGCTGGCTTCGCCGGTCTTCAGGCGCGCCATGGCGCTGGAAAAATCTTTCATGGCGATGCGGTCGGTGATGACCGGTCGCAGATCGAGTTTGCCGGCTTTCAGCAACGCCGTCATCTGGTACCAAGTCTGATACATCTTACGGCCGTTGATGCCCTGGATGGTGAGGCCTTTAAAGATGATGTCCTCGGAAAAGTTGAGCGGGATGGGCTTGGACGTCAGGCCGAGCAGGGAGATGCGGCCTCCGGGGCGAATAATGTCGAAGGCGGTGCGGATGGCGTCGGGATGTCCAGCCATTTCGAGCACAACGTCGACGCCAAGGCCGCCGGTCTTCTCTTTGATGATCGAGCGCACATCTTCTTTGGAAGGATCGAGGACGACGTCGGCCTTCATTTCGCGGGCGAGTTTGCGGCGAGGTTCGTTGACTTCGAGCGCGAACACCTGCCCGGCGCCGACGGCTTGCGCGACGGCGATGGAAAACAGGCCGATGGGGCCGCATCCGGTGACGGCAACGTTTTTGGCGGCGATTTCGCCGGCCAGCACGGTATGAACGGCGTTGCCGAGCGGATCGAGAATCGAGGCGTACTCCTGCGGGATAGCGGGATCGAGCTTCCAGATATTCGTTTCCGGGATGACAACGTACTCGGCGAATGCGCCGTCGGCGTCCACTCCGATGATTTTCACGTTGGGGCAAATGTGGGCTTCGCCGGTGCGGCAGAGCAGGCACTTGCCGCAAGCCACATGCATTTCAGCGGAGACGAAATCGCCTTCCTTCACGCTGGTCACTTCGTCGCCGAATGCGACCACCTCGCCACAGAATTCGTGCCCGGGGATGAGCGGGGGCTTGATGCGTCCCTGGGCCCAGCGGTCCCATTCATAAATGTGCAGGTCGGTGCCGCAGATGGAGGCGACCTTAACCTTGACCAGCACGTCTTTGCGTCCGTAAGTGGGGACTTTGACCTCGCGCACCTCGGCACCCGGCGCGGCTTGCGGCTTAACGACAGCGAGCATGGTGGAGGGCATGGCGATGACCTTGTTGCAGGGATAAACACAAAACGTATGATGATAGCACCGCAGGTTGGCGGGGTCGAAGGTCCACGGTACGGTAACGGGCGTGCTGGTGAACATCATGAAGCCGACTTTAATTCTGGCCGCATGTGGATTGAGCGTGCTGATCGGCCAGACGAGCGCAGTAGCTCCATCGCGTGAAGCCTTTTCGCGACGACTTGTCGCTGCTGCCATCGAACGGACGCACCATCCCGTTCGCTATGTTTCTGAATATGTACGTATTCCCTATCCCGGAGGCGATGTACCGGCAGACACGGGCGTATGCACCGACGAAGTGATTCGTGCCTACCGAGCTGTTGGCATTGATCTGCAAAAAGAAGTTCACGAGGACATGCTGCGGAACTTCCAGGCGTACCCAAATCAGCGACGTTGGGGACTTGCTCATCCCGATTCAAATATCGATCACCGGCGAGTTCCGAACCTCATGGTGTTCTTTCAGCGCCAGGGCGAAGCGTTACCGATCAGCAACCATGCCGACGACTATTCGCCAGGCGATCTGGTGACGTGGGACCTGGGCGGAGGAGTGCCGCATATCGGCATTTTGGTTGATCGCAAATCGCCCGCTGGCCGGCTCATGATCGTGCATAACATTGGCGAAGGGCCAAAGATGGAGGATGCGCTGTTTAACTGGAAGATCACCGGGCACTATCGGTATTTTGGGCCTGGTTAATAGATCGCGGTTAGAACAGCTCGCGGCCGTTCACGGTCCGCTTTTTGTGCGTCTCGCGCGAGATCCCTCACCCCGCTAGTGAAAACGCGGGGCTTCGGGATGACGCCGCTCAGTTTGCCATTACGTCTTACGTGGATCCGGAGCGACGCGCTTGTATTTTTCTGACTCGCCGCGGGGGATGCTGAGAGTTTTCCATTCTTTCGAGCGCAGGTGCTTGGCCAGAAAAACGATCTGGCCGATGTGCTGGGCGTAGTGGGTGAGGGCGCGGTTGAGCGCCTGCATCACGGTGTGCGCCTCGCCGCGAATGGTAATGGTGCGCAGAACATCTTCCGGCGTGAGCGAATCCAGCGTATTGAAGAGCGCGGTCCATTCGTCTTCCCACTTCTTCATCACGTCGGCGCGTTTCGTGCCGGGGGCCATTTCGAATTCGCGGTCGCGGAAGCGGTCGCGCTTTTCGCCGTCGCTGGTCAGAAAATCGGTGAAGCGGGAATGCATGTTGCCGGCGATGTGGCGGACGAGGACGGCGACGGAGTTCGATTCGGGATCTAGCACGGCGAAGAAATCGTGATCGTTGAGCTGCGCCATGGCATTTTCCGCCATGCGCTTGTGCCCGCGCATCTGGCGGCGGATTTCGTCGAGATAGCGGACTGACACATCATCTGCATTCATAGAGGTCCTTCGCTACGCTCAGGATTTCGGCGCGCGGCTCAGACGCCGCGCAAACGCCTCAACTTGTGCCCGCGCATCTGGCGGCGGATTTCGTCGAGGTAGCTGGCGGCGACATCGGTCATGGAGAGATTTTAGCGATACGGTGACATGGTTTGTGCGGCGCGGCGAAACTCGGCAGTTGTGCAATTTGGGCTTACGCCTTAGGTCGGTTAAGCGGGAGATCCCTTCGGCTTCGCTTCAGGGCAGGCTCTTCGCTACGCCTGAAAAACGGCTGCGCTCAGGATGACAAAGTCGCGCGCCAAGAGCCGAACTGCACCACTATCGGAAATTCAAGCGCCACGGATGAACCGGCGATCGCGCATATTTTTGTTGACAGTGATGCATGAGTGGCTCAATATCTTGAGTGATGAAAGTTGCACACACTACAAGGTGTGGTTGGCTTTCAGAGTCGGGCCGAAAGTTGTAACCCCTTCAAGGGAAAATCGTTCAACGGAGGAACTTTCACAATGGCAACGAAAAAGAAAGCCAAGAAGAAAAAGAAGCACTAAGCGAGCGAACCACTCGCCAAGTTTTTAAGCGGCCTTTCAGGAGAAGCACCTCCCGAAAGGCCTTCCTCTTTTGCGGGCGTCCTACAGTGCGGAAAATCGCGCTGGACACGCGGCGCGCTTGTGTAACAATAACCGTGTTCGCGGGAGCGGACGCCGCGGCAGACGCGGCCTGACAGCGACTTCATGCGCGCGAAGAAAAAAACGCAATCGAAATCCGCAGAAGTTTTCATTCCCGACAAGCTGTATTTCCGCATCGGCGAGGTGTCCGAATTGTGCCATCTGCCGGCCTATGTGTTGCGCTTCTGGGAGACCGAGTTTCCTCAACTGAAGCCGGTGAAGAGCAGCACCGGGCAACGCATGTACCGGCGGCGCGATGTGGACCACGTGCTGCGCATCAAGCAACTGCTTTACGACCAGGGCTTCACCATCGCGGGCGCGCGGCAGCAGTTGCGCGCCGAAGTAAAAGGCGATCGCACACAGGCGACCATTCCGTTCCCGAACCCTTCGGCCAGCAAGCTGCAGAACATTCGCCAGGGACTGCGCGAAATTCTGACGCTGTTGAGCACGCGGCGCACGGGCTGAGTAATCGACAAGAGTTTGTTGGACCCAATCCCCTGCCGGGCGCGCTGCAGTTTGGCATACCCCCTTGGTCGGTTCAGCGGGAGATCCCCTTCGGCTTCGCTCAGGGCAGGCTTTCGCTACGCCTGAAAAACGGCTACGCTCAGGATGACAACGTCGTGTAGAAGGCCAAAATGCA
>Ga0075030_100004410_pt1 | contig 12723 bp, 13 predicted proteins | sample LitLauG_LLR_2012_FD_71393 | JGI IMG/M metagenome (GOLD analysis project Ga0075030, IMG submission 71393) | Freshwater sediment microbial communities from Pennsylvania, USA - Little Laurel Run_MetaG_LLR_2012 | ecosystem: Environmental > Aquatic > Freshwater > Creek > Sediment | place: USA... | reverse complement strand
GCTGGCGGGAGGTCTGGGAGTCCCCAGGGGATGGCGGTGGAGAGGACTGGGAAAGCGGAGAAGCCAAGGTGGAAGCCTGTCTGCGATGATTGGATAGGCACGAAATCATCTCATGAGGGCCTGGAAGATGCCAGAGGTTCGATCGTTGGCTATCCCCCGCCCACACGCTTGGCTGCCCTCTCACCAACCCACTCGCTCACCGCCAGCGCCGCCAGCGACACGACCGCCGCCAGTACGGACAACCGTAGTGCCATAGGATCACCGCCGGGCACCTGCGTATAGGTATAAATCGCCGTCGGCAGCGTTTGCGTCTCGCCGGGGATGTTGGAAACGAAGGTGATCGTCGCGCCGAACTCGCCCATCGCCTTGGCAAATGACAAGATCATCCCGGCGACGATGCCGGGTGTCGCCAGCGGCAGCGTTACCGTCGCCAGCACCGAAATTGGTCCCGCGCCGAGCGTCCCGGCGGCCTGCTCCAAGCCACGATCGACCGCTTCGATGGAGAGCCGGATCGCCCGCACCATCAGCGGAAAACCCATGACGCCGGCCGCCAGGGCAGCGCCCGTCCAGCGGAAAGCGAAAACCAGGCCGAATGTCTGCTCGAAAAACCGCCCCAGAACGCCGTTGTGACCAAACAGCAGTAGCAGCGTGAATCCCGTCACGACCGGCGGCAGCACAAGCGGGAGGTGAACAATCGCGTTGAGCAGCCATTTACCCCAAAACGCTCCGCGCGCGAGCACGAGGGCAACCACTACTCCGAACGGCAGGCTGGCCAGCATCGCGACCGACGCGACGATCAAGCTGAGCCGCACCGCCGTCCATTCCTCGGGTCCGAGCGCGAACCAATTCATGCCACCTTCTGCTTCCCGGTCGCCAGAAAGCTTGGCAGCACGCTCAGCCTCTCGATGTAGGACACCACGTTGGGACAGGCTTCGATGATGGCTTTACCCTCGGCCAGCATCCGGGTGTAGTAGAGCATAGGCATCAGCGTCATATCGGCGATGGTCAGACCTTCGCCCACTAGAAAGCCCGTGGTTCTTGCCAGGTGCGCATCAACAAACCTCGCCTGCTTCTCGATGTCAGCGAGTGATCCGTTGATGCGTGCCATGTTCGGTCCCCTTGCCTTGTCGGCAAAGCGGTATTGCACCACGTAGTCGCGGATCATGCAGCGGTCGATTTTGTGGTTGGTGAATGCGATCCACTGCTCGGTCAGCGCCATTTCCGCAAGGTCAGAGGGGGTGAATCTCGGTCCCGGGAAGGCTGCATCCACATAGCTCAGAATGGCCTTGCTTTCGAACAACGCCAGGTCGCCATGCCGCATCACCGGGATGAGGCCGTAAGGGTGGATCGCGAGGACCTCGGGCGAACCTGGGCGCGCCTCGGTGTGTTTATGGGGTACACCCTTGGCAAAGCAAAGCATCCGGCAAGATCGAACGTAATTGCTGATCCCCGCGCCAATAATCTCCAGTTCGGCCATAAATCACTCCAGTCTTCTTAGATCGCCGCAATTCCTGGTTTGCAGGGCTAGTCTCGGTTAGACTTCGGTTCGACTCGTGGCTGAAACCCAGGATTTGTCATGCGCCGGATTCTACCATCTTTGGCGATCGCCGCGTTGGTGTGCGTCGCGGCCGCCGGTAACGTCTCGGCCGCAGTCTGTACCGCCGACGACATCGCCAAGGCCGTCGATGCAACTGGTGCAAGCTTGCGCGCCTTCAACTCCGACATGATGACCGCGCTCAATCCCAAACTCAAGCAGTTGCGCGACAAGCGTGGCTGGTCGGACGCTGAACTGGCCGAGCACACGGAAGCGCTGCTTACCGATGAGCAAGTGACCGCCTACGACAAACAGGCCTACGAGCAGTTCAACAAGATCGACGAGTTGGGCGCATCGGCGCCGGCAGGCGGGGAATGCCAACGCATCACCGAGATCGAGGCAGCGGGCAATGCTCTCCTATCCACCATGCGCGCCAAAGCCGAGCATTTGTCGAAGCAGGTGGCAGTAGCGATGTTGGATTCAGCACCAGCCGAAGCGACCGCTCAGCCAAAGCCGGCAGCGGCGCCAGCTGCCAAGCCCAAGCCCAAAGCATCCGCGGATTGGACGACCGCGACGGCAACGGCGGCCGATCCCGCTTATGCGGCGCAACAACAGGCAAACCTCGAAGCGTTGAAGCTGCCTGTTGCCCCTGAGGCAGCAGACGAATCGACTTTCAGCATCGACGACATCAAGGCAACCAGTAGTGGCTTCTTTGGAACGATCACCTCAAATCTGGCGAGCGTCATCGCGTTCGCCTTCGAAAAGGCGGGACGACCAAACGGCTACATTCTGGGCCAGGAAGCGGGCGGGGCTTTCCTAGCCGGCGTGCGTTATGGCGATGGCGTGCTCCATATGAAGGATGGCACCGCCACACGCGTCTATTGGCGCGGTCCGTCTCTAGGCGCGGACTTGGGCGCATCCCAGTCGCGCACCATGTTCCTCGTCTACCACCTCAAGTCGCCCGACGACGTATTCAAGCTGGTGTCGGGTATAGACGGTTCGGCATTTGTCGTTGGTGGTCTCGGCATCACGTTTCTTTCGGATGGCAAGACGATCTTCGCCCCCATCGGCAGCGGGCCGGGGCTCAGACTTGGCGTCAACGCCGGTTATCTCAAATTCACGCGCGAGCGGAACTGGGTGCCGTTTTGACACTGTCGTTCGACGAAACAGGGAACTCTATTCAATATCATCGGGTGTCGCGAATATCGTTAGCGTGCCCGTGCCCGCCACGACCTCGCTCCAATTCTCGAGAGCAAAGTCCATTACCACCAATCCGCTCGTAGGCATCTTCCGGCCGAGCGCCGCGATCCGCTCCTGCGGGCCCTGGGCGATCAGATCGAGGGCAAGGGCCTGCAGGCCTGGATTGTGACCGATGATCATCACATGACTGAGTTTTGCCGGGACGGCATGGAGGCGCTTGAGCATCACAAGCGGACCGGCAAGATAGAGCGTATCAAGCATCGAGACCTTCGGCTCACCGGCAAGGTGCGGCAGGACGAGGTTGAGAGTTTCCAAGGTTCGGGCGGCGCTTGAGCACAGAACGAGTTGAGGCACAACATTGGCCGCCTTTATGTGGGCCCCCATGGCCTCGGCATTGCGCCGGCCTCGTGCCGAAAGCGGTCGGGCGATATCGCCCTCGTTTCCTGCCTCGCGCACCGCCTTGGCATGGCGTAGAAGCGAGAGCGTCAGTTTTGCGCGCGCGGCTTTGGTCATCACCCTCTCCTGCGACCCGACTTGGCGAACCTCAGCGCCTCCTCGGCGGCGCGAAACAGAGCCTCGGCCTTATTGCGGCACTCGGCCATTTCCATGTCCGGAACGCTGTCGGCAACGATACCTGCACCCGCCTGGACATGCATCAAGCCGTCCTTCAACAATGCAGTGCGCAGCACGATGCAAGTATCCATCTGGCCGTTGGCGGAGAAATAACCGACACATCCAGCATAGGGGCCCCGCTTGTCCTTCTCAAGCTCATCGATGATCTGCATCGCCCGGACTTTCGGCGCACCTGAGACAGTACCGGCGGGGAAGCCAGCCATCAGCGCATCGATGGTATCGTGCTCGGGCGACAGTTGGCCGATCACGTTGGAAACGATGTGCATGACATGGCTATAATATTCGAGAAAAAACTTGTCCGTCACTTTCACCGAGCCGATCTTGGCGACACGGCCGACGTCGTTTCGGCCAAGATCAAGCAGCATCAGATGCTCGGCGCGTTCTTTTTCGTCGGCTAGCAGTTCGGCCGAAAGCGCCTTGTCTTCCTCGGGTGTCTTGCCGCGCGGCCGCGTTCCGGCGATCGGGCGGATCGTTACCTCGCCGTCGCGCACGCGCACCAGAATCTCGGGCGAGGAACCGACCAGAGCAAAGCTTCCAAAATCGAGATGGAACAGGAAGGGCGAGGGATTGGTGCGGCGCAACGCCCGGTAGAGCGAAAGCGATGGCAGGGTAAATGCCTGCCAGAAGCGCTGTGAAAGGACGACCTGGAAAATGTCGCCGGCGGCGATGTATTCCTTGGCGGCGCGCACCATGGAGACGTATTGTGCACTGGTTGTGTTGCCCGAGGGCATCGCCGGTGCGTCCGGCACTACGGCATCAGCAGCGGGGGTGTGCGGCAGCGGGCCTTCCAAAGCGGTCACCACATGCTTTAGGCGCGCCGCCGCCGCGGTGTGGGCAGCCTGCGCGGTGACGCCTTTGGTGGGTCGAACGGGGGTGACGACAGTGAGTTCATCCTTAACCGCATCAAAAATGACCATGATGGTGGGTCGAACGAGGATGGCATCTGGAATGCCATAGGGGTCGGGGTTTTCCTGTCCAAGCCGTTCGATCAGCCGCACAGTGTCGTAGCCCATGTAGCCAAAGACCCCAGCGGCCATCGGCGGAAGCGCGGCGGGCAGGTCGATGGCGGATTCAGCCAGCAAGGCGCGCAATGCCTTCAGCGTGCCTCCCGTCATCGGCTTGAAACTGTCGGGCTTGAGCGCGGGCGCGCGATTGATCTCGGCCTTGTCGCCGAACGCCCGCCAAACGATGTCGGGCTCAAAGCCGATCACCGAGTATCGCCCACGCACCGCCCCACCCTCGACCGACTCGAGGAGAAAACTCATGGGTCGATCGCGCGTCAGCTTGAGCGCAGCCGAGACGGGTGTCTCCAAGTCGGCGACGAGTTTGGTCCAAACGACTTGTGGCCGATTCTCAGCATAGCCGCGTGAAAATATCGTCAGCCCCGGTTCGATGCCAATGGTCGTGTCTATTGGTGCGCCGCGGCTCATGGCAAATCCATCATTGATCGGATTGATCGGCTGCGCCCGAGCCGACGAGCTTTTGAAATTGCGCCTGGTCGAGCGAAAACCCATAAGTCTTTTCGAGGCCCGCGAGATATTCCGCTGTGACCGCGCTGGTCATTTGCTGGGCGAGCGCAACGGCGAGGTCCTTTCGTTTGTTCTCGTCGACCGGTTTTGCCGCTTTGATGTCGATCACCTTGTAGACGAGTTTGGATTTGCCATCCGACGCCGACAGGCTAGCGGCTGAGCCCTTGGCCATCGAGAAGGCCAATTGCAGCGCGGACTTCGTAAGGTCGGGGTTCGATAGGCCTCGCCGTGTGAGGCCCGAAGCCGTACTAACGGTTCCGCCGCCTTCGGTGGCCAGCTTGCTGAAATCCTCACCCTTGTTCGCCCGGTCGGCCAGCGCCTGAGCAATCTTGCCGAGAGCTATCTGAGCCTCTTCGGCCTGATAGGCTGCGGTTACCTCGGCCTTCACCTCCTCCAACGCTTTCTGCCGAGCGGGTTTGACTTCCTTCACCTCCACCCAGGCCCAGCCGTCCTTGCCGAGATCGACAGGATCGCTCTCGACGCCGACATCGCTTGCGAATCCGGTTTTGAGGATGGCGCTGAGACCGGCAATCGTGCTTGCCGGTTTGCCATCCGCGCCAAGGCCTTCCTTGGTCATCGGCGGGAGCTCGGCGTACTTGAAGGGGTATTTGGAGGGCATTTCGCTGAGCTGGGTTCCCCCAGCGCGCGCGTCCTCGATCTTGCCGCGGTAGTCCAGCAGAGCCTTGACCGCCTTTTCACGGGCGAGCCGATCCTTGATTTCGGCTTTGGCGTCATCGAAGGTCTTGACGACGCCAGGCTGAATTTCAGTCACGCGAATAATGTCGGTCGCCAAGGCCCCTTCAATCGGATCACTTACTATGTCCTTGGCGAGCTTGAAGGCGGCATCGGCCGCGACACTGTCGAGCAATTCGCCCTTGGTCACCATGCCGTGATCGACGTCCTTGTCCGCAAGACCCACGTCCTTGGCGACAGCCATGAAGTCCTTGCCAGCCTTGATTTCGGCCATGGCTTGGTCGACCGCGGCCTTGTCTTGGAACGCCATGATTTGGACATGCCGGCGCTCCGGCGATCCAAAGCTGGTCTTGGTGGCGTTCCAAGCGGCCGTCAATTCCTCGTCGGTGACCGGAACCGTTGATTTTATGTCGTCGGGGGAGGCGAGCAATATGCTGAGTTTACGCATTTCGGGCGCGCGATAGTCGTCCTTGTGCGCCTCGTAGAAATCCTTGAGCTTTCCGGCGTCAGGTTCGACGGCCGCTGGCGCCTTGCTCGGTGGCACGATGAAATAATCGAGCGTGCGCTCCTCGCCCTCAAACTGATTGAAGGCATCCACCAGCGCCTGCGGCGCCGGCACTCCGGCCTCGACGGTGCCGAGCAGCTGCGAGCGCACCGAGTCGCTTCGCAGTGTGTCGAAATATTCGGCCTCCGTCATGTTCAGCCGGCGCAGTAAGAAACGGAAGGCATCCTTGTCAAAGCTGCCGTCGGCGGCCTGGAGACCCTTTTGACTGGTGAGTTTGTCGAGCAGTGCCTGGTCGGAGATGCCGAGATTGAGGGCGCGGGCTTGCGCGTCCACGAGCAGGCCGGTGAAGATCTGCTGGTCGAGGCCGATTTGGTGGGCCTGGGTAAGCGAGTAGTTCCGACCCGATTGCAGATTGAGTTTTTGCAGTTCGAGCCCAAAAAGATGATTGTATCGCTGCGCCGTTATGTTTTGCCCTCCAACTTGCAGCAAAGTCTCCGTGCCTGCGCCAAGGTTGCGGGCCTGGTTGGTGAAGATGCCCCAGCCGATGAAGCTCAGAACCAAGAGGCCCATCAAGATTTTCGCGACCCAGCCGGTCGCGCCTTGGCGCAGAAGTTCGAGCATCGGTTGTTGGATCCTTGGCAAACGCCTAAAAGCAGGCGATGCAATGGGTGACGAGCCTTGAACGCCATGGTGGGCGTCGATGAGGGCGGTTATAGGTAGGGCGATCCCGGCCGGCAAGCCGTTCTGTCGCTTTGATAACTATTGGGGAGAGCAGTCTTGAGACGTCCATTGGTCGCGGGAAATTGGAAAATGAACGGTCTGACGGCGCAGTTGGCTGAGGCCATGACACTGGCCGATGGACTGGCACAAGGGCCGGCTGCGGCCTGCGATGTCATGCTTTGCCCGCCATTTCCGCTGATCGCGGCGCTTGCCTATGCCGTCAAAGGCCGGGGAATCTCGGTCGGCGCGCAGGATTGTCACGCCGAAGTGGGCGGCGCGCACACTGGCGATGTGTCGGCTGAAATGCTGGCCGATAGCGGCGCCAAAGCGGTGATCGTCGGTCACTCCGAGCGTCGTGCCGATCACGGTGAGCGGGACCGCGATGTCGCCGCCAAAGCTGCGGCGGCCGTACGGGCCGGGTTGACGGCAATTGTCTGTGTTGGCGAAACGGCTGGTCAACGGGCGGCCGGACTGACGCTGGAAGTGGTCGGTCGCCAGCTCAAGGGTTCGCTCCCCAAGGGCACGACGGCCGCAAATATCGTCATAGCCTACGAGCCTGTTTGGGCCATCGGCACCGGGCTGACGGCCAGCGCCGCAGATGTCGCCGAGGTTCACGGGTTCATGCGCGCGCAACTGCGCGCCGAACTGGCGTCCGAAAGTGAGGCGATGCGACTGCTCTATGGCGGCTCCGTCAAGCCGTCCAACGCCAAGGACCTGATGTCCGTTCCCGACGTGGACGGGGCGCTGGTCGGCGGTGCCAGCCTCAAAGCGGCGGACTTTCTCGGAATTATCGCGGCCTATCGCAACTAGGGACATACCAAGGCGGCGGAGTGGCAATTCTTAGAAAGTCTGCTGGCGCCGGCGGTAGCGATTGGCTAGTGTGTGACTTGAATTTCGCCCCACAGTAAACGGAGTCGTGCGTGCGCGGATCCTTAGGGTTGGCGGCACTCGTTCTAGTGCTGGCACCGGTTGGTGCGCTGACGGCTGTTGCCACGCCTCTGGAACCTGCCGCATGCTCGGGACTCGATCACGAGCGCAACACCTTGGCGACTTCAGGCGTTCTCGATGATCTTCACGTCGACGCAGAGCAAGCCAAGGCGCTTTCAAGGGAACGACTGGAGCGGGTGCAGCGCTACGTCGAGATTTCAGGGCAGATCCTATTTAGGTGTGTCGCGCCTATGAACCAGAGCCTTGTCCGCTCGACCTCGTCGGTCGAAAACGGTGCCGGGTCGGCGACAGCCGAGAAAACGAAGGGAGCTGGTTTACGCAAGCGCTCACTTTCAAATTAGTTTGTGCGCTTGAGCAAATGGGGCGTTTGCTATGCCTGCCACGTTGACAACGGTACAACTTGTGGTAGCAATAAGGGTTGGCGACCGTTGAGGAATTGGATGCAGCGTCAGGTTTCTGGCGGCGATCCGGGAATTTTGTTCATGCCAGTTTGATGCTGCGTTCTTGGGAACCCAGCTCAGGTCGTTGAAGCCGCTCGCGCGAGCGTACGAGTAAGATTGCCAAAACTGCATGCCTTGTTCATCTCAACTCGGGAGCCGAGGCACGGTCATCACGTCAGCGCGGACAAGGCAGCTCTCAGGCGAGAAGGGAAACTGAGTGTCGCAGCGGGAAATCGAGCAGTTGACGCTGGATTTCGTAGCTAAGCTGGAATCGACCACCAGTTCGGCGGCTGTAACTCCTTTGTTGGACGGCTACATCAACAAACTGGGCTTTAGCAACGCCATCTGCATGCGCGTGCCGGACGCGGGCGAGACTTTGGATTCGACCTTCCTCCTGAATTCATATCCCAATGACTGGGTCAGCCACTACGACGAGCACGGCTATATCAAAAGCGATCCAATCGTCCGGGAACTGTTCCTGTCCTATCAGCCATTCTCTTGGTCCGAAGTTCTCGATCGCCGTCAGATCGGGCCGACCGAGCGTCAAATAATGGCCGAATGTGCGGAAGCCGGGATGCGCGACGGTTTTGTCGTCCCGATATATCAAGGCGGTGGATATACCGGGCTTGTAAGCCTCGCCGGCCGCGAGCCGATGATCACGGAGGAGACCCGAGGCGCGGTAACACTGGCTTCGATATATCTCCATAATAAATTGGCTACGCTGCGCCGCCGCGAAGCGCATAACACCTATGATTTGACTGAGCGGGAGTTGGAGTGCCTGCGTTGGGCGGCCGCCGGCAAATCCGACTGGGAGATTGGCCAAATACTTTTAATCAGCTCAAAGACCGTGAATTATCACATCGAGAACGCCAAACGCAAATTTGGCGTGGCCACGCGAGTGCAAGCCATTGTTGCGGCTTTGCGAATTGGCCGCCTGGGCAGCTGACTCACGGCCGCGACTCCAACGCCGTTCGCCGGTTCACGACTTCCGCACGACCATCAGAGGACTGAAGCGCGCGAGTGCTACCCCTAATGGGAGGGAAAACAAAAAACATTACCACTTCATTGTATTGCCGAACACTTCATTTGCCAACAAAACTATGGGTTGCAGGATAAATCACAATGTAGCGGATCTAGTCTGCAAATGAAACCTAGGCGTGTACCTGGCTTAACGTATTGTCAACCATGTTCGATGCTGACCCCGCCATCACACATGGAGGTTGGGGTAATGATGGAGTTGTATACAGGGCGTGATGAGGCACGGTTTCCCGGTCTCTTTTGCCAGATGTATCGTCAGCGTTTTGAGATCTACATCAAACGTCGCAAATGGAAAGGGTTGAAGCCGTCGGGTGAGCTCGAAAAGGATGAATACGACACAGAGTCGGCGGTGTATTTGCTGGTCATGGACGAGGAGGATGCGATCTTGGCCGGGCTGCGGCTGCTGCCCACGGTCGGTCCGCACATACTCGGCGACCTTTTTCCGCACTTGGCCGGTGGTGGGGTGCCGTGCGCCCCCGATGTCATGGAACTTACGCGGTTCTACGTCGCCCCGTTCAAGGCCAGCAAATCGATTCGCGATTGGCTGGTGGGCGTGCTTTGCGCTGGAATGATCGAGTATTGTTTGGCCAGTGGCATCGAACGTGTGACGAGTGTCATCGATACCTTTCTGCTAAAACTCATGCTTTCAATGGAGTGGAAGGTTAGGCCCCTGGGATTGCCGCAAAAATATCCCGAAGGCGAAGCGATCGCTGTCAACGTCGATATGACTTCCGCGATCCTCGCCTCGACGCGACGGACCAAATTGGTGTCTGGCCCCGTACTGTTGGCCAGACCACGGTCGTTCTCGCGCGTCCCCTCCGGCATTCGCCTTCCTGGTGCCAATATTCCGTCGTCGCTCGGCTGGTGAAGCTCACAACCGTAAGCAGACCTGAGCAAGGATAGGCGCATAGCGCAGAACCGCTGCGGCAACTTCCCCTTGCCGCAGCGCTGCGACGCGTGGCAGATATCGACTCCGAATAAGCCCAGCAAGAATGCCGATCAGGATCATCCGCCATGGTGAAGTTCAACGATCAACAACGGGAAAGCCAGGATGTCGAGGACCGACGCGGACAGGGGAATGCTTATGCGGGCATGGACTCGGGCGGCGGCGGAATTTCTTTGCCAGGCATTGGCGGCGGCGGCTTGGGTATCTTCGGAATACTTATCGTTCTCGGCCTTTGGTTCTTTTTTGGCGTCGATCCGCGCTCCCTCATGGGCAGCGGGGGTGGGCTGTCATTTCCGATGCCAACGCAGGACCAAAACGGCCAGGCGCTCCCCCAGTGGAACCCGCCCTCCCTTCCTGGCACCCAAGCCTCATCAGTCCCAGCATCCGCCGGATCCATCCATCCGGGCGATGAGCTGGCGCACTTCGTCAAGCAAGTGCATCAAAGCACAACCGATTTCTGGTCGGCCACCTTCCAGGGTTTCGGCAAGTCCTATCCGCATCCGACGCTCGTATTCTACGACAATGCGACGCCAACCGGCTGCGGCACGGGGCAGGCCGCGATGGGGCCGTTCTATTGTCCAGAAGATCAAAAGGTCTATCTAGACCTTGCCTTCTACAAGGAACTGGCATCCCGATTCGGCGCGCCTGGCAATTTCGCTCAGGCTTATGTCGTCGCCCACGAGGTCGGCCATCACATCCAGAAGCTGTTGGGGATTGCTGATCAAGTTCAAGCGACTAAAGAAAGGGTGAGCGAGAAGGACGCCAACGCGCTTCAGGTGCGGATGGAATTGCAGGCGGATTGCTTTGCGGGCGTGTGGTTCAACAATGCCGCCAAGACCAAGGCGCTGACGATCGAGCCTGGGGATATCGAGGGTGGAATGACGGCCGCTGCCGCTATCGGCGACGATACCTTGCAGCGCAAGTCGCTTGGACGAGTTGTCCCAGATGCGTTCACCCACGGCACCTCGGCTCAGCGCCAGAAATGGCTGAAGCGAGGGTTGGATAGCGGCAATATGCAGGACTGCGATACATTCAACACAAACGATCTTTGAGCCATTCGCGGTCGGCTACTTCGCTTTTTGGGCGAACTGTCCTATATTGGTGGCATGACCACAGGAATCGAACCAACCCTCGTGCCAACGGCCAAGCGGACGCGCCGTCCACTTCCGGGGGTTTTGACATTGACCGAGGCTGCGGCTGAGCGCGTTCGCGGCATCCTCGCCAACGCCGATCGGCCCGTGGCGGCGGTGCGCGTTGGTGTGAAGAACGGCGGTTGTGCGGGCATGGAGTACACGCTCGACTATGTCACCGGGATTGAACCGTTTGACGAGGTTGTCGAAGACAAGGGCGTGCGCGTTCTTGTCGATCCCAAGGCGGTCCTCTTCCTGATCGGCACGCAAATGGACTACCGGGCCGACAAACTGAAATCAGGCTTTGTGTTCAACAATCCGAACCAGACGTCAGCCTGCGGTTGCGGCGAATCCGTTGCCATAACGCCCCGCAAGCTCGAGGATACAGGCGCGGCTTAAGTTACGTGCCGGCGCCTGCGATCTCCGTCAGCATTTCCAGTGCGACTTTCGCCGATGCTTCGCGCACCGCCGTGCGACCGATGTCCCCGAACGTGCATCGCCGATGTGCGGTGGTGCTGCCGCGTCGGCAGGCCGCCACATGGACCAGTCCCACCGGTTTGTCCACGCTGCCGCCGCCCGGTCCGGCGATGCCGGTAATTGCAACCGCCAAGTCTGCCGTGGAACGCGCGATCGCTCCCTCGGCCATCGCCCGTGCCACCGGTTCACTGACAGCGCCAAAAGCCTCGATCATTGTTGCGGGTACTCCAAGAAGGTCGGACTTGGCTGTGTTCGAATAGGTCACGAACCCGCGTTCAAACACATCCGACGACCCGGCTATCTCGGTTAGCAGCGCCGCCACTAGCCCCCCTGTGCAGGACTCGGCTGTCGCGATGTGCATTTTTCTGGCGCGGCACAGCTCCAAGAGTGCCTGGGAGTATGCAACGAGAAGTACCGGCAGCATCGCCTTCTACTCCGCAAAGCCAATTTGGATCGGTCACGACATTAACGGAAAACCCCGGCGAAGCGAACTTCACCGGGGTTTATACCTCATCCAGGCACGGCCATTTCAGGCCGCAGCAAGCATTTTTTCGGCAGAATCCAACAGTCGATCGAAGGTGCCGCTGCTCTCATCACCCAGCGCCGCCTCGACCCGCTCTTGCGTGCTGCGCCATACCGGAAATGCTGCCTGGATGGCCTTCTCTCCGGCATCCGTCAGATGCAGGCCCCGGCCCCGGCGTCCAGCTGGCGGATCCATGGCGATCAACTTCAGCGAAACGAGGCGCTTTAGATTGCGGCTCAACGTTGATTTCTCGATATCGAGATCGAAGCCGATCTCCGCCGCCGTCACGCCATCTTGCTGCGCAACCGCCGTCAGCAGGGTGAATTGGCTGGCCGTGAGGCCGAGCGGCCGCATCGCCTCGTCATAGATACGCGTGATAATTCGGCTCATGCGTCGCGCCCTAAGGG
>Ga0075030_100004408_pt1 | contig 12725 bp, 7 predicted proteins | sample LitLauG_LLR_2012_FD_71393 | JGI IMG/M metagenome (GOLD analysis project Ga0075030, IMG submission 71393) | Freshwater sediment microbial communities from Pennsylvania, USA - Little Laurel Run_MetaG_LLR_2012 | ecosystem: Environmental > Aquatic > Freshwater > Creek > Sediment | place: USA... | reverse complement strand
TTCCATATTGAAAGCGCCTGGCTTGAAAAGGGAGAAGCCGCTCCGGGCGAAAATCTCCGCATCCGCGCCCTCATCCGTCCTTACCGCGGCCCGTCGAGGGTGGAAGAAACCACCATCCACATACCCGAGCAAGCCGCCCGCGGCACGACCCTGCGTGTCATGGTCTGTGAAGCGGAAGCGCTGAACCGTTCCGCTCGCGGCTTCGCTTTTTCCGGTGGTGGCCCTTCCGGGCTCGACCAGATCATCACCCTTTTGAACCGCGAGCGCCGCAACGACCGGCTCTACGTTGGCGTCTTTGCTCCAACTCCTACTCTGCTTTGGGATGACAAAGAGCTCCCCAACATCCCGCCCTCGCAGCAGAACATGCTCGATAACCGCCCCACTCCCGGCTCTGTTCAATTGTTGCGCGAATCTTTGGTCCATGAATCGTCCATCCCGCTCGGAGGCCCAGTCTCCGGCGTCATCTCTCTGAATCTTCAAATCCGGTGAAAAATTATGAGACTATCTGCGTCACCCGTGAATGAGAAACGTTTCTCGACCTTGATTCAACGGCGCTCGATTGCTTCTCACCACTCCCCACTCGCCATTCGCTACTTGTTGCGGTTTTTCTCTTTCTCCTTACTTCTTTACCTCCTTGTGTGCTTACCTGTTCTCGCCGAGCACACCCGCCGTTGGCGCCAGTCTAGTTATGACGAATTCCTCAAGGGCACGGCTCACGGAGTCGCCGTTCGTAGCGATGGCCGCCTCGAGCTGGCTCCCAAATTTAATTTGATCGCGGAAGCCAATGCCTCTTACCTCTGGTCCACGCATCTGGACTCCAAGGGAAATCTTTACGCCGCTGGCGGCTCGCCCGCAAAAGTCTTTCGGTTCGACCCAGCGGGCAAGTCTACTGTCGTTTTCGAGTCCACTGATCTTGCCGCCCCAGCCATTGCTTTCGATGCGGCGGGCAATCTCTACGTGGGCACTTCTCCTGACGGCAAGGTCTATCGCGTCTCCGCTTCTGGTGAAAAGTCCGTTTTCTTCGAACCCAAGACAAAATACATCTGGGACCTCGCCTTCGGCCCAGACGGCATCCTTTACGTCGCTACGGGAGACAAAGGCGAAATCTTTGCCGTTCCTCCCGACGGCAAAGGACAAATCTTCTACTCCAGTGATGAAGCCCACATGCGCGTTCTAGGTTTCGACAGCAAAGGCAATCTGTTCGCGGGAACCGATCCCAACGGCCGCATCCTCCGCATCTCTCGCGCCTCTGCGAAAAACGGACAGAAGAATCCTGGCGCGGCGGCAGCAGAAGGTTTTGTTCTCTACGAAACTTCCAAGCGCGAGGTCACTTCCATCGCCATCAACTCCGATGGCGTCATCTACGCTTCAGCGATTGGCGAAAAGCAGCGCGGTGCAGTCCCGAACCCCGCCGCAATGATGGGCATGGGCGGCGTTCAGGGGATCCCCACAATTGTCACCGCCGGTCCTGCCGGGGCCCTCGCGGGCCAGCCGCAGGTCCAATTTCAACCCTTCCCTCCAATGCTCACCAGCGCCATCTATCGCATCGCACCAGACGGCGCCCCGGAAGAAGTCTGGACCTCCCGCGAAGACATCGTTTACGCGCTCGGGTTCGGAGCCGATGGCCGGCTCCTTGCCGGAACCGGCAACAACGGTTCGCTCCTTGCGATTGACGGTCACGGCATTTTCGCCAATCTCGCGAAATCAGGCGCTTCGCAAATCACCGGCATCGCCCGTGGCGCGGCTGGAAAGGTTTTTGTCTGCACTTCCAATCCTGGAAAAGTTTTTGCAGTTGGGCCGGACTACGAATCCTCCGGCAGCTTCGAGTCGCGCTCTTTTGACGCGCAGCTCTTCTCTCAATGGGGCCGCATCGATTGGTGGTCACCTCCCGGAGCAAATTCCGTAGGCAACTCGAAGGCTGCGCACTCGAACGAATCCGGCATCGAATTCTTTGTCCGCACCGGAAACACGGAAGATCCTGGCAAAGAATGGTCGCCCTGGTCCGGACCCTACTCTAAGCCCGGGTCCGTCGCCGAAGTTCCTTCGGCGCGTTTCGCCCAATGGAAAGCAGTCATCCACGACGGTCATCCCGGCGATGGAATCGATTGGGTGACCCTTGCTTATCTGCCGCGCAATGTCGCGCCCGTAATTGACGGCATTGCCGTCCAGGAACCCGGAATCCGTGCAGTCGGCCAGGGCCCTTCGAGTGCTGGCCCATCGCCGCCCGTCATCCTGAAAATGCCGCCATCGGCACAGCCGGTTGGCATGAACCTCGGTCCAGGTGGCCAAACCCCGAGCCACTTTGAAGCTCCGCCGCAAGGGCAAATGCAAAAGGGCTATCAGACCGTTGTTTGGACCGCTCACGATGAGAATGACGACGATCTCCGCTATGCAGTCTATTTTCGTGGCGAAAATGAACGTAACTGGAAATTGCTGAAGGACAAACTCGAGCAAAAGTTTTATTCCTGGGACACGACCACAATGCCCGATGGCGCTTATTTTCTGAAAATCGTCGCCAGCGATGCCGCTTCTAATCCGCCATCGCTGGCGCTTTTCGCCGAACGCGAATCGGATCGCTTCGAAGTCGACAATACTCCACCAGCCGTTGAAGAGCTGACCGTCGGCGTCAATCCCTGTTCTGCCGCTTCAAAAACTGTGCAGCTAGTTTGCATCAGGTTCACCGTGATTGACGCCGCGAGCACCATCGAGCGCGCACAATATAGCCTGGATGGTGGTGACTGGACCGTCATCGCGCCCATCCATGGCATCAGTGACGCGCTCGAAGAGCGCTACGAAGCGGCGGTCGAAGGACTCCCCGGTGGGGAACATACTGTTGCCGTCCGAGCCTACGATCGTTTCGAGAACGTTGGCAGCGCCAAGATCATCTTCAACGTTCCAGCGTCCAAGCCTTAACTTCATTCCTGCTTTACTTGCCGGGCGGGGCTTGCCCCGCCTAGTGGATCATCAATCCCAGCGTTAGACTTCGAGGCGCGACCTGGCAGGAATCTCGGACTTTTAGGGTTATTGCGGAATATCTTACGGAAGACTTGTCAATCGAAGTCTGGGGCAGGAAACTTCAAAAACTGCGCTGCTAAGACTTACCTCGCATTCGACGGCATGCCGCTCCGGAAATTTTCAATCTCCGCGCCAAATCCGATGCGTCCGTCGCCGTACGGTTCGTTTCGTGCGTGCATCACTCTCGCCCGGCAGCGCATCTCTTGCGCGCCGCTCCCGGTAATCTCCGCCGGCATCAGCAGAGTCACTTCCAGGGGCATCCCCACCTGCAGGGGTCCGGACGAAGCGAAGAAAAACCCGCCGCGCGAAATATTCAGCGCTTCCGTGAAATGCTCAGACCGGTCGGCGGCCACTCCAAGTGTTCTGTATCGGAGCGCTACTCGCAACGGATAGCGTGGCGCCTGGCGTCGCTCGGTTGTTCTCATGGCTTACTCCGCCGAAGGTTTTCCGGCCCGATTCAACAGTCTTGTTATCTGCCGGTTTAACCCTGGAGAGATATATTGAGCGTAGCAAAGTGGCGGCTGGCGTCAAGTACCGAACCCAATGGCCCTAGAATACCAGTACCAATCCAGCTGAATCTCACCTTACAGCGAGAATCTCCGCCAATCATGCGATAATTTCACGTTCAAACGCTCTTTCCGCGCACGGGGGAGATTTAGCTCGTCGAAAGAATCACTCTCATGACTACTCCAAAACCAGCCGAAGAGACCGCTTACTCGCCGCCGACCTGGCAGGCAATTGAGCAAGCCCACGCCCGGATCGCGCCTCGCATCCATCGCACGCCCGTGCTAACCAGTGCATCGCTCGACGCCATGACCGGCGCCCGGCTCTTTTTCAAATGCGACAATCTCCAGAAAACGGGCTCGTTCAAAATACGCGGAGCGTCGAATGCCATTCTCTCCCTCACAAGCGAGGAAGCGGCGCACGGCATCGTCACGCACTCCAGCGGGAACCACGGCGCCGCTGTCTCTTGCGCCGCGGGCTGGCGCAACGTCCCGGCCTACATCGTTATGCCCCAAAATGCTCCCGCCGTGAAAGTGAAAGCCATCGAGAGTTACGGGGGAAAAGTCATTTTTTGCGAACCGAAGGTTTCCGCTCGCAAGGAAGTTTGCGATCGCATTCTGGCGGAGACCGGAGCGTATCTTGTCCACCCCTACGACGACGACCGCATCATCGCCGGCCAAGCCACGGCGGCAAAAGAGCTTCTTGAGGAAGTTAGCGATCTGGACGCTCTGCTCAGTCCCGTCAGCGGAGGAGGCTTGCTGAGCGGAACCTGCCTCGGTGCGATCGGCATCCGTCCCGGCATCCGCATCATCGGCTGCGAACCGGCCCGGGCCGACGACACTTACCGTTCGCTGATTTCAGGCACTCTGCAATCCCTCGACTCGAGCGACACCATTGCAGACGGCCTCCGCGCTTCGCTCTCTCCGCGCACCTTTGCTATTCTGCGGCATCATGTAAAAACTGTTTTGTTGGTGAGCGAGGAAGAAATCATTTCCGCCATGCGCCTTGTCTGGGAGCGCATGAAAATCATCATCGAGCCTTCTAGCGCCGTGGCCATCGCCCCGCTCCTCAAGCCCGGAACCGTAGCCAGCCTGAACTTGCCCGCCCCGGCCGATGGCACCCCTCCCAAAATCGGCATCATCTTTTCCGGCGGCAACGTCGACCTGGCTTCCCTTCCCTTTTGATTCGTTCAAAGATTAATCGCCGATTCTTTTTCGACACGAGGGATGTCAGCCCGATGTAGGGGATTGCCCCTCCCACGCTCATCGCCGGTCGCGCACCTACTCGGCCGTAATTCGGATCCAACTGCACGGGAGGAATCGGCGCCGAGCTACGCTTCCCGGAGCTTCAGCTTTCCCGCATTCTTGTTCTCTTCCAAAAACTTTTTCAATTCCGGCACCGCTTCCAGCAACCTCGTCCACTGCTCGTAATAGAGCGTCACCGGAAACCGCCCCAACCCATACACACTGACGCCGCCCTTCTCTCCCACTCGAAAATCGAGCGCTCCGCTCCGGCGGCCTCCTCCCTTCTTTTCCATTTCCGCCAGCCGCGCTTTCAGTTCTTCGTAAGTTGGTTCTGCCATCGTTCCCCCCAGAAAGTAAATTCGACCCCCGAGTATAACGCCGATTGCCTGGCCATCAGAACAAACTGCCCAGCACAATCGCAATTCATCCGCACAAAAGCATCTCTATGCACCTGTTCCGCATCTCAACCAATACGAAGGTTGGAGTGCCCTGCGGAGTTTCCGCTGCATTTGCGGCACAGAACTCGGCCGTCAAGGTACTAGTGAGTCTGTACCTTATTTGTGTTAGCCTGAATTCGTTCTAACGGTGACCTATTACCGGACCTTGTCCGAATCGCTTTGCTCGACTTGGGGACAGTGCCCTTCTGTCCTATCCCTGGCCGCCCTCTGGCCGCCTGGCAATATTGGATTCAAATTCAAACTTGCAGCTTGGGGTCTTATGAAACTCAACTCGCTAACTTCTCGCAGTTCGCTCCTGCTCACCGCCTTCGCATCTTTCGCTCTCTCGTTCGCCGCCTTCTCCGCCCAAGCTCAATCCAAGTCAGATTCTGCCGCAGCGACATCGCCTGCTACTGCTGCGACGTCAACCGCATCCGCGGCCCAAGCACCCGGAGCTCAATCTCCAGCCGTCCCAGCGCGTATCACGCAAGCAATTGACGAAACGCAACTCGTCCGTCTCCGCGGCAACGTCCATCCCCTCGCTCGCCCCGAATTCGACCAAGGCGCTGTTCCAGACTCGACCCCCGCTAAGCGCATGCTTCTTCTGCTCCAGAGGAGCGCCAGCCAGGAAGCAACCCTCGGACAGCTGTTGGAAGATCAGCAGAATGCCCAGTCTCCTAATTTTCACAAGTGGCTCACTCCTGACCTCTATGGAAAACAGTTCGGCCCGGCTGACGCCGACGTTCAAGTCATGACCGACTGGCTCACAAGCCAGGGTTTCCAGGGGATTAAGGTGAGCGCCGGACGGACGGCCATCGAATTTTCCGGCAACATCGGTCAGGTGCGCACTGCGTTCCATACGGATATCCACCAGTTCAAGGTCAACGGTGAAGTTCGGCACGCGAACGTGAACGATCCGCAAATTCCAGCGGCTTTGACTCCCGTCGTTGCGGGAATCGCTGGACTTCACAATTTTCCACCTCGGGCGCACGTCCATAAGCTGGGAACTTTTCGGAAGGACAAAGCTACAGGCGCGGTGAAGCCCCTCTTCACCTACCCCCAGGGCGCAGGATTCATACTAGCGGTCGGCCCCACTGACTTCGCAACGATCTACAACGTTTTGCCCCTCTGGAACGCTGCGACTCCAATTGACGGTACGGGCCAAACGATCGCGCTGGTTGGGGACTCAAATATCAATCTGCAAGACGTAACCGCCTTCCGGACCATGTTCGGGTTGCCCACCAGCAATGCTTTCAATACCCCCAACGTGATTCTCAATGGACCAGACCCAGGGTTGAACGGCGATGAAATCGAAGCAGACTTGGATGTTCAATGGGCAGGCGCCATCGCCAAGAACGCCCAAATCATCCTTGTCGTTACGGAACAACCTCAATCGATTGGGGTTGGCGGGGTGGATCTCTCCGCGTTTTATATCGTGGACAACAATTTGGCGCCGATCATGAGTGAGAGTTTCGGAAATTGCGAAGCCTTTGCCAACAACACGCTTGAGAACTCCATCTGGCAGCAAGCTTCGGCGCAAGGTATAACCGCGATGGTTTCCGCGGGAGACAACGGCTCTGCAGCTTGCGATCCCTCGAGCACTAATCCCCTGGTTGCCACTCAAGGTCTTGCAGTCAGTGGGTTTGCTTCGACGCCGTACAATGTGGCCGTAGGAGGCACCGACTTCAACAGTAACGTAACCGGTAGTGTCTCCACTTATCTCTCCACGTATTGGAACACAACCAACGCTGCATCCACTCAGTCCTCGGCAAAATCATACATCCCGGAGATCACCTGGAATGACACTTGTGCGTACCAAGGGTCAACGTCTGCATGCACTTCGACCGTGATCACCAACGATGCAAATAGCTTTGGTCCTGGAATTGATGTTGTTGCGGGCAGCGGCGGGTCGAGCGCTGTCTATACAGGATCCAAGAAACCAAGTTGGCAAGCCGGACTCGGTGATGCCAATCGCGACCTCCCCGACATTTCGTTATTGGCAGCAAACGGAAGAAACGGTAGCTTCTACATTATCTGTGAGATGGATGCCAACGCTGGCCAGGGAGGTAGCCCCACCTCCTGTGATCTGAACTCTCCCTATCTCGACTTTATCGGCCTCGGCGGAACTTCTGCTTCCTCCCCCACGTTTGCCGGAATCATGGCGCTCGTAAATCAGAAGACGGGCCAGCGGCAGGGAAATGCGAATTACGCTCTATATTCTATGGCAAAAAAGACCGGCGCCACCTGCCCTTCAAACCCGGCGACCGCTGCAGCGCCGGGCAGTTGCATCTTCTATGATCTCCCTGCTGGCTCGGGGAACATCTCAGTAGCCTGTCAGGGCGGCTCTCCTCAATGCAGCAACACCAGCACCGCAACCACTTCTTTTGGCATCATGACCACAACTTCCGGTGGCGCGACACCAGCCTACAACACGGCAGCTGGCTACGACCTTGCCACCGGCCTTGGCACCGTGAATGCCGCGAATCTCGTAAATAACTGGACTAATCCGAGCTTTACGCCTTCGAAGCTCACTTTTTCATTGAACGGTGGCGCTGCCGTAACAATCACGCATGGCGCCGCCGTCTCCGTCAGTGGAACGGTTTCGCCTAACCCCGGATCTGGCACCCCCACTGGTACCGTCGAACTCATTCAGGGCACCAACAGCCAGACTGGCGCTGTGATTGATTCGTTCCCGGTGGGTGCTGGCGGCGCGTATTCGGGCAACACCCTCATGCTCCCTGGAACGAATGGAACGTCTTACCAGGTGATTGCTCATTACAGCGGAGACGGCGCATTCTCCCCAAGCGATTCCCCTTCACAGACCGTAACGTCTGTCGCCAAAGAGACCAGCATTACGACTTCCACGCTCGAAGGATGCACCACTGCGTCAATCCCGTGTACAACTCCCATCCCGTCCGGTAGCTCCATAGTTTACGGCTCGGCATACATCCTCCGTGTTGACGTGACCAACGCTTCCGGCCAACAGTGCTCCTCAGTTGCAGTCCCATGCCCCACCGGCAATGTCATGCTCACTGACGGCACCGCTGCTCTTGATTTTGGAACCGGGCCGCTAAATAACATTGGAATGCTTGAGGATCAGCCAATTCAGTTGCCGGGAGGGTCGCACTCAATCGTCGCAAAGTACCTAGGTGACGTCAGCTACACTGGCAGCACTGCCTCGGCGATCAACTTCACGGTCACGCCCACGGCCACGGCCACCGCGATGGGCGTGAGTCCATCGTCGGGTGTCACTTCGGCGACACCAGTGACGCTGTCTGCGCAGATCGCCTCCAGCAGCAACAGTTCAGTCGGACCCACCGGATCCGTCACCTTCTTGAACGGCGCAACTCAGGTCGCGACTGCTGCCGTAACCGGTGCTGGCGCTTCGTTAACGGGGGCGAGCGGAACTGCTTCCACAACGCTCACGCTGGCCGCAGGCACTTACAACCTCACCGCAAAATACGTCGGCGATACTAACTACGCGACATCCACTTCAACCCCGGCGATCACTCTCACTGTCACTGCAGCCACGACCGGGACCTTTTCATTAACCGGCACCGCAATTCCCGCTGTCACGGCAGGTAGCAGCGCAACCTCAACGATCACGGTTACTCCCACTGCCGGAAGCACGCTGCCACCCGGAACCGTCAACGTCAGTTGCACAACGGCCAACCTCCCGCCGGGCGTCTCTTGCACTCCGAGCCCTCTGGCGATTACAGATAATTCGACCACCTCTGCCGCATCTGCCCCATTGACCGTCACCGTGACAGGGCCATCAGCCGCGATGGCAACAGCATCACTCTTTCCGGAGAATGGGGAGCTCTACGCGGCAGGTATCATCGCTTCGCCGTCGCGCAACGGCAAAGGCTGGTGGGGACTTAGCGCCAGTACTGGCGTCGGAGCCTTAGTCCTGCTCTTCCTCCCAGGTCGCAAACGTTACCGCGCTGCTCTCGGCCTCGGACTCGTCTGTATTCTCAGTTTCACTCTCGGCTGTGGCAGTTATGGAGGAGGAGGAGGCGGCGGCGGACCCGTGGCGACGGTCACTCACATCACTGTCACGAGCCCCACTAAAGCCGGCCAGAATACTACTTTTACTTTCACTGCCACGGTCACTGGCGGAACTCCGGCCGATCAAGTGGAGCTCCTGGATAACGGCGTCGTCACAGGTCTCCCGGTCACAGTCTCGGGAGGAACCGCCATGCTCACTACCTCTGCGTTAAGCGTCGTTGGGACACACTCGATCAGCGCGCAATACCTGGGCGATGCCACTTACACTCTGCCCTCGACGAGCGGAACGCTCTTCGTCACCGTCACGGGAACGACAAACTTCGCAATTTCTTCCAATCCGGCGCCTAGCGCCGCTCCGGCGCCAATCAACATCACGATCAACTAAATCCTACTCACCAGATCGAAAGAGCGGCCCTAAGTTTTCCGGGCCGCTCTTTTTTGCCCGAACATCTGCGTGCTCCGCGAAATTTTCTGCTTCTTCGCACCACGCCCCATCATTTTTCGTTTTTAATCACCACTCCGCCCTTCATCACGAATTTCGCATGCTCCAGCGCCTTCGCGTCTTTCGATGCATCTCCCGGCACAGCAATAATATCCGCCAGCTTCCCAGTTTCCAGTGTGCCAATGCGATCGGCCATTCCCAGCAACTCTGCTCCGTTGCGAGTCGCGGCCTGGATGATTTCCATTGGCTTCATCCCAGCCTCCGCATACGCTTCGTAAACCAACAAGCTCGCTTGCCCGCGGTTCCTGCCGGGCATCGAAAGATACATGTCTGAACCCGCCGCGATCGGCACCCCCATTTTGCGCGCGCGTTGCAGCCGTCCGCTGATTTTTTCCAGGTAGCCATGAAATCGCTTTTCGAAAAGTTCTTTTTCTCCCGCGGACGGCTTACGCTCCCCGAAGGACATATCTTCAAACGTCTGCAGCGTGCCGTCCGTGGGCACTAGGAAAATATGCTTTTCGGCCATCATTTTCAAAACATCGTCGGGAACAACATACGCATGCTCAATGGAATCCACGCCTGCCTCCGCAGCAATGCGCGTCGCTTTGTCTCCGATTGCATGTGCCGCGACTTTCACTCCCGAGGCATGCGCCTCATCAACAATCGCTTTCATTTCCTCGACCGTCACATTTGCCGGAGAACCGTTGACAATCACCTTAATGCAGTTCGCTCCGTCATAGAGCGCTTGCCGCACAGCCTCTCGCGCAGCCTCGGCTCCCTTCACGGTGACGTATTCCTGCTCAATAATCAGCTGGGCTTCTGGAGTCAGGCGCCCGAACTGGCCGCCTTGCGCGGCTAGGGCTCGCGTCGAAGCGACGATGCGCGGCCCGGGGAGCCAGCCTCGATCAATGGCGTCGCGCAAAGCCACATCACCATTCACGCCGGAGTTGCCAAGGTCACGCACCGTCGTGATGCCCGCTTCCAGGTCTTCTCTTCCCAGCTTCGCGCCCAGTAGCGCGCGTTCGGCGGTGCTTTGCGTGGCAACAATCCGAAGCATTTCAATGTCCTGCAACGAGATGTTGGTGCCATCCATCTCTGAGAGCAGATGCGTATGCGAATCCACTAGTCCGGGAAGCAACGTCGCATCGCCTAGCTCAATCACTTTCGCTCCGGGTGGAATCGCGAGTCCCGACCCGACCGCTGAAATTTTTTCACCCTCCACGAGAATCACGGCATTGAAAATCACGGTGTCAGACTTCGCGTCAATCAACCGCGCTGCGCGAATCGCAAATTGTCCACCCGACTTCGGGGGCGTCTGTGCGGGAACCGCTGACGCGAACGCACTGACGGCAAGCACAAGCAAGCCAGCTCTGATCATTCTTTGCATGAAGTTCTCCTGGGAAGCGCGAACCATGCTGAACAGAGTGGCCCGCGGAGTCAAGTCTGGAATGGATTGCTTATTCGTATCGCAGGGCTTCGACCGGATCCAGCCGCGCCGCCTTGACCGCCGGATACATTCCAAAAAATAATCCAACGGTCATTGAAACGCCCACGGCCAGAATCACCGCCCACAACGGTATGGACGATGGCAGCGACGGCACCGCCAGGGCAATTAGCAGGCTGATGCCGCCGCCGAGAATCACCCCAATCACGCCGCCCGAACCCGTCAGCACAACCGCCTCAGTCAAAAACTGCCAGATAATATCGCGGCGCCGCGCACCAATCGCTTTGCGTACTCCAATTTCGCGCGTCCGCTGTGTCACCGACATCAGCATGATGTTCATTACGCCCACTCCGCCCACCAGCAGCCCAATCGAGCTGATCACCGAAATCAGCAGCGCCACCGAAGCCGTGATTTGCCGGAACTGGTCCGCGATTTCCGTGGCGCTCGAAATCCCGAAATTGTCCGGCTTGTTGTACGGCACATTCCGCCGCCGGCGAAGCACTCCGCGAATCTCGTCCTCGGCTTCCGCGATTCGACCTGGAAAGGCCACTGCTCCGATCAGATTCTCGTCATCCATCGGCCGGTGCTTTTGATACGTGCGGTAAGGCACAAGAATCGCCTTCTCCGAAGCTTCGCCCTTCATCAATGAACCCTTGCGGCGGGCCATCACTCCGATGACCTGGTACGACACCCCATCGACAAGAATTGGTTTGCCGAGAGGTTCTTCATCCGGATAAAGAGCTTTAGCCAGGTCTGGGCCGATGAGGGCTACGTCCGAACGGTGAAGATTTTCAGACTCCGTAAGGTAGCGTCCGCGCTCCGCTCTCGAATTGAAAACTTCTTCGTCTTCCGGGAGCACGCCGTGATAATCCACCCCGGACGCTTCTTTCCCCTTGTAGCGCGCGGTTTGAATTTGCCCACGGCCGGACTCGTCGGCACGAGGGAGCACAGCTGCGGAGACGGCTTGAACCGCCGGGCAGAGCTCTCCAATCGCCTTGGCGTCCTCCAGCGTCAGCCGCTTTCGAGACAGCTCTTCCTGGGATAAACGTCCAGAGGTGTGAATACCGGGATCGAATTTGAAAATGAAAAGAGTATTCGGCCCAAAGTCGCTCAAAAAAGCATTTAGATCGCTATAGACGCCAACCAGTATCGAGACCACGGAAAGCAGGGCCGTGATGCCGATGACCACCCCCAGTACCGTAAGAAAGGACCGCATTTTGTTCTCACGCAGCGTCGTTAGGGCCATCCGTGCATTCTCACCAAGGAATACTCGCATGCCGGTTCTTTCCTTCCTCCACCGAGCTACTGAAAAAGTCCGTTCAGACTAGGGGTCGGAGCTTCAGCTCCGACATAAGCTCTGTGCTGCCACGCGGGCTTTAGCCCCTGAAGAATTGCACTTTCCCTTTTTCAGGAACCCGCTACGCTTCCTGCCGCAACGCTTCAATCGGTGGCAATCCCGCTGCTTTTCTTGCAGGATAAACGCCAAAGAACAATCCGACGCTCACAGAGAGCAGCTCCGCGACGAAAACCGCGGAAATCGGCACGTGCATCGGCACGGACATCGCCGCGTTCATCAGCCAGCTGATCGCATACGCCAGCGCCACGCCCATCACTCCGCCAATCGCCGCCAT
>Ga0075030_100004404_pt1 | contig 12729 bp, 7 predicted proteins | sample LitLauG_LLR_2012_FD_71393 | JGI IMG/M metagenome (GOLD analysis project Ga0075030, IMG submission 71393) | Freshwater sediment microbial communities from Pennsylvania, USA - Little Laurel Run_MetaG_LLR_2012 | ecosystem: Environmental > Aquatic > Freshwater > Creek > Sediment | place: USA... | reverse complement strand
GGTAACGCCATGCTGTCCGGCATCGGGAGCGGCAAGTTGCGCCACGTCTTCCAGCAGGCGGCGCAAGTCGATTTCCTCGAGGTGAAGATCGCGTGGCCGGGTGAAGTCGACCAGCGTCTGCACGACGCGATCGAGTCGCCGGATTTCGCTGTCGATGATGTCCATGTGGCGGAGCGTGTCCGGTTCCTGGTGGGCCAGCTTATTTTGCAGAAGCTGCAGATGAAGCACGATGGCGTTGATGGGATTCTTCACTTCATGGGCCACGCCGCGGGTGACGCGGCCGCTGGCCGAAAGACGTCGCGACATTTCAATCTCATCGCCGATGCGCCGCACGGGTTCGGTATCGCGCATGATAAGCAGCGCGCCGATCTGCGAATTCTTCTCCTGCACGAAATCGAGCGACACCTCTACGCGCTTCCCGCCGGCCACTTCAAATTCGCGCTGGGACATCGGGCGGCGACGTTCAAACGCGTCGAGCAGGGCCGCACCGAGCAGAGAATCGCGGGCAAATACGTCTTGCACGGTATATCCCAGCAACTCACTCCGCGGACGGCCTAAGAAAGATTCCACGGGAGCGCTGACAAGGACTACCCGCGAATCGCGGGAAAAGAGCATCAAGCCGTCTTGCAACTTGGACATCAACTGGTCCACGTTATCCTTCAGCGCGGAGAAGATCTCTTTGCTGTCGCGAATCTGGCGCCCCAGGTTCGCGATCTTCAAGGTGACGAGCCCGTATTCGTCGTGCTCGGATTCTGTGCTCTGCAGGTCGGCCTCGCCCGCGCTCACGCTGTCAAGGTTGCGGCTGATCTCTCTCAGCGGTCCGAAAGCGATGTTCGAAATCCCGGCGGCGAGCAGCAACGACAGAATGATCAACGCACCCGAGACGTAAACCGCCCGTATCAGCCGGGTCTGGACTTCACTCTTCAGGAAGACGGTTTGTACTCCGATGCGGATGGTGCCGAAGGGCGCGCCATTCAATTGCAACGGATAGGTCACGTCGTATACGGCGGCCGGACTGAAAACCAGGCGAATCTGCTCGCGAAAATTGGCACGCCCCACCCGCTCGAAATCGGGACGAGGCTCAATCACCTTGCCCACCAGGTTCGTATTGGTGTGCAGCAACGCCTTGCCGCTGACATCAACGATCGCGACATCGTAGATGTATCTCCAGTCGCCGGTCTCGGATTGCAGCAGGTTGTTGAGATCGGGGTCGGTCTGGACATAGTCGGTGAGCGCTCGCTTGAGGGCCACGGGGTCACTGGTGTCGATGTTTGTGCTGCTGAAATCGGGGACATCGTTGCCGGCAGCGTAAGCCAATTGACGCGTCAGGCTGGTGGCGGTTTCATAGGCATTGGCGATTCGCAGCCGCAGAATCTGAGAGAGGTAGAGATAGGAAAACGCGGTCGCCATCACCGTCACCATCAGGGTGATGGCCAGTACGATGATGGTTTTGCGTCGCAGCATGTTGAGAAATCAGAATCCGATTTGCCTGGTTCGACTCAATTCAGCCACTCGGCACTTCTTCCTTGCCGGGAGCCGCCTCCGCCGCCGCACTCCCATATTCCTTCAGCTTGTTGTGAAGGGTCTTTAAACTGATCCCCAGAATTTCGGCGGCCCGCGTTTTGTTGTTGCTGGTGGCTTCGAGTGTTTTCAGGATCAGCATCCGCTCCGCTTCTTCCACCGTCGTGCCCACGCCCAGCCGGACGGCGTCAGGGTCGTTGGCGGCGGTGCGTAGCGGAGCCTGACCGAAGCCCGGAGGCAAGTGTTTGGTCTCAACCATTCCCGTGTCGCAGACGATCACGGCGCGCTCGAGGCTGTTCCGCAGTTCACGCACATTTCCGGGCCAGGCGTAGTTGTTGAACTGGTTGAGCACGGCCTCGCTGACGGCCGTCACTTTACGGCCATGCTTTTGGCTCATCTCAGCCAGCAGAAGCTGCACCAGCCCGGCGATGTCTTCCTTGTGTTCCCGCAACGGTGGCATGTGAATGTTGAAGACGTTGAGACGGTAATAGAGGTCGCTACGCAGTTCACCCCGTGCCACTGCCTCGTCGGGAATCTTGTTGGTGGCCGCGAGTACGCGGACATCGACAGAGGTCTCCACCTTGCTTCCCAGGCGTCGCAGTTTGCGATCCTCCAGAACTCGCAATAGCTTGGCCTGGGTTCCGACGGGCATTTCGCCGATCTCATCGAGAAGCAGCGTTCCACCTTCGGCCAGCTCAAAGCAGCCTGTCCGCCGTTCGAGCGCACCTGTGAAAGCGCCTTTTTCGTGGCCGAAGATTTCGCTTTCCATCAGGGTTTCGGGAATGGCGGCGCAGTTGATGGCGACGAACGGGCGATCTTTGCGCGGACTGAGTTCATGGATGGTTCGCGCCACCAGCTCTTTGCCCGTTCCGCTCGCTCCGGTGATGAGAACCGAGGCGGTGCTGGGCGCAACCATCTCGATGAGGCGGAAGATCTCCTGCATTTTGCGGGATGCGCCGCTGAGACGGCCCAGCGATCCGGTGTCGCGCAGCCGGCGGCGCGTGGCCTCAAGCTCGGCCCGCGTGCCGAGCAGCGCGGAGGCGTTCGAAAGAATCGTGCGCAGCCGGTTGGTGTCGATGGGCTTGGTGATGTAGTCGTAGGCGCCCATGCGCATGGCCTGCACCGCGCTGTCGATCGTCCCCTGCGCGGTCACCAGAATCACAGCGATGGCCTGTGCCTGTTCAGCCAGATGCCCAAGCAGTTCGATGCCACCCATGCGGGGCATCTTGAGATCGGTGATTACGATCGAGGGAGACCATTGCGTAGCCTTCTCCAGGCCCTCGGCGCCGTCTCGCGCCGTATCGACCCGATAGCCCCAGGAGGTGACCAGTTCGGCTAGTCCGGAACGCTCGTTCTCCTCGTCCTCTACGATCAGTACCTTTTCGTGACTCATTCGCTTGTTATTGTCCTGTTCCTCCGCTGCCTCGATCCCGGAGCCCGGTGGCCAGGGCCGACAGACCAGAATCCAAAGATACGCGGGCTGGTTCCCTCGGGGCAAGGTCCGAAGCTTACAGGGCCGGGATTGAGGCAATCTGCAGGAGTGCCCGATTCGGCAACGCCGGGGCCGCTGCGCTTTCCCTTTCAGTTGCTATGAGATAGAATCTTGGGTCCCATGGTTAAGTCTTAATTCTTCCCGGGTTTTTACCGCTGAACGTTTGTAACATCGACATTCAGCGAAGGATTACATTTCTGGAGGGCATCATGAAAATTAACAGCTTAAGCCGCGCGTGGCGCGTTGCTTTAGCGTGTGCGGTTGCGTGTCTAACTCTTTTACTCACCGCCGGTCCCGCGGCAGCGCAGAGTGAGTCAACTCCCAAGTGGGACCTCTTCGCCGGATATCAATGGCTGCACACGGGCATCACCACCCCTGCCGCCTTCAGCGATCCCAACAATCCCACCCCGTTTCTTGTTCCGGACATGGCAAAGGGATTTGGCGGCGCTTTAACCTACAACCTCGATCCGCATTGGGGTATGGAGTTTGACTTCGGCCACAATTGGAACGGGGGCACCTACGACTCCACGATCTCGGGCGGACCGCGCTTCATGTGGCGCACGGAAGGATTGAACTTTTTTATTCATGGATTGGTGAGCTACAACCGCCTGGTCGTGCAAAACGTTACCGAGCACTCCAATGGCGTGGGCACCATCCTTGGCGGCGGAATGGACCTTCCGTTCACCAAGTCGTTTGCGATCCGCGTGTTCCAGGCTGATTACGTGTGGGCGCAACATCATTTCCCTGATTTTGCAGGTCCGCAATTCCCGAGCCTGCGACGTCCGGCGATGTCAGGCGTAAGACTGCGGACAGGTGTGGTGATTAGTTGGGGTGGCGCCGAGCCGGTCGCGCCAGTCGCGGCGTGCTCCGTACAGCCGACCGAGGTCATGGTTGGCGAGCCCGTTACAGCTACGGTGACTGCAAGTAACTTCAATCCCAAGCACACTGTGACCTACAGCTGGAGCGGCAACGGTGGCAAGGTGACGGGAAAAGATACGACCGCCAGCATCGACACCAACGACACAGCGCCTGGCGCGTACACGGTCACGGCGCACGTGACCGATCCCAAGGTGAAGAAGGCGAATGAGGCGAGCTGCTCGGCGAACTACACGATCAAGCCGCTTCCGCCGAAGAATCCGCCGACGATGAGCCTCACGGCGAGTCCGACCGAATTGACGCCCGGCGGCGCAGTGAACGTCTCCGGTAACTGCACGAGCCCCGACGGAGTACCGGTAACGGTTGCCAACTGGACGTCCACCCTCGGGACTCTTTCCGGCAGCGGCAATTCTGCAACGTTGAATACGTCTGGGTTGCCCGCAGGTCCGGTCACGATTACAGCAACCTGCACCGACTCGCGTGGGTTGAACGCGCAGGCTTCGACCCAGGTCACGATTCAGATTCCTCCACCGCCCCCCCCGCCCCCGGTCGATAAAGTGCTCGAAGCCCGGCTGGCGCTGCATAGCGTTTACTTCCCGACGGCTCAGCCCACTGTGAAAGATCCGACAGGCGGACTGCTGGCGAGTCAGCAGCAAACGCTGGCCGGTCTCGCCAGGGACTTCAAGAAGTACCGTGAAGCCAAGCCCGATGCGCATCTGACGCTGGAAGGTCACGCCGACCATCGCGGAAGCGCTGCCTTCAACCAGGCTCTCACCGAGCGCCGTGTGGCCCGGGTGAAGAGCTTCCTGGTCGAGCAGGGTGTTCCTGATTCTGCGATTGACACCAAGGCATTCGGCGCCGAGCGCAATCTCACGACCGATCAGGTGAAAGAGTCGATCATGCAAAATACGGAACTGTCGACCGAAGAACGCAAGCGAGAGCTGGCGAGAATTGAGGTCATCCGCATGGCCAGCAATCGCCGTGTTGATGTGACGCTGAACGCGGGCGGCACCACCGAGACCTCGGTCCGCCAATTCCCGTTCAACGCTACCGATGCTCTGTCGCTGATTGGTGGCCGCGAAAGTCAGGTCAAGAAGCCAGCAGCCACTGCCAAGCGCGCGCCCAAGAAACCGGTGAAGAAACCGTAATCGGCGGCGCCTGGCAACCAAAGCCTGCGAGCGGGGGATTTCTTCCCCCGCTTTTTTCTTGCCCGCAATCGGCCTTCAGGCGAAAGGTAGAGGTTTGCGAAAAATGTACACGGCACCACGAAAGTGCTATCGCCAAGTCTCTGATTTGATGGCACGGTATCTTGGTAATCAGGTTGCCACCTCGTCTAAATGGAAGTGGGTTTGAATATGTCTCGGATGAGCGGGTTATCTCGCGCCACGGTTCCGACGATTCTGCTCACACTTCTACTCAGTTTCGGGTGTGCTCGTCGAACCCCGGACGTGCCGAGTGAAGGCGCGACGCAGACCAGCCCAACGCCTTTTCAAAGTCAAAGAACCAGCACTGCGGATTCCCGGCTGCGGGACTCCAATCCGGGCGATACTTTAGAAAATGGCCCTCCGTTTCAGAACTCGCAGGTTCTTCCCGCGGGAGCTCTTCTCACCGTCCGTCTGAAAGTTCCGCTCCTGGGCGGGAACGGCTCTAAAGAGTCTTTCGAGGCGGTTCTGGATGAGCCGGTGGCAGTTGAGGGGAACACTCTGATTCCGCGCGACGCAATCGTCTCCGGCCGGATTGAGTCAGCGCGCACCTCGCAAGTCTCGCCCGACCGAGGCTATGTTCGCCTGGCGCTGAATTCAGTTCAGGTCGATGGGCTCGCTGTGCCGATTCAAACCGCGAGCCTTTTTGCGCGCCAGCCACCCCCCGATGCAGATTCGGGTACGATTCGGTTGGAAAAGGGGCGCCGAATGACCTTCCGCCTGAAGGAGCCAGTTTTTTTGCATCCCAACCCTTCAAAAACTGGCCAGTAAGCCCTTTATTTCCTTTATCAAAAAGTTTTCCACAGAGAGATTCCCCGTCTTGGTGACATCTGCCCTTTCGCGCACATGGGGCACTCTCTCTATAGTGAACCGAAACGGGAGGCAGGCGGCAATGGCTTCACGTTCCCGTTTTGGGAAAACCGAGGTATCGAGCACGCGGAGTGGAGGTTCCTTTCGGAACAGTTCCCCCGCAGAGTAGGGAGTATGAGTGCCGTAGCTGAAATCGCGCGGTCGCGGGAAGAAGCACAATTTTCGTCGCTCCTGCAGCACGCGCCCGTCGGGCTTGCATTGTGCCAGAACCCGGGAAACGTCACCTCCACGAATTCGGCATTCAAGGACCTGCTGGGCCTGCCATCGAATCAGATTCCGTGCGCCCTCCCAGACTTGATTCAAGACGGCAACGAAAGCCGGCGCCTCATCTCGGAGCTGTTTCACGGAACGCGAGAAAGTCTTCAGATCGAATGCGCGGCATGGGGAGCCGAAAGCAGGTCGCTTCGCTGGACAGTGTGGGCGGTTCATGGAGAGGACGGCGGAACGGAGAGCGCAGTCGTGATGCTCGAGGATCTCACCGGCATCTCCGTGGCTCGGCAGCGTTTGCAACAGGCGGAGCGATTGGAAACGGTTGGCCGGCTCGCTGGGGGAGTCGCTCACGACTTTAACAATCTGTTGACCGGCGTCCTGTTGTACTGCGATCTGCTGATGTCGGTCGTTGGCCCCACCGACCGGGCCCGGAAATATGCGGAAGAAATCCGCAAAGCCAGCTTGCAGGCGAGCGGGCTGGTCCGGCAACTGCTGAGCGTCGTACGCTCGAACAAATCCCTGCCTCGACCGGTTTCGTTGAACGAGGTTGCCGAAGGCATGCGCAACCTGCTCGCCCGCCTGATCGGAGAGAACATCGAGCTGAAGCTTCGGCTTGATCCGGCTCTGGGCCTGGTCAAGATTGATCCGGTGCAGGCTCAACAGGTCCTTCTCAATCTCGTGCTCAACGCCCGGGACGCACTGCCGCGTGGGGGGGAGATCTCTGTCGAGACCGGTAACTGCCAGATGCAGATTCTCTCAGGCAAGGGAGAGAGCAACTCCGGGAACACAAGCCTGCCCTGCGTATTGTTCGCGGTCGAAGATAACGGCTTGGGAATGGATGAGATGGTCCGCGCCCATCTGTTCGAGCCTTTCTTCACCACCAAAGCGGGCAAGGGAACAGGCATTGGACTGGCCACAGTGCACGACATTGTGAGCTCCAACGGCGGCCTGATTCACGTGCAGAGCGAAGTGCAGCGGGGGACGCGGATCAACGTTCTGCTGCCCATTGTTCGCGAGTCGGCTCGCGATTCAGCCCAGGACACAAGTTTTCATCCCACACATAGAGGGGAAGTACTTTCATTCCAATCCGAGGAAACGACACCATGACGTCAGCAGCTGTAAGGCCGATTGCCGCCACACCGCAGATGGAACCAGCCAACTTTCTAAATCTCCTGATCGTTGATGACGAACGATCGGTGCGCGAAGCGTGCCGCGAAGTCGCGCACTCGCTTGGCTTCAGTGCGCAAATCGCCGATTCCGCTGAGCAGGCGCATCGCATGCTCGACCTGCAGGCGTTCGATGCCGTTCTGCTGGACTTGCGTCTGCCGGGTGCTGGCGGCCTGGACGCGTTGCGGCGCATCAAGGAGCGGCGCCCCGAGGCGGTGGTGATCGTGGTGACGGGCTATGGGACCGTCCAGTCGGCCGTACAGGCCATGAAGAACGGCGCCTATGACTACGTGACCAAGCCCTTCAGCGTCGATGAACTCAAACTGCTGCTGGAGCGCGTCGCCAGCCATCTGAAGCTCAAGTCGGAAAACCGAATGTTGCGGGAGAAGGTGAAGTCGAAACAAGGATTCGGCGGGATCGTAGGTCGCGCGCCAGAGATGGAAAAGCTCTATCGCATCATCGCCAAGGCCGCTAACAGCGTGCATCCGGTATTGATCCTGGGCGAGAGCGGGACTGGAAAAGAGATGGTGGCGCGATCCATTCATTACTCCGGCCCCTTCCGCGACAAGCCATTCATTCCGGTGGATTGCGGTTCGCTGGTGCCGACGCTGATCGAAAGCGAGCTGTTTGGCTACGTCAAGGGGGCTTTCACCGGTGCCAACCAGTCCAAGGACGGCCTGATGGCGATGGCCGAAGGCGGAACAATCTTCCTCGACGAAGTCGGAGAACTCCCCGTTGACCTGCAGGCAAAGATGCTGCGCGCCATTCAGGAAAAAGAAATACGTCCTGTGGGAAGTACGCGGCGAGTGCCGATCAACGTGCGGATCCTCGCCGCAACCAATCGTGACCTGGAGCAAGCCGTCACACAAGGCAGCTTCCGACGCGATCTCTACTTCCGGCTCAATGTGCTCAGCTTGCGCATCCCGGCCTTGCGCGAACGGAGACAAGACATCCCACTTCTGATCGGGCATTTCCTCGAGCGCATGACACGTACCTCTGGGCAGGAGAAGATTCTCAGCGATGATGCACTGAAGGCCATGCTGGCTTACGACTGGCCGGGCAACGTGCGCGAACTGGAGAATTGCCTGGAGCGAACTTATGCATTCACCAGCGGCCCAACGATTCACACCATGGATCTGCCCCGGGAAATTGGCAGTCTGACGCTGCCTCAGTCGTCCAATGGCCACGGTAACGGTAACGGGCACTCCGCCAAGATCGTTCCTATTGCGGAACTGGAGAAGCAGACCATCTTGCGCGCCATCATGGAACTCAATGGAGATAAGTTGCAGGCTGCCCGATTGTTGGGAATCGGCAAGACGACGCTCTATCGCAAGCTGAAGGACTATGCCACGCAAGAGTGTTGCTGAAGACGCCCGTTTGCGAACTCAGGCTGACGCCAGATGTGCCGCAAGGGGAAATCTACGCAACTAGCACGCCTTAATCGCTTTCTTTTCAGCGTGCGCGAGGTGGAGCGATGCGTGCAATGGACAGGTCATGATTCTACTGATTACGCCACAATCGAAGGGCCCGGAATTCGCGGCTGCTTTGTTTGCTGCCACCAGCCAGGAAACGCACTGGGCTCAAAACCTGCAGGAGGCTGCCCGGCGCCTGCGCGAACAAACATATTCGGCCGCCGTGATCGATCAATTCCTTCTGGAGACCGAGCCGGAGGAAAGCGATCAGGTGCTGGAGCACTTGGGGACAGCCTTTCCGGTGTACGTCAACTTCGCGCTGACCGGAATGGAGCGGCTGTTGCGCGAGGTGCGATCCGCGTTGCATCGCCGCAAACGTGAAGAGTCAGTTGCACGCTGCGCGGTGGCCGAGCAGATGCAGTGCGAGATGCGCGAGACCCTGACCGTGATGCTGCTATCGTGCGAGTTAGCGATGGCGGTCCCCAATGTCCCCGTGCTTGCGGCAGAGAAGATCCGTACCATCGATAATCTGGCCCGCGAACTGAGGTTGCGCCTCGAAGTGAACTGACGCCGCAGAGTGTCCGCCTAATATTTTTCGTTATTGTGCGTCTTTCCGCGATTGGAACCTGTTCTACGCGAACGCGAGAACCAGGCGGTCGGCCCTGCAGGGACCATTGATAGTAGCCCGGCGTTTTCAACTCCGGGTAGGCGGACAAAAACAAGTCGCGTCCTGGAGGGACGCCTGACCCGCTCCTAGTAGGCTGTCGCAAAGACGTCGCTACCGCGGCCGGAATGGTGCCCTACGAATTGCTGGCAAATATCGCATGCTAAGGATGGATACGGAGCGGCATGGCTGGAGTCCACCAGCGCTAATTTAAGCTGTTTGGACTGAGGGACTCTGGTGGTCGCGCCGGTCCGTAAATCGTAGGCGTTGCTCACTCGAAGACAGTATCTCGATGATGCTCCCGGCAACTACATCACTGTTAGAAGGATTCTCTGGTCCGTAAAGCAGCAGAGGCAATGTGCTGGATTCACCGAGAATCCGAGAGACATGCTCTTTGACTTGGATGGATTGTGCTTCTTGGGAGAGGAAGACAGCTTTCGAAAGTGTTCCGCTGTCTCGTAAGAGCTCGAGCTCCCATGCGATATTCGCAGTCATACTGCTCAGGTCTACGACCACGATGTCCACTTCCTGTACCAGGCGAGCCACACACGCCTGCCACCCAGGATCGCAGCAGGTAACTGGAAAGAGCTTAGTTCTCGAGAAGCACCAATTCAGATTCCTTCGTACACGCTTGCGCATAGCTTGAGCAAGATTCTCGATGTGCTGAGGTCGCCGGATCTTGCGAAGTCGAAAATTAAAGAATGCCAGTTGTCCCAGCACGAGAGGAATTCGAACAAGGAGCGGAACCCGCACTTTACGGTCAGAAAGAGTGTAGCAATGCCCAAACGGAGAGAACTGCTCGCGCAGGAACCGGGTGAGCTCCGCCGTAATCCGATCTTTGTTGAATGGTCGTAGAATCAGGAACCGAATGGGATCGTGCCAGCGACGTGCGAAGGGAAGGATTACTGGCAGAGTCAATATGAAAGGGAAAAAAAACAGGGCCAAATAGGTGGCCAGAAGAACCATCGGCAATAGCGTCATGGCAACTATAAAGACAATTATCAACAGAAATATTGATATTCCCGCTTTTAGATAACCTTCGATTATCAAAGGGAATTGCAACAAGCTCGCTTGACTAATCTGTTCCCGGGCCTCTTGCACCTCCGTCTGCTGTTCCTCTTGAAATTGTCGATACGCCAGAAACGAGTCGATCAGGAGCCAACTCAACCCGCCAAAAATGATCGTGCAGGCGAACACCGAAACCGCCAATGTTGCGCGCCGTGCGCGTCTGCTCATAATGGTGCGCTTTCGGCTGGCCTCCAGCAGTTCCAGGCGGTCTATGGAGCGGGCTTGCTCAGTATGTCCCACGGCAACCGCAGCCGTCTCCCAATTTTCGACCAACGGCACTCCAGTCCGCCATGCCATAAAGTCGCCTACAGATTCGGAGAAGGCCAGGATCAGGGCATCGACGAAAAGAGCAACGCCGCCAACAAGGACAAGGATCGAGCCCAAATCCGGACGGACGCCTGGTACCAAATAAACCCCTGTTTCCACCAGAACAAGAAATGCTCCGATGGCTGCCAAAATGACTACCGCAATCCAGCGCGCCCATTGTTGTCCACGAAAACTGCAGTACCCGAGGACCAACCAAACAACAATCGAAACAACGATGCCAACTGAGAATTCACCGATGGACACCGCGGTCACAATCAGGGCTGTAAGGCTGCTACCGAAGACAACCCACAGCAATTGCCGTCCGCGCCGCATAGCCACAGGATTATAGCTGCGGTCAATGGGAACATGGGATTGGGCATGGTGATTCATCACGAGAGTAGTAATTGCAAGGGCCCCATCACCGCCGCTAGTGGGCTGTCGCAAAGACGGCGGAAGTGCGAATGTAGGGGCGGACGCATTCGTCCGCCCCGCCGAGCGCAGCGAGGAGTGACTGCTTCACGCCAATTCTCTTCAAATCTTTCTGGGGCCTTCGAACTCATCTCACTTTCGAGATTCCTTCCGCTAATAGTGATAATTCGGTAGAGAACGTTTCACTCTCGATAGCTCACGCAGGGGCTCCCTACATTGCGTCGAACCTCTTTTTCCAGCGGCGCATCCTTTCGAATTCGCCGGTCGCCCCGTGCTTTGCGTTTTTTGCAAGGGAGGGCGCCGCTCCGGATCGTATCGAGTGATGGGGATCACACGGTCCCGTGACCACCCTCACCGACATCCCGCCCCTTTTCTGAGAGTCTAAACTCACCACCAAGTGTGGCTAGCCTCCACGGACCCAGAGTCCGCTGGGGGCTTTGTATTTGGGGCGGGACACAGCACTCAGCGCCCGCTACCCAGTGACAACCGAGGTCTTTGACAACTAAATCGCGGGAAAAGGGCCTGCTCTTCGTTTCAACCGAGGAGCGGGCAGGCGAAGCGTCCCCTTTGTCTCGGCCATGCCTTCAATGTCATCCCGAGCGGAGTCGAGGGACCCCGTGTCCGCCGACATCCGGCAGCGGCCCGAAAAGGAGTTCTCTGTTCAACTTTCGGTGGAGTTCACTCTAAGAACGCCTTTCTGCGCGGTTGCCTGCGCAAGCAGGGACGGGGTCTTTCGACTCCGTCAAGGGTTTTGTCCCTAATTCGCCCGGGTGCCCCACTTCTGGCCGACTTTGCCAGAAGTGGGGATTTTGACTCCGGGGTACTGAGTGCTCGCAATTGCTTTGCTTCCAAGATTTTCCCCGCATCTCATTGCAGCCCATAGATTAAATCGAGATTTACCCCTAACCCCATGATTGAAAAGGACCGGAAGGGGGAGGGGGACTCCGCGAGCAAAAGTCTTTGAAACCTTGAAACTTTGAAACTTCATACCACGAGGGCTTTATAAAAATGTCCGATTATCCAAATCGCTGTCAGCATTTGAAAACTAACGGCACGCAGTGCGGATCGCCCGCGCTCCGCCGCAACCGTTTCTGCTACTTCCACAAGCGCTACCAGGATGAGCGCATCCGTCTGAACGTCGACCGCCGCCGCCGAGGCACCGCCACGTTCTTCTTGCCCGTGCTCGAAGACGCCAACTCCATCCAGATGTCTCTCATGCAGATCATGCGCCTGCTCCTCACCGGCCAGATCGAGCACAAAACTGCCGCTCTCCTCCTCTATGCCCTGCAAACCGCCAGCACCAACCTGCGCCTCACCAACTTCAAACCGTTTGTCCACGAAGTCATCCTCGATCCGCGCGCTGCCGCCGAAAGCCCGCTTGATGAAACCCATCTCTGGGACGACGAGGACTTCGACGAAGAAGAGGAGGAAGGAGAGGTCGACGAAGTCGAACAGGAAATAGAAAGGAAGGTCGAAGAAGCCGCCGAGAAAGCGCGCCACGTCGCTCGTTGG
>Ga0075030_100004403_pt1 | contig 12730 bp, 12 predicted proteins | sample LitLauG_LLR_2012_FD_71393 | JGI IMG/M metagenome (GOLD analysis project Ga0075030, IMG submission 71393) | Freshwater sediment microbial communities from Pennsylvania, USA - Little Laurel Run_MetaG_LLR_2012 | ecosystem: Environmental > Aquatic > Freshwater > Creek > Sediment | place: USA... | reverse complement strand
ATCAATGATTGACCGGTACATGTCCGAAGGCGGCGGTGTAATCACTTCGTCATCGATACGACGCAACACCAGGCAAAGCCCACTGCACTTGCTTTCCCCTGCCATGATGATTTCCGCATCCCGCGGCGTCACATCAAACGTGGCCGTGGTACCTTTGGCCAGCCGACGGTCGCCTGCCGAGACATCGCTCCCCTTGCCCTGCGGTCCGGTACCGCCGGCATCATTTCCGGAAACAATATCAAACACTTTCACCCGCTGCATGAAAATCACCGGCAGAGTGCCCGCATAAGGCTTGCCTCCCCCTCTTTTAACAAGGTCGTCCGTGACATTGAAGTTTCCCATCAGGTCCACGTAATCGCCGTTTTTAACCAAAAAACTGTTGGCCCGGATTTCATCCACGCGCACGGAAATCAAACGGTGACCCGGTTCGATAATCAGTGAAGCGCGCGGCAACTGTGAAGGCGGTACCGCTTTGGATTGCATGATAATGTCACCGCGCGGAATATACTGGGCGGCAAAACGTCCCACCAATTCGTCAGGCGACCTTAAAGCCGTTTCCGCCACAATGTTTTTGGGCATGTCAACCACATCCACATTGGTGGCACCGACAGGCTTGCCCAGCGGAATATCCTCCTTGGCCACCAACACCTTGACCATGTCCACAGTCTGAGTAATGACCTGTACCGGAGGAGGAGGAGGCGGGACGCGGGCAGCATCCAACAGCTTCTTAACCAAAAGAATGCTCACTCCAGCCAGAAAAAGGGCCAGGAGCAAAAGAAATATAAAGCCTTTTTTGCCCATATAGTAGAATTTACACAGAAATTAGTAAAATCTTGACCTTACGTCAATCTGTTTGTCACAGGTCCCTGTGAGCAAGCTTTTCTGACGGAGTCCGTTGCATGCCCCTTTTCAATTTTAAAACCCCTTCCCTGCTGCCGTCCCATGTCCAAACAGGCAAAGAAAACTGCCGGAAGAAATTCAAACCGGAGATGCTGCCGGTGTTAAATTCCGGCGACCCAGCCTGACCCGCGGGGGCAACGCTTGGGAAAGATCCGTCAGCGTCACCAAGCCCTTCCAGTGACGCTGAATATGGATGGCACCGAGCTGGAACCCGGACTGCGGGAATTCATGCGGCATTTCCACGAGACAGATTTCCCTGAGGCCGAATCCGTGGTTTTGAATATCGCGGATACGTGCGCGGGTCCAGACATGATTGATGGTCATGAGAAAAACGATGTGCTCGGCCACCTGCATGGAATGATTCAAAAAGGGGCGGATCTGGCTCCAGGGAGGATTGGTAATGATCCAATCCACCGGCTCCTGCCATTGCATAAAATCCCGACCCTGACTGATTTCACACCATTGGGCGTCATGGGGTAAATAGCGGAGGATGTGACCCTCGCCGCAACAAGGTTCGAGAACACGCCCGATAGGATTGAAGTGTTGCACCAGGCGGCGGGCCAGATCCAGAGGGGTTTGAACAACGTCATTGCTGACGTAATTACGATTCGGCTGCAAACGCATGAAGGTCAACGTACAGAATATTTTTACGTTTTTCCATATAAAAACGTAAAAAGTTGCTTTTTTCGTCCGCCTGTTACATTTGTTCGCCCTCCTCAGCTCTTCCCGCTATAATCCCCCTCATGAAACAAATCGCCCTGGGTTTTTTCCTCCTCTGCTCCGCCGCCTTTTTCTTGAGCGGTTGCGGCAAAGTGATCGGTGTTGATATTCCCAAAAACCAGATCGACCAACAGGTCAAAGCCAAATTCCCCGTCACCAAGCCCGGCATCATCAACCTCACCCTGGCCCATCCAGTGCTGACATTTAACGGCGCGGCCGACCGGATCGAAGCCACCACCGATGTCACCCTGCGGCTCGGCTTTGTCCCCGCCAAAGGCAGCGTGGATGTGGACGGCAAACTTGAATATCACCCTGAAGACGGCAGCATCCGCATGGGCGCCATTCGCGTACTGAAACTCAATGTGGCGGGACTGCCCCCGGGACGCCACGAAGAGGTGATCGGCATGATAGGCAACATGCTCACCCCCATGTTCAAATCCATTTCCCTCTACCAGTTCGACTCCAAGAACCGGTTGGAAGAATTGGCCCGGGCACATCTCAAGGGATTCAAGGTCAACAGCGACAGCCTGACCGTGCAAATCGCCTACTAACCCCACTCCTCACACCGCAAGGGACGTAAAACCGGATTAACCGCCTGTCAATGGATGACGGGCGAAAACCCATTCCTCCACCGGCTTCCCACCCACGAGATGCTGGCGGATGATGCGGTCCAGTTTCTGCGGAGTCACCTCCCGATACCAAACTCCCTCTGGATAAACGACCAGAACAGGCCCATGACAGCAAATCCGGAAGCACGCGGCCTTGCTGCGCAGCACCGGCAACCCGGCTGTGGCCAGCTTTTCCTTCAAGGCCTCCCAGGTTTCCCTGCCGTGCTCCATGGAACAGCAATCGGGACCCGGGCAGAGAAACAGATGCCGCTCCGCGCGGGTCAACCCGATTTTTTCCGCGATGGCGTCGAGTTGCGGATCGCTCCCGTTCACGACTCCCCGCCTGTTTGCATCAACCCCAGGGATTCTTCCAGATCCATGAGTTGTTCACGCCAGTAATTTTTTTCGGCAAAATGCGGGAAAGCCCTGGGAAAGGCCGGGTCCTGCCACCGTTTCGCCACCCAGGCGCTGAAATGAATATAACGCAGAGCCCGCAGCGGTTCGACCAGGGCCAGTTCCCGCCGGTCAAACTCGCGCATCGTCTCATATCCCTCGATCAACACCCGGCGCTGACGCAACGCCTCCTCGTCCCTCCCCGGAGTGAGCAGCCAGATGTCCTGCACACAGGGGCCCATGACCGTGTCGTCAAAATCCACCAGATAAGGCGAGTCCATACGCCAAAGCAGGTTGCCCAGATGACAGTCCCCATGCACACGCTGCCGGGAAACGGATTCAAAAATCGGCCCGGCCAAATCACAAATCTCCTCCACCAACCGGCTGTAATCGCGCCGGATATCAGAGGGCAACGCGCCACTCTCCTGCAGATAAGCCAGACTTTCCCGACCATAACTCTCCGCATTCAAGGTGAGGCGCGAACTCTCCCGCACCTGGGCACCCGTATTATGCACCCGGGCCAGCAGACGCCCCACACGCTCCAATTGATGATCGGAAAGTTCATCCGGATTGCGTCCGCCCACCCGCGGGAAAACAGCAAACCAGATTTCCACCCCGTTCATCATGCGCAGGGATTCCCCGTCCGGGTCCCGCAAGGGCGCCACCACCGTGAGTTCGTTATCCTGGAGATCGAATAAAAAATCGTGCTCATCCAGAATCTGCTCCTCCGACCAGCGCCCCGGGCGGTAGAACTTGGCCACCACTTGCGAAACCTCGCCGGAATCAGATTCGATCTCCACTTCCAGCACCCTGTTTTCCATGCTGTTGAGCGCGAGGCAGCGGCCCGTGCAGTGCAGGCCGAATTCCTCGACCGCATCAAGAATACTGTCCGGAGTCAGTTCGTAAAAAAAACGGGTCTCACGCCCTCCCCAGGAAAAACCGGATGCCGCGGGATTTTTTTTCACAGGATTGGGCTCCGACCGGGATTCACCAGCAGACGATAGCGTTGCCGGTCTTTTTTTAACAGTACTCGTCGGCCAAAGATTTTTTTCAGGTTGGCCGTGGTCAGGGTGGCATCAAGCGGACCGGAATCAATCACACTGCCCCGGGCCAGCAAAAGCGCATGGGTGAAACAGTGCCCAATTTCCTCCACATGATGCGTGACCAGCACCAGCGCCGGGCAGTTTTTCTGACGGGCCAGACGCGGAAGAAAATTGAGAAATTTTTCCCGGGCCACCGGATCGAGTCCGGCGCAGGGCTCATCCAGAATCAAAATTTTGAGTCGGGCCATGAGGGCGCGGCCGATCAAAATCTTTTGGCGTTCTCCCTGGGAAAGAAACAACCAGGGGCGGTCCGCCAGGGGTTCGCAGTTCATGCGGCGCAGAATGGCGAGAGCCTGATGGCGTTCGCTGGCGCGAATGGGACCGGAATGATTGATGACGGCGTGGCGTCCACTGACGATGGCGGCCAGGGCGGTTTCTCCGGGCTCGATCTGCTGCTGCACGGCACTGCTGACCATGCCGATGTGCCGGCGTAATTCCTGCCAGGGGCTTTCGCCGTAGGTTTTTCCACAGACCTGGATAACCCCGCAGCTCGGGGTGAGGTACGCGGTAAGGGCCCTGAGCAGGGAGGTTTTGCCCGAACCATTGGAACCCAGCAGTACCCAGTGCTGGCCGGCATCCACCTGCCAATCAATGTTGTGCAGAATCCTGCGATTGCGGTGGACGCCGAGTTTTTGAATCCGGATCAGGGGGTGGCGGGCCATGCGTTAAAGACTACCGCACAGTTCCGGCCTCTGGCCATCAGACGCCTCCACCAGGGGGAGAAGGTTCAGGGGGAGGATCAATTATCCTCCGGGAATGACTTGCGTGATGGGCAGATCATTCAGACGCGGGTTGAAAACCTTTTGAAAATTTTCCAAAGCTTCCCGCAAGGCATGGTCATGGCCATTATCATCATCATTGTCTTCCAAGGCGGCAAAAAGCTTTTGCAAGGCGGCCAATTCTTCAGGACTGAGCGGCCAGAGTTGCGTGTTCTCGTAAGTACCATCGGATTTTTTCCGGATGACGACTCCTTTTTTACCCGGAACATCGATTTCCACACTGTTGTGGACCAGATCAACCACCAAAACCACGCCTTTGTGCGTTTTCACGACCATTTTTTTTCCGTCAAACGAGACCAGAAATTGAGTGCCGCGTGCCGCCGCCACGCCAAAGGATGTTTTGATTTTGTAATCGGTTGTTTTCGGATTCGCTCCCTTGATGCTGGAAAGTACCGTGCCCTCGGCAAGATTGCCGGAAAATTTACGCTCAACGGGTGCCCCGGGAGTGTACCCGATTTCATCAAACGTGAAGGTGGTACCGGGCTCCAAACCCACCAGGGTTCCCGGGAAGGGACAAATCACCGCCCGACTGTTGGGTCCTGTCACCACCGTGCAGCCCGGGGTGATGCTGCTATGCGCCTTGAGGCGCGGCGGTTCTGATGATTCATTGACCAGATCAATGACATTTTTTCCGGGAGGAGCGACCATCACATCGCCGGTGATGGCTATGGCCGACGGACCGCTGAAATTCTGGATGTTAATTCTGGCCTTGGCATCGGAATCATCCGGCTGGGGCGCATTCACCGGCTCGGGTTCGGGGGGTTTTTCCGGAGTTTTGTCTGCTACAACAACTGTCGGGGCTGGCGCTGGCTGCTCAGTCGGCGCCGGAGCACTTTCAGGAGCCGGAGGCGGGGTGGGCGGGACCGAGGCAATCACCGGCGGGGTCGTGCCAACAATCGCGCCGTTCTGAATCTGGGCCGTGGCTCCGTCCACCAGTTTTTGATCTCCTACCGTAATGCTGCCGAGAAAGCCGGACTTGACCAGGGCGGTGTTGTCACTGGCAATAACGGTCAACACGGCATCGGAGGTGAGCGAAATATCCTGGCCCATAAAATTGACTTTCAGGGACTGGGGTTTTGCCGGGTCGGGATAAACGATCAGGGTGCGGCTGCCCTTGAGGTCTTTGCCATAGGAAATTTTGAAAGTCTGGCTGTCGGCCGTGATAATTTCACCTATCGTACCACTGACAATCGCACGGGCGGTTTTACCATCCTGAGAGGCCACTTCCAAGTCCCCGATGCTATTGACGGAAAGCTTGGTCGCTGCATGAATCGGAGCAACCGCAGCAAATAAAACGGCCGTTACGATAAGTAAATAAAATCGTTTCATAGAAGGGCTTGGGTAATTAAATACGCTTAAATATAGCTCTTGCCACTATCTCCCGTCAAGGACGGGTTGTTCTTCTTGTGAAAAGTCACCGGAGCCCCCTTCCCTGCCGTTCAGACCTTGCATTTTAAGGGGTGTGAAGGCAATTTGCCCTTGGGGATACGCATGGCAACACCGCTTCGCATACTTTTTGTGGCGTCAGAATGTGCTTCATTGGCTAAAACCGGGGGACTGGGCGATGTGGTGTCCGGCTTGACCAGGCAGCTCAAACGGGAAGGCCACGATGTCCGTATCTTCATGCCTCTGTACGACTCGATCGACCGGGCCCGGCACCATCTGAACTTCGACCTTTCCCTCTGCGTGCACATGGGGGGAAATAAGGAATTCTGGTGCGGAGTGTATCAAGGCCTGCTCGAAGGGGAGGTTCCGGTGCAATTTCTGGAATACCAGGGATTTTTCGGACGCCCGGGCATTTACGATTTCGTCAACCGGGAATATGCCGACAATCCCGAACGTTTCGCCTTTTTCTCCAAAGCCTGCCTCCAATGGTGCAAGGACAGTGGCTTCATCCCCGATGTGGTTCATGTGCATGACTGGCCGGGCAGCCCGGTGCCGGCCTTTTTAAAAACCTGGGACCGCATATTGTCACCCCTCTCCGCCACCGCCTCCGTACTCACCATTCACAACATCGGCTACCAAGGCGTTTATCCGGGATCGGTTTTCCCTTTCATGGGCCTGAGTGACGACTGTTTCAATGCGGAAATCTGCGAGGATCATGGCCGGATGAATTATTTGAAGCTCGGCGTTCATTATGCCGATGCCATCACCACCGTTTCCCCCACCCATGCCGGGGAGATTCTCAGTCCGGACGGCGGTCGGGGCCTGGCCCCTTTCCTCAATGCCCGATCTGGTGATCTCTCCGGTATTTTAAACGGAGCGGACTATTCCGAATGGAGTCCCGAAACAGACCGCTGGATTCCCGCCACCTATTCTGCCGACGATCTTTCAGGCAAGGCAGAGTGTCGGCGAAAGCTCCGCGAACGACTGGGCCTGACCGAACGGGACTGTCCGATACTGGGAATAGTCTCGCGTTTCGTGGAACAAAAAGGGTTGCATCTGGCCTCCACCGCCCTCGACCGGCTGCTGCCGGAACTGGATTTCCAGGTGGCGGTGCTGGGCTCGGGAGATCCCGGCATGGAATCCTACTATGGCGGACTGTCTTCGCGCTTCCCGGGTTGGGCCGGTTGCCACATTGGTTTTTCCAATGAACTCAGTCATTGGATACAGGCGGGTTGCGATTTTTTTCTGGTGCCCTCCCTCTACGAACCCTGCGGACTGACGCAGATTTATTCATTGCGCTACGGCACACCGCCCATCGTGCGCGCCACTGGCGGACTGGTGGATACCGTGCAACCTTATGACCCGGAAACGGATGCGGGAACAGGGTTCCTCTTTACCGACCCCACGGCGGAGGGGGTTGAAGACGGTTTGCGCCGGGCCTTTGCCCTGTGGCATCAGTCACCGGAAAAATTCCGCCGACTGCAGGAACGCGGCATGAGGGAGGATTTTTCCTGGGAAAAACCGGCTGCGCTTTATCTGGAGGTTTACCAGCACGCCATGGAGAACCGGCGTCGCCTGCAGGAAACCGACGGTGCGGTGTCGAAACCCGCGAAGCTGGCTTTCAATCCGATGCTGGCCCGGTTGCGGTAAGAAAAGAGGCTTCGCATCAGGGGCGGAAAGCAAACAGCACCTCGTGATTAAAAATGATTTCATAGCCATTTTTAACGACCTGACTTAGAAAGGGCGTTGAGGTCTTCTGGCCGGGGAAGTGGGCGTCGTGCAGTTCGATGGCATACAAACTGAACCGGTGGAACCAGTCGTCAGCCTCCTGAAACAGTCCCAGCTCTCCGCCTTCGATATCAACCTTGCAGATCCAGGGAACAAGCAGTTGCCCCGCAAAATGAACGCCAGCCTGCGCCAGCAACTCAACCGGTGAAAACAGGGGGATTCCCCCTGTTTCCCCCGTTCCTTCGGGAATGATTTGAAACCCCCATTCACCATTACCAGCATCCCGAAGTCGGCCCCAGCCCCGCTTGTGATGGACTGCGGCAGGCACTCCCAGACAACCGGTGAAACCAGCAAGATTTTTTTCCAAGAGGGCGAAATTTCCCGGATCAGGCTCCACTGCCACCACAATCGCCCCGGGAAAATGCAACTTGAACCAAACGGCAGAAAATCCGACATTGCCTCCGCAATCCAAGATAACCGGGCGCCCTCCGGTGTGCAGGATTTTTTTATATTCTTCCAGGAGCAACCCGGTCTGCCGACTGGATGGTAATTGATAATCGCGACGGAAAAACACCGAGTTCAAGACGTCCAAGTCCGTCGTGCCTGCCCTCAAAAAGAGCCTTCGCTCCCCTCCTGTCTCACCCGTCAGACGCTGACAGAGCAGCGTAACCTCCAATTCACGGCCGCATGGCAACCGTCCGAACCGGATGATCTCTCCCGCATCCCGCCAATGGAACAGCCTAGCCAAGCGCCTTCGCTGCCGCATCCCGTCGATGAACTGCCTCATGATTATTATCAACCGGTTGGAACTGTCCCCGCCGGCAATTCTGCTGGCTCCGCCAGACCCGCGAGGATTTCCTCGAACAAAAGTTCGTCACCGGACGGGGGCGTCTTCTCCACCCGGGCACGGATGATCTCATTCTGTCGGAGACCGCTGGTGCGGTGGAGTATCTGCTCCAAAGCAGGCTCAACCAACCCATTCCGGTACCGGGCCGCAAGCACCCGCGCAACCCGTTCATTGAGTCGGATGCGCTGTATCCAAAACCTGGCTTCCTCCTCACCTTCAGGGGTGCCGGCATCAAGGCATTTTTGAATATAGCCGGGATGGGCATGCCCGAAACCTCCGATGTGACACGCCTTGATCCCACGGAACGGGTAGGTAATTTGCATTCCAGCCCATTGCGACTCCCAGCTCGCTTGATAAGCCGTATCAACCATGTCCCTCTGAAATCCGAGTCCCGGATAACGACGCTGCAAACGCAACTGCATGGACCGGTCAATGGTTTCCACCTGACGGTTCCATTGATTGAACAGCGCAGGCTTGAGGCGAAGACACTCCGACCCGGGCGGAAAAAAAGTCTCTCCCCGCATTATGGCCCCGTCATCGTAGCGCTGCAACCACGCGGCGGCAAAGTCCCGCTCCGAAAGTTCTGCTCCTAGCTTCTGAAAAAAAGATTCATCCCACACAAAAAAATCTGCGTCCACCATGCAAATACTCGGCCGATCCCTGCAAAGATCGCAAATGCGTATGAGATATTCCTGAAGGTAAGACGCGAAATGGCCGTGCAGAACCGGAATCAAACGGATCTGAAATTTGGGCGGCAACCCCAGCCAGTCGGACAGGTGCCTCAAACCACGCAATATCACGCCGATACGGTGCCGGGTGTAGCCTTGGGGCAGATTAAATATTCTCAGGGGTACTTGTACCGGGTTCAACAAAACTGACACGCACGGCACCTCCCGGAGAAATGCCTCCGCTTGGGCGACCAGCGGAGGCGGCACGGCGAACATGCCGATGTTGATGCTTAAATGCCCACGTAATGAATCCGGGCATTTTCGCCAAAGACATTCCGCCGCAAATCGCGCGTAAGGCAGTGCGTAAAGACCCCCGGCCATCATGTGAATCTGGGGCAAAACCTCATCGGTCCCGGGCTTGGGTGTCCGGACCGATTGTGTATGGTTTTTAAGATCTTGACCCGCCATGACAATGGAGAACCCTTTTCAAGTCACTTATCAGGACTGTTCTGAAATCGCGGCTTCCAGAAAAAACCCACGCACAGGCTGTCAAATGCCATCAAAGAAGGCAAGCGCAACAAACACAGTGTGAGCCCTTGCCAAATTCCTTGCCAAACCCCAAGGGAATGCTTGCAAATTATTGCAGCAAGTCCCCTTCATACGCGACGATGGACAGAGTGATTTTGTGTTAATTCCCACATCTTCCGGCTCCGCCAGCAGGCCGCACAGTCGTACAAACGATCTGTTTAACGCTTGGAGAACTGGAAACGCTTGCGGGCACCCGGCTGGCCGGATTTCTTGCGTTCACGCATGCGCGAATCCCGGCGCAAAAGACCCTTGGCTTTCAAGGAGGCACGCAGGGCCGCATCGCTCAGGATCAAAGCCCGCGCAATGGCCAGACTGGAAGCTCCCGCCTGTCCTTCCAGCCCGCCGCCTTCAGCACGGATCTGGACATCAAATTTTTTCTGGTTCTCGGTCAGCACCAGCGGCTGCAGGGCCGAGTTGCGCTGGTTGGGCGTGCGGAAATACTCGTCAAAAGGCTGGCCGTTGACGATCACCAAACCCTTGCCGGGCTTGAGATTGACTTTGGCAACGGCGGTTTTGCGGCGGCCGATAGCCGAGAAAATGGTGGATTCTGCCATATAGATTTGTGTGTGTTCTGGATTTAGCGGACGTTGATGCTCTTGGGCTCTTGGGCTTCGTGCGGATGCTCGGAGCCGTTGTAAATATGCAGTTTCTTCAGGACCGCACGGCCCAGGCGATTGTGCGGAACCATGCCTTTGACAGCACGCTCAATGAGAAGTTCGGGGCGGCGACGGCGCACCTGTTCGGCTGTTTCATTTTTCTGCCCGCCGATATAGTTGGAATAGCTGCTGTAATTCTTCTGCACTTCCTTTTTGCCGGTAAAGACAGCCTTGGCCGCGTTGATCACAATGACGTGATCCCCGGTGTCCAGGTTCGGGGTGTAGGATACTTTCTCCTTGCCCCGGAGCAGGTTGGCCACTTTTTCCGCCACACGGCCCACGACCTGACTATCGGCGTCGATCACATACCATTTCCGTTCGATCGACTTCATTGATGCTGCAAATGTTTTCATAAAAAGGAGCGTAGAATCTATTTTCCACACCTCCCTATGTCAACGCTTTTTGTTGTCAGATGCGGGATTTCTTTTTAGGATGGTCGGCTTGCTACCGGCTGAAGCTTCCCCAGGCTCCGCCTGAAACGGTTCCTTCGCCGGTGGAAACAGCCTCTAAAACAGATGATATGAAAAAGACCAAGTCAAAGCCTGCCACCGCCAAGGCCCCCAAAAAAGGCCGCTCCCCCTCCATGAACGGAGCTGAAGTTCTCGTCGCCGCACTGGAACGCGAGGGTGTGGACACGGTCTTCGCCTATCCCGGCGGCGCCAGCATGATGTTTCATCAGGCCCTGACCCGCTCGAAAAAAATCCGCACCATCCTTCCCCGTCACGAACAGGGCGGCGGCTTCATGGCCGAAGGCTACGCCCGCGCCACCGGCAAAGTCGGCGTGTGCATGGCCACTTCCGGGCCCGGCGCCACCAATCTGGTGACCTGCGTGGCCGATGCCTATATGGACTCCATTCCCATGGTGGCCATCACCGGACAGGTGGCCCGACCCATGATCGGCAAAGGAGCCTTTCAGGAAACCGATGTGTTCGGTGTGGCGGTGCCCATTGTGAAACACAGTTATCTGGTGATGGATGTGAAGGACATCCCCCGCGTGGTCAAGGAAGCCTTCACCATTGCCCGCACCGGTCGCCCCGGCCCGGTCTGGATCGACGTGCCCAAGGATATTCAACAGGCTCCCAACCAGCCCGTTTTCCCCACCACCGTGGAACTGCGCGGTCTGGCCGAACCTCCCCGGGCCGACGACTTCGCCCTGCATGAAATCCTGGGCCTGATCGACAAATCCGAACGCCCCATGCTTTATGTGGGCGGCGGCATCATTTCCGCCGAAGCCTCGGCCGAACTGCTTAAATTCGCCGAAGCCACCGACATCCCCGTGACCACCACCCTCATGGGCATCGGCTGCTTCCCCGAAACCCACGCCCTGTCCTGCAAATGGCTCGGCATGCACGGCACCGTGTACGCCAACTACGCCGTGGACAAGTGCGACCTGCTGCTCGCCCTCGGGGTGCGCTTTGACGACCGCGTGACAGGCAACGTCAACGATTTTGCAAGCAAGGCCACCATCGTGCATGTGGAGGTGGACAACGCCGAAATCAACAAGAACAAGCGTGTGCACCTGCCCATCCTGAGCGACGTCAACTATGCCCTCAAACGGCTCAACCAGATCATCGCCAAGGAAAACCGGCCGCGCAAAAAATTCGCCCCCTGGCATGGCCAGATCAACGAATGGAAGCGCCGCTTCCCCCTGCATTACAATGAGGTGCCCGGGCAGATCCTGCCCCAGCGCGTCATTGAGGAGGTTTACAAACAGACCAAGGGCGAAGCCATCATCACCGTGGGCGTGGGCCAGCACCAGATGTGGGCCGGTCAGTTCTACGACTACACCCACCCGCGCAGCTTCCTCAGTTCCTCCGGCCTCGGCTCCATGGGCTTTGGTTACCCCGCCGCTCTCGGTGCCAAAGTGGCCTGCCCGAACCGCCAGGTCATCGACATCGATGGCGACGGCAGTTTCGTGATGAACATCCAGGAACTGGCCACCGCCGTGGCGGAAAACATCCCGGCCAAAATCGTGATCATCAACAACCAGCACCTCGGCATGGTGGTGCAGTGGGAGGACCGGTTCTTCGACAGCAACCGCGGTCACACTTATCTCGGTCTGCCGCACCGTCGCGAGGAGATGTATCCAAATTTTGTGAAAATCTGCGAAGGTTTCGGCGTGCCTGCGGAAGTGGTTTCCAAACCCGAGGAACTGGTTCCAGCCATCAAGCGCATGCTGGAGGCCAAAACCCCCTACCTGCTGGATGTGCTCGTGCCCTATACCGAACACGTGCTGCCCATGATTCCGGCCGGACGCAGTGCCAAGGACATCATCATCGAACCCATGGTCAAGGGCGCCGCCCGCATCCACGGGGACATTCCCGGCTAAGCCTTCGCCGGGGACGGGCTCCATC
>Ga0075030_100004393_pt1 | contig 12752 bp, 8 predicted proteins | sample LitLauG_LLR_2012_FD_71393 | JGI IMG/M metagenome (GOLD analysis project Ga0075030, IMG submission 71393) | Freshwater sediment microbial communities from Pennsylvania, USA - Little Laurel Run_MetaG_LLR_2012 | ecosystem: Environmental > Aquatic > Freshwater > Creek > Sediment | place: USA... | reverse complement strand
CGCCAGCCCTCTGCCCGGCCGGATCTTATTTCACAACACTTGCACGCCGCAAGCGATGCAGGTTAAGATTTCCCCTTATGGCTCTGTCGGCTCAAGAACAACTCGATGTACTCCTCGCCGGAGTGGAAACCATCCACTCCAAACCCGAGCTGCTGAAAAAACTGCAACTCAACCGCCCCTTGCGCGTCAAGTTCGGCGTCGATCCCACCTCCCCCGACATTCATCTCGGCCACACCGTCCCCCTGCTCAAACTCCGCCAGTTCCAGGACCTCGGCCATATCGCCGTGCTCATCATCGGCGACTTCACCGCCCGCATCGGCGATCCCACCGGCAAGAACAGCACCCGGCCCATGCTTTCCGTGGAAGACATACGCAAAAACGCCCGGACCTACGAGGAGCAGGCCTTTCATGTGCTCGACCGCGCCAAAACCGAGGTGGTCTGGAACGGCACATGGTTCGACAAAATGACCCTCATGGACACCCTCCGACTGCTGGCCCGGAAAACCGTGGCTCAGAGCCTGCAGCGCCGCGACTTCAAGGAACGCATGAACGCCGGCCAGGATGTGATGATGCATGAACTGCAGTATCCCATCCTGCAGGGCTGGGACTCCGTCATGGTCAAAGCCGATGTCGAACTTGGCGGCAGCGATCAGCTTTTCAATCTGCTCACCGGCCGGGACCTGCAGGAATCGGAAAAACAACCGCCCCAGATCGTCATGACCCTGCCCATCCTCGAAGGCACGGACGGCGTCGAGAAAATGAGCAAGTCGCTCGGCAACTACATCGGCGTCACCGAGGAACCCTCCACCATGTTCGGCAAAGCCATGAGCATCAGCGACGAACTCATGGCCCGCTGGTATCCCGTTCTTCTCGGTCAAAACCTCGACCCCGCCGCGCATCCCATGGAAGCCAAAAAATCCCTGGCCGCCGCTCTCGTCACGCGCTTCCACAACGTACAAGCCGCCACCCAGGCCCGTGCCGATTTCGAATTGAAATTTTCCAAGCGCGATCTCAATGCCGCCGACCTTCCGGAAGCTACCGTCTCCGAAAATCCCATCTGGATCGTCAAGCTGCTGCAGGAATTGAAAGCCGTCAGCAGCGGCAGCGAAGCCCGCCGCCTCATCCAGCAGGGCGGGGTTAAAATCGATAACGAAAAAGTCGCCGATGACAAAGCAAAGATCGACGTCCAAAACGGCTCCATTCTCCAGGCCGGCAAAAAATTCTTCGTGCGACTGAAGGTTTGATGTCGAAACAAATCGTCATCGTGGGCGGCGGAGCGGCGGGGTTCTTCGCCGCCATCATCTGCGCTGAAAATACTCCCTCCGCACAAATCACCATTCTTGAAGCCACCTCCCGCGTGCTGGCCAAAGTGAAAATTTCCGGTGGCGGCCGCTGCAACGTCACTCACGCCTGCTTCGATCCCAAGTCTCTGGCTGAATACTACCCCCGCGGCCGACGCGAATTGACCGGCCCCTTTCACCACTGGCAGGCGCAGGACACGGTTGACTGGTTCGCAAGCCACGGCGTCAAATTGAAAACCGAAGCGGACGGACGCATGTTCCCGGTCACGGATTCCTCACAGACCATCATCGACTGCCTGACCGGCGAGGCCGCCCGGCTCGGCATCTCTGTGCGGCTGAACTGCACGGTGCAAACCGTGAAAAAAAACGATGCCGGCAGCTTTGCTCTCAGCCTTTCGGACGGCTCACAACTTGCCGCGGAAAAACTGTTGCTGGCCACCGGCGGCACGCGCCTTGCCCAGAGTGCCGTCCTGCCCGCCGCCCTCGGCCATGAAACCATGCCTGCCGTGCCCTCCCTTTTTTCATTCCATGTCCGCCACCCTTTCTTGAACGGTCTGGCCGGCATCAGCTTCAAATCGGTGCAACTGCAGGCTCCGGCGCAAGAACTGGCCTCCGAAGGCGCCCTGCTCATCACTCACGAAGGATTGAGCGGACCGTCCGTGCTGAAACTTTCCGCCTGGGGCGCGCGCGCCTTTGCCGGAACCTCCTACCATTTTCAAGTGCTGGTGGATTGGACCAACGGCCTGGATGCGACCTCCATGCACAACACCTTTGCCCGCTACCGTCACCAGCACGGCCGGCGCCGCATTGCCACCTCCGCCCTTTTCAACCTGCCCCAGCGGCTCTGGGAACGCATTCCCGCACAGGCCGGCCTTCCGGAAGAACGTTGCTGGGCCGAACTGCGCCGACCGGAGGAGGAATCCCTCCTCCAAACCCTCACCGCACAAAGTTTCCGCGTCGAAGGCAAAAGCCTGAACAAGGATGAATTTGTCACCTGCGGCGGCGTGCCCACCCGGGAAATCGATTTCCGCACCATGCAAAGCAAACTCTGCCCCGGCCTTTATTTTGCAGGTGAAATCATTGACATCGACGGCCTGACCGGCGGCTTTAATTTCCAAAACGCCTGGACCACCGGCTACCTGGCCGGCAAAGCCCTGGCGGCTTAACCACAACGCAGAGTCACGTCGATTTGTTTTCAAAACCATTTTTGCGTTATTGGCTGCTTTTCCTGAAGACCTGTTTTATCTGCATTGATCCGCGCCGTTTGTGATAAAATCGTGTTGTTTTTCTTCGTGTCTTCACGACTTCGTGGTATGTTTTTGTTTCGATGAAACCGGTTTTGTACGAAACACACCTGCACACCCCGCTGTGCAAACACGCCGAGGGACTGCCCGGCGATTACGCGGCCGCAGCCGAAAGCCGCGGCCTCAAGGGCATCATTGTGACCTGCCACAGCCCCATGCCGGACGACTTCTCCGCCTCCGTCCGCATGAGCCCCGGACAATTTCCCGAATACCTGGACCTCGTCGCCCAGGCCCGCCAAGACTGGGCTGGCCGCGTCGATGTACGGCTCGGTTTGGAAAGTGATTACTTTCCCGGCATGGAGGGCTGGTTGACAGAACTGCATCAGCGCGCCGACTTCCATTACATCCTCGGTTCAGTGCACCCGCAAATACGCGAATACATGAACCGCTTTTACAAAAAGGACTGGGTGGAATTTCACCGGGGCTATTTCGGCCATCTGGCCGATGCCGCCGAAAGCGGTTTCTTCGACAGCCTGTCTCATCCCGACATCGTTAAAAATCAAGGCTCCGAATTCTGGGATGTGGAAGCCCTGCTTCCGTGGATACGACCCGCGCTGGATCGCATTGCCCAAACCGGCATCGCCATGGAACTCAACACCTCGGGTCTGAACAAGCGCATCCCGGAAATGAATCCGGGTCGCGGGATTTTACACGAGATCCGGACGCGCAACATTCCCATCACCCTTGGGGCCGACGCCCATCAACCGGAGCGTACCGGCGACAAATTTGTCGAGGCGCTGGAATTGCTCCGCGAAGAGGGTTTCTCGGAAGTGAATTACTTCCTCGAGCGCCAACGCATCCCTGTGCCCATCGACAACGCCCTCGCCAGCCTGGCCTTGGTAGCGAAGTAAAAGGCGATTTTAACGCAAAGGCGCTAGAGGATTCATTGAAGGATAGACCTGTTCCACATTCCCTGATTTAACCCTTCAACTCCGGCACATGCTCGGTCTCGTATTTTCAATCAGTACGCCAAGAACTTCCATGAGTGAAGCCAGCGGATGCTTTTCATCCTCACCCACCTCATCGACCAGATTGTCGAGCAGGGCAACCAATTCACGGTATTGTCCCTCGTTATGGGGCACGTAAAGGGTTTCGGCCAGTGAAGGCCACGCCGTTTTGGTTTTCTCTATTTGCGCCAAAGTCATGGGTTTAATCCTGTTTCCATTTGCCTTTATCGTACTCGGCATGGGTCAATATAGCACGCATGTAAACCCTCCTCCGGTTATAGTGAATGGCTGCAATAAGGCGATATTTGTTGCCCCCGATATTAAAAACGGTTTTATGGTCCACTCGGTCGGCCCATGGAAAATCGTAACGGAGTTGTACAAACGACACCAATGAACAAGTGATGACAATGAATCGGGGTGCCGGACCGCAAATTCGTGCAGCCGTTTTCGTATGATTATGTGCCTTCTTGTCGTTTGTTAGCGATGGAGTTATTTTTGAAGCACGGACACATTCCTTGCAAGCCCGGCCCAGCTTTTCTTCACAATCTCGTCTTCTACTCCCGACAGAATCCGTTGGACTGAGAACACCTCTCTGATAAAAAGAATCCCCAATGTCCCATCCCTCCCCAGATTCACAGCACGACGCCGAGCGGGTACGCCAGTTTTTCGATCAGTGGGATTTATACCGGAAGGTGGTCGATCATAATTATCTCCACCACCGCGAGGCATACGACGTCATCACGCAGACCCTCCAAAAAATAGAAAAGCCATTTTCCTTTCTCGATCTCGGCGCGGGCGACGCCTCATACACCGGCCAGGCTTTGGCACGCTGCAACATTTCGCGCTATGAAGCGGTGGATCTGTCCGAAGTCGCCCTGCAACTGGCGGAAAAAAACCTCCAGTCCCTGCCCGGCCCGAAAATTTTTACCCAGGCCGACTTTTCCCGCTACGTCCGCGAGATCAAAACTTCCTTTGACGTCGTCTATATCGGCCTTTCCTTTCATCACCTGCTCACACCAGACAAACAACAATTTCTGGCCGGGATCAAACGCATCGTGGCGCCGGGCGGTCGCCTCCTCTTTTTCGAACCGTTCCGCCTGCCCGATGAAGATCTGGACGGGGTCCGCGAGCGCTGGTGGAAACTGGCTCAACTGCAATGGAACAGTCTGACTGCATCGGAGCTGCTTCAAGCCAGGGAGCACATCTGGGTGCACGATTATCCGGAAACGGTGGAATCCTATCGCCATCTGGTGCAGGAAGCCGGATTCCCCGATCTGCAGGTGCTCTATACCGATCCCGACCGGCTCTACGCCGTCTTCGACTGCCGAATAACATAGCAAAGATCAGCCACCAAGACTCAAAGATCCCAAGCGTCTTGAACTAAAATCTTTTTTAGTCCCTGTTCTCTGCGGCCTTTTTGTAAAAATCGGCGTCTTCGCGGTTCATGTCCTCAGCCTTTCTTTGCCTTGGCCAGGGCATCAGCAAACAACCCGCCGCCCAGACTGTTCCCGCTCGGATTGAAATCACGGCGCGGTGCAACAGCCGGTGCGCCCGGCCCCCGGCGCGGACTGGAGGATGCATTCGATCCGCCCTTGCCCATCAATCCAACCTCCGGATTGCTCTTCATCGACAAAGCTACCCGTTTGCGTTCAGCGTCAACCTCCAGCACGGTCACCAAAACCTTCTCCTGCACCTTGACCACATCAGCCGGATTTTTCACAAAGCTGTCACTTAACTGGCTGATGTGCACCAAACCATCCTGGTGGACGCCGATGTCCACAAAGGCACCGAAGGCGGTCACATTGGTCACAATACCGGGCAGTTTCATGCCGGGCTGCAGATGGCTGATTTCGGAAACGCTCTTGGCGAATTCGAATGCCTCAAACTTGGCGCGCGGATCACGACCGGGCTTGGCCAGTTCCGCTACAATATCCTGCAGGGTGGGCAGTCCAAATTTTTCGTTTACATATTTCTCTGGCTTGATTTTGCCGCGCAGACCGGAATCCTTGATAAGATCCCCGGGCTGGCAGGCCAGATCTCTGGCCATGCTTTCAACAATGGCATAACTTTCCGGGTGCACTGCACTGGCATCGAGGGGATTCGCCCCGCCGCGGATGCGTAAAAAGCCCGCCGCCTGTTCGAAGGCCTTTTCGCCAAGTCGCGGCACCTTGAGAAGTTCCTGGCGGCTTTTGAAGGCCCCATTCTGATTGCGATAATTGATGATACTCTCCGCCAGGGACGGGCCCAATCCGGAGACGTAGGCCAGCAACTGCTTGCTGGCCGTATTCACTTCCACACCCACGCCGTTCACGCAACTCATGACCACATCGTCCAGACTGCGCTTGAGCGCACCCTGATCCACGTCATGCTGGTACTGGCCCACGCCGATGGATTTGGGATCGATCTTGACCAGCTCCGCCAGCGGATCCATCAGACGGCGACCGATGGAAACCGAGCCGCGTACCGTGATGTCCTGGTCGGGAAATTCCTCGCGCGCCACATCGGATGCCGAGTAAATGGAGGCGCCACTTTCGTTGACCAGCACAATGCTGATGGCCACCGGCAGTTTCAAGCCCCGCACAAATGCCTCCGTCTCACGCCCGGCCGTACCGTTACCGATGGCAATGGCTTCGATTTTGAAATGTGCGCAAAGCTTGCGGATGACCTCCCCGGCCTCACGTCGTTCAAATTCCGATTTGTCGGGATAAATCACGCAGTTGGTCAGCAGTTTGCCCTGCGCATCCAAAACCGTGACCTTGCAGCCCGTGCGGAAACCGGGATCGATGGCCAGGACATTTTTCTGCCCCAAGGCCGGTGAAAGCAACAACTCCCGGATATTATCCACAAAAACCCGGATGGCTTCCTCATCAGCACGTTTTTTGGATTCGAGCCTCATTTCCACCTCGATGGCCGGACCCAACAAACGATCGTAGGAATCAGCCACCGCCAGTGCCACCTGCGACGCCGCCGGTCCGCCGCCTTTGACAAACAAACCATTCAGCAACGCCACAGCCTCCTGCTCGGGAGGCTGAATGCGGATGATCAGAAACCCTTCATTCTCCCCTCGGCGCATGGCCAGAATCCGGTGCGAGGGTGCCTGGGCCAAAGACTCATTCCACTCAAAGTAATCCTTGAACTTGGCGGCCCCGCTTTCCTTGCTCTTGATCAGCTTGCTGCTGATGCCCGCCTGTTCCCGGTACAATTTGCGCATCCGCTCGCGGGCCGTGGCATCGTCGCTGATCCGCTCCGCCAGAATATCACGGGCCCCCGCCAAGGCTGCTTTGACATCTTCAATCTCCGACTGCTTGTTTTTGACTTGGCAAAAATGTTCCGCCTCCTTCCCGGGATCCGTTTGGGGATTTTGCATCCACAACAAATCCGCCAACGGTTCCAGACCGGCCTCACGGGCCATGGTGGCGCGGGTGCGGCGCCTGGGCCGGTATGGCTGGTAGATGTCCTCCAACTTGGTCAGGGTGGCGGCGGCATCCACCGCTTTTTTCAAGGCGTCGGTCAACAGATTCCGCTCCTGCAGGGACTTCAGGATGCTGTCACGGCGCGCATCCAATTCAACCAACTGTGTCATGCGATCGCGAATGCCGGCAATGACGACCTCATCCAGAGAACCGGTCACTTCCTTGCGATAACGGGCAATGAAGGGAACTGTACCGCCTTCATTGAGCAGGGCGGCGGTGGCATAGACCTGCTTGGGTTGGAGTTTTAATTCTTCGGCAACACGGCGGATATGGGCTTCACTCAGACTCATAAAGGAGGGCAAAGTCTGATTAAAAATCGCCCGATGGGAAGGGCTTTTTCGCAAACCGGCAAAGAAGTGTTTTTGCCCGCCCCGGCCTGGCCGCGGCCATTTTGTGATCGAAGACGGGCCCGTCAACGCTAAGGCGACATCGTGCCGGCGGATGCCACAACTTTTCGCCAGGACAAATTGGAGGTGTATTGCCAAAGGTCGCCGGTTGATGATCCGAGCGCGAATAGGGCCATCCAGCCATTCTGGACCAACTCGCGCACTTCAGGATGTGCCGTCAAAACGCGATTGATGGCGTCTTGGGAACTTTCCACAAAAACGCTTAGGCGCAGGGGTTCATGCATCCAATTCTCACCATTATGAAGCGACTGCAGAGGTAGGCCGGTCTGAAGGTCGCCACCATTTCCCTGCCAGATCCCCAGGGAACCAACCACGTTGTGGATGGTTTTGTTTCCACTGCCAAAAAGCCGGTTGTTAACCGTCGAGGCGTAATACTGCAGGTTGATCCAACTGGCCACAACAACCGGTGCCGTAAGAATCAATTCCAGGACTTTTCCCTCAGGATCGGTGGAGGCAGCATAGTCATGCAGGAAAGTCCTTCCTTCCAAATGAATCCCCCTGGTGCGTGCCCGCGGCGCGGCAATCAAGGCGGCATTGTTGGCCAGACCCCACTCCGGCCGCACCTGGGCCCAGTCCCGGCTGCGCCTGCGGATTTTTTGCCCAATGGAACTTTGAAATTTGTTCAACCCGAGTCGTTCAGAACGTTCCGCACGAGTGGCCCCGGAGGCCATATCCAGCCAGTCGCGCAGCCTGTCCCAATCAATCGCATGGGAGTCTGGTAGTGCGTCGTCCTCAAAAAGCTCCACCTCATCGGTCGTCGTATTGTGTTGCCCGGCCACAAAATGAGTGTCATCCGGGATTGCGATTCCACGGGACCGTATGGCCTGCCGCACCTCAATCTGATTGAGGATGCGCGCGGCGACGCGGGCATTGACCTGACCGGCATGCCCCCCGCAGGCTCCGCAATCGAGGGCAGAGGCATAGGGGTTGTTTGCCGTGGTGCTGCCGTGTCCACAAAACAAAACCAACCGGGGGAATCCGGAGATAAGTCCAAGATTTCGCAGGGCACCCTCAGCCAAATCAAGCTGATCGCTGAAAGGAATGCCCGTGTCTGCCCGATGCGTGGTGCTGCTCCGGCACTCCAATCGGGGAGCCGTATGACTCCTGCACATTTCAGCATGCCCCATGGCCAGGGCATCCCTGCCGAGTTTACAACCGAACCAAAGCCCTGCCGTTTCGACAAAAGAAAAGCAGGAAATGGCCGATGTCTTGAATGCATTCCAACCATAGGTGAGGCGCTGGGCAAACAACCGCTGGCCCAACACCCTCTCCGTTGCCCGCTCGTCATCATGACGCAGACTTTCCTCCACTTTGAATTTGGGCGTGAAGAGGACCGGACACTGGGCACTGCCATGCAACTGTCCCATTTGGACATATTCAATGGGCATGCCAAAAAAACCGGCGAAGCCCGATGTTTTTATGTTTTTATCCTGCGCCTCCAAATGCCGCCGGTAAATTTCCGAGCGCACGTCGATGCAGAAAACAGCCTGCAAGACAGGACGTGAAACAGATTCCGATCCTTCCGGCCCCGCAGACAGCAGTCTTGCTGCCAATCGACGCTGATAGCTCTTTTCCGCGGCACCGAGCACCAGATAGCGAGGGAGAAGTTCCAACGCCGGATGGAACTGTTGCATGGCTCGCACTTTATCAGACCAGGCGCGCACAAAACCCGGCTGCTCTTTAAATTGCTCCCACAAAACCCAATCATAGGCCAGCCTGACCGCCAACAGTTCGGTCAGTGTCTGGTTTTTTCGATCCTGCATCTCATCCTGCCTCACCCGGTATTGGACATGGGCGCTCCAGCCGGCAATGCCGAGCAATTGCCGGTGTAAAAAATCCGCCTGGAAACCCGGGGGGATTGCCAGGACCGACAGCACTTTTTCTATAGTCTGCAGGGGGTTTTCAGGCAGCGCATGTATGAACCGGCGGAAAGACTTCAAACCGGAAAGTTCCGGGTTGGCGTCGTGACGTGCCGCCCCAAGCCAGGCTTGATAAAGGGATTGGTCGCGCCAGGGCATCCGCCAGGAGGATTGGCCTTCGTCAAAATAGACCGAGCACCACTTGGAAATTTCATCGATTACAAAAGGGGTCCATTGGGTGCATCGGCCCTGGTCAACAAAATCCGCAACGGACAGAGTCCACCCTGCCTGATGATCATCCTCTGTCATGGAAAGCTCCTCTTGCAAGGTTTGCACATTGTAGTCCCGCAAGCGCGCGCTCCACGGAGGCGGCAGGGTCAGGCGGGCCAATGCAACCGCTTCAATCATATCCCCGTCTGTGATTTCTCCGGAGTGAAGACGCTCAAGGTAATAGTCCTTCGACATCATGATGTCGCCGTGGCCGACCCGCTGGAGCAATGCGGCAACCTGGAGAAAGTGCTGGTCGGCCATGCCGAGGAAAGGATTCACGGCCACAAAGTCTTTGAGCGGCCACATGGGTGGAATACGACGGCAAGCCTCGCTGATTGCAAAAGACAGGCAGACGTCCACGGCTTCATGTGTTGTTTTCATGGCTGATGATTCTTTTCCTGATTTCATTCGACTTCTCCATATGAGGAAGGCAGGGAACGGGCGCGATTTAGCGGCCAGATGGCCGCAACCAGGCGATTGGCCAGAGTCGTAAAATAAAAACCATTGCGGGCATGAACATAAAGGGCGCGACAACGGGGATGACTTGACCAGACAGGCAACTGGGTCTGAAAAACAAGGACTGCAAGGAAGAGCAGCAGCGGAAATCCGGCCAGTCCCGCATCCATCCAGTTCCAGGTCTCTTTCGGTTCCGGCAAGGCTGAAGCCAGGATCGAATCAAAAAGCCGGTGCAGGGTAAACCCTGTCAAACCCAGGACGGCCGCAAGAATGAGAGCACGGAAAACAAGGGCCGGGCTCATGAAGTGCCGCCACATGTTCCAGAGCATGAACCCGAGACTCAACCATAAAACCATGCCCAGAAACAGTGAGCCGGGATTCCGGAACAAATTGATTCCAAGCAATTGAGCGCAACCTAAAGTGAGCACCACTGTGGCACCCAGGGTCATTGTCAAAAGCAGGGGATGGGCACGCGGACGGCCCTCGGGCACCCAGGCCGTGCGGGAGATCTCGATGATGCCGCCGGAATTCAGAAAGGCGTGTGCCTTGTAGAGTGAGTGGGCTACGAGATGCAGCGCCGCCAGACTGAACGCACCCACGCCGCATTCCAGCATCATAAACCCCATTTGCGCCACGGTCGAGAAGGCCAACGCACGTTTGACGCTGGCGTGTGTCAGCATGGTCAGCGAGGCAAACAGGGCGGTAAATCCCCCCAGTGCAGCCAGCAGGATTAAAGCCCCGGGACTTAAAACGATGATGGGGCTGAGTCTTACCACCAGAAAGCCGCCGGCATTGATAATTCCCGCGTGCATCAGCGCGGAGACGGGCGTGGGCGTTTCCATGGTATCCGGCAGCCAGCTGTGAAAAGGAAATTGTGCGGATTTCAGTAGCGCACACACCACCAACAAAAACCCGATGACGGTACATGCGGCGCACCCTGATATGGATCCCATCCTTGACTGGCGTAACAGGTCCTCAAAATTCCAAGTGTGGAATTCCCGGTAAATCAAAACGATGGCAACCAGCAAACACAAGTCTCCCAAACGACTGAAAATGAATTTCTTTCGCGCAGCCAGCAGGGCTCCAGGTCGATCAGGATAAAAGACCAGAAGCTTGTGCAGAGAGAGACTGACCGCCATCCATGCAAAGGTGAAAAACAGAAGGTTGCCGGCTATGACGAGCGTTTGTGCTGAGCCGGCCGTAAGACAGAGCCAGCGCATGAAGCGACCCTGATTGGGGTCACCCGCGAGATAGTTGACGGAATAGCGGGTGATAATGGCCGTAAGGAATGAAATCAAAAGCAAAAGCAGGGCGGAGAGATGGTCGTAGTAAATGTTGAGTTCAAAAGGCCCGGCTTTCCCGAAAACCATAAAAACCGGGCCATCCAGTAGGAGAGGAATCAGGCCGAGCACCGCACAGCCGAATGAGGCGAGGCCAAGAATTGAACCTGCCCGCGCGGTTAAATGGCCGTGGCGGTTCAGGATGCGTGAGGAGGCCAGACCCAGCGAAAGGGTCAGCAAGGGCGCGGCGATTATGGCCAGGCATTTTACGGCATCGGTTCCTGTTTGAATCATCTGTTGTTCTCCCGTGGAAGCAAGGTAACCAGGATGGCAATATCCATCCAATATATCTTCTTTCAATTATCGTTCTTTTTTATAAATGTATGACCATGACCTTTCTCAATTACCATCACCTCCGCTATTTCCGGACGGTGGCCAATGAAATGAATCTTACCCGTGCCGCCCGCCTCCTGAATATTTCCCAGTCCGCGCTGAGTATTCAGCTGCGCAAGTTGGAGGAGAGTTTCGGGCAAAAACTGTTTGAACGGACGCATAAGAGACTCGTCCTTACGGAGACGGGGCATCTGGCGCTCGGTTACGCGGAATCCATCTTCCGGACCGGCGAGGAATTGATGGACACCCTCCAGCATCGCAGCACGGGCAGGCGGCAGGTTCTACGAATCGGCAGCGTTGCCACCATGTCCCGCAATTTCCAGATTGAAATCCTGCGCCCCCTCCTCTCACGATCGGATGTTGAACTGGTGATTCGTTCCGGAAGCCTGCGCGAGCTGCTTCAACAACTTGAGGCACATACTTTGGATTTTATTTTTTCCAACCTGTCGGTGCCCCGCGATTCCCGTACGCGCTGGCATTGTCATCTCCTCGATGAACAACCCGTCAGTCTTGTGGGTCGAAAAAATAAAAAAATCGGGCGCTTCAAATTTCCCGACGATTTGAGAACCGTGCCCCTGTTGTTGCCCGGCATGGAAAGCAACATCCGCTCAAGCTTTGACCTGATCATGGACCAGGCGGGCATACGCCCCATCATCGCGGCCGAGGTTGATGATATGGCCATGCTCCGCCTCCTGGCCCGCGATTCCAATGCGCTTGCCCTTGTGCCCAGGGTTGTCGTCAAAGACGAGCTTGCTGCCGGAACCCTCATCGAACGCCACCGGTTTCCAGAGATTAAAAAGAATTTTTTTGCGATCACCCCCGACCGTCGCTTTCCCAATCCGTTGGTAAAAGAATTACTGACTCGCTGAACATGCGGAATGCGTTTGTGACTGTTGCTGATTCGATGGCCAGGAATGATTTTTGCGCCGCTCGTTGGTCCCTGTTGAAAAATCTTTTGTTTTATATCCACGACCGTCGTCGTAAACTGCAAACCTTCTATGCGTGACAAAGATTTCATCGAAGGCTGCCGCCGCCTGGGTTTGAATCCGGACGATTTTGAGG
>Ga0075030_100004390_pt1 | contig 12754 bp, 8 predicted proteins | sample LitLauG_LLR_2012_FD_71393 | JGI IMG/M metagenome (GOLD analysis project Ga0075030, IMG submission 71393) | Freshwater sediment microbial communities from Pennsylvania, USA - Little Laurel Run_MetaG_LLR_2012 | ecosystem: Environmental > Aquatic > Freshwater > Creek > Sediment | place: USA... | reverse complement strand
GCGTGGAGTCGACGTCATCCGTGGCCTGGCCATGGACGCACCCCGGGCCGCCAACTCGGGCCACCCCGGTACGGCCATGGCCCTCGCCCCGCTGGCCCACGTGCTGTTCACCCGGATCCTGCGGCACGACCCGTCGGACCCGAACTGGGCCGACCGCGACCGGTTCGTGCTGTCCAACGGACACGCCTCGATCCTCCTCTACTCCATGCTCCACCTGACAGGGTACGGACTGACCCTCGACGACCTGCGGGCCTTCCGGACCTGGGGCAGTGCCACGCCGGGCCATCCCGAACGGCACCACACCGCCGGTGTGGAGGTGACCACCGGGCCGCTGGGCCAGGGGTTCGCCAACGGTGTCGGCATGGGCATCGCCGAACGCTGGCTACGGGCCCGGTTCAGCCCCGAGGTCTGCGACCACCACACCTACGTGGTGGCAGGGGACGGCTGCCTCGAAGAGGGCATCTCCCACGAGGCGGCGTCACTGGCCGGACACCTCGGCCTGGGTCGCCTCGTCTATGTCTACGACGACAACCACATCACCATCGACGGACCGACCGAGCTGGCCATGAACGACGACGCCGCCGAACGGTTCGCCGCCTACGGGTGGGCGGTGGACGACATCGGCGACGTGGCCAACGACCTCGACACCCTGGAGGCCGCCCTGCTGCGGGCCCGGGCCGAGGAGGACCGTCCGTCGCTCATCATCCTGCGCAGCCACATCGGCTATCCCGCCCCTGACCTCACCGACACCTCCAAGGCCCACGGCGACCCGTTCAGCGACGAGGAGGCAGCCAGGACCAAGGCGCTGCTCGGCCTTCCCGTCGACCAGACCTTCTGGGTACCCGACGACGTCCTGGCCATGTACCGCTCGACCGTTCCCCGCGGCCAGGCCATGCGGGCCGGGTGGGAGGCGAGGGTGGCGGCCTGGGACGGCGACCGAGCCCGGTGGGAGGCAGCGCTCGGAGGTCACGGCACTCCCGGATGGGAGTCGGCCCTCCCCTCCTTCACCCCGCAGGACGGCCCCATGGCCACCCGCAAGGCCATCAAGGCCTGCCTCGACGCCACACAGGACGGCCTGCCCGGCCTGATGCCCGGGAGCGCCGACCTCACCGGCAACACCGGCATGGCGCTCGCCGGTGCCACGGCACAGTCGGCGACCGACCCCGGCGGTAGTCTCGTCCACTACGGCATCCGCGAGCACGCCATGGGCGCGGTCATGACCGGCATGGCCTGCCACGGCGGCACACTGCCGGTCGGGGGCACCTTCTTCGTGTTCTCGGACTACATGCGGGGCGCGGTCCGGGTGGCCGCCATCTCGGGAGCGCACGTCGTCTACTCCTGGACCCACGACTCGGTCGGCCTGGGCCAGGACGGGCCGACCCACCAGCCGATCGAACAGCTGGCCGCCATCCGGGCCATGCCCGGGCTGCGGGTGATCCGGCCTGCAGACGCCAACGAGACCGCCCACGCCTGGCGGGCGGCGGTCGACGCCGACGGGCCGACCGCCCTCATCCTGAGCCGCCAGGACCTCCCGGTGCTCGACGCCACGGCGTCGCTGGCCCCGGAGGGCGTCCGCCGCGGGGCCTACGTGCTCGCCGACCCGGGCGACGGACCGGCCCAGGTCATCCTGCTGGCCACCGGTAGCGAGGTCGCACTCTGCATCGACGCCGCCCGACTGCTGACCGAGGCCGGCACCCGTGTGCGGGTCGTCTCGCTCCCGTCCTGGGAGCTGTTCGCCGAGCAGGGCGACGCCTATCGAGACGAGGTGCTCACCCCCGGGGTCCCGGTGCTGTCGGTCGAGGCGGCCTCCACATTCGGCTGGGAACGGTACGCCGACGACTCGCTCGGCATCGACCACTTCGGTGCATCCGCACCCGGGGGGGTCGTCCTGCGCGAGTTCGGCTTCGACCCGGTGAACGTCGCCGCCCGCGCCACCGCACTTCTCGAGAGGACAACCCGATGACCACCCTCCACGACCTCCACGACCAGCAGGGCCAGAGCCCCTGGCTCGACAACCTGCGCCGCGACTGGCTGCAGGACGGCACACTGGCCGGGCTCGTGGCCCAGGGCATCCGCGGGGTGACGTCCAACCCCACGATCTTCGCCAAGGCCATCAGCGGTCAGGACACGTACGACGCCCAGTTCGGCGAGCTGATCGCCACCACGTCGGTGGAGGACGCCTACTGGGACCTCGTCGTGGACGACATCGTGGCCGCACTCGAGGTGCTCCGCCCCGTCTACGACGTGTCCGGCGGCGCCGACGGATTCGTCTCGGTCGAAGTGGCTCCGTCCCTCGCCCACGACACCGCCGGCACCACCGCCGCCGCCCGCGGACTCCACGAGCGCATCGCCCGGCCCAACGTGCTGGTCAAGATCCCGGCCACGCCCGAATGCGTCCCGTCGATCCGCCAGATGATCGCCGAGGGACGCAGCATCAACGTCACCCTGATCTTCTCCATCACCCGCTACGCCGAGGTGATGGAGGCCTACTTGTCCGGACTCGAGACCCTGGCCGCCTCGGGGGTGGACGACCTGTCCGGCGTGGCCAGCGTGGCCTCGTTCTTCATCAGCCGGGTCGACACCGAGGTCGACCGGCGCATCGAGGCGGCGGTGGCCGCCGGGGCCGACGACGCGCTGCTACGCCTGCGCGGTCGGGCCGCGGTCGCCCAGGCGCGCCTGGCCTACGCGCTGTTCGCCGAGACCTTCGCCGGGCCCCGGTGGGAGGCACTGGTCGCCCGGGGGGCACGTGTGCAGCGCCCGCTGTGGGCATCAACCTCGACCAAGAACCCCGCCTACCCCGACCTGGCCTATGTCGACACCCTCATCGGGCCCGACACGGTCAACACCATGCCGGACGGCACCGTCGCCGACTTCCTCGACCACGGCACCGTGGCCCGCACGGTCGACGCCGACCTGGCCGACGCCCGGGAGGTGATCGACCAGCTGGCCGGTGCCGGCATCGACATGGAGGAGGTGGCCGCCGTGCTCGAGTCCGAGGGCGTGGCCTCGTTCGCGTCGTCGTTCGACGACCTGATGGCGACGCTCGAGGCGAAGGCGGCGGAACTCCGCTCCACCTGAACCGCGGGACCGGGGGCGTCGCCGACGTCGCCCGTGCCCGAACTGACGCCCGCACCAGCAGGACCGCAGCACGGCAGCACCACACGACCGCACCGGACGGAGGAGCACCCATGAAGATCGCAATGGTCGGACTCGGAAAGATGGGGGCCAACATGGCCCAGCGGTTGATCGAGCACGGGCACGAGGTGGTGGCCTTCGACCTGAACGCCGACGCCCGGGCCGGCGCCGCCGCGTTCGGGGCGCAGCCGGTGGCCACGCTCGAGGAGCTGGCAGCCGCCCTCGAGCCGCCCCGGGTTGCGTGGGTGATGGTCCCGGCCGGGCCCGCCACCAACTCCACCATCACCACCCTGGCCGGGCTGTTCGAATCGGGCGACGTGGTGATCGACGGCGGCAACTCCAACTACAAGGAGACCGCCCCGCTGGTCGACCGACTGGCCGCCGCCGGGATCGCCCTGGTGGACGCAGGCACCTCCGGTGGCATCTGGGGCCTGAAGGAGGGCTACTGCCTCATGGTGGGCGGAACCCCCGAGGCGGTGGCGGTGTGCGAGCCGGCCTTCCTGGCCCTGGCCCCCGAGGGCGGGTACGCCCACGTCGGGCCCGCCGGCGCCGGCCACTTCGTCAAGATGGTCCACAACGGGATCGAGTACGGCCTCATGCAGGCCTACGCGGAGGGCTTCGAGATCATGTCGGAGGCCAAGGAGTTCGACCTCGACCTCCACGAGATCGCCGCTATCTGGCGCTACGGCTCGGTCGTACGTTCCTGGCTCCTCGAGCTTGCGGAGCGGGCGCTGCGGCCCGAGTCCGGGTTCGAGGACATCGAGGGGGTGGTGGCCGACTCGGGCGAGGGGCGCTGGACGGTCGAGGAGGCGATCGACCGGGGGGTGTCCGCCCCGGTCATCTCGTCGGCGCTGTTCGCCCGCTTCGCCTCCCAGAAGTCCGACGCCTTCGGCCTGCGGCTGGTGTCGGCGCTCCGCAACCAGTTCGGGGGGCACGCGGTCACCACCACCGACGGCACCCTCGGCGGCGAGACCTCGACCCCGGCATGAGCACCGACTCGACCTCGATCGCCGCGGCCATGGACGCCGAGCGGGATCCCGGCTCGTCCACCACCAGTGCCGCCGACGGTGAACGGCGGTCGCTCCCGCCGGTGCTGTCCAAGGCACCCCCGGTGGCCATGGTGATCTTCGGGGCCTCGGGTGACCTCACCGGGCGCAAGATCCTGCCTGCACTCGCCCGCCTGGCCGACCGGGGAGTGCTCGACGACGGGTTCACCGTGATCGGCGTGGCCCGCACCGAGTGGACCGACGAGGAGTTCCGGGCCCACGTGGCCGAGTCCACCCCTGAAGCCGGGCCCAAGTGGCAGGCGCTCACCGAGCGGTTCAAGTACATCACCGGCGAGTACGACCACCCGGACACCTTCGACGAGCTGAAGCGCCACCTCGACGAGGCCGACCAGGTCGACGGCACCGACGGGAACCGCCTGTACTACCTGGCCACCATCCCGAGCGTGTTCGGCCTGGTGGCCCAGGCCCTGGCCACCCACGGCTGCTCCGGACCCGGCACGGGCGGGACGTTCGCCCGGGTGGTGGTGGAGAAGCCCTTCGGGCGGGACCTCTCCAGCGCACTCGAACTCAACGACCAGATGCACGCCGCATTCGACGAGTCGCAGATCTACCGGATCGACCACTACATGGGCAAGGAGACGGTCCAGAACGTCCTCGCCCTGCGGTTCGCCAACGCAATCTTCGAGCCCATCTGGAACCGCCGGTACATCGAACAGGTCCAGGTGACCGTGGCCGAATCGCTCGGGGTGGAGCACCGGGGGGGCTTCTACGAGACGGCCGGAGCGCTGCGGGACATCGTCCAGAACCACGTCATGCAGGTGCTGGCCCTCACCCTCATGGAGTCCCCGACCAGCACCGACGCCGACCGGATCCGCGATGAGAAGGTCAAGCTCCTCCAGGCCATCGACATCCCCACCCCGGACGAGGCGGTCGACAAGTCGGTGCGGGGCCAGTACACGGCGGGGACCATCGACGGCGAGCCGGTGGTCGGCTACCGCGACGAGGAGGACGTATCCCCCGAGAGCCAGACCGAGACCTACCTGGCGCTCCGACTCCGGGTCGAGAACTGGCGGTGGGCCGGGGTGCCGATCTACGTACGCACCGGCAAGCGACTGCCCGCCCGGGTGACCGAGGTGGCGCTCACCTTCCGGCAGGTGCCCTTCCTCCTCTTCGACCACCGTTCCAGCCGCGACCTGCGTCCGAACACGCTCATCCTGCGCATCCAGCCCGACGAGGGGATCAGCCTCGAGTTCGGCGCCAAGGTCCCGGGGGAGAAGTTCCACCTGCGCTCGGTCGCCATGGACTTCTCCTACGACGAGGCCTTCGCCGGCACCGAGGCGGCCGACGGCTACGAGCGCCTCATCCACGATGCCATGGTCGGCGACGCCACCCTGTTCATCCGGTCCGACGAGGTGGAGCAGGCATGGCGGATCGTCGATCCCTACCTCGAGGCCTGGTCCGAGCCGGGGGGTGGGCTCCACTTCTACCCGGCTGGCAGCTGGGGGCCCCACATGGCCGACCTCCTGGTCGAGCGGTCCGGGGACGAGTGGCGCAATCCGGCCATCGATCTCGACCTCCCCGACGTCCAGCGGGACCCGCTCCCGCAGTGATCCGGTGAACGGCACCGTCCGCCTGGTCGAGTCGGTCCCCGAGTCCTTCGCAGCGTTGGTGGGCGCCGAGGTCGCCTCGGCCGTCGGACCGTACCGGCTGGTGCTGTCGGGGGGCGGCACGGCCCTCGAGTGCTACGCCGCCCTGGCGGCGCGCTCGGTGGCCGACCGGCTCGACTGGTCCGGAGTCGCCGTCTTCCTGGGAGACGAACGCTGCGTGCCGCCCGACCACCCGGACTCCAACCACCGGATGATCGCCGCCACCCTCCTCGACCACGTCGGGCCCGTCGGGGGCGACCACCCCATGTACACCTCCGGTCCCCCGAGTGCTGCGGCGGCCGCCTACCAGGCGCTCCTCGCACCGCTGCCCGATCTCGGGCTCGTCCACCTGGGCCTCGGCCCCGACGGCCACACCGCGTCGCTGTTCCCGGGTTCGACCGCGCTCGACGCCACCGGTGGCGACCACCTGGTGGCGGCCAACCGCGACCCGAACGGCGTGAATCCTCACGACCGGCTGACCCTCACCTATCCCGGGATCGCCCGCGCCCGTCGGGTGGTGGTCACCGTGGCCGGCGCCACGAAGCGGGACGCCTTCGCCCGGGTGGTGGCCGGCGAGGACCTCCCGGCGGGCCGGGTCGCCGCTCCCCACCTCCTGTGGCTGGCGGACGCCGACGCGCTCGGCGACGTCCTGCCCGACGAGACGGGGTGAGCCCCGGGGTGCCTCCGATAAGGTGACCTCGATGTCCGCCGCCTCCGGCTCACCCACGCCGTCCCCTACCACCGCGCCCACCCGCGCCGAACTGCTGGACTCGCCGCTGCCCGACCTGATGGCCCGCGCCGCCGCCGTGCGCGACGCCGCCTTCGGTACGCGCATGACCTTCTCCCCCAAGGTCTTCATCCCGCTGACCATGCTGTGCCGGGACCGGTGCGGCTACTGCACCTTCGCCAAGGCACCGGCACGGCTCGAGTCGCCCTACCTGGAGCTCGAGGACGTGCTCGCCATCGCCCGGGCGGGCCGTGCCGCCGGCTGCCACGAGGCCCTCTTCACGCTGGGCGAGGGTCCCGAGGACCGCTATCCGGCGGCCCGCGCCTGGCTCGACGACCACGGCTACTCCTCCACCGTCGACTACCTCGCCGCCGCCTGCGCCGCCGTGCTGGCCGACAGCGGGTTGCTCCCCCACGCCAACGCCGGCGCCCTCTCGCCCGCCGAACTGGCCGTGCTCCGCCCGGTCTCGGCCAGCCAGGGGATGATGCTCGAGTCGCTGAATCCCGACCTCGACGCCCACCGGTCGGCTCCCGACAAGGTGCCGGCCCGGCGCCTGGCCACGCTCGAAGCCGCGGGCGAGCTGGGCATCCCGTTCACCACCGGGCTCCTGGTCGGCATCGGCGACTCCCGCACGGACCGGCTGGGCACCCTCGAGGCCATCGCCGCCAGCCACGCGCGGCACGGACACGTCCAGGAAGTGATCGTCCAGAACTTCCTGCCCAAGCCGGGCACGTCCATGCACCGGCACCCGCCGTGCCCCACCGACGAGTTCCTGTGGACCATCGCCGCGGCCCGCCTCCTCCTGCCGGCCGACGTCCACCTGCAGGCGCCGCCCAACCTGTCCGACGAGCTCGGGCCGCTGGTCGCAGCCGGCATCGACGACTGGGGCGGCGTCTCCCCGGTGACCGCCGACCACGTCAATCCCGAACGGGCGTGGCCCGCGCTGGGGATCCTCCGGGCGGCCACCGAGGCCGCCGGGCACACGTTGGCGCCACGCCTGACCCTCTATCCCGAGTTCGCACTCGACCCGGACCATTGGCTGGACCCGGCACTCCGCTTCCCCGTGCTCGATGCCTCGGACGCCGAGGGCCTGGGCCGGGACCACCCCTGGGCCTCGGGTGGCGAGGTCCCCCCGCCGGAGCTGCTGGCCCCGATGGTCGTCTCCGTACCCGGACCGACCGCCGATACCGGTCGCGGCGCTGATGCCGGTACCGGTGCAACCGCCCTCCCCACTGTCGACCTCGAGCTCGCGGCACCCGCCGGAGCGGTGGCCGACGTGCTGGTCGGCGTGCTGGCGGGCGGGACGGTCGGCGAGGACGAGATCGTCACCCTCTTCGGTGCCCGGGGACCCGAGGTGCGGGCGGTGGCTGCCGTGGCCGACCGCCTGCGCTCCGAGGTGGTGGGCGACGAGGTCACCTTCGTCGCCAACCGGAACATCAACTACACCAACGTGTGCACCTTCAAGTGCAAGTTCTGCGCCTTCTCCAAGGGACCGCTCTCGCTCAACCTGCGGGGGGCGCCCTACCTGTTGGAGCTCAGCGAGATCACCGACCGGGTGGCCGAGGCCGAGGCGATGGGCGCCACCGAGGTCTGCCTGCAGGGCGGGATCCACCCGGACTTCGACGGCGACTACTACCTCCACGTCATCCGGGCGGTGCGCGAGGCCTCCCCCACCATCCACATCCACGGCTTCACCGCCCTCGAGGTGACCGAGGGGGCGCGGCGCTCGGGCACGTCCCTCGCCGACTACCTGATCCTGCTGCGCGACGCCGGGCTGCGCACGATCCCCGGGACCGCCGCCGAAATCCTCGACGATGACGTACGTGCCATCCTCTGCCCGGACAAGATCGACACCGAGCAGTGGCTGGACGCCCACCGGACGGCCCATGCCGTGGGGCTCAACTCCAACGTGACCATCATGTTCGGCGCCGTGGAGCAGCCCCGGTCGTGGGCCCGGCACCTGGTTCGCACCCGTGCCCTCCAACTCGACACCGGTGGCTTCACCGAGTTCGTCCCGCTCCCGTTCGTGCACATGGCCACGCCCCTCTACATCCAGAAGCGGTCGCGGCGGGGCCCGACCTTCCGCGAGACGCTCCTCATGCACGCCGTCGGAAGGATCGCCTACCGGGGGGCCATCGACAACATCCAGCTCAGCTGGGTCAAGCTGGGTAGTGCCGGCGCTCGCCAGCTCCTGCGGGCGGGTGTCAACGACCTGGGCGGCACGCTCATCGACGAGAACATCTCCCGGGCGGCGGGTGCCAGCCACGGACAGATGATGGACGCCGACGCGTTCCGCGCCCTGGTCACCCCGCTCGGACGCACCCTCGCCCAGCGCACCACCCTCTACGGACGGGTGGCCCACCCCGGCGGCCACGGCTCCGTGCTCGCCGGCGTCCACTGACGTGACCGGGTCGTCGTACGAGCGCGAGGGCCTCGACGAGGCCGTCGACGGCTCCCCGGAAGACCCGCACCCCGGCACACGCGCCTCCCTCGAGGAGCGCATCGCCGCGGCCGCCACACCGACCGAGCGCCGCCTCTACCGCTCGATGCTCGCCACGGTCGCCACGCTCCTCGACCGCGGCACCGAGGTGATCGACCTGAAGGTGGCCGACACCGCGCTCGCCGAGATGGCCGATGCCTTCGCCGTGTTCCAGCCATTGCGCAGACGCATGAAGGTGACCATCTTCGGCTCCGCCCGCACCGAGCCCGACCACCCCGCCTACCGCCAGGCCCGGGCACTCGCCGCCGCAATGTCCGGGGCGGGCTGGATGGTGGTGACCGGGGCCGGACCGGGAATCATGGCGGCCGGAATGGAGGGGGCCGGGCGCGACCAGTCGGTCGGGGTGAACATCCGCCTCCCCCACGAACAGGGGGCCAACCGGTTCATCGCCCAGGACCCGAAGCTGGTGGAGATGCGCTACTTCTTCACCCGCAAGCTCATGCTGCTCAAGGAGTCCGACGGGTTCATCGTCCTGCCCGGGGGCTTCGGGACCCTCGACGAGGGGTTCGAGCTGCTCACGCTGCTCCAGACGGGCAAGGCGGAGCCGGCGCCGGTCGTGCTGCTCGACGTGCCGGGCGGCACCTACTGGGACGGGTGGAGCCGCTTCCTGGCCGACGAGGTGGAGCCACGGGGCCTGGTGTCCGATGACGACCGGTCGTTCTTCACCATCACCGACGACGTGTCGGCGGCCACGGCGGAACTGCTCGGGTTCTACCGCAACTACCGGTCGTGCCGCTGGGTCGGCGACCTCCTGGTGCTCCGCATGGCCGTGGCGCCGGACAAGGCCCAGCTGGCCGACCTCAACCGGCGGTTCGCCGACATCGTCACGTCCGGGGTCATCCGCACGGTCGACCCGTTCCCGCCGGAGCGGTCCGACGGGGACGTGCTCGACCTGCCGCGGCTGGCGTTCCGGTTCGACAAGCGGCACTACGGCCGACTGCGCCAACTCATCGACGCGGTCAACACACTCGTCGACGCCTGACCGCCCGTACCGGCCCGGTCGGCCACGCCGCGGGCACACCCGATCCGTCGGTCCGGTGCGCGGTCAGCCGGCGGACGCCCGGTCGCGGCGCCGGCTGAACCGGTGGTGCACCTGGGTGGCCGCCGGTTCGTGGGGCTCGATGGACGCCAACTCGTAGCGGCGGTCGAAGACGGAGTCGGGCGGCGGATCCTGACTCTCCACCCCGGCGTCACGGACCAGGGCGGTGGGGATCCCGTTGGAGAACCACCGTGCCTCGTGCCGGCCGAAGGGATCCGGGCACCAGTTCTGTGCGTTGTGAGGGTCGTGTTCCATGTGACGAGTTTACCCTACGTTTACCTGTGAGTCACGTTGCGTTCATCTTTGTCACGTGGCGTTCACCCTCAGGTCGGCTCGTTTCTGCAACCGCGGGTTACGAATAGTGCCGAACGGCACTAGTTGCGGACCGGTCACCGGGCCATGCTCGACGCATGACCAGGGTCGACCAACAGCAGGACCGCGTAGCCACCGGCACCCTCGGGTCCCACCGGTGCGGGCCTGCCGATCAGGACAGCCTCGTCGCGGTCGCCCCAACGTTGGGCGCCATCGTCGAATCGATCACCGACCCCTACGTCATGGGCGATCCGGTGCGCGACGCAGCCGGTCGGGTGGTGGACTTCCGCGTGACGGCGGCCAACCGGGCGGCCACGGCGGATGTCGCCCCGTACCCGGGGATCCTGGTCGGCAGGCTGGCGTCGGAGCTCTTTCCGGACCAGTTCGGCAGGCGGTTGATCCCCGTGATCACCGAGGTGCTCGAGACGGGGACGCCGGTCAGCATCGACGAGTACCCCTACCCGTCCGCACGCGCCGGAGGAGCGCTCCGCCGGTACGACGTGCGGGCCAGCGCCATCGGTGACCGGCTGGTCTTCACCTGGCGGGACGTCACCAGCCGGTTCGACGAACGCAGCCGCTTCGAGTCGACGATCGCCAATTCGGCGGACGTCGTCATCCTGGTGCGTGGGGGTGTCGTCGACTGGGTGTCACCGGGCGTCACCGACCTGCTCGGATGGGCACCGGCGGAGGTGGCCGCCTCCCCGGCGACCAGCTGGTCCATCCGGGCGACCGGAGGCGGTTGGACGCGGCCCGGGCGCGCACGGTCCCTGGCGAGTCCACCCGCCTGCGCATGCGGTACCTGAAACAGGGTGGGGGCTTCGTCTGGTGCGAGTTCCGGGCCGCCGTCATTCCCGACCCGGCGGGCCTGGCGCTGGTGGTGAGCCTGCGGGAGGTGACCGACCTCATGGAGGTCGAGGAAGCGCTGGGCCGCTCCGACGAGCTGTACCGGCTCATCGCGCACCACGCGTCGGACATCGTCTACACCACCGACCGCATGCACCGCTTCAACTGGGTCTCCCCCTCGGTCGAGGCCGTCCTCGGATGGACACCGACCGAACTCCTCGGCATGCCGACCTCCGGCCTCCAGCACCCCGAGGACCGCGAGCAGGTGGCGTCGTTGCGCACCCGGATCTTCGGTGCCGAGCTCGTGCCGGTGCAGCACCGGTTCCGCTTCCGCACGAAGGCTGGCCCCTACCGGTGGATGTCGCTGTCGGCGCACCCGATGTCCGGCGATGCCGACGACCGTCGGGGCGCCGTGGTGACCCTGCACGACATCCAGGACGAGGTGCTCGAGCGTCGGGCCACCGACACCCTCAGCGCCGGAAACGCACTCCTCGCCGTGGCCGACGACGAGACGGCCCTGCTCGGCTCGATGTGCGAGACGGCCGTCCGGACCGGTGGCTACGCATTCGCCTGGTACGGCCGTTGCGGGGACTGCCCCGACGGCCGGGGGCACGGCCGGCACGTCGTACCGGTGACCTCGAGCGGCGCGCTCCGGGACGACCTCGACCGCATCGACATCCAGGTCGACGGCGGGCCCCTGTCCGCCGGACCGACCGGCCGGGCGGCACGGACCCACGCCACCTGTGTCATGTCGGACATGGAGCACGAACCGGCCTGTGCCCCGTGGCGTGCCCGGGCGATGGAGTTCGGGTTCCGGTCGTCCGCCAGTCTGGTCGTCCGCGTCGCCGGCCGTCCTGACCGTCTACGCCACCGAGGTGGACGCCTTCGCCGCCCATGCGGTCAGCGTGCTCGAGGACCTCACCCAGACCCTCGGCTACGGCCTCGAGCGCGTCCGGAACCGCAACGACCTGCACCAGGCGTTCGCCAGCTCCATCGACCTGGTGGCGGCGGTGGTCGAGTCCCGTGATCTGTACACCGCGGGTCACCAGGCACTGGTGTCGGAGTTGGCGCGTGCCATCGGGGCCGAGCTCGGCCTGGACGACCACCGGTTGGACGGCCTGGACTTCGCCGCCCGCATCCACGACGTCGGCAAGATCGGCGTGCCGATCGACATCCTGTGCCGGCCAGGGACACTCACCCCCGAGGAGCTGGCCGTGGTATGTCGACACGCCACCGTCGGCTGGGAGATCGCCGGACACTTCACCTGGCCGTGGCCGGTGGCCGACATCGTCCACCAGCACCACGAGCGGTTCGACGGGACCGGCTACCCCCAGGGGCTCCGCGGGGACGAGATCCTGGTCGAGGCCCGGATCGTGTCGGTGGCCGACTGCTACCAGGCCATCGCCTCACGTCGACCGTACCGCGAGGCGCTCGGCGAGGACGTCGCCCACCGCACCGTCGTCGAGGGAGCGGGCTCCCAATTCGACCCCGAGGTCGTGGACGCCTTCGAGCGGGTGCTCGCCTCCGGGTTCGCCTTCAGCGGAC
>Ga0075030_100004386_pt1 | contig 12760 bp, 11 predicted proteins | sample LitLauG_LLR_2012_FD_71393 | JGI IMG/M metagenome (GOLD analysis project Ga0075030, IMG submission 71393) | Freshwater sediment microbial communities from Pennsylvania, USA - Little Laurel Run_MetaG_LLR_2012 | ecosystem: Environmental > Aquatic > Freshwater > Creek > Sediment | place: USA... | reverse complement strand
CTCGGCGTCGACAAGTACCCCTACGGCCAGCCCGGCGAAGTCCGCGTCCTCTACAAGATCAAGGCCGAGCACACCACGGTGATGGGATAAATCCCGGAGGGAGAGTCACCGTCACCGGCCCGGGGTCCATGTGGGGACCGCCCCCCACGGCTGTCCAGCGGCCCGGTGGTATCGAGCCGCACCGTTGAATGACGTGCAAGAGCGGCGCGTGAGCGCCGCGTTGAGCGCAATCAGGGAAGTCGGGCTTTATAGCCCCCGTGCGAGGAACCGCATCCGCACCTACAACCTCTGCTTCCTAGGCTTCGGCAACGTCAACCGTACGCTAGTCCGGCTCCTGGCAGAGCGTGCGCACGAACTGCGCGAACGCTACAAAATTTCCTTCCGCATCACCGGAATCGCCTCCCGCCGCCTGGGATGGATCGCCGACACTAACGGGCTGGATGCTTCCGCACTCGGCTCCAACCGGGAGGGATACGCCTTCAAATTTCCCCTCGCGGGCGCGAAAGAGAACGGCCCACAGGCGCAGAGGGGATCGGCAGAACCCGGCAACGTCCGCGCCTGGCTCGCCGCGGCCCGCGCCGACGTCCTCTTCGAAGCCACCTCCCTCAACGTCGAAAGCGGACAGCCTGCCGTCGACCACATCCGCGCCGCCCTCGAGCACGGAGCCCACGCCGTCACTGCCAACAAGGGCCCCATCGTGCACTCCTATCGCGAACTGCGCGACCTGGCTGCCACGCAAAACAAACGATTTCTCTTTGAATCCACGGTCATGGACGGCGTCCCTATTTTTTCGCTATTCGACCAACTGCCTGCCATCCGCTTGAATGGTTTTCACGGAATTCTGAACTCGACGACCAACGTGATCCTAAGCGAAATGGAGCAAGGCCTCGCCTTCGACGAGGCTCTAAAAAGGGCACAACAAATCGGTGTCGCCGAAACCGACGCCACCCACGACATCGATGGCTGGGACGCGGCCGTGAAAATCGCCGCGCTGAGCGCGGTGCTGATGGATTTCCCCATCCGCCTGGAACAGATTGCCCGCGAGGGCATCCGCGACTTGACGCCGCAGGCGTTGCGCAACGCCAAGCGCGACGGCTGGCCTTTCAAACTTGTCTGCCGCGCCCAGCGCGTAGGGGATGGCGTGAAGGCAAGCGTGGGGCCGGAGAAAGTACTGGCATCGTCGCCCATGGGGAAAATCACCTCCACGTCGTCCTACATCTATTTCGAGACGGACATCTTCCCCGGCCTCGCCCTCACCGAAGAAAACCCCGGCCTGTACGCCACCGCCTACGGCTTGCTGGCAGATTTCGTGAGGGTCGCGACCTGATCCACTTGAGAATGAAGCCCAGACTCGCGTAGCATTTCCGGGTCTTCACGGGGACCCGACCGAAACGAATAGGTTCGAAACTTTGCCGGAGGCCTCGATGGCGTCCTTACTGCTCCGTACCCTCATCGCCCTCTCGATTCTCTTCCCAAGCCTGGCCGCGCAGGAGATGCTGAAATCGCAACCGCCCGTGTGGAGCGGCAAGCCCGAAATTGCCGCCTTCGAGAAGATCGAGAACGATCACATGGCTGCGGCTCAGCGGGCCATCGATCAAGTCGTCGCCGTGAAAGGCGCCAGGACAATCGAGAACACCCTGGCCATATTCGACGACGCGACCCGGGAACTGAACACCGCCATTTATCTGTCTCAGTTGATGCAGCAGTTGCATCCCGACACCGCTTACCGCGATCACGCCACCGCGATGACGACCAAGATCAGCGGTGCTCAAACCGAACTGTCGCTGAACCAGAATGTTTACCAGGCCCTCGCCAGCGTGGACGTGTCGAAGGTCGATCCGGCCACGCGCTACTACGTGCAACGCCTGCTCCTGGAGTTTCGTCTCGCCGGCGTCGACAAAGACGCGAGCACGCGCACCCAGCTCAAAAAGCTGCAGGACCAGCTCACCGAAGATCAATCCAATTTTGATCGCAACATTTCCGACGACCCCAGAAGCGTCGACGTCGCGCCCTCCGAGCTCGACGGCATGCCGCAAGACTACATCGACAGGCACAAGCCTGGACCAGACGGAAAAGTCCGCATCACCACCAACTATCCCGACCTGTTCCCCGCCCTCGATTTCGCCAAGAGCGACAGCCTGCGCCGCTCCTTGTGGGAGGCCTGGATGAGCCGCGCGTATCCCAAGAACCGCGACGTGCTCTTCGACATGATGCGAACGCGCTACCAGATCGCCAAGCTGCTCGGCTACTCGTCGTGGGCCGACTACAACGCCGCCGACAAAATGATGGTCAAGGGCGACAACATCGCCGCGTTCATCGCGAAGCTCGACACCGCCTCGCGCCCCATTGCGGAACGGGAGTTCGCCATGGAACTCGCGGAAAAACACAAGACTGATCCTGCGGCCAAGGCAATCTTCGCTTACGAGTCTTTCCGCTACAGTGAGTTAGTCCGCCGTTCCCAATACGACTTTGATTCCGCCAGTGTCCGTCCTTACCTGCCTTATCCGCAGGTCAAGAAGGGAATCCTGGACACGGCCGCGACCCTGTTCCACGTCACCTTCCGTCAGGAATTAAAAGTGTCCTTGTGGGATCCCAGCGTCGAAACCTGGGAGGTGATTGAACAGGGTAAACCGATCGGCCGGTTTTATCTCGACATGCATCCCCGTCCCGGCAAGTACAGCCACGCCCAGATGGCCCCGGTACTGGATGGCGTTCGAGGTAAGCAACTGCCGGAAGCAATCCTGGAATGTAACTTTCCGGAACCAACCGCCACTGATCCTGGCCTGATGAATTATGGCGATGTGGAAACCTTTTTCCACGAGTTCGGCCATCTCATGCACCACATTCTCGGCGGGCAGCAGCAGTGGGCGGGTATCAGCGGCATCACCATGGAAACAGACTTCGTGGAGGCCCCTTCGCAGATGCTCGAGGAGTGGCTCCGCAGTCCGCAGGTTCTGGCCACATTCGCCAACCATTACAAGACCGGAGAACCGATTTCCGCAGAAATGGTGGCGCGGATGAATCGGGCGGCGGCTTTCGGTTCGGGAAATTCGGTCGCCCTGCAGAATGCCTTGTCGGCTGTTTCCTACGACATCTATAAGGACGCTCCGGAAAAGATCGATCTCGATGCCTCGGTCCCGGCCTCGTTCCATCGCTACACTTTGTATGAGTCCGTACCCGCGGAGGCTCACTTCTACGCCTCCTTCAACCATCTCGGAGGCTATTCCTCGGCCTACTACACCTACATGTGGGACAAGGTCATCGCCGAGGATTTCTTCCAGCAGTTCGACCAGAAAAATCTTCTGGCCGGTGACACCCCCATGCGTTACCGGCGCACCGGGCTCGAGCCCGGCGGATCGATGTCCGCCAACGACCTGGTCAAGAACTTCCTGGGCCGCCCCCAGACCATGGACGCCTTCCAGAAATGGATGGCCAAGGAGTTCGACACCGCCTCTCGAAACTAACCAAGGCGGGTCACAGCCCGGGAGGGGCGGCATCTGTTATCTCAGAGAGCCTGCCCTGTGGTTGTCGAAGAAGGGAGGGAAGTCCTGGGTAGGAATCAGCAAAGTGGAATGAGTCCGGCACCAGGTCCGTTTGGCAAGGTCAGACGCATCGCGAATCTCCGACCGCCTCAACCACGGCATCGGCCGCACGCCGTGGTAAAACTAATTGGTCATGCCTTTTACTGACTCCCTCGCCCCTACCACCCTCGATCTCGCCTACGTCCGCGCCCAGTTCCCATCGTTGGCCCAAACTCTCAACGGCCATTCCCCCGTCTTCTTCGACGGCCCAGGCGGAACTCAGGTTCCGCAGCGCGTAATCGACGCAATCTCAGACTATTTGCGCCGCGACAATTCGAACAGCGGCGGAAATTACCCGACCGCCCGCCGCACCGACGCCATGATCGCCGCCGCCCGCTCCGCCATGGCCGACTTCTTCCACTGCGCCGGTGAAGAGGTCGTTTTCGGCCAGAACATGACCAGCCTGACCTTCACCATTTCCCGCGCCATCGCACGAGACCTGAAGCCCGGCGACGAAATCCTGGTCACGCGCCTTGATCACGACGCCAACGTTTCTCCCTGGCTCACCGTGGCCGAAGATCGAGGCGTAACCGTCCGCTGGGCGGAGATCCACGACGAGGATTGCACGCTTGACATGGCAGACCTCGCCTCGAAGCTTAATTCGAAGACGAAGCTGGTCGCCGTCGGCTACGCCTCGAACGCTGTCGGGACGATCAACCCGGTCAAGGAAATCATCCGCCTCGCGCACGCCGCCGGAGCCCTGGCCTTCATCGATGCCGTCCATTACACGCCGCATGGCCTCATTGACGTGGCTGCCCTCGACTGCGATTTTCTGGTCTGCTCGACCTACAAATTCTTCGGCCCGCACATGGGAGTTCTTTTCGGTAAGCGCGACCACCTCCAACGTCTGCGCCCGTACAAGGTCCGCCCGCTCACCGAAGCCATTCCCTTCCGCTGGGAGCATGGCACGCTCAATCACGAGTGCATTGCCGGCATTACCGCCTGCGTGGAGTACATCGCCGACATCGGCCGCCGCGCCCGTCCCGAAGCCACCGCCCGCCGCGCCGCCATCGAGGCTGCATACGAAGTCTGGCATGAACACGAGCGTACTTTGTTCGAGCGCGCCGTGGCAGGTCTGCACAAAATTCCCGGACTCAAGATTTACGGCATCACCGATCCCGCGCGCTTCCATGAGCGTTGTGCCACACTGGCCATCCGCATCGACAACCACTCCCCGCTTGAGCTTGCCACCAAGCTCGGCGACCGCGGTTTCTTCACCTGGGACGGCAATTACTACGCCCTCAATCTGACCGAACACCTCGGCGTCGAGAAATCCGGCGGCTTCCTCCGCATCGGCCTGGTGCACTACAACACGCCAGACGAAGTCGACCGTTTCCTGGCGGCTTTACGTGAACTGGCAGGTGCGCTCTGAAGAGGTGAGGACTCAAGCATGTGGATTTGAAGAATGTGGGGAAAGCCGCCCTCGATTGTCCGGCAGCCGCACCCCTGCATCTTCAGTAGATTAGGACTTCCGGGGCCTGGGAAGCAGCCTAGCGTTGCGCCGCGGACAGCGCGAGGGGCTGTCCCCACAGGATCACCTAAAATCGGGCCGATGAGCTCTTCGGGTTCCGCGCCACGCTGCGCAGTCGCGCAATCTCGTCCTCGTTGGGATATCGCCGCGCCCGGTACCGCACCGGCGTCAACCCCGGCTCTTCGCGCAGCAAATATCCGACGATCGGCGCCGCCGCGTCCCACAACACCATGAAGCTGTCTTTGCTCTCCTCATCCAGCACGAACGCGATGATCTCGGCCTGCGGCAGCAACGTATCTACATCTTTGGGCCATACGCCCACGCTGAACAAGCTGCCGTCGTCGCGCTGAAAGACGCTGAATTTCGCCAGGAAGACGTCCTGGTATTCGGGCGTTTTCTCGATCAGTTCTTTCTGATGCGCGTAGTCGAGCGCATCCCTCCGGCGCTTGGTCGCCATCCACATTTGCTGCAGTTCCAGATCTTCGGGTACGTAGAGCTGCCACGCCCCGTCATCGAGCACATACAGATTCGGCGAGACCGGATGCCCCTGGTCGAAATGGCTGTCCCCGCCCGTTTTCAAAATTAGCCGCAACCCGTCCATATTGTTCTTTCCGGTAACGAACAACGAATCGCGGCCGGGGACGTACGCCACCGGATCGCCGTCAATCGCAAGCCGGTAAATCAACTCGGGAAACAACATCCGTGAACTGTCGTACGAATCGCCCCACTCGCCCCAATACACGCCGTTATTTCCAGCGAAGCGGTTGGGATCGGTTCTCTCCCACAAATTGTCTTTGGCCGCGGAAAATGCCTGGTCAAACCCGACGCCCCATCCCGCCAGGGTCTTTTGATTCACGGTCGTGATGCTGTGTTCGGTGTCATAGGCCAGGCCGGCGATCAGTCCATCCGCCAGCGGCTTCGATAGCCACTCCAGCCCCGGTTCGCGCTTCCCGTCTTTTCGAGTTAACAGGTTCCCCAGGGTGTAGTAGGCCGTATCCCGCACCACCGGCATCAGGTGCTGTCTCGCATCAGCGAAACTACTGGGAATCTCCGGGACGGACGCCACACTGACGATCAGCTTCGCGATTACCGCTTTGCGCTCGGAAGGCAGCGCGGCGCAATAGTTCGAATAGGTATTGTGCAGGAATACGGTCGCGTCGCGGCCGGCAATCTTCAGCGCGAAGTCCGCTTCGCGATACTCCAGGTCCCCGATTCCGGCGTCCTTGAAGGCTTGGTTGACGATGCGCGCGAACTCGTCCTTCTCTGGGGGCTTGCGCGAAAATACTTTATCCAGAAAACTCACCAGCTTCCTCGATCACTCCCGCCTGAATCTCTGAACCGGCTCATTGAGCATCACAGATTTGCCATGATCTTGCTTCCCAGCGCCGAACCGCGTTTGCGCGCCTCCGGAACCCAAGTCGTATCCATGTGGATCATCGCGTCCCCCTTCAGAAGATAGAAGGCGTGACCGAACGACCCGATCATGGCGTGATCTCCCACTCCCGGCACTTCCTCAAAACCCGGCACGGCGGATTCCGCGATCCGCATGCCCGACCAGCTGCTCGGACCAAAGTTGCGCTCCACCGTAAACGAGAACACTCGCCCGTCTGGCGACGGCTGCGTTAGGCCCAGCGTCTTGACGATACCCTCCATCTCGTTGGTCTCCTTCAGGAGCCCCGGCAGGTTGTCCGGCTTCGGTCCTGCCCTGCTGTTCACCTCTTCGGTCTGCCTGCGAGCTTGCTCGGCGGCCATCTTCTGCAGCTTGGTGAAACCGTCCGGATTCGTGTAGTAGGCGCAGCCGGGAACAGAACCCTCCTCGATCTCCGCACTTTTCTGGATCAAGACCCCCAACACCTGCTGCACGTCGCTGATCGGCAGCAGGCGGCAACTGTTGCCGCTCACCACTAGTTTGATGTCCTCGCTTGGTTGCCCCTTGATGGCGGCCGCGTAAGTGGAGACTTTGTGCTTCACCCAGTACGCTCCGTAAACGGCTCCCGCAATCCCAATCACGAACAGCAGCAGCACCACTCCGCCCGCAATCAATAGCACCTTGCCCAGGATTGAACCCTTGGCCGCAACCGCAGGCGGAACCGGATGCGAGACGGGCTGAAACGAAAGCTGTGCGCTGGCTTGAGACGTCGGTACCAGGGGCTGAAAAGAGGACTGCCCCTCAGACGGAAAGGGTTGCACCGAAGGTTGGAACGAAGCCGGCGGAGCCGCCGATGGTGCCGGAGCGGCGACGCCCGGAGATCCCGCGCGGGTTCCGCATTTGCCACAAAACGCACCCGTCAGAGGCGCGCCGCAATTCACACAGAAACCTGCCATAGCCCCTCCTCGTGAAACTATGGGATTTCAAGCCACTTTTTTGCAACCCGGTCGCCAGGACGCCTCGGATTGCCTCTCCGGAAACAATTCAGCCCGGGATGCCCCGGGCTGTGATCAGACAAAATCAGCGAACTTACTGAGCCAAAAGCCAGAACCTGCGAGCTACGGCCAGCGCTTGCCGGTATCATCCCACCCGGCCGCTCGCACCGGCTGGGGCGCGGGAATCGACTGCGTTGGCGTTGGAACGGAAATCCGCGCCGTCGCTTGCGGTCCGTTCACCGCGGCCGCCAAGGCCGGCTTGACCATGTCAGACGCGATCTCTTTTTCTTCAGAAAGCAGCGGAGCGCACAGACGCAGTGCTTCCACTTCCTTTTCCAACCGCGTTAACTCCATCTCCTTCTGACGCAGGACCTCATAGACATTCTTCATGGGCGCACCTGGGACATTTATCAATTGAGTGTAACCACGTTTGAACTTTAGCAGAGTTGCCTGTGTTGTCAAGGCTTTCGGGCCTCCTCGAGTGCCAGAATCGGCCCCCCGGCAAGAATCCCTAGTGGAGCAACGCAAACGCCGCCACCGCCGCTACAATAACCAGGATCGTAATGATAATAAACCGGTTAGCTCCAAACCAGGATTGAGAAGGCTCCCGCCCCGCGCTCAGAATCAATTCTGGTGCCGAAGTCTCGATACGAGACGGCGCAATCGTCTCGGCGACAGTTGTAGGAGCCCCTGTTGCTATCATTTGGCTAGGTTGGGAGTCCTTCTCAGATTCCGAGGCGCCCGCAGGCTCGATCTTCGATTGCCCCGCCACCGCGTTCGCTCCAACCTCAACCGCCGGCGCAGCCGCCGCAGCGCTCGAAGCTGACCGGGCAGGAGTTGCAAGAGATTTTCCCGATGCGGACAGCAGCCCCCGGCCCTCCGGCGGCCCAGCCTTATCGGGCCGCTGGGTCTCCGGCGCTTCGACTTGTTCCGCCCGAGCGGGTTGCCGAGGGATCTTTAACTGCCCCCGCCATTTCTTCTCTTCGCACTCCACACAAAGCATGCGTCCCGCCGAAACCGGAAACCCGCAGGCTTCGCACTTCTTCAGATTCCTTAACATGGCCGGCACAGAACTTTGATCCGGCCCGACCGCCGTTGCCTCTCCACGCGCTTCCTGTGCCAGCGACCACAGAAGTGGCTTACTCCCCAGCGCGGTCGTTACTGCGGGTGGCGCTGCGACCGCCTCGGGTGGCGCCGGCCAGGCCTGAAACGCCGCCGGAGCCGGTGCATCTGACACCTGGCCCGCCCCTGCCGCAGCACTCTTCGCCGCCAGTTCCGGCGTGGCAGAAGGATCGGGTACGGACGGCGAATCCATCGCCACTGCCTCTTCCACCTCCACCACCGGATCCGATACTTCCGGGATGGCCTCGGACTCGACGGCCTCGGCGACCGGTGGGTCAGCCTTCAGGCGCTGCGGAAGTTCCTCCGCGGCCTGCGCCAGTTTGACTGCCGTCTCCACCATCTCGCTCAGCCGCCGCAAAGCTGCAAAATCGCGGTCCCCAAACGCGTGGGCCTTCCCTGAGAACAGTTCGAAAACGCCCATGACTTCGTCGTCGTGGACCACCGGCATGACGACCACCGACGCAATTCCCAACTCCTGGCAGGCCTCACGATTTACGCGGGCATCGCGCTCGGCATCGTCGCAGCGCAAGAGCTGCCGAGTGCGCACGCTTTCCCCGGAAAGTCCAAACTCGGTAGAGAGCAGCGCCCCCAATTCGGGCGCGCTCGATCCGGAACTGGCGCGGCAGAGCATGTCGTTTCTCCCGCCCCGCCGCAGGGCAATGGCTGCCCCGCTTGATCCCGTGATGTATTGTGCCCGGTCGGCCAGCAACTGTAACGCCGCGTCGAGATCGCGCTGCGCCATCTCGCCCAGCGATTGCCCACCATCCTCGCCGGGAAAACGCACGGCCGTCTTAGCGTCAGTTGTATCGGCGGCGGCGAGGGCGGCTCGAATGCCGGCCTGCTGCGCCCGATTTGCACTTCCCTGCTGCAATCTCCGCTCCAGGAATGGGGTTACCAGGATGTATTACTTGGAGTCTCGCTCGCAGCAGCAACCATGTCAAGGAATTGGACCTGCCGAAAGTAATCAGAAGTACGTAGCAGTTTCTGGACAGGAGGGGCGCGGAAAAGGCTGGTCATGGGTCCGAAGGTGGGACCGATAGGACGGGGCGCGAGACCTTACTCCACTCCGTTCGCCGCCGCCGCAATGCCGACTGAGCCAGGCGATTCGCCTCAGCGTTTCTTTCGCGAGGGACGTGCGAGATGGAAAAATTGAGCGCGCGCGCCAGTTTTCGGCAAGTCCAGTGCAGGGAATAGAGACGTGGGCTACAACAGGTGTATTCGCCCGTCATCTGGCGCACCACCACCTGCGAATCAGAGAAGACGTGCAGCTTCCGAGCCTTCATCGAAACAGCGCACTGCAGCGCTTCCATCAGAGCGGCATACTCGGCTACGTTGTTGTCCTGGTGTCCAATCCACTTGGCGATCCGGATCGGCCCGCTTTCGCAGCCGTCGATCACCACGCCAATGCCCGACGGCCCCGGATTCCCCAGGCAACCGCCGTCTACATAGGCCACAAGTTCTGACATCACTTCAGTTTGCACGGCTTCGAGGGTCGGGCGCCCCGTGTCCGGTCAGTCTTGCGAAACACGGCAAACTCACCCATACTCGAAAGATGCGCCCTTCTTTATTCGACGTCAAGCCGATTCTTTGATTCTCCAGGCCTTTTTGCAATCGTCGGTCACTTGTGCAAGCTCCTGTGAAAAACTCGGGCCAATCTTCTTGCCCTGTGGATAAGCCATAATCTTCCCAGTCATTTGCATTTCAGGTTATGCACAGCTTCCGCGCCTCGTGTTGCACCAATAGTTTGCGTTGACTTTTTTTAATGCTCTGTTAACTTTGCTTCCGTCGACGGTCGAAAGGGTTGGCACAATAATACTGAGCCGGTCCGAAGTAGACTGAGTGATCAGCCGGGCGGGGCGACCCGCAAGGCGACCGAACCTGAAAAAACCGACGGCTCTGCGAGGGGTAGTTGGGGTTCGGAACTGCGAAAGCAGTGATCGCATCAAGGGGTCGTGACGGTACATGCTTCCACGCTGTTGGCTCCCTCGCAGGAGCTGGCGGCTAGGGCATAACCAATGTCACGGCCCTTTCAATTTTTCCCGCGCCTTGTTTCTGACCCCGCGCTCAACCCACGCAATGTGACCTTGCGTGGTCTTCTGGAGCTGGCTCGGCCAAGCGCTCGAGTTGCCCGTCGTGCAACCTGACCAAACACCCCTACAAAATCGATTTACGCCAGCCCTCGCTCGTGTGCAATAATTCCTCCGCATCATCAATCCGTGCCGGCGCGCGCGCTGTCACGGACGCAATTCTGAAATCTAACGAGGGAAAAACTCCATGTCGAAGAATCCCCTGTCCCGCCGTCAATTTATCCATCTGGGCACAGGCGCTATCGCCGCCACCACGGTCGCCAAGACCATACTGCAGCCGCGTGTTCTCAGCGCCAGTCCCCGCCCTCTGGCTCCCAGCGATACAGTCCGCTTCGCCTCCATCGGTACCGGCATTCGCGGATGCGAACACCTTGAAGCTTCTTTGCATGTGCCTGGGATTCAGTGTGTCGCGGTTTGCGACCTTTATGACAGCCGCCACACCGCCGCCCGCGAGGCCGTGAACAATCCCAGCGTCTTCGCCACCCGCGACTACCGCGCCATCCTCGACCGCAAAGACGTCGACTCCGTTCTCATCGCCACCATGGACCACAACCACCGCCGCATCTTCGAAGATGCCTGCGCCGCCGGCAAAGACGTCTATTGCGAGAAGCCCATGTCGCACACCGTCGAAGACGGATTCGCCATGGTCGAAGCCGCCCACAAGAACAGCCGCATGGTCGCCGTGGGCAGCCAGCGCGTCAGTTCCGTCCTCTACGCTAAGGCCAAGGAAATTTACGATTCCGGCAAGCTGGGCGAAGTCTTCTCGATCAATGCCTACTGGGACCGCAACTCGCCCAGCGGCGCCTGGGTCTATCCCATCCCGCCCGACGCCAGCGAGAACACGATCGACTGGACCTCCTTCCTCGGCAGCGCCCCCAAGAAGTCCTTCGATGCCGTGCGCTTCTTCCGTTGGCGCTGCTTCACCGACTACGGCGAGGGACTGGGCGGCGATCTGTTCGTCCACCTGCTCTCGGGCATCCAGTTCATTACCAGCATCAACGAGCCCGCCCAGCGCGCCCAATCCTCTGGCGGTCTTTTCCACTTCAAGGATGGCCGCGAGTTCCCCGACCTCATCGAAACTCTTTATGACTATCCCGGCTGCCGCATCACCCTGCGCTGCAACCTGAACAACGCCGGGGGAGAATTCATCGGTTTCTACGGCACCAAGGGGACGATGATCATCAAAGACACCACGCTCACCTACAGGCCCGAGGATACGCGCCCCGAGCCGGAAGGCTACTCGATCTACGGCTGGCCGAAATCCCTCCGCGACCAGTACCTGCAGAAGTGGCATGAAGATCATCCGCAGCCGGACGCCCTCAAGTGGAGTCCCGATGCGGAAGGGGAATCCTATGCCAACCCTCCTGGATACAGCGACACCGTCGATCACCAGGCCAACTTCTACAACGCAGTTCGTACCCGCAGGCCGGTGGTCGAGAATGAAATCTTCGGCAACCACGCCGCCATCGGCTGCCACCTGGCGAACTTCTCCTACTTCAACAAATCAGTAGCTGTATGGGACGCCGCCACCAAGAAGATCGTGAAAGGCTGACCTAAGGAAAGAAAGAGAAACCAAGCGGGTGCCCCATCCTAACGTCGCTTCCTCTGGCGACGTTAGGGTGGGGATTTTGATTTTTCTCGACGAATTAACCAGATTTTCACCTCGAGGCGGTACCCTGCCCAAAGCAAGACCACAACCGCCCGCTCCATTCGGAGAGCGCCGATGAAAAAGATGATTGCCTTCGCGCTGGTCTTCACACTTCTTGGCCCGATGCTATGGGCAGGTCCCGGTTCCAGCCAGGAGCACACGGACAAGATCAAAAAGAATGTAGCCAGTTGCCTCAAAGAATCGCGCCGGGTCACGATCGAGACCTACGATGATCGCCTATTGTCGGGGGTGGTCACGGAAGCTCAAGCGGATACCTTTATCGTGGGTCATGCGGGCGGTTCTGCAACACTGAAGTATTCCGACGTGAAGAGCATCAAGTGGCGGTCGCCCATTTCGAAACACGTCAAGGCACTTGTTGGCGCCGCGGTCATCACTGCAGCTATTTTTGGGCTCGTCTATTTGCTTGGCGGCCTTCGCGGATAGTTGAGAGCTCTATTTCTTCCGTGCTGGCAAATACTTCTTCTGA
>Ga0075030_100004385_pt1 | contig 12761 bp, 9 predicted proteins | sample LitLauG_LLR_2012_FD_71393 | JGI IMG/M metagenome (GOLD analysis project Ga0075030, IMG submission 71393) | Freshwater sediment microbial communities from Pennsylvania, USA - Little Laurel Run_MetaG_LLR_2012 | ecosystem: Environmental > Aquatic > Freshwater > Creek > Sediment | place: USA... | reverse complement strand
GTGACTCGTCGAATTCGAGGCCTTCGGTGAAGCGGCCGTTGAATGCCTTGAACGGACCCGCCGGACGGGCTTCGCGTGCCAGCGCTGCCAGCAGACAAGAGTCGACGCCGCCGCTGACATAGGCGCCGACCTCCACATCCGCACGCAGATGAAGGCGGACCGAGTCATGCAGCAGATCCCGCAGACGCTCGATGAACCAGCGCTCGGTGTGATCGAAATCAATCTGGTACTGGACCTCCCAATACTGCTTCAGGCGCGGAAGCTCGCCGGGCCGTATGGTCGCGAAGTGAGCCGCCGGCAGCTGCCACAGGCCGTCGAAGAGCGTTTTCTCCCCCAGGCAGAATTGGAAGCTGAAGTAGTCCGAAAGCGCACTTCGGCTTACCGTGCGTTCATCCATAAACGGCAGAAGGGCTTTCATCTCGGAGGCAAAATAAAAACCGGTCGCTGTCCGGGTCCAGTAAAGGGGCTTGATGCCGAAGCGGTCACGCGCAAGAAAGAGGGTTTGCTCCGCTTCGTCCCAGATGGCGATCGCAAACATTCCGCGCAGACGGTTGAGACACTCGACGCCCCAGCGCTGGTAAGCATGCAGTATCACATCCGTATCGGAGTGCGTGCGAAAGCGGGACGGGCCGAGTTCCTCGCGGAGTTCCAGGTAGTTGTAGATTTCTCCGTTGTAGATGATGGTGAACCGGCCGTCGTCGCTGGACATCGGCTGCGCGCCCGTTGCCAGGTCTATGATCGAGAGACGGACATGGCCGAGCGCTGCTCGCCCGCTCGGTGCGGTCCAGGATCCTGTGCCGTCGGGTCCGCGATGACGGATCCAGCCGATGCCTGTGTCGACATCGCGCAGCGCTGCCGCGGACGGCCTGGGATCGGGTGTTAGAACGCCGAAGATGCCGCACATGGGCAAATCACACTCGGCCGAGCAGCCGGTGCACCGGCCCTTTCAGCCGCGATCTGACGAATGCGGGGAGCATCCGCCACGCGTATGCGGCGAGCTTCATCGTGTGTGCGACAGCATATGACGAGACTTCCGGCGGATTTGCTCGGACGGGATGAGCAGTCATCAAGGCCGAAGCCCTTCCAACCGGCTCCGTGAGGACCGCTATGGAAGGCGACCACTGCATGGCATCGAGAGACTGCTGGAACTGCGCATCGATCAGTTCCACGAACTTCCGGTAGGCGTAGCTTCCCGAGGCGATGACATGCTGGAATGCGCGCTCCGCCATGTGGTCCACGTATGCGGCATCATGCAGCAGTTGAATGACTTCGGTAAGGTTGCTGCCGTCTTTTCGGAGCGCGATGAAATGCTCGCCGGGTTGCAGCACCCCCGAATATCCGCCTTCGAACATGACGAGCACGCTGCGCGCAGAGATCGATTCAAAGACGCGCGGAGAGACCTGGTTCATCAGTCCCTCGATTTCCTGCGGCTTGATCACAGTCTCGTACACCGTGCGATCACTGACGCCGGGATGCTGGCGACGAAATTCCGCCAATTTCGCGTCGAGCGTTCCGTCCCAATCGAAGACGTTGCTGCCGCTCTCCACCCCCAGCGTCGCCCGGCAGGAGCGGATGAAGCGATACCAGCGGGGACCATAGATGCGGGATTCCTCGGACCAGGCGATATCGGTTTGGATGCGGTGCTTATCGCAGTAGCCCTTCACCATTTCGCCGATACGGACCTTGTCGAGTGCCATCTGTCCATATCTGATAGACAGGGGCCTTCCGCGATAGCCGATAACGAGTGGGCGCTGGGAAGGAGGCAGGCTGGTGGATTTGGCGTCCAGCTCCTCCGGCGCATAGCCGGTGAGGATGCTGACGAATCGAGTGTTGGGGAACCGATCAGGCGGGTAAACACGCTTGATCCCGGCCTCCGGCACCACGGTGAAGACCAGCTGGACCCCTAGTCTGCCGATCCAGTCCCAGGCTTTGCGGGTGTGGTCGTATTCGTCCTGGATGAAGAGCGCTTTTAACCCCCGGAATCCAGCGAGGGCCTGCGCTGCAGAGGCCGAGATCTGGTCCAACGGAAGTCGCACCGAATAGTGGAGCACGACCACGTCGAACTGCGACAGATCAATGCCGAAGTCCGTGAACTCATCGAGGTGGCAGTAGGACACCCGGTGCTTCGCATATGCGGCGAACGAAGCCAGGTACTCATACACCGTATTGGTATAGGTTTGACTGGCGTTGTACAGGTAGAGGACGTTTCGCATGCGGGAAGGATCGAACGCTCGAGCGCTCCAGGTGGCAGGATGCGTGGACATCCGACGGCGCGAGTGCGAGTTCAACGGGCCCGCTACGGGGGCCCTCGACCGGGTTTGCGCAGGCCGCCACCAAGTGCGTCGCACAGGCGGATGGCTCTCGAAGCTAACACGCAACCGCCCGCCGTTTAGGGGATATCCAGCTCCTATAATATCATCGGGCAGGTGGAGGCTTTTTGCGTACGGCAATTTTGATTGGAGCCGTCGATGGACCTGAGAGGCAAGCGGGTGCTTCTGCTGGGTGGCGCGGGATTGATCGGGTCTCATACCGCGGACTTGCTGTGCGGCGAGGATGTCGCAGAGATTATCATCTACGACAACTTCACGCGCGGTTCGCGGGAGAACCTCGCAGGTGTGCTATCCGACCCACGGGTCAGGATCTACGAAGCCGGCGGCGACATCTGCCGCACGGATACCCTGCAGGCGGCAATGAAAGGGGTCGACGGCGTATTCCACTTCGCCGCGCTGTGGCTTCTGCAGTGCCACGAGTTTCCGCGCAGCGCGTTCGACGTCAATGTGGCCGGCATGTTCAATGTCCTCGAGGCCTGCGTGGCGAACCGAGTTGCACGCCTGGTGTATTCCTCCTCCGCATCCGTGTACGGCGATGCCGTGGAAGAGCCGATGACCGAGGACCATCCGTTCAACAACAAGAACTTTTATGGCGCCACCAAGATTGCGGGCGAGGCCATGGCGCGCGCATTTCACCATCGCTACGGCCTCAATTACGTCGGCCTGCGCTACATGAACGTGTACGGTCCACGCCAGGATTACCGTGGAGCGTACATTGCAGTGATCATGAAAATGCTCGATGCCATCGATCAAGGGGGCGGACCGACCATTTTCGGAGACGGCAGCGAAGCCTTTGACTTCGTAGCCGTGCGCGACTGCGCCCGGGCCAACGTGTGCGCAATGAAGGCCGACAGTGTCGACCGTAACTACAACGTCGGCACCGGCGTGCGTACGTCGCTGCTGGAGCTTGCCAGGCTGCTCGTCGATCTGACCGGCTGCAGGGAGCCGATCCGGTACTTGCCGAACAGCACGGCGACGCTGGTGCGCAACCGCATCGGCAGCACGAAGCGCGCGCGTGACGAGATCGGCTTTGAGGCCGGCGTGTCGCTCGCGGAAGGTCTGCGTGAGCTCGTTCGATGGCGTGCGGAGCACATCCAGGAAGTGACAGGCCGGCGCACGGCCGCTGGCGCCGGGCCCAACGGGGGACGTTGATGTGCGGCGTAGTCGGCTTCGTTCGCCACGACGGGAACCGGGCCTCCGCGGAAGACCTCAAGGCGATGGTCGATGCGGTCGCGCATCGGGGTCCTGACGGCGAAGGCTGCTGGATCGAAGAAAACGTGGCGATCGGCCATCGGCGACTCGCGATCATCGACCTCTCGCCGGCTGCCGCCCAGCCGATGCTGAGCGCCGACGGTCGCCACGTCCTTTCCTATAACGGCGAGCTGTACAACTTCAAGGAGCTGCGCCGTGAGCTTGAGGGAGCCGGCTGGAGCTTCCGCACGCGATCCGACAGCGAGGTTGTACTGAACGCCCTCGCCGCATGGGGCGCGGACGCCATCCCGCGCTTCAACGGCATGTTCGCCTTCGCCTTCTGGGATCGCCGGCTGCATACCCTGCTGGTCGGCCGTGACCGCTACGGCATCAAGCCGCTCTATTATTCAAGCCGCGGAGGCGCATTCAGCTTCGCATCGGAGCATAAGGCGATTCTTGCGCTGCCCGGCTTTCCGCGCGAGCTGGACAAGCCCGCAGTGCTGGAGTACTTCACCTTCCAGAATCTGTTCACCGACCGGACACTGTGCAAGGGGGTGCACATCCTGCCTGCCGGTCATTATGGTGAGCTCGCCCTGGACGGTACGGCGCAGCTTCGGCTGACGCGCTATTGGGATTTCCGCTTTCGCGAGCCGACGGCTCCGGTGGACGGCGCCGCGTACCGAGAGGAGCTCGACCGGCTTTTCCGGCAGGCGGTCGGCCGCCAGCTGGTCTCGGACGTGGAGATTGGCAGCTACCTGAGCGGCGGCATTGATTCCGGCGCCATCACCGCGGTCGCCGCTCGCAACCGCGCCGAGCTGAAATCGTTCACCTGCGGCTTCGATCTGAGCTCCGCTTCGGGAATCGAGCTGGCGTTCGACGAGCGGGCAAGCGCCGAGGCAATGTCGGCACGGTTCAAGACCGAGCACTACGAGATGGTGCTGAAGGCCGGCGATATGGAGCGGGCCGTGCCGCGCCTGGTGTGGCACCTGGAGGAGCCGCGTGTCGGCCAGAGCTATCCGAATTTCTACGCCGCCAAGCTCGCCAGCAGATTCGTCAAGGTGGTGCTGTCGGGAAACGGTGGTGACGAGCTTTTCGGCGGTTACCCCTGGCGCTACTACCGCTCGGCGGAAAGCGACAGCTTCGAACACTTCATCGACCAGTACTACTTGTTCTGGCAGCGACTTGTTTCCAACAGCGATTTGCAGCGCCTGTTCGCGCCGATATCGGCCGACTTGAAGGACGTCTGGACACGCGACATATTTCGAGAGGTCTTCGCTGACCACGAGAACACCCTCGAGACACCTGCGGACTTCATCAACCACTCGCTCTACTTTGAAGCGAAGACCTTCCTGCATGGCCTGCTGGTGATGGAGGACAAGCTCAGCATGGCCCACGGGCTCGAGGCAAGGGTGCCGTTCCTTGACAACGACCTGGTCGATTTTGCCGTTGCCTGCCCCGTCGGCCTGAAGCTGAACAACCTGCGGACCGTGGCGCGCCTGAACGAAAACGAACCGGGCATCAAGACCGAATTGTATTTCCGCCAATCCCGGGACGGCAAGCGCATCCTGCGCGATGTCCTGAGGCGCTATGTGTCGGACGAGGTTACCGAGCGGGTGAAGCAGGGGTTCTCGGGCCCCGATGCAAGCTGGTTCAAGGGAGAGAGTATCGACTACGTGCGGAACCGGCTGCTGAAACCCAACGCACGCATTTACGACATCATGGACCGCGAAGCGGTGAGCAGACTGCTCGGTGAGCACCTGTCTGGCGCCAGGAACAGGCGTCTGTTCGTGTGGTCGCTGCTGTGTTTCGAGCAGTGGTGCGACACCTTTCTACCGTGAGGGTGCGTGCCGTGAAGGCGTGCCACCACATCGAGCCGCGCGCGCGCGGCCCCGTCCATCGTGCTGCGCGCACGATTATGCAAGCGACGCGCCCGCTCTGGCTGAAGTGCAGCGGGTTGCTGTTCCGGATCGCAGCGGGCCACTTCCGGCCCGGGCGTCTGCGCGCGTGGGTGCGCGTCTGCGCGGGCGGCTGGCTTCGCATCGGGGATCCGCGCATTGAAAGACTCTGGGACGAAGTATCCTTCGTCCTCCGCCACCACGCCCTCCTGCGAGAGCGTATGACTGCCGGCCGCGGCCGGCGTGTGCTGTTCGCCGGGCAGGCTTACTACAACGCCTGGTACCTGTCGCGCTGTCTGCGGGAGCTGGGGTGGCGGGCGGACGTTCTGAACTGGGATCTCAATCCGGCGTCTCAGATCTACTACCACGGCGAAGACTTCCGCTTTACCAGCGATACCCCATACGACCTGCACCGGGATCTGGCGTATTTCCTCGAAAGTCTGTTTCGCTATGACATCTTCCACTTCTCCAACGCGAACGGGATCTGCTTCGGATTTTTTCTCCAGCACGAGTTCGCAAGGCGCTTCGGAGAGCACGCAGAGATTCAGTTGCTCAAAGACCTCGGCAAGAAGATTGTTTATGCGAACAATGGCTGCAGGGATGGCGTGTCCCAGTCGGCGTTTTCGCGTTGGGGCCCGGAGTCGGTATGCGACATATGCGTGTGGAAGAACCGCCACGATGTTTGCAGCGACGAAAGGAACCTCAGCTGGGGCGAGTTCCGCAATCGCGTCTCCGACTATCAGATCCTGCTGGGCGGGAACCGGGTGGACTTCAATGCCGCGCCGACGGTGCATGAGGTGCCCGAGTTCTATTGCCTCGACCCCGAGCTGTGGCGGCCGGACCTCGAAATTCCGGCACAATTCCGCCTTCCGCAGGCCGTCCCCGGCACGGTCCGCGTGTATCACGCCGTCGGCAACGTCGATCTGCGGACCAGCGAACGGGGCGTCAACATCAAGTCGACCCACGTGTACCTTCCCCTCCTCCGCAAGCTGGAGTCGGAGGGGTTCGCGATCGAGCTGTTGTCCCCCAGTAACATGCCGAATCTGGAAGTGAGATTTATTCAGGCCCAGTGCGACATCATGCTGGACATGCTGACGTACGGCTGGTTCGGTGCGACAGCGCGGGAAGGAATGATGCTCGGCAAGCCGGTAGTCTGCTTCATCCGCCCGGAATGGCTGGAGAGCGTGCGGGGCGAAATTCCGGCGTACGCCGAGGAACTGCCGATCGTCAGCGCCACCCCGGACAGCGTGGAAGCGGTGCTGCGGGACTTGATAGGGAGCCCGGAAAAGCGCAGCGCCATTGGGCGCGCCAGCCGCGGTTTTGCGGTCAAGTGGCATTCCGCGGAGGCGGGCGCTCGCCGCTTCGACCGGATTTACGGGGATCTGCTGGGCCTGCCGGCGGAGCAGGTCGGCGGCCGATGATCGTCGCCGTCCATCAGCCGAATTTTTTTCCCTGGCTCGGTTATTTCAATAAGATCCGCCGCGCCGACGTGTTCGTGATGCTCGACGACGCACAGCAGTCTAAGACCGGGGGCACGTGGGCCAATCGCGTGAAAATCGCCGATGCACGCGGCGAGAAGTGGCTGACCGCTCCCGTGGAGCGAAATTTCTCCGGCGTTCGCCAGATTCGCGATATCCGCTTTGCAGGTGGCGACTGGCGAGAGCGTCTGATTGCACAGCTGGCTGGCGCTTATCGACGGTGTGATCACTTTGCGCAGAGCATGGGGCTGCTGGAGCCCCTGCTCCGCCTTTCCGAGAGCAACCTGCTGTCCTATAATATGCAGGTGATCACAACGTTGTGCCGGGCGCTCAAGCTCGGGACGGACAAGTTCGTCCTTGCTTCCACCTGCCATGCCGCGAGCACCGGCACCGGGCGCCTGATCGAGCTGACACGCGCCGTAGGGGGGACACACTACCTGTCCGGGAGTGGGGCCGGCGGCTACCAGGAGGCGGAGTTGTTCGTAAACTCCGGAGTCGAACTGGTATATCAGAGCTATCGAGCAGAGCCTTATCCACAGCTCGGGCGGGACGATTTCCTGGGCGGCCTCTCCGTCATCGACGCGCTCGTCAACCGCGGTGTCGACGGGGTTGCGCAGCTGATCGATGCAGAAGCGGCCGGCCCGCTGCCCTCAGCATAGTGATCGTCTCCCCTCGGAAAGGGGGGCGATGAGCATCGCCGCCTCCAAAGTCATCAAGTTCTTTCCGGTCGGAAGGCCTCCCTACCTCCGGCGCTGGCTTGGCCTGGGCGCTGAAATGAAGCAGTTCGCGGCGCTCGCCGGCGTGTCGCTCGCCGTGGAACGCGGGGAGCTTCTGGGGGTGCTGGGACGTAACGGCGCCGGCAAGAGCACCTTGCTCCGGGTCCTCGCGGACATCTATCCACCCGACGAGGGCTCGGTCACGGTCGATGGCAGCATCGGCGGCCTGTTCGAGCTCGGTGGGGTGTCCAATCCACACCTCACCGGCCGCGAGTTCGTTCGCCGCTACATGGTGCTGACCGGTGTGGAAGAGTCGCGTATCCGGTCGATCGCCGAGGAGGTGCGCGACTTCGCCGAGCTCGACGAGTATTTCGATCAGAGCATCCGCACCTATTCGGCCGGCATGGCGGCCCGGCTCTACTTCGCCACGGCAACGGCGGTGGAACGGGACGTGTACTTCGTCGACGAAGTCCTCTCGGTCGGCGACGAGCATTTCCAGGTGAAGTCGTGGGCTCGAATGCGGGAGCGGTTGTCGGCCGGAGCGGCCGGTGTCATCGTCACCCATGACTGGTCCGCCGTGATCAAGCTGTGCCGCCGCGCGTGCATTCTTCAGCAGGGGCGCATCGTCAAGCTTGACCGGGCCGACCGGGCGGTCAGCGAGTACCTGCAGCTGGGCCCGCCAGACAGTCCCGACTGCCGAATCGAGGCCGCAGCCCGCTACGAGGGGGAGTCGGGCGAGCCGCTGCGGATCGACTTCCGCCTCGAAACCACAGAGTCCGTCGCCTGTGAGGCGGCGATTTCCATCGAGGCGCTCCACTTCGGCGTGGGGTGGGAGCCCGTCCTGATCAGCGACTTCGCGCCGCTGCCACCAGGTGCCGGTACCCGTGAGGTCAGCTTCATGGTCCCCTCGGCGCCTCTGCGCGCAGGTACGTATGCGCTGGGAATATTCGTAACACGCGCGTCGGCGCGGCGCGATGCGGCGCGGGAAGCGTTGACGGTCCGCAGCTGGACCTTCGGCAACCCTCTCGAGCTTACGATCAACGGCCCGCTGCGGGAGGACCTCGCTCCCTTTCCGATCGTATGGCGCCAGGAAACGCCGTGAAGCGGCTGGGAGTCCGCGCGGATGGGCTGTTCAAGATCTACCACCTGGAAGGGGCCGGCGGCGGCGAGAAGCGCGCTCTGGACGGGGTCAGCTTCATTGTGCACGAGGGTGAGCGGGTGGGCATCATCGGGGTCAATGGCGCCGGCAAGACCACTCTGCTGCAGATCCTCGCCGGGATATCCACGCCGACCTCCGGCCGCATCGACGTCGAGGGCCGCGTCACCTCGGTCTTCACGCTGGGGACCGCGCTGCGCGAGGAGCTGACCGGCCGCGAGAACATATATACCGACGGCGAGCTCCAGGGGCGCACCCGTGCCGAGACTGCTGCCCTGGAGTCCGCGATCATCGAATTCGCGGAGCTCGGAGACTTCATCGACCGCCCGATGCGCACCTACTCCACCGGCATGAAATCGCGGCTTGCGTTTTCCCTGATGGTCCACGTCAATCCCGAGATCCTGATCGTAGACGAGGCGCTGTCGGTGGGCGACGCGCATTTCGCCGCCAAGGCCACCGCTAAAATGCACGAGCTGGCAGCGCGGGGCCGCATTCTGATGCTCGTCTCCCACTCGATGTCGGCGATCCGGAGCATGTGCTCGCGGTGCATCTGGATGAGCGAGGGCCGCATTCGCATGGACGGCGATCCGGCTGGAGTGACCGATGCCTATCTGGACGCCATCCGGCGCTCTGACGACGAGCAGCTCCTGCGCAGCTTCCGCAGGGAGGTTAGCAGTCAGAGCCTGATGCCAGGCTGGGGCGTGGGCGAGCTGCGCTTTTTGCGGACGGGGCGGCCCGAGGAGCTGTCGGTCATGCAGACCGGTGAGCCGACTGCCGTAGAGCTTCAGGTGCAGGGAACACCGGCGAGTCGCTTCCACGCGTCGCTCCGGATCCGGCGCCTCGATGGCCTCTTCGTGTGCGAATCGCAGAGCGCCGGGATCGGCGACGGCTTCGTCACGGATTCTTCAGGGCGGGCCCGCGTGGTCGCCGATCTTGGCGCCCTGCCGCTCAACGCCGGGATCTATTCTCTCGGCGTATCGGTGTCTACCGCAGCCGCCGTCGCCGCGCGCCGAAGCCGGGTGTTCGAGGTGGTGAATCCGTCGCCGCACCCGGGCGGCAAAGCGGTGCTGGTGGTCCCTATCCAAACCGAAAGCAGGAGCGTGTCCGCATGAATTGGACCGGTTTCGAACGGAAGGACCTGACCGCGATCCTCAACTTTGCCCGCATGTTCCTCAGGGACCGCTTTCTAGGCTCGCGGCTTGGCTCGATCTGGGTGGTCGTCAATCCGCTGGTTCTGATGGCGCTCTACACGTTCGTCTTCGGCTTCGTCTTCAAGGCCCGGTTGAACGGTTCGAACACCACCCTTGCCTACTCCGCATGGCTGGTCGCCGGCTATGGTCCGTGGCTGGCGATCAGCGAGGGGCTGAATTCGGCGGCGGCGTCCATCTACGGAAATGCAAGCATTATCAAGAACGTCGCCATCAAGGCGGAATGTCTCCCCCTCGCCGCGGTGCTGGTCGGGCTGATACCCCTGCTCGTGAGCCTCGGCTTTCTCCTGGTCCTGCTGATGGTGGACGGTAACCGGCCCACCTGGCATGCGCTGCTCGCGCTACCTGCCATCGCCGTGATGTTCGCATTCGTCGCGGCCCTGGGCGTGGGCCTCGCCCCGCTGGTCGTCTTTTACCGCGACATCGGGGTTGCGTTGCCGACCCTCCTGACACTCATCCTGTTTGGGTCGCCGATTTTTTACCCGGTCGAGGCGATACCCGAGGCGCTGCGTTGGCTGGCGCGATGGAATCCTTTCTATATTCTTACCGAGTGGATCCGCGAACCGCTCGTCCTCCACCGGATTCCCGACGCACTCGGCCTGGGGTGGGTCGTCCTGCTCAGCGCCTTGATCGGCGCTTTCAATCTAGCGGCGTTCCGCCGCGTGAAGGGGTACTTTCCGGGCGCGTTGTAAGCGACCGTAGACCGCCCCCGGCCCGATCACGGCTCGGGCGACCGCTTCGCCGAGACGTACAGGACTGTACCGAAACCCAGGGAGATGATTCTGCGCATCCGCTCGCGGATTCAGCGCCAGAACAGGCTCTCGTGCGCCGCGTTCTCCCGCTGTCGATCTCGGCCTGCGTGCTCATATCAGGGTTCGGCGCAAGCCGTCGTCAGAGATCCGGCTGAACTTCAGTCTGCTGCAGCAGCTTGTCGTGCTGCGCCATGCAGCGCGAAATGAGCTCTGTGTGCGCCCGCGTCCACTCGATTGTGGCCTTCAGGCCGTCACGCACGCGCGTCTGCGCCGTGAATCCGAGTTCGCGCGTAGCCTTTTCGGTCGAGGCGAAGCGCTTGCCCGATCGGTCCCAGCTACGGCTCGGCCGAATGTCTGGTGGAGTCGAATTGCCGGTCAGCTCGTTGATTGCTCTCGACAGCTCGAGGATGCTGGTCTCGACCCCGGTGGCCAGGTTATAGACCTCGCCGGCGCCCCCTCGCAATGCGCACGCCCGCAGCCCCGCGGCGATGTCTTCGACAAAAATGAAATCGCGACTGCCCCGGCCGCCGTTGTCGATGGGCAGCGCCTCACCGTGCAGCGCTTTCCAGACGAACGTGGGAATGACATTGCGCCAGACGGTGTGTCGCGTACCGCGCCAGCGCCCGGCACCGAGAATTTCACGCGGGCCGTAGACATTGGAAAAGCGCGCCTTCACCACCTGCAAACCGTGCCTCTGGAAGTAGTAGTTGGCGTACAGCTCGCCGATGATCTTCGAAATCGAATACGGGCTGTCGTGATGCAGAGAGACCGGCTGGTCCTCGGTGGTCGCCTTCGCGTTTTCTTGAGTCTTCTCGGCCACAGCGCAGGCCGCCGCCGCGTACACCACCTTGCGCAAGGTCCTGACATCCTTCAGACGTTCGAATAGCTTCAAGGTGGTGAGAGTATTGTTCTCATGGTCGGCCAGGGGATCAGCGATCGAAGACTGATTCCCGTGGTAGCAAGCGAGGTGAAATGCGTAGTCCAGGTCGTCAGGAAGCGCGGCCAGAATGCGGTCGTCGGCAATCGAGCCAAACACGAACCGCACGCGCGGGTCCTCCGGAATGTTAAGCGTCTCGGAGGACAGCAGGTTGTCGACAATCACAATCTCACGCGGTTCCGACCGCAGAAGCTGGCCGACGAGGTTGCTGCCGACAAACCCGGCGCCCCCCACGACGAGGATCCGGCTGTCCGCGAATTTCGATAGATCCGTATTCATATGCTGGGTTAGGCCGCGCCTGAGCGCGACGCTCCAGACGCCAAATGAGAATAGACGTCGGTCACACCGTGCACATCGTACCAGCGTAGTTGGCGGCGCACGGTTTCCGCGAAGGCCGTACGTGCGCGCCAGCCGAAGGCGGCGACGGTAGTGGACGGATCGAGCGCGACCACCGGCACGTCGTCGGCGCCCACCGGCACGATCGGCACTTTCCGGTCCAATACATGCAGGTGATCTGCCACGAGATCGAACACTTCTTTGATGGTGTGCGCTTCCCCGCTGGCGACATTGAAAACCCCGACGGGCGCGTGATCTTTGATGGCGCTGTCCATAAAGGAGAGGAAATCGCTCATGTCAAGAAAGTCGCGCGCCGAGTCGGAGCAGAAACAGGCTTTCCCCGCTTTCAGCCGCTGATAGAAGGTCGGAATCGGGCCGATGGCCAGCCGGGGGCCGGTCACGTTGGCAATGCGCAGGGACAGCGTGGGCACTCCGCTCAGCAGCATCAGCTGCTCGCCCGCGGTCTTGGAAATTCCGTAGCTCGTAAAGGGCGCCAGTGGGTGGTCGACCGGAACCGGCAGCACCTTAGGCCGTCCGTAGCACAGCGCCGTCTGCAGGTTGACCAGGCGCTTGACAGTGTATTTGCGGGATTGCTGTGCCACCAGAGCGCTGCCGACGACGTTGGTGCGTGCGTCTTCGACCCAGTCGTTGGGATCCTTGTAGGACGCCGCTGCATGAATCACGACATCGGGATGAAATTCCTCGAAGCAGCGTGCCAGGCGTGCGGGGTCAGCCACGCTCCCCTCGTGCACCGTCAGGCCC
>Ga0075030_100004382_pt1 | contig 12766 bp, 17 predicted proteins | sample LitLauG_LLR_2012_FD_71393 | JGI IMG/M metagenome (GOLD analysis project Ga0075030, IMG submission 71393) | Freshwater sediment microbial communities from Pennsylvania, USA - Little Laurel Run_MetaG_LLR_2012 | ecosystem: Environmental > Aquatic > Freshwater > Creek > Sediment | place: USA... | reverse complement strand
GGTTGGAACACCATTGGGGTTGGTGAATAGGGAGACCACATCGGAGCAGAGACGATGCCGGCCGGGATCGGGAGCTCCTCCGAGTGCTCGGTCAGGGATTCAATCGAGGATACGGGCTGGCAAGCAGAATAAGTAGAGGCAAGCCACCCGACCTTCCCGAGAGGATTTTTTGCTCGAGTCAATTCACCTCTGCAGCGCAGTTGCTCTCGGCGTTCGGTTTCGTGTTAGCCTGACCGCTAGCAGGTATTGTGGACCGTTCCCGCTAGGGTCCATGGTTGTCGTTGCGGAGCTGCCGTGGAGCGAGTGGATCCATTGCGCCGTGAACTTCCTCCGAGGCGGATTCGCCGTCTCACTCCGCAACTCGGCTCCATCCTGCTCGTTCTCGCCCTGCTGATTCTGCTCACGGTCCTGTTGCTGTCCCGCCACCACGATGTCGAAGTGTTTTCGGTCCTGCTGGGAGTGGTGCTTGCGGCCCTCGCGGTCGTGGTTTTCCTGCTCACCCGGTTCTTGGCGCTCGCAAGCAAAGAGCACCGGCAGACGGCAAGGGCTCTCGATACCAGGGAGCGGGAATTTCAATCGGTTTTCGAGAATGCCCTGGACGCTATTCTGATTCTGGATGAACAGGGCATCTGCCGCGAAGCCAACCCGAGCGCGGAGAATCTCTTGGGTGTGCGCCGTCACGAACTGATCGGCCAGGCCCTCCAGCCGTATGAGGACTTGATCCATCCCGAGGATCGCGTTCATGTCCTAAGCATGCTGGACGAAGCCACCAGGACCGGAGAGTTCGATGAGCGGTTCCGCATCATCAGGCCCGGTGGACAAGTCCGCTGGTTGTGGGCTCGAGGCTTTCCGGTACGCGACGCTGAGCGCAGAATCTGGCGCGTTGTTGGTACCGCACTGGAAATCACCGCCCTAAAGCAGGCCGAGGACGACACCGCGCATCACCTCTTCCTTGCTGAGTCCGCTCGGGCGGAGGCGGAGGCATTGCGGAAAGCCACCTTGGGACTCACCCTGGACCTTCGCATGGACTTCGTGCTGGACAATCTGCTTCAAGCCCTCTTGGAACTAGTTCCTTGCGAATGCGCCCGGGTGCTGCTGCTGGAAGGCGAGTCCCGACTTTTCGTTGCGCGAGAAACCCCGCGCTGCACGGTTGCCAGGAAGACCCCGGACTACCCGCTGACTCTGGACGCTGACGACTCCCCCTTCCTCGCGAGGGTCTTGGCCGGCCGAACGAGTGTGCTAGTCTCCGATACGAAAGCGGAGAAGGAATGGCGCGCGTTCAAGGGCCATGCCGACATGCGCTCCTGGCTTTGTGTTCCCCTGGTTGCCACCAACCGCACTCTGGGACTGCTTTCCGTGGGCGACACCCGGCCCGGAGTTTTCACCCGCGAACACCTCCGGTTGGCAGAATCACTCGCCATTCCGGCGGCCGCCGCGATCCAGAACGCTCGCCTTTATGAGACCGCCGCGATCTATGGAACAGAATTGGAGAAACGCATAGCCGATCTTCAGCAGGCAAAGAAAGCGCTAGAAGAAGCAGAGGGTGGTCGGCGCATCTCCGAGGAGAAGTTCCAGAAGGTCTTTCGCGCGAGCCCGATCGCCTTCTCCATTACTACCATTGACGAGGGGCGGTTCCTTGATGTAAACGCAGCGTTCGAAACTCGCTATGGCTACTGCCGTGCGGAAGTGATTGGCCACACCGTGTTCGAACTTGGAATCTGGGACGGTCCCTCCGATCGCGTGCGCATGGTTGCGCTATTGGAGCGAGGCGGTCCGGTGCGGAACATCATCACCCGGCTGCGCGCGAAGTCGGGCGAGATCAAGCTAACCACTTATTCGGCGGACCGCATCCACTTCGATGGGCAAGCCTGCATTCTTGCCGTCTCAGAAGACGTGCCCCAATCCGACCCCCACCGCGGCAACTAACCCCGACGCGAAAAGTCCGTCCTGCCCGGAATTCCGACCAGCGTGGAGAAAAGCGACCACGGCGGCGCAGAAATACGTCAGCATGGCGTTCACCTTCAATCTGAGCAGGAAGACTCCTGACGTAGTGCCGTCAGCCATATTCACAAACCGTCGCCAATTGCGGTGGCCAGATTAAACGGGGAGCACCTGAACGAAAGAAAAGGAATCATGCAAGTATCGCGGAATCAACTGAGTTAAGAAAAGAGCGTCGAACCATGAATTTGATGCTAGGCAGTGAACCAGGTAGCAATCACGTACGTCACAAACCCAGCGGGAACGTCGGAAGGACAACTCCACAAACTGCGGACAACAGAGGCCTGCGTGCAAGGCCTTGGTTTTGCCCGGTTTTCCGACCGGCATGGCACCTACTGATCAGGAGAGATCACAGTCGACAGGGCGCACTGATCGATGTCGTCAATCAATGGAGTGCAATATGGCAAGACCCGGAAAAACCCTCTTCTGGTGGGACAACGATGTGGATCGAACCGGCAGACCGATTCGTGCAGATGTGCGTGCCGCGGCACACTCCATCTGGGATAAGGCCTGCGGACGCGTTCAAACCATACTTGGTGACATGAGCGACGCGCCGGAACTTATGGAGCGGTGCGTCGAGCAGGTCTCACGATATCTCGATCGAACTGGCGCTGGGCTCTTCACGCAGAATACGCAGGGAATTCTGATGTGTGCGTTTTGCCGTGCTCTTCGACGCTATGCCACAAGACTCCAGCGCTTGCAGTTTGTGGGTGGGAGCGCGGACCTGTCCGACCGGCAGTTTGCCCCCGACTGGGCGGCCCTCGCGGACCTACGCTTGGATTTGGAGAGACTTGCGCCGAGTCTTACCCGCAAATGTCGCACGATGCTTCGGCTCCGCAGCGGCGGATCGGACTGGAAGGAAATTGCCGAGGTCCTTCAGATGACGGACATTGCGGCCCGAGCAGCTTTCTGGCGTGAAGTGAAACGAGCCAAGTTGCGAGCCGTGAAAACGGGACCGCAACAAAAGCACCAAATAACCGCCCGGCGCTCACCCGAGAAGAACGCTGACGCGACTCGAGTTCGAGGAAAACCAGCTCCCGGAAGTCGATGCTCCGTAGAATCGGCGTCCTCCCTAGCGCAGGACTCATGAGAGGCGGATGGTATTGCTGGCAAGCCCACGTGATTGGAGGGTCAGTCGGCTGATCGGCCTTCAACTACGGTGTTGGCGGACTCTCTCCTACTCTTTGGAATTGGAGAACTGCGTGAACGCGGTACCCTAAGCCCCGCGAATCGCTTTCGGAAGGAAAATTCAATTGCGGAGAGCAAAATTGGAAGACAAGTAAGGGGGAGAAAAGGTAAAGGCTGTGACATTGGTTATGCTCTAGCCGCTTGCTCCTGCGAGGGAGTGAACAGCGTAGAAGCATGTACCGTCACAGCCCTTGATGCGATCACTGCTTTCGCAGTTCCAAACCCCAACTGCTCCTCGCAAGAGTCAGTCGGTTTTTTCGGGTCTGGTCGCTCATCCGGTTGCCCTTCTGCGCGGATCACCCAGCCTACTTCGGATCGGCAACGTTTTATTTTCGCCAACCCTTTCAGCCATCGACGGGTGCCACCCTAAACAGTTGCTTCAAAGGTGTCAATGCCCCTTTTCAGTGCAAAGCCTGAAATTCAAGAGCGTTTGGGCTGCGAAGGCAAACCGCTGGATTGTTAGCGCTTAGTGAACGGGTGGCTGATTTGTTCCCGCTTTTCCACAGAGCACTCACAGCGAGCCGAAATAGCAGGAAACCTAAGGAGGGCAGAAATGAGCGCAATGGCCGTCTTGACTCTGATTGCGCAGAAGGGACTATGGTCTGTTTTGGTCAGAAAATAGATTGGCGGGGTCCTAGGCGCAAGACGAGCGAGCGTGTGGCCAGCCGCCCGGATGGGTGATCGCGGAAGGCTCGCCAGAGCTCATGCCCCGAACTTGCGCCACCCGAGCGGTTGCGCCGCACATAGTAGCATGGGAGTGCAAGTATCGTCCGATCGGCAAAGCCGCAAGCCGGATGTTTCAGGGAGAACGGGGGTAATTTCCAAAGCGGACCCGCCTGACGAGGAACTGGGCAGAGGAGCGAAGGACTGCCTTGTGAAGTCGACAGGGCATCTCTTCAGTCTGCTGACATTTTTGGAAAGGGCGGCCGGCCGATACCGCCCCTACGGCCTAGAACGATTGTGAGAAACGGGCTTTCCAGAAACGCGCCTGGCTTGGCGGTCACCTTGAACTGCGGGATGGGATCCAGTTCCCTGAACGCCGAGGTAAACGCATTCGAGAGACTCCAGATCGCCCGCGGCCGGAATTCCTCGTACTTCGGCTCGAAGTAAAGGTCATGCACGCTGCGAGCCAGGTGCTTGGGAGCTTCCAGTCTGCCTTCGACGAACGCCTCGTAGATCACCACCTTGGCGGTCACGTCCGTCAGTTCACTTCTCTGGCGCGCTTCCACCTGTTTTCGCAGTCAGCGATCCCCATCCAGGCTTGCCATGATATGGAACCATCCAGCGCATGGCGGGCCAGTGGTTTTCGGTCATTCACGCAGTCGAAGAAGGCGGTATACTAATGATGGCTTTTTTAGCCAGAGGGGGGCAGCCCATGTCTCCTGCTCGACAACCCAACGGTTCTCCAGGCAAAGGAAAGTCGCCCGCCAAACCCCAATCGAGCGAACCTGTGGATCACCTTTTAATTCGAGCGAAAAGAGGCTGGCCCGGATCCTCTTGCTGCTCGCTCATTCTGGCAAGGCAGGCACTCCCGAGGCCGTCGTTCCAAAGATCGACCAGGAGATGCTGGCAGAAATGATAGGCCAAACAGCTCGCTCCTCAACGTAGTTCTGCACGACTAGCCGTCCTTCCTGCGCAGAAAGTATTGGCTAGGAGGAATGGGAAATGGAGCATCCATTCGAGAGTCTATCGAAGAAGGAACTGAAGTCTGACGCCGAACTCATCGCGTTCTTGGCGGTCACGAGAATTTCACATCAACTTCCGATAGGTATCGTCCTATCTCTGCCGGCGAGCCGGCTGACGCCGGAGCAAGTGTACGACTCCCTCTTACGCGAAGCGCGCACCCTCTGGGACTGGTACCAAGACAATATCGAGAGAAGGGCCCGCAAGCGGAAGTAACTAGACCTTAGCTGCGTGATCTGCAGCGAAGGGGCCGATTTCCGGCAGGTGCGATCAGAGCAAAAGCCACGGTGGGTGAAATCTGCAGGAGAGTTAGGATAGCGAGGAGTGACAGCCAGATGTCTGCGGGCCACGGAGCGCAGAGGAATTGTGCTGCTCGGGCCATCAACTATATGACTTCCTTCGCCTAATTCGCGTCATTCTTCATGGTCCACTCAGATCACCTTTCGCTCTCATTGATCAAATGGGCCCTAGAAGATGCTGAATTGCTTTTGAGAGAAGAAACTGTGCGTCCGCCGGGTTTGCTTTTTTGGGGCCGCATGTCCGTCAGGGCGGAGGCACAACTCAAGAAGAGAAGGCTCTTGATGTTTTGCATTGGTGGTTTTGCCTCAGGAGTTTTGCTCCTGCCTTTCGGTTCGCTTCCGCTTCCGCTCTTAAACCAGCCCGTACGATGTTGCCAAAATGCTATGCAAGCTTATTTGGCCGGTCTGCCGTTATCGAGGCATAGTGCGACCAGTTCGGAGACATTTGCCTCGCCCATGCACATGACCGTGTCTGCGCCCCCCCAATAGATTTTTACGGTTCCGTTGGGCTCCAGAATGGCGCCACAGGTGAAGACCACGTTGTGGACATATCCAGTTATTTCCCAAGGATCCTCCGGTTGCAAAATCCACGAGTCGCCCACGCCGATGACCTTTGCCGGGTCCCCGAGGTCATGAAGAGCAACCCCCAAACGATAGACCGATCCATCCATGGTTTGGAAAACTCCGTGATAGATGGAAAGCCATCCCTGGTCCGTTTTGATCGGCGGCGCGCCGGGACCGATCTTCATTTCATCCCAGTGATATTGTTCAGGCCTCATGATCAGTTGTGATTGTCCCCAAAAGCATAGATCCGGAGAATAGGAAATCCAGATTGACCAGGGAGCGATTTCCGAATGAGGACGGTCAAGCCGGGCATAAAGCCCATTAAACTTTTCGGGAAAGATCACCACATTCCGATAATCTGCCTCGGTGATTAGGGAAACTTTTTCCACCTGACTGAAGTCCTTCGTTTTGGCCAGGGCGATTCGCACTCCATTTCGCGAGTAAGCGCTGTAGGTGATGATGTACTCCCCCTCCAGCCGGGTCACGCGGGGATCCTCCACTCCGAACTCTTCATAGGCAGCAAAAGGGCTGTCCCGGTCAGGAGTCAGAAACGGCTGTGGATCGGCTGTGAAGCGGAATCCGTCGGGACTGCGTGCCAAACCAATGATGGACCGTCCGGTGCGAAGATGGGAGCGGAATAGCATGATGTATTCGTTCCCGTGCTTCACGACCGCCGCGTTGTGAACGGTTTCCACTGGATAGGGAATCTCGGCCTTGGTGAGGATAGGGTTGTGGCTGTACCGCCTGACAATGTCCGGCTTCATGATCGTCTCCTCGCCTCCAGATCAAAAATCGTTGAGTAAACCCGCTCATATCCCTCCACCATGGTATCGATCGAAAAGTGTTGCCGGACACGGCTGCGGCAGGCCCGACGGTCGATTTCAGACACTCGGCCAAGGACCCGAACTGCTTCAGCAACATTGGCAACCAGAAAGCCGGTCTCCCCGTCCTTGATCACCTCACGGCAAGAGCCGAGGTCCATTGCGATGACGGGCACGCCAGCGGCATTGGCTTCGACCAGGGCAAGTCCGAATCGTTCCGGGATGGTGTTCAGGTGCAGAAGAACTCGGGCTCGAGCAAACAGTTCGTTCTTGCCCGTCACGTCCACCGGTCCGATATAGAGGATGTTTTGATCGTCGAGAAGGGGTTTGATCTGCTCCCGGAAATAGGCCTCATCCTGGACGATACCTGCGATGATCAAACGCATCCCGCTCAGACGAGCAACCTCGATGGCTAGATGAACACCCTTATCCGGGTGGATTCGACCGAGGAAAATCAAGTCTTCGCCGCCGGGGTCATGCAGAGGGTACAACGAGAGATCGATGCCGTTGTAAACGGTCGCCAGGTAATTCAGCCCTGTGCCTCGGTCGGAGTCGCTGACGGAAACGAAGTATCCGTCACGATACTTGTGATAGACGGGCATGATTTTGGGTGACGAGAATCCGTGGACGGTAGTTAGGACCGGAGTTCTAATCAGCCGAGTATAGGTCAAAGCCATGAAGTCGTAGTGGCTGTGGATGAGATCAAACTCAGCAGCGCACTCGAACGCTTCGGAGATGTGAAGGTATTCGGCTACCTTGGGATCGACGGTGGCATCCTCTTCATATCCCTTGTCCACCACGGCATGCAGGTGAGCGCGGGTCACAGAATCCCTGCTGGCGAACAACGTCACATCCCAGCCACGATCGACGAGCCCTTCGGTGATATTGCTAGCCACTGTTTCCCAGGCGCCGTATCGCCGAGGAGGTGTTCGCCAGGCTATCGGTGACAGGACAGCCACTCGTTTGTTGGGTTCTCTCATGCTGTTCGACGACACTTCTTATTGCATGGCCGCCAGCACTTCATCGAGGGGAACGGTAGCGAAACCAGTGGCGTGATCGGCCATGCCATACGGAATGATCAGTTCGCCGTCCTGGAGGAGAGCGCCACAGGTATAGACGACGTTCGGCACGTAGCCTTTACGCTCCTTCTGATTCGGTTTGAGCAACGGTTCGCGGAGGCGGCCGATCACTTTGCCAGGGTTGTCGTGATCGAGTAGGAACGCACCGATGCAGTACGTTCGCAGGGGGCCGACTCCGTGGCTGAGGACAAGCCAGCCGGCCTCGGTCTCAATGGGTGACCCACAGTTCCCAAGCTGGACCAGCTCCCAGGGGAACATCGGTTTAAGGAGCGCCTTGCTTTCATACCAGAAGTGGACATTGTCAGAAAGCATGAGGTAGATGTTTTCATTGTCCTGGCGGGAGAGCATTGCGTAGAGGCCATTGATTTTCCGAGGGAAGAGAGCCATGCCTTTGTTCTTGGCTGCCGGACCATTCAGAGTGATGAACCGAAAGAGGAGGAAGTCAGAGGTCTCCACTAGCTCTGGAAAGATCACCTTGCCATCGAAGGCTGTGAAGGTGGCATAATAAACGTAGCTGCCGTCATCGTTCTGAAAACGGACGAACCGGGCGTCTTCAATGCCGTTGCTTTGTGACGGCGTGGCGGGGAAAAGGATGCGTTCAGACAACGGCTGTTGGGGTTGAAACTGAACCTCGTAATTAGACCGGGCCAGCATCAAAATTCCCCGGATCGCGTCCTGATCCGACAGGCGCGACTGCGTCATTTCGAGTTCGAGATTGGCGCGCAGTTCCTCCAATGAAAACCGCTCCCCATACTTGTCCATAATCCGGCGTGTGAATCCGCTGGTCAATCCCAGCTCAAAGAGTTTCCGCTCGAGCAGCGCCTTCTCGTAGTGTGGGTTCGGGATTTGACGCGGCTCGGTGAGGAAGCCGGTTGGGGTTTCGACTTCGATCCGGTTGTCAGAGTGGATGATACCCGTCCGAAAAGTGATGGAGGAAATATGTCCCTCCCCGGTGGCGCGCAAGCTGAGGACAAAACGCAAAGCGCCAGGAGGAAGGTCGGATTGGTCAGGGTGCGGCACGATGGACGGATTGAAAAGGGCTGCAGATTCCAACGAGAATTCGCAAACGAAATACGAACCGATCAACAACTGTCTCTGTTCGGAAATCTCCTCATCTGTCAATACGAGGTCGCGGACCTGTTCGAACCGTTCCAGAAAGGACCTGTGGATTTGCTGGTGTCGCCGCGAGAATTCAGCGGATACTTCGTCCAGGAGTGGCCCTACCTGGCTTTCCGGGAGCGACATGATCCTGGCGACAATCCTGCTTGCTCGCTCGAGAGTCTCCGGTCTGAACGGGCGCAAAAGTACGCGGGACTGGTCAGGCCGGAGTATCGTGTCCGTGCGTTGCACGTGCATCGAGGTTGGTATCATGGACTGGTGCTTCCTGTCCTTCGCGAGGCACAGTTAGGAGGTCAAGGACAAAGCCCGGTTCATTTTTCTACCGTTGAATACACTACCCCTGTCAGAGCCTTGCCGCACTCCAAGCAGCATGTTCTCAATCGAGATGTAATCAATCCGCACGACGGGCACATCCTTTGTGTTCCGTACCCGGCGATCTGTGGTTTCACCTTGCTCATCCTGCGGAGCAGCAGGATCGTGAACAGCGCGATAAGCAGAACGAGTGAAATGCTAGTTGCGTTCATAGAGGCGACCCTTTTTGGCGAGTTCCGCGTCGAGCGAGCACGAACCATCTAATGTCCAACGGTCAGCTCCTGGCCATATTGTCGGTTGTCCTCAGATTGGCTTGGGGCCTTTGGCCACCACCAGCACTGCCAATACCGTGGCGGTGTTGCGAACGTTTCCCGCAATCGTCATGAGTGCTTCTGACATGGGCGGATGCTGTTCCGCCAGTCCCTCCAGCCGCGTGCTGACATTGTGGAGTTGATCGACTTCGCGCAGGATACCTTCGATAGCCATGGCAGACCGCTCTCTCGCTGAAAAGCCTAAGGTGGGAGTACTTCAGATGGACTGGCTTAGGTCAGAAGACCTGAAAGAGGTGAAGGTGGCAACCGCCCCATTAGCAAGTATAACAGTTGGAAGCAGGCCGCATGAGCCAAATTGACCTGTATATCGGGCAGGACTCATGAAATCATGAATATGTGAAGAAAAGAAAAGCAACAAAGCAATCAGCGAAACAGACACTTGCCGAAGTTATCAAGGAAATGGCGAAGCCCAGAGTGGCTATGTCCGCAAGAAGCAGTAGATAGGTTGCCATTGGACCCCCTCAGCTGGCCATCATGGCAGAGCTCTCAGGCTCATGCCCGAACCGCCTTCGATGAATGCGCCAGTAAAATTGTACCGACCCTGCACGCCATGGAATCCTTTTCTTTTATGGAATTCTTTTCCTTTAAGGGCTCTGTGGCCCGGGAGGTCGATCATGGCAACAACTACAACTAGCGCGCAGCGTACTTCGGTGCGCGGGCTTGGCGAGATCGCACTGCGTGTCAACAATCTGGATGCAATGCAGAAGTTCTACGAGGAGGTCATCGGCCTCCCGCTAATGACCAGAGTTCCCAAATGGGCGTTCTTCAAGATTGCTGACGGCTACGGCGGTCACACTCAAGTGCTCGCATTGTTCGACCGCTCCCAGAGCCCCGGCTATCGAGCAACAGACCCAGCAACCTCGACGATTGACCACATCGCATTCGAAATACCTCTCGACGATTTCGCAGGCGAACTGAAGAGGCTTAAAGGGTTGGGACTCCAAGTCGAAACTGCTGAGCACGCATGGGTGCATTGGCGCTCGCTCTATGTGAGCGATCTTGAGGGCAATCAGGTGGAGCTAGTCTGCTACGACGACAGCGTGTGAGGGCTAACGTGCGCCGATGGCCTCTCTGTTGCCTGCTTTGACAAATCAGTGGGACGATCGGGGCGGCATTAACATTCTGAAAGCTGGCGTTGTCTACTTTGCGCTCGTATTCGGAGCGGGTTTCGTAATTGGGTTCATCCGCACAATGTGGGTGGCTCCCCGACTCGGCACCAGAATGGCCGAGTGGTTGGAAATACCCATAATGCTCGTGGTCACGATTGTGGCAGCGAGGTGGTCGGTGCAGCGCGTCGCGGTGTCCTTCACGCTGTCCACTCGCCTTGGCAGTGGCCGTGAGCGAAGGTGCAGAAGAAGAAAACCAGCGCCAGCCCGCAAAGAGTCTTCGACAATTTCATAAGAAAATCTTCCTCAGCATGGATTGGACTCAAGGTTCTTCTACGAGTGGACTCGGAATAAGAGGGCCGACGGGAAGAGGCAAAAGGATCCTCTAGCCTGGTGCCTGGTGCCCCAAGTTCGCGCCCTGGTTTTGGGCGCGAACCTGGGAAGGATTGCACTTCGAGAGCCGAAGGGTCGAATCGCCTGAAATTCAGCCCAGACAACAGACTCGTTCTTGTTTCGGATCTCGAGGCGGGGGAGTTGGTTGTGTTGGACGTTCATACCCGCAAGGAGATCAAGCGCATCAAGCTGGGCCGTATGCCGGAAGGAATCTTGATGGCGCCGGACGGATCGAAGGCCTACGTTGCAGTCTGGGGCGATGACGAGGTGGCGGTCGTTGACTTGACTGCACTGGCTGTGATCGATCGCATTCGAACGGGCCTCGGTCCGGACGGAATGGCCTGGGCAATGAAGAAATAGATTGCTTTCACGACACCCACTGGAGACGGGTTTCCCGACGCCACTCGCCTACAAGATCAGTCGAAGGGGATACCAAAGACTCACACACTAGAACGGTGGACCCGGAAGCATTCAGCTAACGAAAGACTTCGCGAAGGAGTTCGGCGTTCCGGGTGCTCCAGCAGAAGGAGTAGCAACACTGCGTCGGGATAAGCTGGAATGTACTTCCGCATAAAGAATCGCGGAACCGGGAACCAGAGGTGTGTCCAGACTTTTGTGTAAACGGCCAGGTTTGTTTTTGGGGATGGGGCGCCGGGGAAGGGGGCAGTTCCCCTTCCCCGACCCATCTCTGTAGAAGTGGGATGCGCGTTCATTGCGGAATTCTCTCCAGGGCCGGCATCCGTTCCGCCCACAGAATCGTGAAATGGTTGAGCGCTTCGCGCCAGTGATGGATCGGCATGGTTCACTTCTTCGCCGCCTGCCGAAGAGCGAGAAACTGCAACTTCAGCGCTGCCTCTTCGTGGGGGAATCCGCCGCGGGTTTTGATGATCTTGCGCAGCGACCGATTTAGCGATTCCACACTGTTGGTGGTGTAGATCGCCTTGCGGATGTCCGGTGGGTAGTTGAAAAACGGCGTAATGCGCGCCCAGTTCCGCCGCCACACCTGGCTCACACTGGGATAGGCTTTCCACTTGCCCTCCAGTTGCGCCAGATGTTGCTCGGCCTCAGCCACCGTACCGGCACGGTAGATCAACTGCAAGTCGGCCGCCACTGGCTTGCGTGCTTTCCAGGGCACATAGTTGAGCGAGGCCCGCGCCAGATGCACGATGCATAACTGCACCTCGGTGCGGGGATACACGGCCTCGATTGCGTGGATGGTTTGAAAGGGTTTCCGGAGGCGCGGTTCTGCAACTCGGTCAGCACCTGCAGCCAGAACTTGGCACCTTCCGTCTGTGCCACCCACAGTCCCAGTACTTCCTTCTGGCCCTCCAGGTTGACTCCCAGCACCACGTAGATCGCCTTGTTCTGGATGTGGCCCTCATCCCGCACCTTCACCATCCGTGCGTCCAGATATACGATCGGATACAGCTCCTCCAGCGGCCGCCCCTGCCATGCCTTCACTTCCTCCAGCACCGCATCGGTCACGTTGGAGATCAGCGTTGGCGACACCTCGATGCCGTACATCTCCTGCAGGTGGCCCTGGATCTCACGTGTCGTCATCCCACGTGCATACATCGAGATGATCTTGTCGTCAAAGCCGCTCCAACGCGTCTGCCCCTTGGCCACGATCTTGGGATCGAACGTCGCCTGGCGGTCGCGCGGAGTTTCCAACTCCAGCTCGCCAAACTCACCCTTCAACGTCTTTTGGCTTTTCCCGTTGCGCGTGTTGCCCCGGTGGTGGCCCGCCGGGTCGTGCTTCTCGTAGCCCAGATGGTCGGTCATCTCGGCCGCGAGCGCTCGTTCCAGAATGGCTTTGGTCAGCTCTTTGAGCAGACCGTTTTCCCCGATGATATCCTCGGGTTTCTTGTAGTC
>Ga0075030_100004379_pt1 | contig 12772 bp, 11 predicted proteins | sample LitLauG_LLR_2012_FD_71393 | JGI IMG/M metagenome (GOLD analysis project Ga0075030, IMG submission 71393) | Freshwater sediment microbial communities from Pennsylvania, USA - Little Laurel Run_MetaG_LLR_2012 | ecosystem: Environmental > Aquatic > Freshwater > Creek > Sediment | place: USA... | reverse complement strand
CCTTGCGTCAACTCTTGAAATTCGAGCCCGAATACGTAATTCATCTCCAGCTTTCGCGCAATCTCTTCTGCGATATTCAGAAAATGCGTTCGGCGGGCATTCAGATCCACTTCCTGGAGAATAAGGAGGTCGGCTTTCTGGGATTCCAGAAAATCAATGACTTCGGGTAGGCGCATCCCGCGCTCGATGTTCCAATTCACAACACGCACGGCATCACGCGGCCACCAGTCCCATCGAGGTGCAACGTAGTTTCCTGTCAAAATCTCGTTCATAAGTTTGGCTGTCTACGCCGCGGCAGGGATGCGAGCCAGCCTCGGAAAGACGTTGATCTGCGCAAATGCCAGATCACCCGGGTCATCTATTTCGGCCCAAGGCAGGCCTTCTGTCTCCGAATAGCCTACGTGCAGGCCTTCGTCGGCGAGTTGCTGGACGGCGGCATTGAAAAACACGCGGTCCTCGCCGCGCTGAATCAGATCTTCGATCCGGCCAAAAAGCCGCAAGTTCGCCGACGCATCGACAATCGTAATGCCGATATAGGTCGCGCTGAACTCGTGCTGCCCGATTTGTTTACTCATCCGGACAATGCGATTCCCCTCAATGACGACCTTCATGGTTTCGTCGCGCCATGCCGGATCCACGATCATCGTAATCGGAGCCCGTGATGAGACCGCCGGCGGCAAGATCCGCCCGTCGAAAACGACATCCGCATTCAGAACCGCGATGGAACTGCCCTTCAACCACGTGCGGGCCATCCACAGCGAGTAGATGTTGTTGGTCGCCGCGAAGGCCGGGTTCTCGATAAATCGGAAGCGGTGCAGTTGTGTGCGGTAATTTCTGGTCACGTGCCGGATAATCTGCTCCCTTTCGTATCCCACCACTATCCCGATGTCCGTGACCCCCGCCGAGAACAACCCTTCGATCTGTTGATCGAGGATGGTCCACCCCGAGTGATCGAAACGGATGAGGCATTTCGGACATTCGCCGTGAGCCAAGCGGATTCGCGTACCCTGTCCGGCGGCAAGAATGATGGCTTTCATAGTGTTCCCCTACGCGATTTGTGCGTCCTTGACCACGGCGCCTGCCTTCCCGCGCCGGAAAAACCTCCAGTTGAAATAAAGGGCCAGCGTCCAAGTTAGATTGGCGCCCACCGCTGCCAGCCGCAATAGCCCCGGCAAGCCCCCTAGAACCGTAAAGATTACTAGGTAATGGACCGAAACCCCTTTCTTAATAAAGATGTGTATCTGGCGCACGATGCGCGAGACGAGATTCGAAGAGTCCTCTTCCAGCAGACGGTTCAGCCGCCCCGCATATTCGTGCGGCCTGCCCGGCGCGGTGGCCAGCTTGCGCTGCAAGCGAGTGACCGCGATTGACAACGCGCACCCGATAAGCAATAGGTATCCGTATGTCAGCTCCCGCGGGCCGCGCTCCCGATATAGCCCGGCCGTAATGCCGCCGAAAAGCAGCAAGTACGTGGCCTCGTCCACGAAGCCCTCAAACCACGTGCCGAACACGGACTCGCGGAACTTGATTCGGGCGAGCATGCCGTCGGCTTCGTCGAAAAGACCGGAAACGAAGAACAGCAGCGCGCCGGCCACATAGGCGGCATAGTACCCCTGCGCGTACATGAGAGCGGCCGCGATCCCCACCATCAGACCGCCCAGCGTGACCCAGTTTGGCGTCACCGCGGTGTGTGTGAGCAGACGCACCGCCGGCCGGCACAGCAGGCGATTGAATCGGGAATAGATCCCGTCCGAAGGTTTGCCCGAGTGTGCAACCAGGAACCGCTCCGCCTCTGCAATCCGGCTTTCAGACGTGATCGGAACCCCCTCCCTTTCACCCGAACCAGGCGGGCTCGTTAAGCTGTGAAAGACCGCTTGTTTCTCGAGCAGAGCCGGAGCATCCCACGACGCGGGCCGAGCCAATAGTTGCACAAGCCCGGTCAAAGCCCGTTTATGCGTTACCCAGTTCCAAGGTAGCCAGTAGAACGGCTCTTGCACCGTCTCTGCAATGCCGGCCCAGCTCGCAGGTTGTTGGGGGTCGAACTGGCGGACCAGGTGCGCAATTTCGAGACCTCGCAGCAGCGGGGATACCACGCATTGGGCCCAGATCGACTGATCTACATCTGGCGGCCAGATGATCAACAGCTTATCAACCCCGGCGCGCATCGCTGTCGCGATGACTCGGATCAGCAACGGCACACCAGCGATCTCGCGCGTCAATATCCTTTCAGAGCCCGGGAACTTCCCCAGGATCCCTGAGTCGGGAATGACAAGCACAGCCTGCATCACACTTCTCCCATCTGCACAGTCAATGTCTCCACTTCGGCAGATACTGGATCAGCCGGTTGTCGCGACACCCACGCCAGCCATATCAACCCCACCAGGCACGCGAGCAGATCTCGCGTCCTCCTCGCGAGTGCCAGCGCCACGCCTGCCGCTGCCGGTAGCCCGAACGAGAGGAATGCGCCCGCCGCCCCACTCTCGTCAGCCCCAATCCGCGCCGGCAGCCATCCTGACGCCATCTTGACCATACGCGTCCCGGCTTCCAGCCCCAGGATGATGCCAGCATGCAATGGCAGCCTCAGGAACCAGAAGACTGTCGCGACTTCCGCCGCCAGCAGCGCTTGGCACCCGAGATCCAGCAAAAACATCTCGCGGATCGCGGAGCGGTCCTGCCGCGCGAAGCTCCGGACCGCGATTTCAATTTCCCCCGCTTTGCGTAGCCATCGCGGACAGCGCGCGCCAAGAGACACGCCCAGAGGTGCCAGGAGCAGCTTCGGGCGGACGATAGTGAAAAGGCCTGCAATGAAAACCGATGCTAAGATACCCGCCGAAGCAACCGCTTTCGCACTGTGCGCCAGCAGCACGCCAGCAGCAAGGCAGCCGCTGATTCCTACAAGCCCGGACGCAAACCAATACACACCGGTGTCAACCAGGGTAGCCGCCGTGGGTGATTTGCCGTGTTGGCGCAAGAGTCTGATTTTCATCGGCTCGGACGCGACGGGGCCGAGAACTGTGAGATAGCCGATCCCCTGCGAGGCAAGCCGTACCAGCATGAGTTCGCCCGTTGAGGAATGAAAACCGTCTAGCCGAAGCGCGATGGACCACGATCGCGTCTGCAGGATCAGGCGAACCAGGCTGAGCGCCACGATGATCGCAATTCCAGCGCGAACGGCCACGAGTTCTTTCACGACGGCGTGCAAGCCGACCCGCGAGGCCACGAAACCCAGAAGCAGCAGCCCTGCCGCGGCCAACATCATGTCTCTGTGCCTGTTCACGGCAGGCTCCGTTCGCCGTGCTCAACCACGGATGCCGCCGTGTCGTTGGTCAGATAGCCGAAGTAATCGATCTTCAAATCGGTTGCCCCGAGGATCCGTACATCGGTCACCGACTCGTCGGCAAGAGGAAGCCAGAACGGGCCTTGTTTGGCGTAGGTGTGAACGAAGTGCACGCTCTTAATCCAGAAGGAAGGGTTCTTGGCCGGCTGGCCTTCGATCCGCACGATCGCGTATTCTTCGGCATCCACCCAGATCTTTCCCTTCATCAGGTACTTGTTCGAAGTCTTGGGCGTCACTGCGATCACATATGCCGGCCGATCATTCACTACCTCGGTGCCTGCCATTTGAAATGAATAGTTCTCGGGAATAATGCGCGATCGTTCGCGCGAATCAGGCTGAGAGGCGTCGGTTTCCGCCGCCAGCAGCCTCGGGAAGACGTGGTTACGCGCGATCCCCCAACCGGCTGAGGAGACAATTTCGAACTCTTTGGATCCCTCTTGGACACACTTCACGCGAACCAGCATTTCGGCGCGCTTGTGATGGCGCTCGTTCTCCAATACGTAGCGGCGCCGGGCTGTGTACCCGTCAAGGTTCGATTGCAGCGCGCGATCGCGCTCGATCATTCGGGCAATCACTTGGTCCGGATTGGGCGGTTGCGCCCGGAGGTTGCTGGCTGCCAGCGCAAGCGCGGATATCGACAGAATTACGTTGCGGTTCATAGGTCAGAAGTCCAAAATGAATTTGCCCCGAAACGTGCGGCCCACACCGTTGAAGAGCGCGGCATAGCGCGCGCTGTCGATGTCGTTCTGGACGTCGCGGGGGTTAAAGTGATTGAACAGGTTGAAAACGCTGAACCCGATGCGAGATTTCAGCCTTTCGTGCGGAATCGGCAATTTCACCGGCCGCGTCACTTGGAGATCGAATGACGTGAACCGCGGATAGCGCTCGGAGTCTCGCGGCCCCATGAACTCACGCTCCTGATTGATTCGCGACCATGGGAATCCGGTGTGGATGTCAAGTACCGGAAGCAGCGTCAGCTTCAAGGGTGCAGCCCATTCGGCCCAGGCCAAAAACCGGTTTGGGGCATCGAACGGCAGCCGTCCACGTTCATCCGGCTCAATCACGGCCACCGGGTTATTGCCGAAGAACTGGTTGAAGTCGTTCAGGTTCCCATACGCTTTAGACTGGACGTAGCTGGCATTGACGGTGGCGCGGCGGATCTTATACCGCGTCGTCACTTGTATCTCGCGGTAGAAGCTGTCGCCGCGGTTCGAAAGGGCCAGGGTGCCGGGAATCGTCGCTGGATCGAGTGTGAAATCCCGAGCGGTATTGCGTTGCTGGTATCCTCCCCTCACTAACCAGGCCGACGTTATCTCGCGGTCAACCTCCACGTTCCAGCCCACTGTCCGCGGATTGCGCAAGCCGGAAAGAATCGTATTGGCATAACCGACGGAGGATAGCGCGTCTCCCGCTGGGGTAAGCGCGGTCACAATGCGACCCGGCAAGAACGGAAACGAAGCGATATTCAGCGGGACGCGGTCGTAGAATAGCCCTGCCCCGCCCTTGAGGATGGTCTTTGCGTCCTTCGTGAGCAGGAGAGCGAACCCCGCTCGGGGTGCCGCATGCGTCGACCCAGTCACGGAGTCCCAGTCAAATCGTATGCCGAGATCGACCGTCAGGCGCTGCAACGGCTTCCACGAATCGGCGGCGAACCACGCCACTTCGTTTTGGCGAACGCCAAATCGGGAAGCCGGCCCGAACCCGATCTGCTCGATCGGAAAACCAGTCGTACCGATGATCGTTACCGGCAGGAGATCTACCCGGCCGCCATAATTGCTATGTGCGAGGTTAGACCCGATCTTAAACTGGTGCGAACCGAGGGCGTGGACTCCGAATTGAAAGCTTTCCTGCCATTCCGTGCGGTAGGTGTTGCGCTTCTGGCGGTCGAAGAATCCACCCGCCGTCGTCTCCAGCAGGAGCTGGTACGGATCGTTACTATTCGCAGTGAGGTCGACGTCGAACCGTTTGTAGCTGAACTGCGACACCAGCAACGAGTCCGCGCCGATAGCGTCGCGATGCTGCAGCGAAGCCATATCGCCTCGCTGGTGGAAGTCGGACGTGGCCGGTTGCGGCGCGAAGGTGTTGAGTCCGAGGTAATTGAGCTTTTGTGGGTACAACGCGAACGAGGCGGTGAGGGATTGTCGCGTCGTCAGATTCACGTCAACCTGCGTGAACGAGTCGACGCTTTCGAATTTGGTGTCGCGATCGAGCGGCGGAAGACTATAAACGGGGGTTCGGACAAATCTATATTCGAACGACTGAGTCACCGCAACTTTACCCTTGACCACCGGACCGGTCAGCGTGATCCGTGGTGTCCAGGATTCAATCCCGATAAAATCTCCGCCACGCTTGCGCGGCCGAACGAACAGATTCTGCACCGATGCATGAAATCCGTCGAAGTTCCCAGTGGCCGTTTCCACGCTCGACACTGCGCCGGTAAGTCGTCCGTACTCAGGGTCGTACGGGTTGCTGACCACCTTTACGGATTGCACAACGTCGATGGGAAGCGTCATCGCCGCGTTGCCTGTTACAGGATCCGTGACATTGGCGCTGTTTATGAGAGCGCCGCCTTGCGAGGAGCGGGCGCCCTTCATATTGATAAGCCCGTCGGGTCCCCGCACCACGCCGGGAATCAGGGGCAACACGGCGTCAACGCGGTCGCTCTTGTTGGGAGCGTTGATGATGGCCGATTTGCCGATGGCTGTCTGTTCGGATGATTCTGCTGACGAAGGAGGCTCGGCGCTCGCCGTCACCGTCACCGACTCTTTGAGCAGCGCGACCTGGAGCTCGATCGATGTTTCGGCCACCGCGCCTGCGGAGATCGTAACCGCGTTGGATCCATTGAGGCCGGGCGCAGCCGCTTCAATCTGATATACGCCGGGCGCCAGCCCCGAGAAGCGGTACACTGCCTGCTGGTCGGCAACCGCCTGCTGCGTGGAGCCGGGTCCGCGTAGCGTAACCTTAGCCCCCGGAATCCGAGATCGCGTTCCGTCTGGATCCGTGGTGAATATCGCGCCCTGCACGTCGCCGGTGCCGGATTGTGCCAGTGAAGACCGAACCGTCGTCGTCAGGCAGAGGCTCGTAAGAGCGAGAGTCGAAAACAATCGCAGAACACCGAGGCGGCGAAGCCTGCGATTTGCGAAATGCGCAACTACCGAACTCATGCATTAACTATGCGGGACGCCCTGCCAAACGGTCATCACGACATTGAGGGGTTTTCGTCTAACTGTCCGGGGAAACCTGCTCGTACCACGCCGGTGGTATCCGGATTTCACCCAAAACCGCATAACCCATCAGGGGTATCGACAGCCTCTGAAAGGGGGTTACCTCAAAAACCTCCGAATTTGTGATGTGCGTAGAAGCGGCAGTAGGGCATAGTTTGATCAACGATTGAAAGATCGTTGGAACCGGCGCTTCAGGAATCTGGACGCGTCGCAAGGAGAAAGTAAAATGGCTCGACTTTCATTACTGGATCCGACAAAAACGGGGAGGGAGGCGCAGGACCTGGTGAAAAAACTCCGCCGCCTCGTCGTTGGACAAGAGGAAGCGATTCAAGAAGTCGTGAGGACCTACCAGACCTACCTGGCGGGGCTCGCCCCCAATGGCCGCCCGATTGGAAACTTCCTGTTTATGGGACCGACCGGCTCCGGCAAGACGCGGATCGTCGAGGCAATGGCACAGTCCTTACTAGACGATGTGAAAGCTGTAGTCAAAATTGATTGCGCCGAGTTCCAGCACAGCCACGAGATCGCCAAGCTCATCGGGTCGCCTCCGGGATACCTGGGCCACCGTGAAACCCACGCTCTCTTGTCTCAGGAGGCCTTGAACCGGTATCACACCGAGAAAACCAAGGTGAGCATCGTGCTGTTCGATGAAATCGAGAAGGCGTCCGATGCCGTGTGGAATCTCCTTCTGGGCATCCTCGACAAAGGCATTTTGACGCTGGGCGACAACCGCAAGGTCAATTTTTCGTCGGCGATGGTGTTCCTCACCAGTAATCTCGGCGCCGCCGAAATGTCTGCCCTCGCCAATCCCCGGCTCGGTTTTCATTCTCACGCGAGCAACGACTCTTCCAACCCGGAAGCTGGCGACCGTATGTCACGCATCGGCGCCGCCGCGGCTCGCCGCAAGTTCACCCCGGAGTTCATCAACCGGTTGGACAAAATCGTCGTTTTCAAACCCCTGGGCCAGGAAGAGCTGCGAAGCATTGTGGACATTGAGCTGGAAATGGTCAAGCAGCGCATCCTGAACGCCACTGCGGGCAGGCCTTTCACCATTAGTGTCACCGACAGCGCCCGCGATTTTTTACTGATGGAGGGCACCGATGCCCGGTATGGGGCGCGTCACTTGAAGCGCGCTATTGAGCGCCTGCTGGTCCAGCCGCTTTCGAATCTGATGGCCAGTGGCCAAGTCCGGCGCGGCGATTACGTGCGGGTAAGCCACCGCGCCGGTTCGCCCTCCTTGATCTTCTGCGAGACCGGAGTCTCGGAAGCGTGGGAATTTGCTAGCCGTGCTGCCTAGAAACTCGCGCAGCGTACTGTTTCACACTTTGGGAAAAAGGAGCACAACCAAATGACTCGTACTGAACTTAACGATTTTCGGGCTGTTTTGCATGTGAAGCACGCCGACGCGGCGCGCGCGCTCGGGAAGCGAGAGGGTCTTGCCATTGAACGGACCCCCGATGCGTTGGACGAAGTACAGTTCGCCGCCGCGCGCGAATTGTCTACTCGAAACCTCGAGCGTGAGTCGAGCCTCCAGCGCGAGGTGCGCGCCGCGCTGGATCGGATTGCCGACGGTACCTATGGTGCGTGTCTTCACTGCGAAGAAGAGATCAGTCAGAAGCGGCTGAAGGCTGTGCCGTGGGCAACTCTCTGTATTGTCTGCCAGGAGCAGGCGGACCGGAACCGGCAGCCAGAAGGTGAACATGAGAGATTTCTCCGCGCCGCCTGATCCGGGCCGCATGAGCGCGTTACGGCGGCTGGCCGAACAAAGCCCGGTCGCCGAAACTCCCACGCCCGTTCGTATCGGTCTGGCGCTGGGAGGCGGTTTCGCCCGGGGTATCGCTCATGCCGGAGTGCTCCGCGTCCTCGAACAGCATCGCATCCCCATCCACTGCATTACCGGTATTAGCGCCGGATCCATCGTCGCCGCCGCGTACGCCAGCGGCGCCACACCCGCGGAGATCGCCCGAGCCGGCTGCTCAATGCGCCTACGCGATGTCGGGCGCTGGAGCCTCGGCCGTCTGGGCTTGGTCGGTAGCGACTGCATGCAGGGGTTCTTGGAGCGCCTCCTGAAAACCTACCGTTTTGAGCAGATGCGCATCCCGCTGGGAGTGATGGCCACCGACTTGTCGAGCGGCAAACCCGTGGCCTTTTCCGGAGCCGCCCCGGTGTTCGACCCCATTCGCGCCAGTTGTTCCTATCCCGGATTGTTTCAGCCCGTCCGTCACCGCGGGCAACTCCTGGTGGATGGCGCGATGAGTATGGAGATTCCGGCTGCTCTGGCACGTCAACTCGGGGCGACTCGCGTGATTTCGGTCTACCTTCCTACCCCCGGTCCGGAGGTCGAGCCCCGCAATGTGTTTCAGGTCGTCAACCGCTGCTTCCAGATTCTGCAAAGACGATCGGAAGACCACTGGCGAAGCGAATCGGACCTGGTGATCACTCCTGACGTCCGCGGAATGGATTGGAACGCCTTCGGACAAGGCCCCCCGCTCATCGAGGCCGGCGAAGCCGCGGCACGCGCCGCCCTGCCCGAGATTCAGGAGTGGTTCGTCCGCGTCCAGCCTCGCGCCGCGTAGAACGTACCCGCCCCCAACCTACAAATGGATGATTCCGCGCCGGGCGGCGATCGCAACCGATTGTGTCCGATCACTGGCGCGCAGTTTATTCATGATGTGCTTGAGATGCACCTTGACGGTTTCCTCGGCGATGAACAGCCTCTCCGCGATGTCCCGGTTCCGGTTTCCCGCCGCGACGTGGCGTAACACCTCCACTTCCCGGTCGCTGAGATTCTCGTCGCCGAAATGCTCCGCCAGTCCGGTCGCAATCTCCGGCGGGACAGACTTCTTGCCCGCGTGGACCTGCCGGATCGTCTCGATCATCTGCTGGGCCGGCATGCTCTTCAGCAAATACCCGCGAGCGCCGGCTTTCAGAGCGCGCTGAATCTCGGCATCGCGCTCGAACGTCGTCAGGACGATGATGCGCGCTTCCGGAAATTCCGACCGGATGGCCATCAAAACGTCAAGCCCATTGAGGTCCGGGAGACACAGGTCCATCAAAGTAACGTCGGGCTTCAACGCGCGGAATGCTTCAATCGCTTCGGCGCCTTTTGAGGCCATCCCCACAATCGCCATGTCGGGTTGGCAGTTGATGATTGCGCCGATTCCCTCCCGAAACAACGGGTGATCGTCGACGCTCAGGATTCGGATGCGAGCAGCGTTCGTCATATCTTGCTCCTGATTCATAGATCGATTCTGGAGCAGATTCCGCAGTCGAGAAACCCTACATGGAGCCGCGCGTCGGACTCAATTGTGGCTCAACGCTGCTCTTTTGAGCCGGAGAAGACCCTCTTGGAAGAGCAGGGAACTAGCTCCTTGGGTTTCCCAGATCGATGCGCTTCCAGCCGAAGAGCCGGGCGTCCACGGACCACGTGCCGGGTCCGAGAAGCGCCAGGGCGGCGCCGATGGTGGCCAGCAGGATGGTGCGCCAGGGATCGGTAGGATGTGTGGTAATCAAGTTCCACAGCCCGAGCACGGCCACCAGCGATCCCGAAACCGGCGTCCACAAACCCGCCAGCAGAAGGATTCCGGCCGCGATGCAGAGTCCCGCCAGAATGACTCCGCCGATCGGCAGCCCCGCCTCCAGTTTCACGAGGTCGTGAACAATAACCGTAATCGCGGCAACCAGCCGCAGCAGCAGTAAGCCAGCGCCAGGCCATCCTGGCGCAAATGTAGAGTATAGACGTCGCAACCGGGCGCTCTATCTCAGAGTTACAGATTCAAGACTGCAAACAAAGCCCAAAAGGGTCGCGGTGCTCACTCATTCGAGTCGGAAGGCTCAATGATTCCGCGCCTTACGCCGATCATCGCCGCGTGCGTGCGGTCGTTGGCACCCAGTTTGGACAGGATGTTTTTGACTCGTCCCTTGACGGTTTCTTCCGTGATCGAAAGCTGCGCGGCAATTTGCTTATTGGCGTTGCCGGCTGCGATCAGCCGGAGCACCTCGATTTCCGCCGGGGTCAGCGCTTCATCGGTAGCGTGCTCGGCCAGCTCATAGGAAGCTTCGGCGGCAAGCGCCTTCTTCCCCGCGTGGACCGCCCGGATGGTCCCGAGCAGTTCCTTATCCAGGAGATTTTTGAGCAGGTACGCCCGAGCCCCCACCCGCATCGAGCGCATTACCTGAACATCGCCGCTGTAAGTGGTCAGCATGATGACCCGCGCCTCGGGAAATTCGCCCCGAATCGCCATCAGCGCATCCAGCCCGTTCATCTCCGGCATCTGCAGGTCCATCAAAGTGACGTCGGGCCGGTGCGCGCGGAACTGCTGAATCGCTTCCCGTCCGTTCGATGCCTCTGCCACCAGACTCATGTCCGGCTGGGTGGCGAGCAGGGCGGCGATCCCGTTGCGAAACAGGGGATGGTCGTCGACCGTGAGAATCCGAATTGAATTTTCGCCCGCGCTCATCCTTTAATAAGGTTACCTTGTCCGCCCATGCTGGTTGGCTGGGCTTGGGCGTAGGCGATGGCGGCGGGAATCGTCAGCTCGATCTCGGTGCCTGAGTTGGCTTCGCTCCAGACCGCCAGTTTCCCTCCAACCAGCTCAGCCCGTTCCCGCATACCAGGCAGGCCGTGGTGTCCGCCGCGCCCGCCCGCACCCAGAACCTGCGGGTCGATCCCCTTGCCGTCGTCCCGCACGCGCATACGAAGGAGCCACTTTTCGTAATGGATTTCCACTTCGATCCGCCGTGCCCTGGCGTGGCGGAACGCGTTGCGCAGGGCCTCGCTGGCGATGCGATAGACTTCGTCCCGGACGAGCGGGGCGAGATCCCGGGATGTGCCTTCCACATGCACACGAAAGTCGCGAGCCTGCCGGCCGTCGTGATCCGAAGCCAGCCCTTCTCCGAGGGTGGTGATCGCCCGCGCCAGGTCGTTGGTCACCACTACTGAAGAACGCAACCCCTGCACCGCGTCCCGCCCTTCGGCGATCGCCGCCCGCGCCTGCTCGATGGCGGATTCCAGCGTCTTCCGGGCTTCGGCGGGACGGTCCGGCAGCGCGAACATCACCGCATGGAACTTCAGCAGCACTCCTTGAAAGCTCTGCAACAGCGTATCGTGCAAATCCCGCGCGATGCGGGTACGCTCGCCGACACGCGCTTCCAGACTGACCGCGAATTGCCGCTTCAGGTTGAACAGCCGCAGCCGATACAGCGCCGCGACCAATAGCAGAACAGCGGCCACAACTAAAAAACGGAACCATGCGGTCTGGTAGTAGGCCGGGGCGATCGAGAAATCCAGGGATGCGCCGGCCTCGTTCCACACCCCGCTGTCGTTGCTGGCGGCGACGCGGAAACGGTACGGGCCGGGAGGAAGATCGCTGTAGACAGCTTGCCGCCGATTGTTCACATCGTCCCGCCAATCGCTGTCGCGGCCCTCCAGCTTGAACCGAAAGCGCACTTTCTCCGGCGCTAGCAGGCTGAGCGCCGTGTACTCGATCTCCAGGTCGCGCACCAGCGGAGGCAGACGCAGAGGTCCACTGGCGGCAGTTACGTCGTGAGGTTTGCGGTCCGCCGTGACCCGCTCGATGTGCACCGGGGGAGGAAGCCGGTTAAAAGGAAGATGACCCGGATCGATCACGCTGGCGCCGTCGGAAGGCAGGAACCACAGTCTTCCATCCGAGGACTTGGCCGCGTGCGGGGTGTAGCCGCCGTTATCTTCCAGCACCCTCACTCCGTCGGAACTATCGAAAACCGTGGCGTGGATGGTCTGCCCGTTCGCCGCGGCCCACGCATCCAACTCCGTATGCGCAATTCGTACCAGGCCGCAGGTTGTATATAGCCAGACCGCATGAGCATCGTCTTCCATCACCCAATGCGCCGAATCGCAGGGCAAACCGTTTCTGCTGGTAAGCGTGGTGACGCGGCCGTACTTCAGCCGGGTGAGCCCGCCCTCGGTGGCAGCCCACAGCACTCCGTCCGCATCGAATCGCAGGTCGTTCACGCGCCCGCCGCCCAGCCCGCCTGCGGCCGTAAAGGATTCGCGAACCTGGCCGCCGTCAAAATGCACGATGCCGCCCTGGTTAAACCCGATCCACAGCCCGCGCCGCAAGGGATCAACCGCCAAAGCCAGGGCCGGGTCGTTGTGTCCCAGCCGGGCCCAAGGGATCTGTTGGACCCGGCCGTCTCGAGCCAGTTGAATCAGACCGGCATCCTTGTTGGC
>Ga0075030_100004376_pt1 | contig 12775 bp, 12 predicted proteins | sample LitLauG_LLR_2012_FD_71393 | JGI IMG/M metagenome (GOLD analysis project Ga0075030, IMG submission 71393) | Freshwater sediment microbial communities from Pennsylvania, USA - Little Laurel Run_MetaG_LLR_2012 | ecosystem: Environmental > Aquatic > Freshwater > Creek > Sediment | place: USA... | reverse complement strand
TTGCAAAACACCTGCGACGCATCCGGAATCCTACCTGCGCGAAATCGGCTTTCCCCTCAAGTACGCCAACTCCATTTACCACGCCGCTTCCTGCGAACGCTGCCGCCACACCGGCTATGGCGGGCGCACGGCCATTTACGAAATCTGCCTGGTATCAAATCGCATGGCCGACGGCATCACGCAGCGCAAACCGGCCAGTTTTTTGCGCAACATCGCGCTGGAGGAGGGGATGGTGCCCCTGCGGCAATACGGTTTTGCCAAGGTCATCGGCGGCATCACCACGGTCGAGGAGGTGGTCCGTGTCACCAGCTCCGACCTGAGCGCGCAGGACGAGTAAGATGCCGACCTTTATTTACCAGGCCATTGGCATGGGCGGAGGCAGGAGCGACGGCGAGGTCGAAGGCCGCAGCCGTCAGGATGCGTTGCGTCGGCTGGAGTCGCAGAAGCTGCAGGTGATTTCGCTGCGCCAGAAAGAGATCATGGAACCGGCGGTGCTGAAGGAGCGCAACAGCCCCCGTACGCCGGTGAACCAGGGCAATGCCATTTTGAGTCGCTCCCAGATCATTTTATTCACCGAGGAGTTGAGTGATCTTCTGGAGGCGGGCCTGCAACTGGAACCCGCCCTGCGCACCATGGAAAAGCGTCAGGAACTGGGCGGTCTGAAGGAAGTGGTGGTGGCTTTGCGCGAGAAGGTGGTGGAAGGCACCAGCTTTTCCACCGCTCTGCGCGGTGCCTCGCGCAGTTTCGGCGATCTCTATTGCAACCTGGTGGCGGCGGGCGAGATCAGCGGTGCCCTCTCGCCGATCCTGCGGCGGCAGGCCCAGTATTTGCAGGCGATCGATGAACTGCAAAGCCGTGTCATCCAGGCTTTGATTTATCCCAGCTTCATCTTTCTGGCCGGCTCGGCGCTGATGGTGATTTTCATCACCTATCTGGTGCCGCAATTGACCCGCCTCCTCAAGGAAACGGGGAAGTCGATGCCGATTCCCGCGAGAATTCTGATTGGATTCAGCGATTTCATGGTTCATTACGGCCTTTTTATTCTGGTGGCGCTGATTTTTGCCGGGATCGGATTCTGGATGCTGTTGCAGCGACCGGAGGGGCGGTTGTGGTGGGACGAGAAGAAACTCAAACTGCCCTTGTTCGGCACGGTGCTGGCGTCGCAGTATTACGCGCAGTTTTCCCAGACCATGGCCAATCTGGTGGCCAACGGCATTCCCCTGCTGAACGCGCTCAAGCTGCAGGAGGCGGCCACCGGCAATCTTTATTTCCGCATCCTGCTTTCGCGGGTGATTGTGATTGTGGGTGAGGGCGGGGCGTTTTCGCGGGCCCTGAAAAGTGTCGGCACCTTCCCGTTGCTCCTGATCGACATGATCACGGTGGGCGAGCAGACCGGAGACATGGCGGCGGCACTGGAAAAAGTGGCGCAGCGCTACGACCGCGAACTGAGCCGTCGCATTCAACACCTGACGGCTCTCATCCAGCCGACCATTATCATCATCATGGCCTTGATGGTGGGTTTTGTGGCCTATTCCATGATCAGCGGGATTTTCCAGAGCATCACGGGTATGCGCATGCGCTGAGGCGGCGGGATTTTCCCGAAAAACAGTCTGTTCCTTTGGCTGCCCTGTGCTCTGATGCTGGGGCCATGCCGTTGCGCAGTCTTTTTGTCGATTTCAATTCCTACTTCGCCTCCGTGGAGCAGCATCTGCGCCCCGAATTGCGCGGGCTGCCGGTGGCGGTGGTGCCGGTGCTGACCGACAGCACCTGCTGCATCGCCGCCAGTTACGAGGCCAAAAAATACGGCATCAAAACCGGCACCGGCGCAGGTGAGGCCAGGAAGCTTTGCCCCGGACTCCGCGTGGTGGAGGCGCGCCCGGAACTTTACGTGGAGATGCATCATCGCCTGATTGCGGTGGTGGAGGATTGCATTCATGTGGAGCAGGTGTTGTCGATCGATGAGATGGCCTGCGAACTCACCGGGCGGTTGCAGGAAAAGGAGGCGGCCCTGGCTCTGGCCCGGAAGATCAAACGGGAACTGGCACGACAAATCGGCCCGGTCATGACTTGTTCCATTGGTATAGCCCCGAATCCCTTCCTGGCCAAAACCGCCTCCGACATGCAAAAGCCGGACGGGCTGGTGGTGATCCGTGAGGAGGAACTGCCCGACTGCTTGCACAAGCTGGAGCTGCGCGATTTTTGTGGCATAGGAGCCAACATGGAACGGCGCCTGCACGAAAAGGGGATTTATACGGTGCGCGAATTGTGTGCGCTGGACCGGAGACGACTGCAGGACGCCTGGGGCAGTGTGGAGGGAGGTCGCATGTATGACCTGCTGCGCGGCAGGCTGGTGCCGGAGCGACCGGTGAATCAGCGCAGCATCAGTCATTCGCACGTCCTGCCCCCGGAGGAGCGCAACGACAGCGATGCCTACGCGGTGTCGAACCGGCTCCTGCAAAAGGCGGCCGTGCGCCTGCGGCACATGGATTATCTGGCGGGCGGCATGGCGGTGTCGCTGAAATATCCGCAAGACCGGCGCTGGGATGAGGAGCTGCATTTTCAGGAGACGAGTGACACGCTGGAATTTGTACGGGCCCTGGAACAGCTTTGGCAAAGCCGACCGGAAATGTCGGGCGGGCCGATGGCGGTGGGTGTGGTCTTGTTTCGTCTCGTGCATGAGGGAAATTACACGCCTTCATTGTTCATCCAATCGGACTTGAAAAAACGTGCGCTCAATAGCGCCATGGACGCGCTGAACGAAAAATTCGGGAGGAACACGGTCTATTTCGGCGGGGCTCACCAGGCCTTGCATTCCGCCCCCATGCGCATCGCCTTCAACCGCATACCAGACACGAATGTGGAATAATGCAAAGGGGAGCGTCTAAAATGGGCGCGGGAGCTGCCAGGTTGAAAACCATGACCTGTTTGATTGTCATAGAACAGCAATATGGCCCATGTTATCACCCCGTTGGGCAATAGAGCACCTCATTAACTGTATGTCAACGCTCGTAGTAGTTCGTAAGGGAACCAAAGCCGTAATCGGCTCTGACAGTCTATTCACACAGGGAAGCATCGTCGTCTCATCTGAGAACAAAAGAAACCACCATAAGATCCATCATTTTGGAGAGGCCTATATTGGGTTTACCGGATGGTCACTGATGCACAATATCTTCGAGGATGTAATGGAAAAGTATCCAGGAGAATTGGATTTCCGATCTCGCCAGCACATATTCAAAACATTCCTATTTCTTCACAGAGCTATCAAAGAAGACTATTTTATTCAGTCTCACGAAAAAGATAATCAGCCCGTCGAATCCAGTCAGTGGGATTGCCTGATTGCATGCCCGAACGGAATTTATGGAGTGGATAGTTACCGCACGGTCATTGAGTATGACAAATTCTGGTCAGATGGATCAGGGATGAGATTTGCGTTGGGTGCCATGAACGCAGTATACGACCTAATTAATGACCCGATAGAGATCGCGAAAGCGGGTTTAACTGCCGCGTGTAATTTCGATGACGGGTCTGGACCACCCCTTGCCACGCACTGCATTACTCTGAATGCAAAGATAAGCTAACGAACCGATAAACAGAATGCTCATGCCTTTGGTACTTCTTTCAGGCATCCTGCTTGCGCAGGGCTTGCCGAAGGGCAGGGGATGGGCTAGGGTATCCGTTGAGGCAGATGATCGCTCCGGAGCTTGCTCCGGAGAGGAAAGTCCGGACACCTCGTGGCAGCCAGCCGTGTGTGAAACGCGGGAGATCCCGTGCGAAAGCCGGGATCGACGGACAGGGTCACAGAAAACAAACCGTCTGGCTTCGGCCGGATAAGGGTGAAACGGCGGGGTAAGAGCCCACCGCTCCGAGAGTAATCAAGGAGGCACGATAAACCCCTGGCGGTGCAAGATCGAACGGGAAGCAGGGACGCCACGCCGTCTCCGGCGCAAGCCGGGGAGCTTCCGGGTAGATCGCATCCTGCTTCGGCAGGACGGTGTGTCAAAGCACTGAGATAAATGATCATCCTCCGTCCGCAAGGACGGGGACAGAATTCGGCTTATCGCCTCAATGTATGAAGGGCGTCCGGGAAACCGGACGCCCTTCTCTTTTAATGGCGCCGTGCGTTATAGGAGTTTTTTGCTGTTCTTTTTGTGGCTGGCATTCTTTAGGCTGGGCGGATGAAGCGGTTTTTCTGCGGGGTTATGCTGGCTGTTGCCGGGGTTGGTACGCCGGTCGTGGCGGAGATTCCGCTGCTACCGGGGCAATATGTCACCTATGAAGCCCGCTGGGGCATGATGCCGGTGGCTGAGGCCCGGTTCACAGGCCGCCCGGACACGGCCCATTCCAACCAATGGATCATGAGCCTTGACCTCCAATCCAGGGGATTGGTTGAGAAAATATATCCCATCCACAGTTGGTTCTGGTCTGTGCAACAGATTTCACCCTGGAAATCCCTCTACTACGGCGAAAAGAGAATGGACAACCATCGGTACTCAGAAAACCTCACGGCCTTGGATTACAAATCGAAGAAGGGCAGTTACTCCAGGGATGGAAAAGCGATCAAGGATTTCGATTTTCCCTCCGACATGATGGACGACTTCGGTTCCATTATCTACCGCCTGGCTGGCATGGACTGGCATGATCGCGGTACGGTTACGAGTTACCTCCAGGACTACGGCAACATCATAAAAATCGAGGCCCGGGTGGACGGTTTTGCGGATGAAGCAGCGGAGCGGGCGGGGATAGGGAAAAGAAAATGTTTTATCGTACTGGCGCGACCGGTGTACGCAGACGAAAACAAAAACCGGCAGGGAAGATATGTGAAAGCGTGGGTAACAGCCGATGACCAGCGGTTGCCCCTGCGTCTCGACATGAAAATCAAATTCGGCACCTTCCGCCTGCTGTTGATTGAATCCGGTGTGGAAAAAGCAGGCGTTGCAGGTCACTGAACGGAGCAGGGCTGTGCCGGTTCGTACCTTGATGTTTCACGTCTTGTGCGCGGCGTGACTGATGGGCTCAGGGCTTCTGAACCAACTGATGCCGGGCCTGATCGATCTTGGCCGCCAGGGCTGAAGTGTCCTTGGATTTGCCCTGGGCTTTGCTCCAGGCCTCAATGGCTTCCTGGTATTTCCCCATTTTGCTGAGAGCGTCCCCCAGATGACCGAGCAGGACCGGATCATCCGCGCCGTTGCCCAGGGATTTGTTGAAACAGTCCAGGGCCTGGGAATAATCGCCTTTTTGATAATAGACCCAGCCCAGGCTGTCGAGGTAGGCCTTGTTTTTGGGGTCGTGCTTGAGCGCGCGGGTGATGAGCTTTCCGGCCTCATCGAGATGAATGTTTTTTTCCGCCCATAGATAGCCCAGGCAATTCAAGGCCTCGGCATTTTCAGGATTCAACTGCAGACTTTTTTGCAATAATTCCTCGGCTCTGGGCTGATTGCCAGCGCCGATGCCGGCCTGGGCGTATTGCAGGTAGAAATCGGAGTTGAGCACTTTGGGATCGGCCGAAGCCAGGGACTCGCTGCGGGCAAAGGCATCGAGGGATTCCTGCCAGCGGCCGAGCGATCGCAGAACCACGGCGTGGAAAAAATGCACTTGGGCAGTCTGCGGGTTGTCGGCCACAATCCTTTCCATGGTCTCGAGTGCGGCGGTGGTTTTATCGGCGCGCAGTTGCGCATCCACGAGGCGCAGGTAATCGGGGAGTCTGGCGTTGGCCAGTTTGCAATAAAGCAGATAATACTCGGACGCCTGCCTCCAGTTGTTTTGCTGGCCGTAAAGGTTGGCCAGCATGGGGTAAAGACCTTTGCGTTCCGGATGATCCTCCAGGATCTTTTCCAGGATTTTGATGGCGGCCGCGTCACGGTGGGCAGCGAGCAGGGAGATGGCAAGACTTTCGCGCAGATTGGAGATGCGATGGTTGATTTCGTAGGCGCGCTGGTAGTAGTCGGCCGCCTTGTCGTATTTTTCCGTATCAAAGGAAAGCTCGCCGAGTTGAATCAAGAGATGGGCATTGCCCGGGTCCAGTCTGGAAGCCTCTTCGTAAAGCGGCAGAACCTGCAGTTGGATCTGGTTTTTAGTGGCGACACCGCTTTCCGACAGGAGCCGGCTCCAGAGGTTGCCCATGCGCAGGTAATAGGCGGCATTGTCGGAACGGGTGCTGCGGGCGCGGTCGAACAAATCGTTGATGGCTTTCTTTTTGCCCTGTCGCTCGAGATTTTTAACCAACACGGAATAGTTGCCCACCAGGGTGGGGTCCAGGTCGAGGGCGAGTTGCGCCTGTTTGACGGCATCGCCGGACTGGTTTTTTTGTTCGTAAGCCAGGGCCAGCATGGAGCGCAGGCGGGCGGAATCGGGTTGGGTCCTGATTTTTTCCTCGAGGAAGGCAATGGCTTCCTCATTGTGGCCGGACTTCAGGCAGACGCTGGCAATGCGCAGCAGGGTGGGGGTGTAGCCGGGGTCGGCCCGGCTGGCCTGGCGATAGCGTTCCAGGGCACCTTCGTAATCCTCGTTCTCCTCCAGTTTTTCACCCAGCGCAAAGGCCGCGGCCGCCTCGGCCCGTTGAGCGGCTTCGGGTTGTTGAGGGCCGGGATTTTTTTCCGGGCTGTTTTCGTTATCCTCGAGCCAGCGGAAGCTTTCCGTGGTGGCGGTGGGCAGAGGGCTGAATCTGGAATCGCTGGCCGTGAGACGGCAGAGGGGGAGGATTAGAAAAAGGGCCGCACTCAGGAGGATGGGCCGTTTTTTCATGGGCCAGTTTTATAGCAGGTTCCCTTTCTGCTTCCAAGCACTGCCTTGCAGGGCAGTAAAATGCCTCCGGAAACCGGTTGGGGGCGCAAAGACGGGAGGCGCGAATGGCGTTCGGGCTTGGGGAATCCAGCCCGAACGGGTTGAAGTCGCGCGTCAGGACTTGTAACGCAAACGCTTCTTATGCCGGTTGGTGCGACGGCGCTTGCGGCGTTTGTGTTTGGCAATCTTTTCTTTTCTCTTCTTCTTGATGGAACCCATAACTTGAAGGGGATGATTACAGCGATTTTTTGTTAATAGACAACTTTATTCAGCGGATATTCGATAATTCCCTCGGCCCCCATATCTTTGAGCTGGGGGATGATCTCCCGGACCACCAGCTCATCGATGATGGTTTCAATAGCCACCCAGCGGTTGTCGGCCAGGGGGGAAACGGTTGGATTGCGCAAGGCGGGGAGCTGTTTGAGGACCGCCTGCAATTTCAGGGCGGGGATGTTCATTTTCAATCCCACCTTGTCACGGGCGTTCAGGGCGCCTTGCAGCAGCAGGGCCAGGGTCTGGATTTTTTTACGGGGCCAGGCTTGCTTGAGCAGGGCGGTATTGGCCACCAACTGCGGGTAGGACTCCATGAGGGTATCCACGATGCGGAGATTGTTGGCCCTGAGTGAGGAGCCGGTTTCAGTGATGTCCACGATGGCATCGACCAGTTCGGGAACCTTGACTTCGGTGGCGCCCCAGGAAAATTCGACATGCGCCTTGATCTTGTGTTTTTTCAGGTAATCGCGGGTGATATTGACGGCTTCGGTGGCAATGCGTTTGCCGGCCAGATGAGCGGGTTTGGTGATTTTGGAATCCTCGGGAACGACCAGCACCCAGCGGGCGGGAGCCTTGGTGGCCTTGCTGAAGGACAGATTTTGCACCACGGACACCTTGGCGCGGGTTTCGGCGATCCAATCCCGGCCGGTGATGCCCACGTCGAGAAAGCCTTCCTCGACGTAACGGGCGATTTCCTGGGCCCGCAGCAGGCGGATTTCCAGTTCGGGATCATTGATGGCGGGCTTGTAGGAACGGCTGGAAAGGGTGATGCAGAAGCCGGCGCGCTTGAACAAATCAAGCGTGGCGTCCTGCAGGCTGCCCTTGGGCAGGCCTATTCTGATGGCCTTTTGGCGCTTCATGGGGGTCCGATGCTGGGAGCAAGTCGCTGCCCTGTAAAGTCTAAACCGATGGCCCGTCAAAGGCCTGTTTTAAATCCGTGTAGATTTTGGACAGATCGTTGGGATGCACCCGCACCCCGGCGGTGGTGGCCATGAAATTGGTGTCGCCACTCCAGCGCGGCACGACATGGACGTGCATATGATTCGGCAATCCGGCACCGGCGGCGACGCCGAGATTGAGGCCGATGTTGAATCCCGCGGGTTGATAGCATTGGCGCAGGGCCTGCACGGTGCGGTTGACCAGCGACCAGAGGTCGGTGGCCTCGTCCGGGGCCAGTTCCGAGGGCTCCGCCACGGTCCGATAGGGCACCACAAGAGAATGGCCGCCGTTATAGGGAAAACGATTGAGCACCACGTAGGCTGATTTGCTCCGGCAGACCACGAGATTTTCCCGGTCAGCGGTGGATTGGCCGATGTCGAAAAAAAGTGTGTCGGTATTTTTTTTGTCGGCTGTGACATAACTGTTGCGCCACGGAGCCCAAAGGTGTTCCATAGGAAAATTAGACCTATGGCCCAAACAGAGAGCAAGCTGAAAGCACGGCATATTCTGGTTGCGGGATCGGATACCTTCGCCGTCAAGGAACGGGGAAAGGTGCTGGTTCAACAATTGGCTCCGGACGATCCCATGTCTCTGGACACTGTGGATGGCCAGGCCGAATCGGTCGATCACGCGGCGCGCCAGATCGAATCGGTCGTGGAAGCGCTCCTGACCCTGCCGTTTCTGGGTGGATTCAAGCTGGTTTATTTCAAGAACTGCAATTTTCTGGGCGATTCCGTCATGGGCCGGAGCGAGGTTGTCACCTCCCGGCTGGCGCGGCTGGCCGAAGTCCTGGGCAAAATGCCCCCGGATCAGGTACGGCTTTTGCTCACGGCGGTGGAATTGGACCGTCGCAAAGCCTTTTTCAAGGCGTTCGAGAAAACGGGCATGGTGGAACTGTTTGACCTGCCGGACATCAAGGGTGAGCGGGCGGAGCGGGCCTGGGTCATGGAGATCGGACGGCAAATGACGGCGGCGGGTTTGAAACCGGCTCCCGGAGTGGTGGAACGTCTTTTTGAAATGGTGGGCAATGACCGGGGAGCGCTCGGCAGCGAAATTGAAAAACTGAGCCTTTATGCCTATCCAAAGGGCGATGTCTCGGAAGACGATTTGAAACTGGTGGTGGCCGGTGGGCGGGAGCGCCTGATCTGGGACCTGCTTGATGCGGTGCTGGCTGGCGAGAGCAGTGAAGCCCTCAGTGTCATGAGGCAACTGCTGATGCAGGATCGCAGCATGAGTGAAGTGGGAATTTTAATCATGCTCTCGGGCCAGGTGCGACTGGCGGCGCTCGGTGTGCATTTGTTGGAGAGCCGAAAAATGAGCCTGCGCCGCAACGGCACCTTTCTCAACGCGGAACTCACCGCCGAGGGTGAGGCTTTTCTGCCGGTGAATAAAAAAGGGGAGAAGGCCAGTGTCTTCCGTCTGGCGCGGGTGGTGGAACTGGCCAAGCGTCGCCCGGCCACGAGCTGGTTCGAAGGGTTGAATATTTTGCAGAAGACCCATGTGCAATTGGTTTCGTCGGTCAGCGACCGCGAAAAACTGCTTGAAGCCGCGATCCTGCGGATTTGCCGCCTTTGAAGACGTTTCAGGCACGGCTAACCCGGATTTCTCAAGTCCCGGGAGAAATCCGCACGGAGTGCCGAAAAGACCCGGGTCAACCCCGGCGCCTGTCGGCCCCTGCAAGGCTCTTTTCCCAAAGGCCTTGCCACGGGGTGCTTCTCACACACCTTCGCCTGTGTGAGAAGCAGGCTAACAATTCCAATTTTCAGGCTTTGTGCCCTTGCAATCGCGGGAAATACAGGCATGGTGGTTAACCTTGTTATTTTATGGAAGTCATTACCGCCCAGACCTTAGCCGGGCTGATCAAGACCGAGGCCGGTTTGTTTCGTTTGATTGATGTCCGCGAACCGGAGGAATGGCAAATTTGCCGCTTGCCCGGAGCCGAGCTTATTCCATTATCAGAGTTTACAGTGCGGGCGCCGGTAGAGTTGAAAAAGGATGAGCAGATTATTTTGTATTGCCACCATGGAATAAGATCGGGGAATGCCGGAAATTTTCTTTTGAAAACAGGATACAACAAGGTGAGGCATCTGGAGGGCGGCATTGACGCCTGGTCGCTCCGGGTGGACCCTTCGGTCAGAAAATATTGAATTTTTACAGGAAACAACATGTCAGCATTTATTGAATCTGTTTACGAAAAGCTCCGGCGCCATCCCAAACGGATTGTGTTTCCGGAAGGGAACGACCCGCGTGTGCTGCAGGCGGCGTCGGAGTTTGTGCATTTGAAGCTGGGCCCGGCCGTGGTGCTGGGGAAGAAGGAGGACGTGGAAGCCCTGGCGGCCGCGCACAACATTTCCCTGCATCACATTCTGATCATTGATCCCGAGACGGCGGCCGACATGCCCCTCTTCGTGCGGCGACTGGAATCGCTGCAACGCTATCGCGGGATGAAGGACAGTGAGGCGGCCAAAATTCTCTCCAACGGCAATTACTTTGCCGCCATGATGCTGCAAAACGGGCAGTGCGACGGACTGGTGGCGGGGGCCAACGAATTTTCCGGGAACATCCTGCGCCCCCTTTTCCAACTGATCAAGCCGTTGCCCGGCATCAAAACCATTTCCAGTGCCATCATCATGGATGTGCCGGACTGCGCCTATGGGGACAATGGAGTACTTTTCTTCGCTGATGCCGGTGTGGTGCCCGAGCCGACCGTGGAACAGCTTTCCGATATCGCCGTGGAAACCGCCCGCTTGCGCCGTCAGTTGACGGGTGATGTGCCGCGCGTGGCCATGCTCTCGTTCTCCACCAAAGGCAGCGCCCAGACCAACGCCTCCCAGCGGATCGTGGCCGCCACGGCGCTGGCCAGGCAAAAAATCCGTGATCTGGGTTTGAAGGCTGAAATCGATGGAGAACTGCAGGTGGATGCGGCGCTCCTGCCGGAAATTGCTTCCATCAAGGCACCCGGCAGCATGGTGGCCGGAAAAGCAGACGTGTTGATTTTTCCGGATCTGAATTCGGGCAACATTGCCGCCAAGCTGGTGCAGCGCCTGGCCAAGGCCACCGCCTATGGTCAGATCCTGCTGGGTCTTTCCAAGCCGGCCGCCGAGCTGTCGCGCGGTGCGTCGGTCAACGACATCGTGGGTGTGGCCGCGATTGTTGCCCTCCAGGCCATCGAGTACCGCAAACTCTATCCGGACCAGTACACGGACATCTGGGCCACGACGGAATAAGGGACGGGTTCCGGTCCATGTTGAAAAACATCATTACTCCGCGTATTTTCGTCGCGGCCACCCGTCAGGACGACGGCAAGACCACCACCTCGCTCGGCCTGCTGGCCTCTCTGCGCAAGCGCTTCAAACGGGTCGGCTACATCAAGCCCATCGGCCAGCGCTATGTGGAAGTGAACGGGCAGAAAATCGATGAAGACACGGTGTTGATCAATGACACCTACCGTCCCGGTCTGCCGTTGGAGGCCATGAGTCCCATCGCCGTGGAGCCCAATTTTACGCGTGACTACCTGATGAGCGGCAACGCGGATGATTTGCGGGCCCGGGTCGAACTGGCTTTCAATCGCACGGCGTGGGAGCAGGATTTTGTGGTGATTGAGGGTTCCGGCCATGCCGGCGTGGGCAGTGTGTTTGACATGTCCAACGCACAGGTGGCCGCTTTGCTCAAAAGCAAGGCCATCATTGTGAGTCAGGGCGGCGTCGGAAAACCCATTGACGAAATCAGCCTCAACCTGGCCTTATTCGAAAAATACAAGGTGCCCGTGGTCGGTGTGATCCTGAACAAGGTGTTGCCCGATCGCATGGAGGATCTTTGGCCCTACGCGGAAAAAGGGGTGAACAAGCTGGGCCTGCAGCTACTGGGCATCGTCCCTTTCAACCAGGAATTGAAAAAGCCCACCATCAACCAGGTCTGCCGCGAAATCAAGGGCCGGTTCCTGTCGGGCGAAAAAGCCAAACGCCGCCGGGTCAGCCGGGTCCGCATCATCAGCTCCACCTCCCGCAATGCAGAAGCCCATTTCGAACCCAACAGCCTCATCATTTGCGCCGGTGACCGCGAGGACATCATTTTGACCATGCTGGACAGTCATTCGCAGGGTGTGGCAGGAGCGGTACTGACCAACGACCTGCTACCCGCCCCGGGCCTGGTCAAAATCATGCAGTCGCACAACATCCCCTTTATAGCCGTGCCCCAGGACAGTTATGATGTCGCCACCCGCATCAATCAGATGACCGTGAAGACGGAGGTGGGGGACAGGGAAAAGATTGATTTGATCCAGCAGATGATCGAGGCCAACGTCAACATCGACGCCATTGTCCATGCCGCCCTGATGGATGCAGTCCCCGCTTAGGCGGATTTTCGGCCCCGGATCAAAGTGGTTCTTCGTCCTCGTCGTCGATCGGGATCTGGGTGTTTTCCGCTTTGCTGATGGCGGCGGAGACATGTTTTTTCTCCTTTTCCGCTTCGGCCATGAAAAAGGACTGTGAACGGAATGGTTTTCCCTCCGGCTTAAGGCGTTCGTGCAGACCGTCATTCAGGATGCGGCGCGCCTTGAGCGTGTCCTTCCAGTAGATGTCGATGACATTTTTGACGAGGTGCTGTTTCAGTTTTGGATCTTCCAGCGGGAAAATCACCTCCACACGGCGGTGCAGATTGCGCGGCATCCAATCGGCGCTGCCCAGATAAATTTCCGCTGCACCGTCATTGTGAAAGTAGAAAATGCGGCTGTGTTCAAGGTATTGATCCACGATGCTGCGCACCTCGATGTTGTCACTGATAC
>Ga0075030_100004375_pt1 | contig 12775 bp, 9 predicted proteins | sample LitLauG_LLR_2012_FD_71393 | JGI IMG/M metagenome (GOLD analysis project Ga0075030, IMG submission 71393) | Freshwater sediment microbial communities from Pennsylvania, USA - Little Laurel Run_MetaG_LLR_2012 | ecosystem: Environmental > Aquatic > Freshwater > Creek > Sediment | place: USA... | reverse complement strand
GCTTGAAAGCTAGACGGCAAGGAGGGCTGAGCCTGGCTTAAACCTGCTGCGAGCGACACAAGCGTCAGCGCTAGGAAACGTTGAATCATGGATACTCTCCGTATTCGCTAATAATTGTCCTACTGGGGATGAGCGAATGGAACTCCGCCGGGCAATGCGGATTGTAGACCGCACAGCCGATCAGGTGAAGAGGTAGGAGTTTTGGCCGTTTTCTAAATGGTAGGCCCGAATGGACTCGAACCATCGACCTCTTCCGTGTCAAGGAAGCGCTCTAACCAGACTGAGCTACGGGCCTACAGGCAAACGGTTGAAATTCAATTCTAATGGCGGCGGGGTGATTCCGGCAATGTTCGTGGGATCGCTAGCGCTCGCGGTGATGTTTGCAGTGTGAGACTTGAGTCAACTCTGGGCGGGCGGACGCTCGACGTTGGTGCGCGGCGTCCTGGAGCAGGGAGGCCGTTTGCGGGTCACAGAGTTCTGCGAATTGCAGCGGAGGATCTGATAGACTTCTGCGCTGAGGCGGTCAATTCCTTCTCCTCGTTCAGGTTCTCTGAATTAAGTCAGCCCACCTGAAATGTTCCCCAACTTAGGCTCTCAGGGCGCCGATGTCCGCCAACTTAGTTTTGCAAGAGGCTCGGAGACTCAAGGACTTAAGCACTCGCCTCGACTCCCTGGCGGAGCAGCTTCCAGCCGTCACGCAACCCCTGCATATCATCTCGATACACCTTCGCGAAACCGCTGCTTTATTGGAAGTGCTGGTCGCGACGAAAATACCGCCCCTCTCGGGACCGCAATAAATCCGGCATTTGCGGTTCTGGCTGGTGTGCCCTTCAGGTTGTCAGACTCAAGTCCAGGGCAATCCAGTACCGGTCACAATGAAGCTGCCTACGGGGCTGTCCAGTGTTGAGCTCGCACTTCATGCGCGGCCCTGCGCCACAGATCGGGCAAGGGGACGGCGTGGATCTGCCTGCGGGTGAGCTTCTTTTTGGGACCAACCTTCCTTACATTCATGCCTTCGATGATGCTAGGAGTCGGAAGGAAGAACGTGTTCAGTTTTGTACGGTGAGGATAGGAAAATTGTTGCACCCACTGTTGTGCCCTGAGACCAGGCTCTGTGTGCCATTCCCTCGTCTCAGCCGCAGACCTATGCTGGCTCAGACGGGATGTGTGACTCGTGGGGGGAGGTTGTGCGTTGCTCGAGGGTAAGCCCACTTCGGCCCTTGAAGCAGCGACTTACGAGGAGCGCTCCCGCCCAGATCGTGCGCCACGGACGAAAGGGCCTCGCAGATTGTAAGGCGGGGCCTTCACTTCACGCTGTGTTCTAGCCTCAACGCAGTTTCGGCACGCGGGGATGGAATCCACATTTGCTGCAGACTGCGCAGTTCCTGCGTGCGCTGCAGCGGCGAACTTGCAAACTGCACCCCTACCGGCTTTTCCGTGGCTTCGGGTGCTACGGGCGGTATGGCACAAGAGCTCTCCACCCACCAGGCCATGCCCCTCAAAATTACTTCGGTGACCTATCGGCGATTACCAGGCCAGATTATGTTGACGAGTAGCCGTTCCGAGCGCGCCAGTGGAGGGTTTCGTGAAACGCGGGGTTTTGACTGGACTCTTGCTTCTGTTGCTAGCAGGCTCGATGCAGGCTGAACAGGGTCCATCGGCGACCTCACTGGACACGCTTTTCTATTGGCTCGCTGCGGGCATTTCTATCCCCCGTATTCAACGCTTGACCGAAGAGCACGGTCTGGCCTGCCATTTGACCCCGCAATACCTTGCCGCCTTGAAAAAAGCCGGGGGCGACGCCAGGTTGATTCAAAGCCTGGCCCGAAAATCCACCGCGACCCCAGTCTGCAGCAGTTCCACCTCCGCCGCTCAGATTGCCGCGCTCGGACACGACAGGAAGTTCGATGCCGCCGAGGACAAGGTCCGCTCCCTGCTCCGCGACGATGACGGCAATCCCTTACTTTATTTTGTGCTCGGAACCATCCTGCGCGAGCAGGATCGGCCCGACGAGGCCCTCGACGCTTTCACGGAATCGTCCCGTCTGATGCCCAGCTTCCCCGAAACGCACGGACAGCTTTCTTATCTTTTTTACCGGCTCGACGATTCCGCCAACGCGCTGGCGGAAGCGCGCACCGCGCTCAGCATGGATCCCAAGAACGCCGAGGCCTATCGCTATCTGGGCTTGGCCCTGTATGCCGATGGGCACTCTGACGCTGCTCTCCATGCCTATCAGGAATCACTGCAGCGCGAACCCGACAACGCCGACGTGTATTTCGACATGGGAATCACGCTGCGCGACCAGGGAGACCTGCGGCGCGCGGCGATCGCTTACCATCGCGCCCTCAGCCTCCGCCCGGACTTCTGGCAGGCCCACAGCAATCTGGGCGTGGTTCTGCACGACCAGGGCAAGCTCGACGAGGCGGCTGCCGAGTACCGCGCTTCCAAGCGCCTTCGTCCCGAGGAACCCAGCATCCGCAACAATCTGGGAAACACGCTTTGCGATAAGGAAGACTTCGAGGGCGCGCTCGCTGAATTCCTGGAGCTCTATCGCCAGTACCCCGAATGGGACGGCGGCCACAACTGCATGGCTCGCGCCTACATGAGCAAGCGCGATTATCCCTCGGCCATTCGAGAATTGCAGGCGGCCATCCGGATCAACCCGTCGGGCGCCGCGGAGCACCGTGTCCTGGGTCAAGCGTTGCTGCTCTCCGGTCGAGATGAGGAGGCGGTGGACGTGTTGCGCAAGGCGGTCGCCCTCAATCCCGATTCCGCCCTCGCTCACCACTATCTGGGGACAGCGCTCGTCAATACCCAGCAGCTGCCCGAAGCCGAAACCGAATTCCGCCAGGCGCTCCGCCTGGAGGGCAGCGCCGAGAATCACTACGCGCTGGCCGCCTGTCTGGTGGCGCTCAATCGTTACGATGAGGCCTTGGGAGAACTCGAGATCGCTTCCCGCATGGACCCCACCCAGGATCTATACCGGGCGCGGATGCAGGAAGTCGTACGGCTGATTACCTCGCCGAAGTGAGTGGGGCGGTGTGTCCCAGAGGGCATCACCCTCGCATGCACTGACGTGCATTTCGCTAGGCGACGGCCGGCCCTAGAATTAGAGACTCAACTCGCGGTACTGCCCACAAGGTGCTGAGGGTGCGATCCATGGAATCCAGAGCCGTTCAGACCGCCAAGGAAAAACCGGTTGCCGCTGCCGTATTGTCAGGACAGGAGCGGCCTCTTGCATACAAATCCGCGCCCGCTGCCACGCCGCCGAGCGCCAAAGTCATCGGCTATGGCCTTCCCTGCTCGCACTGCCGGGCCTACTACCCGGCAGACATGTTGGTCTGCCCCATCTGCAAGTCCTCGGAACGGGTCTTGCCCACCGCGATTCCTGCGCTTCCTGTGACGCCCGTCGCCGCGCAGCCCGAACCGGGTGTACAAATCGACCGCGAGCGTTTCCTGAAAGAGCTAAAATCTCAGGCGTTCGCTTCGCACACTCAGATCAATGCCACTGCCACCTTCCGCTGCGTTCTGGAGCACCAGCACGTTGGAAGCTCCGAACCGGCCGCCATTTGCCATACCTGCTACGGCGACCTGAAGCAACTGGCGGACCGCATGGAAGCCGCCCTCCACATGGATCCGAAAGAAGCGGCCAAGATCGTCTATGAGGCAGTTTGGGCTGACACCTCGGACCCGAACCTGACCTATCAGAATGCCGCGGCCGCTTTGCTGTTCGAACTGCGGAAACGTGCTGGGATCGGCCTGCTGCTCGGCTCCCATCAACCGCTGTCCCACTAGTCGGCCTTCAACACGACGTATTTCCGCCCTGCATAGAGCCGGTATGTCTCGCCATCTTTTTCCAGCTTCAGAGGCACGGGACGCTTCATTGTTTCATCGCTCTGGCTGGCGACCGAAAACAGATCGGTGCTCGCTACGTTCATCACCAGAAACTTCCCGTCCTTGAACCCAAAGCCGTAAGCGCCTGGATCAAGCGTCGCCCCCTCGAAGCTGAGTTTGGTTTCAGTGATCAGGAAGCCCTGATACCTTTCCTGGATCGCGGTTGAATATCCGGAAGCATCCACCAACCCGGCAAGCACCATTTTTCCCGCCGCGTTCTTCAAGCCCACGGAATTACGCGTTTGCACGGGCGCACTCTGTCCGGCAAAAAAGAACGAACTGGGAATGGCTTTCTTCAGCGCATCGCGATCCAGAACCTGTGCGCTGAGCTGTCCCATGGCGAGCGCCAACACAACCATCAGCCACATCGACTTCGAACAGCAATTCATTAGGAGATCCTCGTCGGAAATTTTAATTCGCTTCGACCACATCGAGGCCGTCATATTACATGAGCGGGCCGGATTCGGCAGTGATGAGTCACAGTTTTTTCTGCGCGCTCTGCGGCTAGGCTTATCTTCCCTCAAAGCGCACCTTCCCAAACGCTGCCGGCACGTGAAAATTCGGCTGCGGCGTACCCGTGGCCCGCCAGGCAGAATAAAAACGCGGTTCGTGCGACCCCTCGACGCGATAGAAATTCGCCCGCCAAACCTTCGCCGGGTCGAAGTGCTCCGTCAGGGCCTTCATCGGAATCGCCAACTCCGCCGCCCAACGGTGCGTCTCCTGGTCCAGCCACACCGAACGCGTGAGCCCGCTTTTCAAGTCGCTCAGGCCTCCGGGAAAAATGTCGAGGTCGATCCACATCCCGTTCGGGCTGACCTCGAATTCCCGGTAGTCGCGAGGCCGCGAGGGATCAGGCTGCAAGAAAGCTTCGGCTACATCGCGGTCCCAAAGATGATCGCGCCGCCCGGTCGCATCGGAATCCTCGAACACAAACAGATCACGATACCGGCACTCAAATCGCAAATAAAGCGTCGTCTGAGTCCACAGGAATCGGACTTCGGTTTGCCGCTCTGGATCTTGATGTTTGCCCTGCCAGTCCGCGCAAAAGTTCGCCGGCGCCGCTTTCTGCCACTCCGGCGCCGGATACTGCGCATCGAGCGATATTTCGTGTGCGACATGAATCGCCGTAACCGTATCACCACCCGACGAACAGGACGGCAGTTTTTCCTGGCTCATAAGCACCCGTGACAATCAACAAACGATCGTGATCACCACCATTCGCATAAGAAACAGTTTTGGGGTGGCGCAGCACTTTTAGCGCTGCGATCAAGCCGCACTACTGATCAACGGCTTCAGGCGCTGAGGTGACGAATTCCGCCCAGTTCATCCAAAATCCGTTTGACCGCAACATTCGGATAGTCCGTGGCGCCTCACCCATCTTATGTTATTCGCATGACAAGCAATGCGATACTTTCAGAGGCAGAAGTCATCGAACACGCAGACCCTATGAAGCTGAACGAGACCCGCCGCTGGCAAGCCGTAGTCGATCGCGACCCCGCGCTCGACGGCGCCTTCGTGTTCGGCGTTTCGAGCACCGGCATCTTCTGCCGCCCGTCGTGCCCGGCAAAGCGTCCGCGCCGCGAAAACGTGCGCTTCTTCGATCATGCCCAGGCCGCCGAGCAGGCTGGATACCGCGCCTGCCTGCGCTGCCGCCCCAAGGCCATCGACGGCAATCCGCAAGAGGCGCTCGTCCGCGCCGTCTGCCGCTACATCGAGCGCCACATCGAAGATCGCCTCACGCTCAGCCATCTGGCCAAACAATTCCGCCGCAGCCCGTTTCATCTGCAGCGAACTTTCAAAGCCGCGCTCGGCGTTTCGCCCAAGGCCTACATCGACGCCTGCCGCCTGCGCCAGGTCAAGCAGAACCTGCAGGCCGGACACAACGTCACCACCTCGCTCTATGCCGCCGGATACGGATCGAGCAGCCGGCTCTACGAGCGTACCGCCACGCAGCTCGGCATGACGCCGGAAAAATATCGCCGGGGCGCGCTGGCGGCCGTGGTGCGCTACACGATTGCCCCGTCGCCGCTGGGACGCATGCTGATTGCCGCCACCGACAAGGGCATCTGCGCCATCCAGTTCGCCGACTCCGATGAGGAACTGCAGCAGGGCCTGATGCGCGAGTTCCCCTTCGCCAGCCGCCGTCGCGACGACGAAGGCATGGCGGAATGGAGAGTGAATCTGGCCCGCCTGCTCCAGGGACAAGACGTCAATCCGTCGTTGCCGCTCGACATCCGAGCCACCGCTTTCCAGCGCCGCGTCTGGGAAGCACTGCAAAGAATTCCCCGCGGAGAAACTCGCTCCTACAGCGCCGTCGCGAAAAAGATCGGTATGCCGAAAGCCACGCGAGCCGTAGCCCGAGCCTGCGCTACCAACCCCGTAGCAGTCGCCATCCCCTGCCACCGCGTAGTTCGCGAAGATGGCGAACTGGGCGGATATCGCTGGGGCATTGAGCGCAAAGAACAGTTGCTGGCAATGGAGAAAGAGGCCGGAGCGTAGAGCGCAATTCGAAACCGCGGGTGGGCCACGTCAGCGTGGAAAGTAGGACGTGGGTGTCCTTTTGAACATCGACACGAAACAAACTGGGGGTGCGCCACTTCTCGCGCTTTTCGAGAAGTGGCCTCCCGCCGCGGTCGCTCGGCCGCGCGCTTCCGATTTTTTCGTCACCGTTGGACGGTGCCGCCGTCACCGCGTCCTGTCCTTATCCTAACGTCGCTACGCTGTGGCCATGCGGCCGCAATGTCGAGCGCTACGGCGGTGCCGGTGACCTTCATTTCATCACTTGCAGTTGTTATGGCCGACAGCCCTTGCTTGGTACTCCGCGCCGCCGTGACCTCTTTCTGAGGGTGCTGGAGCAGGTGCGCAAGCGCTATGAGTTTGTCGTCGTTGGCTACGTGGTCATGCCCGAGCACGTACATCTGCTGATCAGCGAACCGCAAAAGAAAAATCCTTGAGCCGTGATGCAAGCTCTCAAACTCGGCTTCGCACGGCGCGTACTGGCGCAGGCGAGACGGCGACGCAACCCGTCGCAGGCCAGCCTGTTCGACCCCGCGCCGCAGCACATCTGGCAGAAGCGGTTCTATGATTTCAATGTCTGGACACAACGCAAGCGCGTCGAGAAACTGCGCTACCTGCATCGCAATCCAGTGAAACGCGGATTGGTGGTTTCGCCGGAATTGTGGCCCTGGAGCAGTTTCCGCGCCCACTTCCTCGGAGAACCGGGACCAGTAAAGGTCAACGCGCGGGAAATCCTCAAAATGAAGGTTCGAACTCCGGCTGCGTAAGAGGCATATCTCACCCTGCTGGCTGTCCGGTAGGCCACTTCTCGAAAAGCGCGAGAAGTGGCGCACCCCCAGGTTGGTTTGGTGTCAAGGGTTCCAAGACAACCCGCGCTGTCCGCGCTTATGTGGCCCACCCGCCTGTCAAGATTCAGAGGAACATCGCGTTATACTGCGTCGACTGAACTCGGAGAGATAACATGACTAGTCTTGCCGCTGAGTCTGATTTCTTTCAGTCCGCTCAATCCAAACTGGAAGGCTTCATCGAGAGTAAGACGTTGGGAGCCTTTGTATTTCCCCTGATTGCCTACGTTGCGGCAAGGGCTCTGCTGACGTGGACTGCGGAAATCCATTGGCTGCTGGGCACGATCGTGGCAGCGATTGTCGCATGCGTGATCATCATGGCCACGATCGGCCTTCGCGACGCCTTTTTTACACGGGAAGGTACACCGATTGTGCTGAGTATGTTCGCGACTCTCGTGCTTCTGGGAACAGCCGTGTGTTCCTTTGCTTCGTACACTCTCTGGGCCCACGGCCTGGCCAGTTACGCGTCCGACAAGAGCCCGCTGAACATGGGAGTATTCGGCGATTACTATCTCTACTACTTCGTGTCGATGATTCCCGGCCTGAATGTGTGGGAGACGCTCAACGTCGCGTCCCCGATGCGGCCGCAGGGGCATCTGGCAGGACTTCCCCTGTTGGCGTTTCGGTTGATGGTGGCTCTGCCCATTCTCCAGCTGTTCAACGACTGGCGGAAGTTCCGCGGCAAGAGCGACGAAGCGAAAGGTGCAGAGATGTAAGGCGCGGGCTCGGGCGATCTTGCGAATTTTGAGTTTCGGGTGGGATCGACACGCGGACAGGAATGTCCTCGCCACATCCCAGTCCCTCACCCAGGTTAGCGTCCAAAAAACGGACGCGAACCTGGGGCACCAGCACCCGTCAGGCGCACATGGCTACAGCCGCCTCGCACGAAAAGGTTTCAGGAGCGGACAGTCGCTACTGTTTTGCTTGCGGGGCGGTCGAGGGGGCTGGACCGAGGATTCCCAGCCTCATTTGCGCCAGTCGATAGGAAGAGTTGGGATGCAAGTTTGGCTCCTTGGGTTCGGTCACTCGCGAGTAGAGTGAAATCGCGATGTCGCGCTGGCCATACTGTTCTGCAATCCGGCCGAAGGCGTACCAATAGTTGGAGTCAGGAGCATCCAAGCTCAGGGCGTCCATGGCCTGCAAAAGGAGTTCGCGGGCTTCCCGGGTCTTGCCCACCTCGGCGTACACGCAGCCCAAGGTATGGAGAACACCCGGTTTGTTTTGACTCATTTGTGCGGCTTTGACTGCGGTCTCAACATCCTCGTCGTCGACCGAACCGGTGAACAGGGAATCCCATGCAAGATTGTTCAGATCCAACTCTTCCGCCTTCCCGCTGGCGACGATCTTGCGAGCGAGCGCGTGGGCCAACTTGAAGTCTCCGCGGGCCTCGGCGGAATTCACCAGAGCCCGCATGGCGTCCAGGTTTTGCGGCTTGCGGTTCAGGCGCTCTCCGGCGATACGGTCGAGTTCGCTCCAGCGGGCCAAGCCGAGCAGAGCAATCACATGAGCCTGGAACAGGTGCTTGGAGTCGGGATTCTGTTGGGCCAGAGAGGACGCGATAGGCAGAGCCTTGGCGTACTCGCCGGTGACAAAGTACCCCTTCAACAAAGCCAGGTCGATGTTGAGTTTTTCCGCGTCCGTAGTAGCGGTGGTGCGCGCCGGTTCGAGGATCGCGATGCCCTTCTTTGCAGTGGGCTTGGTTTGCACCAGGATACTGGCGGCCGCCAGCTTCATTTGCGCGGCGTCAGCCTCTTTACCTTGAGTCCAGAAACGCGGGAACGCCTCTCCCTCGAAGGGGTCGTCGCCGCCGGCCAGATGCTGGAGGTCGCGCACCCAATCCAGCAACTGCCGGGCTGACACCAGATCGTGAGCGGCGAGGCGATCGAGGATCTCCAGGCCGATGGCGTTCGGCTTGTCGGAGGAGTCGAGCAATTTGAGGCGCCCTTCCTCCCGGACAACGAACATGACCATCTCTTTGGTGCCGGGCATGTGGAGAGTCACGCGATAGCCGGAAGCATCCGTGCCCTCCACCGCTGGGTTGAGCATCGGCACCATGAGGTCGAGCATCACATCCGCCGGGAGTCCGGTCCGAGACAGAACGGATCTCAATTGGCGGCCCACATCCAAGGACTGCTCAATTTCGTCGGCGTCGGTATTGTCGAGGACTACGCGCGCATTTTGGCTGGACATACTCTTGAGCTTGTCGAGCGTGAACCCAGGTTCGGTGGTGAGTAAGAACGATTTCTCCACTGCTCCCTTGGCGTCGTCATCGAACTTTACGTCCTCCCGCGGGCGCGCTTTGCGGAGCATGGAGGCCAGCGCCAAGGTTTGCGAGGCATTGGCACCTGAGGCGCCGGCTTGCAGCAAGTCGGCGGCCGGGGGGTACCGACGCAAACGCATCAGGATCTCGCCTGCCGTCTTCACAGTTTGCTTGTATTCCTCATCGTTCGCGGTACGCTGGCGAGCTTCATTCAGACCGGCGTCGACTCCGTTGAGAGCTGTGATGGCAGCGGCGGTAACCGCGGTGGGATAAGGATTCAGGGTCTCGGAGTACTTCAGGGCTTCCGCAAACTGTCCGGAATAAACGAGAGCGAAGACAGGACTCGTCTTCAGACCGACCTCCGCCAAATCATCGGGAGTCATGCTGAGGTAGGTGGCGGCCGCTTCCTTGACCTTGGCTCCGGGGCCATAGCGTTCTCCCTGCGAGTTGTATTCGAGCAAGATGGCCAAATTGCCGACGATTTCTTTGTCCTTCGGATCGAATATTTTGGCAGCGCGGAAGGCAGCCTCTGCCCCGGCATAATCACTTCCTGGACGAAACTGGCGGCCGACGAGATCATGTTCCTGAACGTCGGCCAGCGTTTTCCTGACCAGGGGAGATGCGGGCTCGAGTTTCACCGCCAGGTTGGCCTCATCGCGGGCAGCCTGTCCCATCCCCGCTTCCAGCAGCGCTTTGGCTAATTGCAGGTGGTGGACCGCCTCCCGGGGGTGCAGAGCGATCAGATCCCGGTATGCCTGGAAGGACTCCCTGATTTTCCCTTCGCTGAACAAGGCTTTCGCAACCGGTTCGAAGTAAATCATCACCGGTTGGCCTTCCTTCAATTCGGCGATCTTGTTGCGCATTTCCGTGGCTTCAGAAATGGAGAACTGACGCTTGGTCGTGTCAAAGCGAAGGACAGCCGTGACGACCCCATCCTGGGTCAACGAGAACTCTTCGGAAAAGGTTGCCGGGCCCAGCGATAGTTGCTGGTTCTTCGGCAATGGCTTGGCACGAAAACCAGAAGGAGGAACGATTTTGTACCGCCATTCTGTAACAAAGGCCTGATGGAGTTGGTAGTCCGCGCTACGTTTCTCCATGGGCTGGGTAGCGGAATTTCCCTGATCCTGCGTTTTCTCCCGGCGCTGAAGTTCCGGGGGAAGCCGCTCGAAGAGAGATTCGACGCGGATGGCGGCCACAGCACTTTCCAATTCGGTGAACCCGCGCTTTGCACTCTTGGTTTCCAGGACCAGATGGAACTGTTGTGCGGTGTCGGCCGGATCGGAGCGGTCAAAGCGGTCAAGAGTTTCCGCCAGGTAATGCGACTTCACGTAATTGGTAAGCTGCTCTTTGTTCTCCTTATCGTCTTTGTCGGTATATGTTTGCCGATAGGCCGACTCCAGGCTTCCGTGCGGCTCTGAAGATTCGACGATCCGGGCGGGCCCATTTTCCGCCAGATAGAACTCCCGGTTCTCTACGAGCAGGTTGTCGCTTGAGAGACTGACGGGTATCGGGCGCAGCGTGTGCTCGCCGTTGCGAGCGATTAGAGCGAGTCTTCCCTGATCCACCGTTGGCAGTTGGCCCGGCCGGGCGTACTCATCGGTGGCGTCGATCCAGACATCGGGGCTTCCGGGCACATAAACGATAGCGTGGTTGAACAAACCCATCCCGGGCAGATCAGGAATAACATCGTGATCGAAACCCGCGTTGAGCAGTGCGAGGTAGGCGGGGATCTCGGCTGCCCGCAGTAAAGACACGAGTAGGACAGACTTGTCCTTACAGTCCCCGTACTTCCGGTTCCAGGTTTCTCCTGGGGAGTTCGGGACGATGGCGGCCTCTCCGAATTCGATGCCCGTGTATCGGACCTGCCGATTCATACCTTGCACGAGCGCGGCGATTTTTTCCGGGCGGCTCGTCGTCCCAGCGAGGAACTGGTTTACCTGAGGACGGACGTCGGTTGTCGCGATCCGTTCATCCACGATCTTGCTGTATGCTTCCGCCATTTGCTGCCAGGAGGCGCCAGTAGAAAACGTGATATGGGGATAGGCGGAAGTATCGCTGGGCAGATATTCAGGCAACCTGCCCAGTGCCTCCAGGGGGCCTGCCTCGAAAACAACCCGTACTCTGCCGTTCTCGTCCGTACGCTGCGGCTTGAGGTCGGGTAGAAAATGAAGCCTGTACTGAAGCGGGAGAGAGGCAGGAGCATCCAGTATGAGACGCGCTCGCGTCACCGGTACGCCGCGCCCAAAATAAAACTCGCTCACGGTACCTGCGCCAAAGATTGGTGCGCTCTCTTTCTCGATGACCTCTTCTTCCACCACCGCGCCCGTGGTCATGGCTGGCAAGGGAGCACGTAACACACGGCGATCGGTATAAATCTTGCCGCCAGTCTCGCGTGCAGCGGCATCGCTAACGGTCTTGGGATCGAGAAGATGTTGCTCCTGATCGGGGGTGATCACGCGCGCCGTCAGGTTCGGACGCTCTTCGTGCCAAGGTTCCCAATTCAGGGAAATGTCTGCCCAGCCCTGGGCTCCCTTTTGGGTTACGACCTTAAAAACCAGGTAGTAAGTGCTGGTCGAGCGACCGTTGGCTTCAAAGATGTAAGATTGTTCTTCCCGAATGATCACGACATCCTCGCCCACTGGTGTCGGAATCGCGGACGCGGCTTGGTAGAAGACGGCCGGGTTAGCTGAGAAGTGATGGCCTTCCCACGGTTGAGACTCATTGGCCGCAAGGGCGGGACTAACAACGTTAAGCAGGAAAACTACAAATGCAAGCCAAGCACATTGCCCCATGTAAGCACTCTGCCTCTCGGATCGGGGAAGCACCTAAGGAAAGGTAGCGCCGTTCCGCTTTATTCGCAAGGCTACGGGATGAATCTCTGGCATGCAGGAATGTGCCTTCTGTGCAAAGTCGGAGAAATGAGAATGACTCGCCCTGCGAGGAGTTCCCGGACTAGGATCGTTGACGCAACGAGGCGATGCCGCTCACGACCAAGAACGCACTAGTGCCGTGACCGTGTGATTTGTACTTCACCAAGAACCCTGTCTGCTGAGCGAAACAAGCCTGTCCGCGCGGCGGACGGGCTTGTGCAGTCGAAGCATCCCTACCTCGACTGGTTGGTTGCTTCCGGCGTGCTGCAGCAGGCACAGCGTGGGTCGGGTAGGGGCCCCTTCGGCTGCGCTCAGGGCAGGCTCTTCGACTGTGCAGGACGATTCGCTACGCTCTTCGTCCTGCTTCGCTCAGGGTGACAGAATGACGG
>Ga0075030_100004374_pt1 | contig 12776 bp, 17 predicted proteins | sample LitLauG_LLR_2012_FD_71393 | JGI IMG/M metagenome (GOLD analysis project Ga0075030, IMG submission 71393) | Freshwater sediment microbial communities from Pennsylvania, USA - Little Laurel Run_MetaG_LLR_2012 | ecosystem: Environmental > Aquatic > Freshwater > Creek > Sediment | place: USA... | reverse complement strand
TGCCTTGACGGCCTAGAATATGATAAAAAAATCCAAAATTATATAAAAACTGCAACACCTACTGTGATGGGACCTGTTACTTTCTATTATATAAATAGTGAATCACAAAAGACAGATGATGGAAAAACCATACTGACAATACACTTTGTAGTTCAAAACAATGCAAATCAAGATGTAATAATGACATGTCAACGGCCAGATTCTTGTAATTATTCACTAAGCGATGGGCAAAATGAAATTCCATATTCTACAAATACTTTGGTATATGGTAGCCTGACTCTGATTCCAGATACTCCTAAACTGCTAGACTGGACTTTTTACAATTCAATTGATTCCTCCAAGAATTATTCATTTCTAGTAAAAGAAACTTGGGGAAGTGGTTCTATACCAATTAAGATTCCTTGATCTAAACGTTTTAGACCTTTTTTATACACCTATTTTTGCGTATGATTCATCCAAAATATGATGCAAGGTTTTATGCCAAGCATAAAAACCATCTGGCTTCTTGGGGAAGTTGTAATAATGCTCTGTTAAGGTTTTATTCTGCTGTGCAGTAAATCTAAGTCCTTCTGCAAGGGTTTTGTTAAGCACACCTCTTATCATCATGCCTAGTTTTCCAACAGTTCCAAAGTCTGGGTGTTCTCCTTTGCTAATTGCTTCCACGTCTAACTTTGACAAAAAGTGCTTCATTCCATAGTTTATCTGATCATTTGTAAGAGTCTGGAGTAAGCGTCTGAAAATTTCCAGACCTGCTGTTTTGTATCCATAATCATTGATAAAATCAATATTATATTGCCAAAGACCTGCTTCGGTAAAATCTCCTGCTTCAATTGCATTCACTGCATTTTTCCCTAAGATGGTCGCTGCAACTATCGCTGGACCGATTCCTCCTGCATCAAGTGGTTTTGGCATCCATGCAGAATCACCAACAAGCATGTATCCATTTGTAACCAAGCAATCATTTTGTCTTCTTACAGAAACTTGCCAATTACCTGTTACATTATTGGAATCCAATGAATCCTCTGATAATTTTGGATTCACTATGGCCTTGTTCATCTTCACATAATCATTAATCAACTTGGTTACATCATCATGTTTTCCTAACCTCTGGTTTCTTTTCACCAACTCTTTTTGTTGTACACCTAAACCAATGTTGACCTTGTCTTTTCCTTTTGGAAATACCCATCCGTATCCTCCAGGAGCTATGTCCTGATCAAGATGAATTATGCAGTAATCCGGATCAAATTCCTTCTTATCTTCCACACCCTGTTCGAATTTCATGATGTGTCTTCCCGTAGATTCTAAATCATCACGGTCTATTTTTCGTTCTATCTTTGTACTTATCGTAAGACCGTTTCTTAACATCGAAGTAACACCAGTCGCATCAACCACTATTTTTGCAGTTTTTTTGAATGGCTCCTTTGTAAGCAGATTTGTTCCTTCTACTCCAACAACGGCCCCATTATCATATAATAAATTCCTTAATGCAACAGAATATTGAATATTAATTCCTGCTTTTTTTGCATCACGAAGCTGACGTTGAGGAAGCTGTTGTCTATTGAGCATGTAGCCATCCCCGTCAAAAGGAATTGATGTTTCTCTATCTGGGGAGAACGCCATTACTCCCTTTACTGGATGCTCAATCTCTGGATTACCCCATGCAATCTTGATCCTCTCTGTCATGTAATCTACAGTATTCTTTCCAACAGCATCACCACAAACCCACCCATTGAGTGTCTTCATGCCAATTGTTAATTCGGGATTTCTATCTATTACCAAAATTGATAATTTCTGTTTAGAATAATAAGCGGCTGATTGAGCAGAAATCATTCCAGCAAGGCCTCCACCAGCTATTATAATATCATAATCTGTTTTCACAGCGAAAAAACGGGATCCACTCTATTTAAAAGAACCGTATGAAAATGGATTAAAAGGTATTTTGGGTCGGTTCGTCGCGGCTTCTTCACAGCAGATGCTCAGACTGGAGCGGCAAAAATATTACCTCATTCCCTTTTCTCTGAGGTTGATAAATATTATTAAACCATGCTCTAGGTGTCACAGATTTATTCAAACTGTAAGTAATTCTATGTATTTTTTTGATATTTCGTCTTTTTTGTAGACTGGCATTTTAATCTTAATTTTTATTGCATTATTTTGTTGTAGACTGATTTCTTTACTTACAAGTTCATTCTTTCCTATCCTCAAGAAAAGTGAGGTATCTTCAAAATGTAAATCCATGTTTTCTATTAGGTCCTTCATCTGTGTCTTTGATATTCTAGAGGCTAATTTTTTAACAAATTCTTCTGCGCGCTTTTTTGAAAGGGTTGTCTTGGCAAGCAATATTGTATTTCCATAATGACCAAGAGTTTTTTCTATGGTAAATTCATCTTCTTTTATTTGAAATAATTCAAAGATGGGATCAAAGATTTTTTTACTATCTTCTGTTGCGTGTAAGATTAACTCAGTTGTTACTTCTAACTGATGTGTCATATTATGTGAATGCAGAGACTGGGCTATTATCTATTAGGCTTGTAGCAGAGCAATTTCGCCCTCTGCAGTCCTGATGAGCTTTGCTTTTTCAATTCCTACATGTCTTACGTGCACTATCTTCTTGACAGCTGCCATGACATCAGAGTTTATCTTTCCAAATACCGTGGCCTGGATAAATTGGTCTATGGTCATCTCTGGAATGGTTTTTGACATTACTTCCTGAGCAACTAACCTGATTGCATGTTTTCTTGATGTATTCAATTTCTTCTGGGTCAACGCAACTATCTTTATTCTGAAAATATATCCATCCTTGGTCTTAAAATCGGCAATGAAACTAATCAATGAGGAACCGCGTCTTACAAGACTTCTAAGAAATTCCTTTGCATATTCGAATCTCTTAAAAATTGTAGTTGCCGTTTCTCCTTCTATTTTATGAATCTGGAAATACAATTTGAATTGGTGTTGGGAAGGATCTCCTTTTAGTATGTCATGCAATGTGCATTCTATTACTCTACCAACTGCGCCCTCGTCATCAGTTACTGGAATGTAAGCAATAGGTTTTTTATCAAATGAGGCAGGAAGTAATACTGTAACCCACTTTTTCTCTCTCCACTTGTCCTTTACTCTTGATACCTTTTGACGAGCCAACTATGATGAACTTCTGAGGCCAAAATATAAGTTGTACGACATTTTAGATCAGGCTAGAGCCTAGGTATTTTTGCAACACCTTTGGAACTGTAATATGTCCGTCTTTTGTTTGGAAATTTTCTATTATTGCAACCATAGTTCGCGTAGTTGCTACTAATGTGCTGTTCAAGGAATGGAGATATTGGGGCTGTTCATCCGTTCTGTCCCTAAATCTAATTTTCAACCTTCTTGCTTGAAAATCAAGACAATTTGAACAAGATACTATCTCTCTATAGCTCTTCTGTCCTGCCATCCATGCTTCAAGATCATATGTCTTGGCAGAAATCTTGCCCAAATCTCCACTTGATAGTAGCATGATCCTATATGGTATCTCAATTTTTTGATAAAATTCTTCTGCTATTGCTAGCATTTTTTCATGCTCATGCCATGAATCTTCAGGTCTTGTGAACGCAAACTGTTCTACTTTTTCAAATTGATGCACTCGAAATATTCCCTTTTGGTCTCTTCCATGAGCTCCTGCTTCCTTTCTAAAACATGTGCTTATTCCTGCATATCTTAGCGGTAATTTTTTGCCATCGATAATCTCATCTGAATGCATTGATGCGACTGCATGCTCACTTGTTCCAATAAGGTAAAGATCTTCTCCCTCGATCTTGTAAATTACCTCTTCGAAATCTTGAGCAATTATGGCGCCTTCCATCGCACTTCTATTTATCAAAAACGGTGTTTGTATGGGAATGTAATTTTTCTCGGTCAAAAAATCGAGTGCAAATTGTAGTAATGCTTGATTTAATCTTACAAGCTGATTTTTGAGATAGTAAAATCTTGCTCCTGAAACCTTAGCAGCTCTCTCCAAATCTACAAGATCAAGACTCTGAGTCAAATCTATGTGATCCTTTATCTCAAAATTAAAAGTGGGTATATTGCCCCATTTTTTTATCTCCTTGTTTGCTGTATCATCTTTGCCAATAGGAACTGATTCGTGTACCATGTTGGGCAATGTTAAAGAAAGTTTCATGAACTTCTCTTCTATCTTTATCTGTATTTCTTCTAATTTATGAAGATCATCAGAAACTGTTTGCATCTGCTTGATAAGGGCAGACGCATCTTCTCCGTCTTTCTTTTTTCTTGAAATTTCTAATGATACTACATTTCGTTTTTTTCTCAATTCATCGGTCTTTACAATTAGTTCTCTTCTATCGTTGTCTAATGATATTAAATCGTCAAGGGGAAATTTGACAGCTCTTGCTTCCAACATATTCCTGATTTTCTCTGGATTTTCTCGAAGAAGTTTTGGATCAAGCATCAACTAGTCACTTTGAGTATAACTTGAGTCTGTTCAAGAACTTCATCAATAGTAGAAATCAAGGTTCGTATATTTCCTTTACCATCAAATATGAAAACTAGTGATGTTCCTTCCTTTTCTATTTTGAAAGAAAGATTCTTTGGAAAATTTACATTATCAGGTTCCAAAGATTTTCTTATGGAATCTATCCTTTTCTCTGAAAGGTTATTCAGAAATACTTGAACTTTGCATTCTAGAGACATTTTTTTCCAGATGATCTAGGAATTCATCCAATTTGTCTTTTGTAATCCTTGCTCCTGCAGCCGCAGCATGCCCTCCTCCTACACCTGACACCTTTGCAGCACATTCTCGCATTAATAATCCTAAATTCACTTCCGATTTACAACCTGTAGACTTGCGTGAAGAGAACTTTATCGTCCCTTCATCACCATTTGTTCTAAGTATGATTATCTTTCCAGTATTTTTCTGTGAACCGCCAAGAAGTGATGACACCGCACCTGTCATATTTTCGGGTACAAGACCTTCGCCATTCACCATTAGGTATGAACCGTTATCAGTTATTCTCCATCTTTCACTGGAAAGCGTATTCATGTATGTTCTCAAGAATGTTCTATATTCTACCAAAATGTTTTCCCCTTCTTGCAACATCTTTGTCCTGTCTCCCATACAGATTGCAACTCCTACTCCAGCTTTACGAATTCTCCCACAAGAGTTTAACATTGTTGAAAACTCTCTTGCATCACGCAGGAAACTTCTCTTATCTTCACCAGGTAATGTGTAGGTGTATCCTACGAGCTCATCTACTATATTGCTTGCATTTTTTGTAGAAATGTATTTTGATATGGTTTGAAGTAATGATCTTTTTTCATCTTCTGTAAGTTCGGCAGGAACACGCCACCTGCTACCATCCTTTAATTTTATTCCTGACGAATTTAAAAGCGAAAGACAGGCATCACGATTCCATGTTAGTCCTTCTATGAAAGGTTGTGAAGTAAATGCAAGTGCGTCTGGTAGTGGTCTTGTCTCTCTCCCAACAAGTAGAATGTCTAAATCAATTTCAACTTGATTGTTCTTCTTTGCAGTAGCTGCAATTTCTAAATTTAATCCTGTAAACGATTTCTTTTCACCTTGATCTTGACGATCACCCAATGCTGCTACAACTGCAATCCACGCCAAATCTGTGTTCTCCTTGTGAAGAGCTTTTGATACAAGATATGCCATGCCTCCAGCAGACACATCCTTTCCGCCATCTACATCGTATTTCCACGCATTGATAACTTTTTGATTATCAAATTCTTCCTGTGGTATCTGGTGATGATCAACTATTATCCATTCCTCACCTAATGTGTTATCGATATCCCTTGCAAATCCTCCTCCAAGATCAGTGATTATGTGAAATTGTCTTGAATCATTTTTCATTTTTTCAAGAATAATTTTACTAAATTCATTTACAGTACGTACAGTACATTTGGCACCTGCTCTTATCAAAGACTTTGTTATGATGCTACCGGAAGTTATACCATCACAATCAAGATGCGTTATAACTGAAATATTTTTTCCTGTTTTAATGCAATCCGAAACTCTATCATGGAAATAAGATAATGCTTGGTCTAACTTCGCCATTATTCGAGCTGAGCAATGACTGCCTTATATTTCCAAGTTTTGGGTATTTTGCCAATTTTCTTGTAATATGAAGATAGTCTATGGACCTTTGCCTCTAAGAGCTCAAGTGATCTGACATTTCTTTTATCCGATTTATTTTCCTTCAAATGTCTTTGCAGACCTAGTGCCTTGTTAACCAGGTTATTCAAATCTTCAGGCATGTCTGTTTTTACTCCCTTTTCTTCAAGAATTTCTGTAATTGACTTTTTGACAATTTGTCTTGTGATTGGTATTGCGTATTGGTCACGTAATTTTATTCCAATCTTGCTTGGAGGGAGACCCTCTTTTGCATATTTTACAACGAGATCTTCTATCTCAGCTGGGCTTTGTTTTACCCACGTTGGTGCACTAGGAGTTATCGGTCTTGTCGAATGTGACTTTCCATGTCTGTGTGAATGAAGTCGTCCCACAAACCGCTTGTCTTTTAAGGAAACATAAATGTTACTTGACGTCGCATGCCTTGATTACATAAAAGTTAAATATCTACGGAATCGAATCACAATAGGTACTCATATGAAAACACCAATAATTGTTGGAACGGTACTCCTGGCTCTATTTGTAGTCTCGACATTCGCTCCATTTGCTGCTGCTCAGTATGCAGGTGTGGGTGGTGGAAGTGGAGTTACACTGGAAGACCAGTTAAAACTCGCTCGAGCTAAAGTACAGGCAGTACAAAATAATCCGCACGCAGGTTCCGGTACTCCATACCTTGATGCAAGCGGTGTAGTCGGTGCATCAATCATCTCAGGAGGAATATTCGGTGGAATCTTCATTGCTTTCGTAGTGAAAGCAAAGCAAGCGGAAAAAATAAAGAGATCTCAATAATTCTTCTCTTTTTCTTATTTTATTAATTTCTAAACAAATCATGTTTTTGATCTCATGTTTTTCATCCCTACAGAAATGTATATATCGCACCTAAAGTGTTTCCAATTATGATGAGCACGATATTCACTATGCTCGTAGGTATACTGTCAAACTTTGCAGGTCAGATAGGTCCAAACTACGACCCGCTATTTTATGATGTGATGGTTTACATATTTGCAACCATCATGTTCTCAGTATTCCTTCTCGGAGTAATTGCATTCTGGCTCAGAGTGCACGGTCTTGGTGGCGACACAAGAGAAAGATGGGTCGCAGAACTCAACAAGCACTTTGAAAGAGAAGGCATCGGTCTGATCCCAGACAACGGTAAATACTGGTAAACTCCAAAACTCTTTTTCCTTATTTTTAATCCATCTGCAATGGCTATTTTTGATACCTTCATCAAGTTTAATTCTGAATTATTATGTGAAGTTTTAATTTTGTGGAGGCGTAAAGGTTGGGGCTCCGGCATTCTTCGTAGAAAATTCTGCCCTATAATGAACTCCATCTTGTACCACCGTATGAATAAAGTCAGATGATTCTATGCCGTTTGCATATATTTTTGATTTGGATTCATCCATGTCACGTAAAGGAAAATTTGACATCCATAGAAATTGGCCAACCTCAAATGGATATTTCTTTGTCCATGCACCACGAATAGTTCCATCATCTAAGAAAACCATAGATCTTTCACAATCTGCTGGAATGTCTGTAGTACTGGTGGTAGCTGGTTTTATCCATTTTTTACCATCAACTAGAACTTCTAGCGAGGCAGATACGTGATATTGGATATCTAATCCATTGAGACATTTATGATAAAGAGGATCTTGTGCCTTTACCTGTGAAATTGCAGTGGTACTAATCAAGACAACTGCAATTCCTATAGCTGCTGAAATTGCAAGAAACCTAAGCATTTTTTTGCGTTTTGTAGGATCTCCCATTCCAGGCCAGAACATGACCTTGCTGTACTTACTGGAGTTATATAGATTAAGATATTTTTTTATAATTAATTAAAATGTATAAAAGAAATTTAGAGTGAGGATTCGCCGCGTTTTTTGGTTCCTACATCTACTGAATCTTCTACATTGTAGATGAAGATCTTTCCTTCTCCAGCCTGACCTGTACTTGCATGAGAAGTAATTGTATCTACTACTTTATCCACCATGCTGTCCTTTACAACTGCATAGATGAAGGCGTTGACATTATGTGTAGCTTCTACACGTCCTCCTCTTCCAGATGAAACCATTTCTCTTTTCCTTTTACCTCTGCCCTTGACATTAAAATACGTAAATCCTCCAATGTCTAGTTCTGCTAGAGCATAGAAGACGGCGTCCAACTTTTCTTCTGGAATTACAGCCTCGATTTTTTTCATGGTCATGATTCATTGCACATATCAAATGCTTTTATTAAAATCATTGCTTAAAATATTCTAAAATAAAGAATAATATCATAAAATAATTATTTTAGGATAAAATACCTTTTATAGATGAAATCCCACTCTTCAAAAGAATGACAGAATCCAAAGCTAGCTACAAAAAAGCAAAAATAGTTGGAAAAGTTCAAGACAAAATTAAGGAAGGAATTGAAAACTATCGTGCAGCAACTGATGCACCACCACGAGTAGATGTTTACGATGTCATTGAGCAAGTCTTTGCAGCAATTAATCCACAAGTAGCTGACGAAGGGAAGATCACAGTAGATGAGGTAAGCGGATGTCTAAGAAATGCATACCTTGATCGAAAGGATCCGTCTGAAAGCAATCACAAGCAGATGGTGTCAAAGATAATGCAAAAGAGTGCATTTAGCATCATGGAAAAACCAATTGATGGTCAACTTGACGCAGGTTCTAACGTAAAGATTGTAGGTAGAGCTGATAGAGTTGAAGATGAAGTAGTGATGCTCTTTAGAGGTTCAGAAAAATTACCTGAAATGCCATATCCGGCAGATTTCATACATCTGAACTCCTATCTGTTTATGTTTGACAAACCAGAAGGCGTGATTGTCTACTTTGATAGAGAAGGAAATGAAATGGAATTCAATGTTCCAAAAAGTGAGAGGCTCTTAAACGAAACAAAACGTAGAGCAAAAATTCTCAATACATTGCTAACAAACAATATTGCTCCTGCAATCGAACCGTCTGAAAAATGCATGGCATGTCCTCACAATGAGAAATGTTACTATGCAAATGAAGACAAACAGAAATGGGGATTCTGGGCTCGTGGCAAGTGGCGTGAACTAAAATCAAAATCCATCCTATAATCACACACTTTTTTCATTTTAATTTTATTCTAGTTAGAATTGATTATATCATTTTAGAGATTCTGATTCTTCTGGATTTAGATAGACTCGTGTCTTGTATGGGGTTTCAGAATCCTTGTGAAAATAAAAGATCTTTATACCATGTTCAAAAGGTTTCATATCAATTGTATCAGTTGATTGGATTGAGATGTCTTCTTGTCTGATGTATTGGAACAACTCTTCCTTGGTCATCTTCATTATCTCTCCAATTCGCTTTCTTGCCATGATATGCTAAATAATCTAGATTGACATCTTAAATTTTCTCATTGAATATTTGTCCCTTACAATCTAATTATATACAATACTTACTTCTTGGAATTGAAAGTGACTGATTCAAAGATTGATTGGTTTGAAGATTTCATAGGTCTTGGATATCATGTATTTGATGTACGACCTACTGTTTATTTGATATTTAATAACAAGAAAAAACTTGTCAGCGCCTGGAATGACATAATAAAATATTGGCCAGACTATGAAATTAAAATGGCATTTGTTGAAGGAGATACAAACTATGAATTTGTTCTATACTGTCAATCTCGTATATTGGGAAAAACAATTGTTTTCTTAAAATCGCTAAAAATATCTGACCACTATCTGCAGTTTGCGGAAGAATACAATGGGTCTGCATCGTTGCAAATTGCAAATTATACTCCTAAGAAAGGTGAATATGCACTAGAGATATTCAAGTTCAAAAAGAAGATCACGGGAGTACAATTCCTAAAAAAACAAGACAATGTTGATGATTTTGTTGTTTCACAGGCACTAGAAAAGCTACGACAACCTGAAGAGAAAAGATGATGACATTATGATTTTAGTCTTGATGTGATCAAACCTATCCACAAGCTCCAATCTAGATTTTTAAAAACAAGAGGCTGTCTGTAGGGATAATTTGTTACTGTTTTTGTAATTCCAAAATCATACATCTTCTGCTTGCCTTTTTCTGTAAATGCGACTCGCAAGAAATTTACATTTCTTGCTGTTATGCTTTTGACTTCTATGACTGTATCTAAAGGTATTATCCAGGATTTTGGATTCTCAGTCAAATCTTCATCAAGATCTGACTCTTTATAATCTGCTAGCTTTCCTATGGTTGCCTTGTCGCCTGCAAAATATCTCTCCTTTTCTTTTGCAGTTATCCAAATGTAGCGCGGAACAAAGATTACATTTTTGTTTGTTAAGATCAAAATACCTTCTTTGTTCTTGTGAAAAAAGCCCCTTAATCCTAATGCTATTCCCCAAATCTGAGGAAGTGATGCAATGATGTATTCGTCTTCTTCGAGATTTTCTCTCATTATTTGTTAAAGCATCTTTTGTCAATAAATCAATCTATCTAATTATTATGGTAATGATACAAAAATGTGGTAAAGGGATTTTACTCTAGGCGTGACCTTGACCTTCGTATCTAAAGCCATATGTTCCCCAGGTCTTTCCTTTCTTTGCCAAATTGTACCTATGAGCTCTTTCACCGAAGTAAATTGCTATTGTCATTGCAAGAGTCACTGCAGTTGCAATGAAAATTTCTATTCCTGCTTCAGTCATATGTGGTCTTGTTTGCAAGTTGTATAATAATTTTATTTAGAATTTTTTCTGATTCTATGATATCAAAATTTTTCAAAAAATATTTCGAAGATACATAATATCATAAAAAAAATATTTTAGGATAAAATGCCTTTTATAGATGAGAAACATCTCTATCGAAAGATGCTGGAGACAATTTCTAAATCGCCAATGCAGATAGTAACAAAACACAAATGGCCGGTAGTTTTTGTGCTCGCAGGCTTAATAGTCGGATTATCTGGATTTACGGCAATACAGGATGCGCATGCTCAATTTGGTCCGTTAGGGGCTCTTGCAAATCCTGCTAAAACTAATGAGCTTCACTGTGCTCAGCCGATGATACCTCCAGGTAATGGAACTTTTGGCGGAAGCAATGCCCCATGTATAGACACAGGAGATACAACCTTCATGTACGCAGCAGCAGTCTTCGTCATGATAATGACTCCTGGTGGTGTCGGATTCTTGTATGGAGGTCTTACAAGAAGAAAGCACTCCCTAACTGTCATACTACAGGCATTCATGGTCTACGCAATTGTCAGTGTTCAGTGGGTAATCTTTGGATACTCGATAATGTTTGGTCCTTCTGCTGATTCAGTCGGATTTATAGGAAATCTTGACTGGGTAGGCTTGAATAACGTTTCGCACAATGCGCCAGCTGATGTTTACGCTCCAACTATTCCACACTTAGCCTATGTGATGTTCCAGCTCATGTTCGCTGCCATCACTCCGTCACTAGCCATTGCAGGTTATGCTGACAGAGTAAAGATGAGTGCATTCTTGATACACATTGTATTGTGGACGACATTTATCTATGATGTTGTAGGACATGCTAACTGGTCTCTTGCAAGTCAAGGCACTGCCATGGGATGGCTTGCCAAGATAGGTACAGAAGACTTTGCGGGAGGAACAGTCATTCACATCACCTCAGGATTTGCAGGCTTAGCTACTGCAATGTTCTTGGGAAGAAGAATAGGATATGGAAAAGCACCATTTGAACCGCACTCAATTCCGCTTATAATTTTGGGTGCATCATTACTTTGGTTTGGATGGTTTGGTTTCAACCCTGGAAGTGCAGGATTTGCAGGTTTCCTAGAAACACAAGCATTCCAGAATACCAACATTGCAACTGCAGTAGGAGCAATATGGTGGATGTTCTTAAGTTGGGCACATACGGGAAAGACTAGCGCCATAGGTGCAGTCAACGGAGCTGTTGCTGGACTAGTAGCAATTACGCCAGCCTCTGGTTTCATTGGAACATGGGCATCAATTATAGTAGGATTTGCATGCGCAACAGTCTGCTTCTACTGTGTATTAATAAAGAACAGGGCAAGAATAGACGATGCTCTGGATACTTGGGGTGTACACGGAATGGGAGGTGTTGTCGGTGCATTACTTACAGGTGCATTCAGTGAAGTCAGAATCAATCCATTTGGACACAATGGTCTCTTCTTTGGAAATCCAATGCAGTTTGTAATTAACTGTATGGGAGCAGGATTTGGTGCGGCGTGGTCATTTGGCCTAACATACATCATTTGGAGAATCCAAGATGCAATTTGGCCAGGTGGAGTACGAGTTACACCAAAAGAAGAAGAAGTCGGATTGGACATATCTCAAGTCGGCGAACACGCATACTCTGGATTCGCAGAGTAAAACTATTCCCACCTTTTTCATTTTTATCTTTTCCAAGTCTTGATTGATTATTTTTCTATAATTTGAGAAACAGTAAATAGATGTCGATTTACCAAAGTTTGTAAATGGTTGACAAGTGGATAGTTTTTGTTATACTACAATTTGTTAGTGCAGCTCTAGGATTTGGTTTTTGGTATCTTGTTGATCACAGTTTCATATTTTTGATGGTGGGAGGACTGTTCTTTACACTTGGTACATTTAGTGCCACACGCTGGGGCTTTGACAAATGGAAAAGTAAGAACAAACCAAGAAAGCGTGAAAAGAA
>Ga0075030_100004373_pt1 | contig 12778 bp, 12 predicted proteins | sample LitLauG_LLR_2012_FD_71393 | JGI IMG/M metagenome (GOLD analysis project Ga0075030, IMG submission 71393) | Freshwater sediment microbial communities from Pennsylvania, USA - Little Laurel Run_MetaG_LLR_2012 | ecosystem: Environmental > Aquatic > Freshwater > Creek > Sediment | place: USA... | reverse complement strand
AGGTCTCGGAAGAGGCTCTCCAATCCATTGGCGGCCGGCACGCACGGCGAAAAGTCCGAGAGCCCCGGCCGCCGCAACGAACTCTTTTCACCCCTCCGTCCAGCACACGTGTCTCTACCGCCATTCGGCCCCCGGCCCCAACCCTACGTGTATTTCCCCACTAGCACAAACGGCGCCCAGTAAAACGGATGCGGATACGTCTTCCGGATCTCCGCCATCGCGTACTGGACCGCGGCCGCCTTGTCCCCATGGCTTTGCAGCCGTTCGTAAAACAGCTTCATGAACTCCGCCGTGCTCTGGTCGTTGACGTCCCACAGAGTTACCAGAACCCCGTGCGTTCCCGCGTAAAGCAGGCCGCGCACCAGCCCAAGTAACTCGTCTCCGCCCACAACCACATTCAACCCGGTGCCGCATCCACTTAGGGTTACTAACTCAGATTGCAGGTTGAGCTGGTAAAGATCGAACAGGCTCAGGTGCGAGTTTCCCAGGCTGATTGACGAGAACATCGGATTGTCCTGTCGGAACCAGCCGTGGGTGGCGATGTGTACGTAGCGGCTCGCCGCGCCGCGCTCGCGCAGCACCTCGTGGGTGGCCGCCGCGCCCACGAACACCTCGGCCCCGGGCAACACAGCCGACACCGCTGCCACCTCATCCGTGATTTGGGGCGCCGTCTCGTCCGGCACGCCCAGCACCAGCGAACCGCCGGTCCAGGCCGCCGTCTTCTGCGAGCACAGATAGTAAACGCTCGCGCTCGGCGTGTACGAGATCGAAAACCGGTCGCCCAGGTGCCGCCCCTCGCCGTCCAGCATGGCGTGGAAGGGAAGATAGTGCAGGAAATCGTGCGGCGCGATAATCAGGTGCCGCGCATCCTTCAGGTCTTCCTCGATCGGCGCAATCAACTGCTCGTAGAGTTCCTGTAAGTGGGCGTTCGTGGCTTCCAGCAACTGGCTATGCGACGTCCGCACATATTTCGCGCCGAGCCGGAACTTGGAAAGCTGAAACCGCAGCAACTGCATGACGAGGCGCAGCCCCGGCGCCATCCCCACGGGAACCATCTTCAGCCCACGCCGCGAAAGCAGGCAGACGTGAAACGTGTCCCGTATCCGGTAGAATTCCACCAGCAACGCGTCGCGCGGCAGCGCGGCGCGGATGGCCTCAAGGCCAATGCTCCGCGCCGTCTGCAAGCTCGCGTATTCCTCGTCCTCCGTCCGCAGATGGGTCAGCGCCTCCACCAGCCGCTGTTCGCAATCTCGCGCCGCCCGCCGCATTCTCTCCAGTTGTGGCGTGCGCAGGTTGGCTGCCCGGCCTTCCTGAAGCTGGATCGTCCGGCTGTACCAGTTCAACTCCCCGCGCAGCGCGCTCACCTGCTCCACCAGGGCCCGCTGCGTCTTGCGCGAGGCCGGCAGCCCCTGCGAGCGGAACGCGATCAGGTCGGCCAGGCTCCGCGACTTGGCCTGCTCGATGTACGCGAAAGCGGTCTCCTGCCGTTCCGCGCCGTTGCCCCGGCTCAGGCACATCCGCACCAGCGATTCGTATACCTCCAGCTTGTCCTTCAGGAACGCGACCTTCATCTCGTCGGCCTGGAGATGGCTCCGCAGGTTCTCCAGGTGCTCGTGCGCCGTGAGATACGCCCGGTATGCCGCATCCGGCGCGGCCCTCGCCTCTTCGATCATGCCCAGCACATAATAGGCCTGGTAGCTCAACGCCGGCGATTCCGCCTGCTCGAGCCGCTCAATCGCCTCCATGCAGGTCTGTCGCGCCTGCTTCCTCCGATCCGCATCCAGGTCGATCCGCGCCAATAGTAACTGGCACAGCACGGCCTTATTCATCAGGGGAGACGGCGAGAAGAACTTCAGCGCCTTCTGGCATAGCAGCCGCGCCTCCACCAGCCGCTGCTTACCGTGGAACACCAGCGCCTGGTACAGATCGATGGTGGCGATCCACGCGTGGTTGTTCTCCCGCTCGAACAGGGCGCGCGCTTCCTTGAACAGTTCCAGAGCCTGCACGGTGTCGCCGTGGTGGCTCAGGGATATGGCCAGGTTCGTCTTCGCCTTGGCCGCTTCGTAGCCCATTCCCAGTTCCCGGAAGGCCGCGTGCGCGCGCCGCGCCAGGTGCCCGCCTTCCTCGGCCAGGTTCAGTTCCAGGTACATTTCCGATTGGTCCAGATCGCACAAGGCCTGCCGGTAAGCGTCCCCAACCGCCGCGCAGTCCTCGCGCGCCGCCCGGTACAGTTCGATCGATTTCGTATACTCGCCGCGCAGGTAATATAGGTACGCGATGTTGTAGTCGGCCACCGCCACCAGCAGCGGCATCTCGTGATCCACGCAGTAAGCCCGCGCCTTCCGGTAAGTTTCCAGCGCTTCGCGGAAATCGTTCAGGCTGATCTGGCAGGTAGCGGTGTTCTTCAGCGCGATCGCCACGTCCTGCGGCTCGCCGATCTCCAGGAACGCAGCGTACGCCCGCTGGTAAAGCGCCAGCGCTTCCTCGAAGCGGTCCTGCCGGTACAGAATGTTGCCCATGTTGGCGTCCAGCCTCGCCAGCCGCAGACGGTCGCCATGCTTCGAGAAGATCTGGTGGGCCCTTTGCGCCCACTCCAGCGCCTCCGGATAGCGGCCCAGATAGATCAGGCTCTGCAGCGAACTGTTCAGGGTCCGCCCCGCTTCCAGTTCCAGGCCGAGTTGCTGGTAGATGGCCAGGGCCGCCTCGTACCGCTCGAGCGACGGCAGGTACTTCCGCTTGCGGTAGAGGATGTGCCCCATCGCCCTCAGGCTGGCCGCCCGCGAGGACTCGTCGCCCATCCGCTCGGATAGCCAGGTGGCCGCCCGCGCCACGCGCTCCGCCTGCGCGACGTCCACGTGGATCAGCCGCACCACCTCGTCGTAGAATCGCGTCACGGTTGCGGGCTGCCACAACGCCTTGCGTGAGACCAGAATCTGCCGCCGCCGCCGCGCGTTGGGCTCCTTTGCCAGTTGGCCGATCAGGGACTCCAGGCTGGCGGCAGCGTTCCGGGAGGCCACCGCCTTCAGAAGCCTTTCTCTTCGAGCACCTTCTTCAGACGTTTCAGACACCGGCCCCGGATGAACCCGATTGACCCCGTCGCCAGCTTCAGCCGCCGGGCCACCTCGTTGTAAGGCATCGGCGGATGTTCGAAGAACAGGAGCTCGATCACCTGCCTGCACCGGTCCGGCAGTTGCCCGATGGCATCCTGCACCAGTTGCTCCTTCTCCAGCTCCACCAGCAACTCGGCCGCAATCAGATCGGTCGTGGAAAGCGAGTCGATGCCGTCATCGCCCAAGTCTTCCCCCTGCGAATTCCGCCGGCGTCTCCAGTGGTAACACTTATGCGTGGTAACGCGCATGAGCCACCCCTGCAGCGCGTCGGCGTCCCTCAGCCGCGGAAGCTCGTGGAACAGGTCCATGCAGACCGTCTGGAAAATGTCCGCCGCGTCCTGTGGCGGCGTGCCGTACCGCAGTGGGATCGAGTAGATCAGGTTCTTGTAACGATCCACCAGGACGCTCCAGGCGCGTTCGTCCCCCGCCAGGCAGGCCGTCACCAGTTTCGTGTTGTCCCAATCGCTCCCGGGCCCGGAGCTCATCGTGTGGCTCCGCGGTTCGCGGTTCTCCAGTAAAGCTCCTCGATATTCCATAAGACGTAATGATCCAGTACGGCCGGCCGGAAGTTGCCCAGATCCTTCCGGGCGCCGGCCAGAATACTCGGGCTCACCAGGGGGATTATGGGCAGATTCGCCGCCACCAGTTCTTGCACTTGGTCAAACAAGCGCTTCCGTTCGATGTATTTTTGCGCGGTGACCTGCTTCCGCATCAAATGGTCGATTTCCGACTCCCAGGGGGTCGCCGGCGTCCTCTGCGCCGGATGCCAGAGATGGTTGCCCCCGCTCGACAGCCAGATCGCCATATCCGGATTCGGATCGGCGTCCTGGCCCTGCAGCCCCAGCACGCATGCCTCGTAGTCGTGCGTGACCTGCAGCCGGTTCAGCATGCTTCGGAACTCCAGCGGCACCACGTTCACCTTCATCCCGAGCGGCTTCAGATCATCCTGGATCAGCGTGGCCATCTGCAGCCGCTCCGCAGTGCTGTTGCTGGCGACGATCGAAAACTCCACCGGCCTGCCTTCCGGGTCCACCAGCGTGCCGTCCTGGTTCCACTTGAATCCGTCCGCCGCCAGCAGTTCGCGCGCGTGCGCGACGGAACGGACCGGCGGCGCAATCTTGTCGTCGATCCACGCCTTGTTCCCCGGCGGAACCGGTCCTGCCAGCGCCGCCGCGCGACCCAGGTACACCAGCGTCACCATGGCGTTGCGGTCGATCGCCGACGAAACTGCGCGCCGGAACGCCAGCCGCCGGAATGCGGCCTGGTGCGCCGCCAACTGCGGCGAAGCACCCGGCGGCAGGTCGTTCAAATTGAAGAACAGGAAATTGTACTCGAGCCCGGGTCCGAGGTCGTGGAGCACATAAGCGCGGCGTTCCTGGTCCTTCTCCAGCACGGCATAGTTCCTGGCGTTGAGCCGGCTGATGACGTCCGTCTCGCCCGCCTGAAAGCGCAGCACCTGGTTGTCCTCGGTGCCCGCAAAGACAAAGGTCAACTCTGCCAGGTAGGGTAGCCGGTTGCCGGCTTCGTCGGCCTTCCAGTAGTAGGGATTGCGCTCCAGGGTGAGGTGCTGCCCGGCCGAGTAATCCTTGAGCCGGAACGGGCCCAGTCCGGCGACCTCCGACGGCGCCGTCCGCGGGTTCCAGGCTTCCGCCAGTTTTCCGTCGCGCCAGATCTTCTCCAGCCGGTGCCGCGGCAGTATTGCCACGCCGTCGAACAGCCGTTCCGCCACCGCCACCGGTTCCGCCAGCTCAAACACGACCCTGTAGGGATCCAGCTTGCGCACCGTAATCGGCTTGCCATTCAGGATCCAGAGATCCCTCTGCGGCGAATGCAGCTTCTCATCCAGGTAGACCTGGAACGTGAAGATCACGTCGTCGGCGTCGAACGGGTGGCCGTCGGAGAACCGTAGCCCCTGCCGCAACTCCAGCGTATACCGCAGGCCGTCCGCGGATACCTTCCACGACTTCGCCAACGCCGGTTCGGTCTGCTGCGACTCCCGGTTGATATGGATCAGATCCGCCGTGATCCGGTGAATCACTTCCCGCGACGGCAGGTCCGCCGCCACCACCGGGTTGAGTGTTTTCGGCTCGGTTCTCTGGGCAAAAACCAGCCGTCCCCCGGCGCGTCCGGTGAGTCCGCGCACCACGAGTAACTCTTCCCCCGCACGTGCAACAGGGCACGCGAGAAGCAACAAAAAAAGTGCAGTTGACCCACGATCAGACACGTCCCATATCTACCCTTGAGGTAGTTTATCTTAGTGTCTCTAAAAAGGATATGAACGCAAGTACTGTTTGCGAAATGGGTGCCGCTGAACTGCAAGTACCATAACCTCCTAGAACGGCGGACCTACTCGGCGGTCTTTTCCATCAGCGCGTCGGCCACCCGGAGATAGCCGATTAAGACTGGCACGGTTGCCAGTCCCGGAGCCAGCATCCAGGCGTGCGCCACCAGCGAATGGTACTGCCGGGCTTCGGCCAACATATTTCCCCAGCTCGGCACCGGCTCGGCCACTCCCAGACCCAGAAAAGACAGCGTGACCTCAGCCAAAATGTACTGCGGAATCAGCACTGTGGCCTGGGTCAGAACCACGCCGAAGGTCAGCGGCAGAATGTGACGCCGGATGAGGTACGCGCTCGAAGCGCCGAAGCCCCGCGCGGCCAGCACGAAGCCGCGCTCTTTGCCGCTCAGCACGATTCCCCGGATCAGCCGCGCCGGCCGCACCCACCCCACCGTCCCGATGATCGCTACCAATAGCAGAAATGCCTGCGCCGTCTCGATATGGAGCGGCAGGAGCGCTCTTGCCGCGAGCAGCAGATACAGCCACGGCAGAGCCAGAAATAACTCACCTGTACGCATGAGAATCTGGTCGGCAAACCCACCCCAAAATCCCGCCGCCGTCCCTAAAAGCAGCCCCAGGGCCAGCGACAGAAACGCCGCTGCTAAACCAGTCAGCAGGGACACCTGGCCGCCGTATAACACCCGCGAGAACACGTCCCGGCCATACCCGTCCGACCCCCAGAGGAAGATTTCTCCCGGTTCCGCCACGCCAAACAATCTCCGCCGCAGCGGCAGCAGGCCGGCCGCATCCCCCGGTTTGACTGGGACAAAGAACCGTATCGGGTAGACTTGCAACGGATCTTCCCTGTAACCACCTGTACTTAAGTCCTGGGTCAAACGGGTTACTCGAGGCCGCCAGTGAAAGTGGCCGTACTGGTCGAAGAAGTGAATGCGGGTTGGCGGCGCATACGCAAGATCGCGGTGTTGCTCCGCGAAATGGTACGGCGCCAGGAAGCCGGCCAACAATACGACGCCGTGAAACAGGGCCAGAAACCCAACCGTCCATCCGATTCCGTGCCGCTGCTCGCCGTTCATCTCACTCGAATTCTGGGGTCCGCCCGGTAGAGCAAAAGGTCGGCCACCAGATTCCCGGCGGCCAGAAACGTGGTGGACATCATCACTACGCCGAGCACCACTCCGAAGTCGCGCGCCATGATGGCCTCCAGGAACAGGGGCCCGAGTCCCGGCCAACCCATCAGCACCTCGATCAGCAGCGACGCGCTCAGCAGCGTCCCCAGCGAGAAACCCAGCAGCGAGATTAGCGGGTTCAACGCCGCCGGCATCAGGTGGCGAAACAACAGCCGCAGCCGCGGGATGCCCTGGGCCCGCGCGTTCCAGGCGAACGGCGCATCCAGGGCCTCCGCCATGCTGGCGCGTACGTGGCGAACCAGCACCGGCAGCATCCCCAGCACCAGCACCGCCACCGGAAGCGCCATGTGCCAGGCTATGTCGCGGGCGCGCGCCATCGAACCCAGTGAATCCCAACCGGGCGACTTCATGCCGCCCGGCGGAAACCAACCCGTCTGCACGGCCAACACCAGGAATCCGATGGCCAGCAGCAGGTCCGGCACGGATAGCAGCAGCGCCAGAAGCAGCCGAACCGCGCCGTCGCGCCACGTGCCGCGCTGCGTCGCATTCCAGATTCCCACCGGGATCGCCAGCAGCCACGCCAGCAGGGTTGCCGTGACGGTGAGCAGCAGCGTGGCTCTCAGGCGCTCGCGCAGCAACGGTCCCACGGGCCCGTGGTAGGTCAGCGAGTAGCCGAAATCGCCGCGGGCCGCGGATGCCAGCCATGCCGCGTAGCGCGCGGGCAAAGGCCTGTCCAAACCGTACTGCGCCCGCAAACCCGCTATGGTCTCCGCCGAGACTCTGGGGTCCAGCCGCAACTCGGAGTAGTAGTCGCCCGGCGCCAGCGTGGAGAAGAGAAACGACAACATCGAGACGACCAACAGCAGCAACGCCGCCTGCAGAAGCCGTCTGGCCACATACTTCATGAGGGTCTCCAACTCAATGCCAGCGTGGCTTCCAGCAAAGCGCGGGTGCTGGGATGCCGCGGCCGCGCCAACAACTCGGCCGTTGCCGCCTGCTCCACCAGGGCGCCGTTCGCCATGACGGCGATCTCGTCCGCCAGTTCGGCGGCCAGGCTGAGGTCGTGGGAGATCAGAATCATCGTGAGGCCGAGCCGCTGCCGCAATTCCTGAAGCAGGCCGGTGATCTGGACTTCGAGAGCCGCATCGAGCCCCGAGAACGATTCATCCAGGATCAGCAACTTCGGATCCAGAATCAGGGCTCGCGCGATCGCCAGCCGTTGCCGCTGCCCTCCACTGAACTGGTGGGCCCGCCGGCCCGCGGCTTCGCGCGCGAGGCCCACCATCTCCATCATGCGGATCGCGCTTTCGCGCTGTTCGCTGGGGTTCCCGCGCTTTTGAATCAGCAGTGGTTCGGCGACAATTTCGGCGGCGGTGAAGCGCGGATTCAGCGTGGAGGCCGGCTCCTGAAAGATGATCTGGATCTGGGCGCGCATGAGCCGCCGCTCACGCTGGCTGAGGCGGCAAAGGTCGCGCCCCTCGAACCAGATCTCGCCCGCCGTGGGCTCTTCGAAAAGCGTCAGGCACCGCGCCAGAGTCGACTTGCCGGAGCCTGATGGCCCCACCAACCCGAGAATTCGCCCGCGCCCCAGCGCGAGATTTACGTCGCCAAGCGCGGGTGTGTGCCGTTTCTCGTACGTTTTGGTGAGCCCGCAGATGCGGAGCAGCGGAGCATCGATTGGCGGGTCAGTGGACATACCGGACCTGCCGCGGCGCACCCGATTCCACAATCCGGCCCTGATGCATCACCAGAACCCGGTCCGCCGCCGCCACCAGCACCCCGGGACTATGGCTGATCAGCAGGAAACTGGTCCGCAATTTTTCCCGAAGATCGCGCAGCAGCACGGCCAGTTCCACCACGCGAACCGCGTCGAGCGCCGTGAATGGCTCGTCGGCAATCACCAGCGCGGGCTGGCACGCCAGGGCCTGGGCGATCGCCACCCGCTGCCGCTCACCGCCGCTCAATTGGTGTGGATACGAAGCGGCAATGCGCTCCCACTCGGGCAGCCCGGCGAGCCGAAACACCGCTTCCAGGGTACCCGGCGCCTGGTGCGCGCGCATTACTTCCGCCACCTGGGTGCCGGCCCGAAGCACCGGGTTCAGAGCCAGCAGCGGGTCCTGAAAGATCATGGAAATCCGCGCGCCTCGGATGCCTTCCAGTTGGCGGTCGGAGAGCCCCACGAGATTCTGGTCCCGCAGGCGCACCTCGCCGCGGATGCGGTACCGGGCCGGCGGCAGCAGGTTCAGCAGCGCCAGCGCCAGCGTGGTCTTGCCGCAGCCCGATGGGCCGAACAGCCCCACGATCGTCCCGGGTTCGATCGCAAACCCAACCTCCGAAAGCACCGGAACGCCGGCGCCGCCCGACGCAACCAGATCCACGCAGAGGCTTTCGACCTCCAGCAGATTTTGCGATGGATGTTTGCCGGCACGCAGCCCCTCGGACATGCGTAATAGAGTATAGCGAAGCGGAGGGCGCGGTTATGCTTCAGGCAAATTCACGCCACTGCCGGTTAACACACTCTCTCCCCACCCCGTCCTTCCGTCAGATTGAACCCAGGAGGGACACAATCCAATGCGGAAAACTATCGTGATCGCAACGCCCGTGACCGCCATGCTGGCAATCGCGGGCCAACTATTCGCCGGCGGCTTCTGGCTCCAGTTGGGCAATCCGGAGGCCAGCGCGGAAGCGCGCAAAGTAAATGCCGTGGTCACCATCAAGGCCGTCGGTTGCCACAATCCGGCTGAGGCCAAGGTCTCGGCGACCGCCATCGGGATGGTGGACGGACAGCGGCGCAGCATCGAGTTGAAGCTGGACAAGCTATCCGAACCCGGCGCTTACGCTCTTTCCCAGCAGTGGCCAAAGGAAGGCAAGTGGGTGATCGAACTGGTGGGCAAAAACGACGAGCAGTTCACCAACACGCTCCTGAGTGCCGGTCCCCAAGGCCTGGACCGCTTGCATGCCAAGGCCAACATGAAGGCGTTCCAACCGGCCGACGTGGACGAACTGCTGAAATGACTCAGTCTTGGGCGGGGCAGGCGATTCCCCTGCCCTCCCGAACTACCATGGTGATGGTGCCGTTGGCGGTGGAAACATCCGAGGAAGATGGCCTGATCCAGGCGGCGGTAGGAGGGGACCGCTCCGCCTTTGGAGAACTCTACCTGCGCTACGCCCGCATGGTGCACGGGATCCTGCTGTCCCGCGTGCCCGCGGGCGATGCCGAAGACCTGGTGCAGGATGTGTTCCTGTCGGCGATGCGGCAGCTTCGGGGCCTGCGCACCGCGGCGGCCTTTCGCGGATGGCTCGGCGCGATCGCGCGCAACCGGGCCATCGACTACTTCCGGGATGCCCGGCACCACGTGCCCCTGGACGAAGAGACCGAACGAGCCCACGCCCCGCGCGGGGCATCTTCCCAGGCGGGCGCCGACGATGGGTTCATGATATTGGGAATGATCCGCCGCTTGCCGGAAGCCTATCGCGAGACCTTGATCTTGCGCCTGGTGGAAGGGATGACGGGTCCGGAAATTGCAAAGGTGACGGGCCTCACGGCCGATTCGGTGCGGGTGAACCTGTGCCGCGGCATGAAGATGCTGCGCGAACGGGCGGGAGGCGGTGAAGAAAAATGAGCGAAGACTATTTGTGGGACCGGTCCGGGCCGCCCGACCCGGAGATCGAACGGATGGAGCGGGCGTTGGCTCCGCTGCGGTACCGGCATCGTTCGGAACTGGTGCGCCAGGCGCCGGGTTTTGTTCCGGAAACGCCGCGCCGCATGGGGTGGGCCGCTGCCGCCGCGATCGTGCTGGCGGCGGCCGGCGTGTCGCGGTTCGCCCTGCCGCCGCCCCTCGCCACCGCCTGGCAGGTTACTACCCTGGAAGGCGCCGCACGGATGGGCGGCCGGTCCGCCGCGCCGGCCATGCAGCTCCGCTCCGGCGAGGCCGTGCGCACCGCGGCCGCATCGCAAGTTTCGCTGCTGGCCGACGCGGTGGGCCGCATCGACCTCGGCCCGGGCTCGGAACTGCGCGCCGCCACCGACCGCAAGCTGATGCTTCAGCGCGGCACGCTGCACGCCTTCATCTGGGCGCCGCCGCGCGCGTTCGTGGTGGATACGCCGGGTGCCCGCGCCGTCGATCTCGGATGTGAATACACGCTGAACGTGGACACCGCGGGCAACGGCCTGATCCGCGTGTCCTTGGGTTGGGTGGCGTTTCAGTTCGGCGGCCACGAGTCCTTCATCCCCGCCGGCGCCCAGTGCGCCACGCATAGAAGCAACGGACCGGGCATCCCATTCTATGAGGATGCGGCCGGCGGCTTCCGCTCCGCCCTGCATGAATTCGAGACTGGGGACAGCGCCGCCCTGGCGCGCGTTCTGGCGGCTGCCCGGCCGCGCGATGGACTCACGCTCTGGCATCTGCTGACCCGGGCGGCCGGCCCGGACCGAAGCTGGGTGCTCGACCGCTTCGCCCAACTGGTGCCGTTGTCCCGGGAAGTCTCCCGCGACGCCGTCCTGCACGGGGACGCGCACGCCATCGATCTGTGCTGGGACGCGCTGGGTCTGGAGAACACCAGTTGGTGGCGCGGCTGGGAGCGCAGGTGGAGCGAGTAACGAGGCCGGTAGTGCCGGATGCTAAGATCGTCAAGCAGGCAACCAGGGTGGCCAACGAAGACCAGCCTCAACCGAAATGGAAAACCCGGCTGGTAGAGGGCGAGTTTCCGGATCGCCAGTTCGATATCGAGTTTTGGCAGGAACAGGGCGACGAGGCCATTTTCCGCGCTGCTTGGGAAATGGTCGAACTGGCCGAGGCGAAACATGGAAGAAAGCCCACACTACAGAGAACTGTTACGCACCTTGAATGAACACGAGGTGGAGTACTTGATTGTAGGTGGGTACGCGGTCATGAAGTACACCGAACCGCGATACACGAAGGGTCTCGATGTGTGGGTTCGCAACTCGCTATAGAACTCGGCACGGGTATACCGGGCTCTGGAGGCGTTTGGGGCTCCGTTAAAACACGATGGACTGACGCCCGAGACTTTCACAAGAGACCGTGTACCAGATCGGCGTCGCACCCGTGCGGATCGACATCTCCACGCACATCGATGGGGTGGACTTCGATACGGCATGGGGCAGCCGAGTCGAGGGCACTTTCTTTGGTGTGCCGGTCCATTTCATTTCATTGAACGACCTCATCGCCAACAAACAGGCAGTAGGACGTGGACCCGACTTGGACGATCTGCGACATTTGCGCAACGACCGCGTCAACCTTCCAAAGTTGGCCCCTGGCCCGTGTCTACGGTCCTGGCGACTATCTCTTTTACGAGTGGGCGATCCGCCCGAAGCGTGCGAACGCTACTCTGAAGAAGTACACGATCGTCGCCTCTATGTCGGCCCGATCCGGCGTGCGCGTTAGAATGTACCAATGCCAGTCGTTCACAGCCCCCTGGTGACTTCTATCCTCGCCGCTATCGCGAACAACCAACCGTTGGTCCTTCCCCCTGGAAAGCATGCGACCGACAAACATTCCAGAGCAACCATCGCGGTGCCCGCAACCGGACTGCAAATCCTGTCCGACCCAACGCTGCCGCGCCCGATCATCCAGCGTCCGAATAACGGCCTGGACGGCGACGACCAATGCGGCCTCCATTTTGTTCCGGATCATCCTACGCAGCCCGAAATTGACGCCGCGCAATGGAAGGTGGGTGTGATCGGCGAAAGGTTGAAGGATTTCAAAAATGGCCCCGAGTTCACCCCGCCCGTCGACGCGTTCGAGTACGAGATCCTGGTTCGCGGCGACATCACCATTCAGGACGTAGACATCGACTGCAACATGCAGAATCAACCCCTCAACCAGCAAAAACCCGGTAGTCCCTGGGAGCATTCGGCAATGCTGCGGTTCCACGGGATACGCTACGATTCCCAGCCAGTTCCGGGCCTTGATTTCGGCACATCCCCGAGAGGTCTGCCGCGGCGGATGTTCGTGGCGTTCCGTTCCGTGACCATCCAGCGCCTGGATTCAAGCCACGGCGATGTCGCCGATGACATCTTCATTTCACGGTCGAATTTCCATCCCAACATCCAGCAAGTTACGCTGGACCACATCCGTTCGTTCGAACTTCCGAACCGGAAGCGCGCCACCATCGGATTTGATGACCTTGCCGCGAACATCTCCATCAGCGACTGCGACCTGTTTTCGTTGCACTTCGAGGATGACGTCCCGTGGGATACCGTGCCGCGCCAGACGCCTGAC
>Ga0075030_100004369_pt1 | contig 12785 bp, 14 predicted proteins | sample LitLauG_LLR_2012_FD_71393 | JGI IMG/M metagenome (GOLD analysis project Ga0075030, IMG submission 71393) | Freshwater sediment microbial communities from Pennsylvania, USA - Little Laurel Run_MetaG_LLR_2012 | ecosystem: Environmental > Aquatic > Freshwater > Creek > Sediment | place: USA... | reverse complement strand
AACACGGCAGGCAGCGGCAATGATTTCGTTGGCGGCACAAACGGGTACGGCAACGTGGAATTCAACGGCCTGCCTGCCCTCTCAAACGGCTATATCGTTGACGGACTGGAAACCAATGACCCGCTCACCAACCTCAACAGCGGCCTCTCCACCAATCTCGTGCTGGGGCTGAATTCGATCTCAGAGGTGACGGTCAATACTCTTTCCTATGCCGTGGATCAAGGACGGTATGGAGCATCCCAAGTCAACTACGTGACCAAGTCGGGCTCGAATCAGTTTCACGGGAATCTCTATGAATTGTGGAATGGTGCTCGGCTGAATGCAGCGGACTACTTTACCAACGCGACGCCGGGAAATCATAAGCCGGGATCCACGGTTAATCACTTTGGGGGCAGTCTGGGCGGGCCGATTGCGCACGACAAGCTCTTCTTTTTCTTCGACAGCGAATGGGTTCGGATCGCGCTTCCCATCGTGACGCCCACGACGGTTCCCAGCATGGCGTTCCAGCAGTACGTGCTGCAGCAACTCCCGCTGGGTGGAACGGACTCCGTAACCGGATCAACCTATTCGCCGTCGCCGCAATCAGTCTCGTTCTACCAAAAGATGTTTGCCCTGTACGGAAACACAAATGGCACGCCTCTCGCGGTGCTCGGGTGTCCTTTGAACTCGGACGGCACGACCCCGTCGGGCAGTCCGCCGAATGGAAACGGTTGTGCGAACCGGCAAAGCGTCTCGCACTCCAGCGACGACCACGAACAGGTACAGACGGTCCACATCGACTACAACATCAATCAGAGGGACACTGCTTGGTTTCGTTTTCAGGCGGACACGGGCGTACAAGCTGCTTACACAGATCCCATCAACTCTTTGTTCGATGCGGTCTCTCCTCAGCCTCTCTACTCGTTCGCAGCGGGCTACACCCACGTCTTCTCACAAAATCTGGTGAACTACTTCAATCCAGCGTTTTCGTGGTACGAAAGCTTGTTTGGCCCCAGCGACTTACAGAAAACTCTCTCGGCATTCCCGATCGTGTTGCAGGGCAGTGGCGCTAATGCGCCATTCACCACGATTGGAGGGCTCGACAATACGTGGGTGCAAGGCAGGCGAGCTTCTCGCTTCTTCATCAATGACAACCTTGCTTGGAGCCATGGCGCTCACGAACTGCGGTTTGGCACGAACACCCGAATCTTTCGCTTGAATGACTATGACTTCGGGCAGGGCACAGTTCCAACCGTGGCCTATACGACGTTGCCGCAATTCATCTATGGGGTGGCATCTACTGCAACCCAGACTTTTCCCCTGTCCGCAAATGAACCATTCCGCTTCCTCAATCTCGATTTATATGCCCAGGACACCTGGAAAGTGACGCGGAAGCTTACCTGGACGTTCGGCGTGCGCGACACCTTTAACTCGAACCCGCTCAATCCACATGACCAAATCGCGCGCTTGGGCGGTTCTTTCAGCTCGATCTCGCATGATGTGAATCAGCCGCTGAATGCGGCCATCCAGACTCATCTCGGCAATTTGTTTTCATCCACACCGCTGGCCATTCTGCAGCCGCGAACCGCGATCGCATGGCAGGTCGAGCCGAAATCCGTTCTGCGAGTCGGTTTCGGGATCTTCAGCGACATCTTGCCGGGCAGCGTGGCCGACCTGATTGGCACGAATCCTCCTTACGTCAAAACCTTCCAGGGAGGTCTGCTGGGCACGGTGGGTGGCAGCACAATCGCGCCTGGAGTACCGAACAGCGCAGTGGACGCGACCGTCGCAGCAAATCAGAGATTTAGTGCGGGGTTTCCACAGGGCCAGCTTTCGTGCACATCTTCACAGGCAAATCCCGCAACGTGCCTCCCACCCGTCGCAATTACAGCGGTGCCCACTGGCACTCTGCATGCTCCGTACTTCATGGAGTGGAGCCTCGGAATTGAACATCAATTCGGAACCACGGCGAGTTTGCTGGCGCGATATGTGGGAACACGTGCTGTGAACCAGCCCTATCTAACCCAAGTGAACGGATACCAGACTGTGTGCCAGGGGTGCTTTGCACCATTCCCCTACATGCAGCCAACCGATCCGCGGTTCAGCGCGGTGACCCAGCTCGCCACCGGGGAGAACAGTCACTATAACGGCCTTCAGCTCACCGCCATGAAGCGCCTGGGACATGGCCTGCAGGGACAGGTCAACTACACCTGGAGCCGCTGCATGGATACGGTCTCGAATGGAGGATTCCTTCAGTTCTCGGCGGGAGGGATTCTTTCCCCTCTGCCCGGAGAACTCGCCCGCGACTACGGTCCTTGCGACTATGACATCCGGCACAACCTCAATGCCCAATATGTGTATCAGCTGCCAATCCACTTTCAGAATCGCCAGTTGGCACAGGCGCTCAACGGCTGGCAAATTTCAGGAACCATGTTCTGGCACAGCGGAGTTCCGTTCTCGGTCCTAAGCACGCCGTATTCAGCCAACGGAAACGGCATTGTGCAGGGTAGCGGACCGCAGTTCTCAAGCGTCGTTCCCGGCGTCCCGCTCTATCAGCATGATCCTGTCCCGGGCGTAACGCAGGCGGGCACCCTCCAGTGGCTCAATCCGGCTGCCTTTGTTTCCGCCGTTGATCCAAGTACTGGCCAATGCTTCGGTGGCGACGACCCACGGCATTGCCAATTCGGAAACCTCGGCCGCAATGCCCTGCGCGGTCCCGATTTCGTCTGGAATGACTTCTATCTCACGAAATGGTTTCCTGTGACCGAGAGGGTGAAACTCAGGGTAGAAGCCCAGTTCTTCAATGTGTTCAACCATCCCAACTTTGGGCTTCCTAGCATGGCGCTGGCGGGGATTCCGGGAAAACCTTTCACGCAGACGGGATTTGGAGCGCTTACCTATACAACTTCACCGCCCACCGGTCTGCTGGGCGTGGGCTTAGGTGGCGACAGCAGTCCACGCATGATCGCATTTCAGGCACGCCTGGAATTCTGAGCGGCCCGACGATTCTGAGCGTGTTGTCGGCAAACCTTACCTAATCGCGTTACGTCAGAGTTGCCCGTAATCCGATAACGCCTGGTCGGGTATTGGCGTGCAGGTCACGCGGGCAATAGTATGGGCTTAATGCTAGCTGGAATCCTGATTCTGGTGTGCTGGGTTTTGCTCGTGGTGTACTGGAACATCAGTGCCCGCTTGGTCAAATCCGCCGCGGAACCGCAGAATTTTGCCGCTCGGTTGGCGCGCATGCCGGTATGGTTGGGCTTCCTCCTGTTCATTGCCGCTTGGGCGCATCCGTTCGGCATTGTCGCGATACGGCGTACAGTCTTTTCGGATTCGGTGGGTGTGGCCATCTGTGCGTTGGGCCTCTTTGTGGCCATCTGGTCGCGCAAAGCGCTGGGCACGGAGTGGAGCCAGGATGTTGAATTAAAGCGAGGGCACAAGCTGGTGCAAGGCGGACCCTATCGGTTTATGCGCCATCCCATTTACACCGGCCATCTGCTCATGGGCCTGGGAACGGCCATTGCCTCCGGCTTGCTTATTGCGTTTGCGGGGCTTGCTTCGTTCGCAGTGGGTTTTTGGATAAAACTGAACCAGGAGGAAAGCCTACTTGTGCGCAGCTTTCCCGATGAATACCCTGCCTACAAGACGCGCGTTAAGGCGCTGATTCCCTATCTGTTCTGACGGATAAGTCGGAGACCACGGAAAATTGCCACCCGCTAGACGGACTTCGGTCCGCATATTGTCAAGATCGTCGGCAAACCGGTAGTAACCCCCACCGTCTTGGCGGTAGTCGTAAACGCTGCCGTGCCAAATCAGCTTTCGTCCATCTTCCTTGCATACGCCTCGAGCGTTCGGCGCAGGTTCTCCCCCTCGTGGCCGGGTACATCGCCGTGTATGGACATCCCATGAATCAAACGACCGCGTGAATACAATCCGCTATGGTCCAACCCCTGCCCAGAGCCGTCCGGGTTTTCAAACTGACGCTCCTTCCAGCCTTCCAGGTAGAAGTCGAGGGCCGAAGCAAGGTCGGGAAAGTAGTACCTCTCGTCAATGAGGAAAGGCAGAGCGTGGCAGATGTCCACCCAGAAATTCGAAAACGACACCTCTTCGTAGATGCGGACCCAATTGCCCTCCACTGCTATGTAGTAGCGATCTATGCTCATAGTTCCTCTGCTTCCTTACTTCGTGGCCCATCGGCGTTGTGTTCTTGATACTCACTTTTGCTTAACATTCTCGTTTGACCAAATCATCCCAGCAGTCCCTCATGGCATGCTCGAAGTCATCTAACGAAGGAACCCAGTGTGGCCGGCCCTCGGCGAGCATTTCGATCCGACGCTCATCGATCCAGTCCATGATGCGAAACTGATTTGCCCAGCAGGGGTGGTAGGCGGGGTGCAGCCGACAGAATTTGAGGTACGCGAGGAAGGTCGCGAGATTGTTCTGACGCTGGGTTGTCCTTTGTGGGCTAGTCTTCCAGTTCGGCATTGTGCAGTTTCAATGCGAGTTGGTGGTATTCGCTGCCATCGGCGGCACGGCTTGTGACGAAGGCGGTTGCATCCTCATCGCTGTCGAACTTTGGGTCGTCGTACCCAAGTGATGGGTCAAACCCTTCAGGGTCATCCAGCCGCTGTATCTCAAGCGTGTCACCGTTATCAAACACATCCCAACCCTCACGATTCGCTCGCTCGCTGTTCCACTTGACTTTGTCCCACTTGATTTTCATATCTTCTCCTCAAAGCGCACGGCCCGCGCCTTGCCTCGGAGGAAGAAAGGAACGCGGGCCGTATCCGACCGGAAACTCAATCCTGTTGTGCTGCCCTCCGAGGCACTTTGTTGCTCTGAGGGTTATTACTGCGCGGAAGCGGCCTTGGCAGATTTGCGATAGGAATCTTGCGAAGCAAGGCTTCGGCGTAATCGTTCTCATGCGGTTAAGGGCTGATACCTGCTTCCAACACGAGTCGCCGTCCGCCCGCCATAGCGGATTCCCAGCTGCCAGTCTTCAATGTCGGAGACCTCTACGCGTGTGTCCCAGTACATCTCGGACCAGAACCGCTGTTGCTCGACGGCGTGCTCTGTGCACAGTAGGCGATGTTCGCGGTCGCCGTCCTGATGTCGCCACTCGATGACATGGGTGGCGGGTCTGCCGCACGGGACATACCTACCTGTGCCCGCGCTGCGCTCGCATTCAAAGCGAGCCCCCCGTTCGAACAATTGCTGATTGATACTCCTAGGGTCGTTAGCCTTCATGTCGTTCATTGTGTTTTCCTCGTTTTCTGGCCGTCGCCATTGTTACTGTCTTCTTGATACTCACTTTCCCTCAACATCCTGTGGTGGTACCAAAAGCGCGCCATATCATTCAGCGTCACGAGAGCCGCTAGGTCTCCGCGCTCCCAAGGTTCCACGAACGGTTGCCCCCGGCGCTCGCTCAGTCGGGCGATGAAGCCCAGCGGTCGCTCACCCTGCCGCAACAGCATTTTGACTTCCGTGAGGGCATCAGGTGCCCACGCGGTGACGCTCACGAAAGACAAGTCGGAGAAGACCAACTGTGCGATTCCGTAGCCTCGGCGGACCAAGTACCGGGCCGTCCGGTTTAGTTTTTGAATAATGCATTCTGCTTCGGTCATACTGAACTTCCTCCTTTGGTTGGCAAATCTAAAGTCGTGCTGGCGAGACAGCGCAGCGTGGTTGATCATTGGACTCGCGTCCCTCCTGTCATAGCGGCGAACCCCGCAGGACCTACCGCCTGACGATTCTGAGCGCAGATCGGGCAGAGTTGATTTGGAGTCGTGAGGCTACCAACTTCCTTTCCGCAGCCGCCCGCAGCCGGATCGCAAACGAAGAAGATTTCATAGGTCCGACGGCGGTCACCTTCCTTGAAGCGGGTGTCCCACACCATGTACGCACCGGGCCACTTCATCTGGCAGTTCATGCAGACTCGCCCCTCCTTCTCAACGCCCGTACCACAACCTTCGCTACACAAGTGGTGATCGAGGTAGTCGATCCACTCTTCAGCTTCCTTCGCATTTCGACGCTGGGCCGCAGCCGCACGCTTCTCAGCGGCAGATTTCGTCGGAACGAGTTCGTGAACCGGAATCTTCAAATCGCCCGCGAGCCTGTCGTGATTGTTCACGATATTCAGCGGGCGAAACGTGAAGTCCACCCAACGGGGACCGAAGCTGTAGGTGATCATCTTCACTAGATCGGAGAAGGTATAGCCACTGTCCATCAGTCGCTGGAAGTCAGGCTCCCAAGTGTTCCGCCAGTTGCCGGGCCGGGGATCGGCCATCTTCTTTCCCCGGTTCTTGCGCCCGTCATTCGAAGCGAGGATGTGTTTCTCGAAGAAATTGCAAAGGGCAATTGGGTGACCTCCGATGTCTTCAACTATGTCTTTTACACTCGGCAACGGGGCGGGTTCTGGAGTTTTGTCGTTCTGCGGTTGTGAAGTTGTGTTAAGGCCAACAGTAATGGGTTCTGGCTCCCCGTTTTGCAGTACTGCATTACTCTTTACCTTTTCACAACTTTCAGTACTTTCAGAACTTTGTTGAGCACCCGTTGAACGACCGTCCAACGCCCGTTGACGACGAGAATCAGCGGAAGCCTTTCCGGCTCCCCGTTTCTGAGCCACCCACTCCTCGTACTTAGCGGCGTCAGCCGAGACTCGTTTGTGAGCCAGCATAGACTTCCCGTCCACGGTCACCTTTTGGAACTTCACGAGGACGGCCTCGCGGTTCGCCTTCCAGTGATGGAGGGAATCGGCGTCAGCCAAGATGTAGAGTTCGTTGTCATCGTCAGGCAGGTAGGGCCGGGTCTCACAGTACCTGGCTACCTGGCAAAGAGCGCGATACATGAGTCGCTGATGAGGCTGCATCCGCACGACGGCGCGGTCAGCCATGAACTCATTCTCGTGCCAGCAAATGTATTCTGGGGATGGAGTAGTCATTTCGTCGGTTCCCCCGCTTCCCGCTTCCCCGGTTTCGGCCCGCGCTTGCGAGCGCCGATGCTGAACTGTTTCATGACCCGGCGAATCACCGTTTCGCTGATTCCGAAGTCCTTCTCGATCTGGCTGTAGGGCAAGTCGGGTCGGCCGATGAGTACTTCGGCCAGCCGAGCGTCGAAGCCTAGCCGGGCTGTTTTGAGTGTGTTTTTCAAACTGATCTGCATTTGCGGTTCCTCCATGGGGATTTGCCCCGTTACCAATGGGGTCGGAAGTTCCGAAATTTCCGCTACTGGCATTGGAAATAGGAGGTTGGCCGATACCGGAGGGAGATGAGCACGGCAATCTGGGAAGCTAGGCCAAATGAAAAGGGAGCCATGAGGCTCCCTTCTCCTTGTCTCGTCTTGTTATGTCAGAGGCTCTTGGCGCGGGATTCTGTCGCTGGACCCTACCTCGTTGGGTTGCGTCGCTGGACTCTATCTCTGGCTCTTGGCCTCTTATAGATTCAATACTGGGCGGAACTCAAATTCCGCAAAACTTTTGCTCGGCCCATAGCCTCCGTCATCCGGCGTTCTACCGCCTACGCTTCCGGCGCTTGGGTATCGTGAAGCCCCAATCTTCGACCAACTTGTCTGCTGCAACCTCCGAGTTCCATCCCAAGTACCCTTTCTTAACTTCTTCCGTCGAAAGGGTCATGTTCTCCGCCAGGTGATGCCGCAGCGCAGCGTGAGCAAATTCGTGTGCCACACTGAAATCGACTTCGGCCTGCGAATGCCGCTCCAACGAGGGCGACAAATATATGAAGGCATCATCAGACTCTAGATCGCTCGGCTTGAGACCAACGCAAGAGCCGTACAGCGACGGATCGGGAGCAAATACAACGATTCGGGGCCACTCATTTATGGTCTCGTCGGGAACGCGTTGACACAGCGTCATCAACGCCTTCGTAGTTTTTGGACGAGTACGAACATCGCAAAACACGCTGTCCACGAACAGGTCAAAGAAAGTGTCTGGTGTCATATGCCATCGTTCGGAGGGATCACGAACTCATGCGGGACACGCTGTTCTTTGCGGCAGAAGAATATGCAGGCAACTCGCATGTCACGTTCTTGGATCGGGAGGCAACGATCAGGATCTCCCGGCGCGGGCGGCTTTCGCGTTAGGCCCGGCTTTCTTCATCGCTCGGAGGTAGGCCACCACCGAGATGCGATTGCCCACCAGCGGCCCGATATTTCCGTGCTGCTCGTTGTTGTTATCCGCGATGAGGACAGAGCCTGGTTGTAGCGGAAATGCAACTCTTAGGCGCGGCAGACAGAACTCTCCGCCAGCCCATTTACCGAATGCTGTGAGGCAAGCGAGTCCGCCTTCGTTCTTCGCGTCCGCGTGGGACCGGAACAGCGTGGATTTGTTAATCTGCAACGCGCTGTAGATCGGGAACGCAGCCTGCGCGACGGGATGCTCATCGTCTAACAGCTTCTTGTAGAACTTGTGAATCTGCTCGGGCGTTTCCTTGATCGTCGGTTCTCGGTGGTAGTCCAGACCGGGGAGAAACTCCATCTGCTCTCGCGCTATGGCCAACTGCTGCGCGTGATACTCCGGGAGATAGGCGTGGATTATTGCACCAATCCACTGGAGGAGAAAGACAAAGCGAGAGTACTCCTCCCACTGCTTGTAAGTGTTCGCAGCAGCGCGTGGAAAGGGGAAATTCACATAGCCCAGAACCAGCTCTCCGCCTTTGCTCTTCTTGAGCCCGGCGCGGCGGGAGTTCTTCACATCGTTGAACTTCAAGCGATGGACAGCCTCGTGCGTCGTCTCGAAGGCAATAGAGTTCGCTGATAGACCATCCGTTAGGTAAATGAATGCCGTTCTGCCGTCCTCGAACTTTCCCCAGAGGCTCTTCGTGGGACGGAGATCGTAGTCCTCGTGGCTGAGGTAGCGGCCTTTGAATTTCTTCTCGGCTTCAGCCAGTGAGAGCTTAGGTCGGATGACGACTTCCTCAATACGCTCCCGCTTTGGCAGACCGTGTTCGTTGACCCGCACGTTGGCGCTCCTTCGCTGCTTGAATTACTGTCTTGTAGATGAGCGGCTGCGCATCCTGCCCTAACACGCCCATAGCCTCGATGAACTGCTCCTGCTCAGCTTCTGTAACAACCCAACTGACCTGAATCGTGACCTTGCCGTCTACAGTCTTGGTGTTCTGCTTGGGGCGGCTTTTGGTCATTTGTCTAAAGGTTTTCAGCCCGTGCTTGCGGGCGTATTCGTTAGCCCAACGGTCAGCGGTACGTCGGCTAATGTCTAGGTGCGTTTCGCACCATATCCCGAAGCCTTGGCCCTTCTTCCCTTGTGCGGAAATCTTTTCGCGCAGTCTGTAAAGCAGCGGAGCCATTGCCGAACGAGAGCGACGGGCGACCCGGATGAGCCGGGACTTCAATTGCTTGATGGTAAGACTGGAAACTTTGGACATGTTTCTTCCCCGGCCTATTCTCCGTCGAAGGTGAGGGCCCCGGTAGATAACGTAGGTCACGAAGGAGCCAGTATCCTCTTCGCATTGTGCTCCTAAAGTATTAGACCTTCGGAGCACGGCAATGACCCCTGAATCACTTGAAGGTTTCGTTGACGCCGACGAAGCCGGAAAATTCTTATCACTCAACAGGCGTCGCATTCTGGAACTCGCACGGGCAGGCAAGTTGCCCGGTCACCCTATCGGCGATTGTGCGAGACGAGTGTGGCGTTTCCGCCTATCAGAAATTGCTGACGCCGTTGAATCGACGACAAAACCTTGGTTTTCATCTCGGCAGAGAACCAGTATGGTTCGGCCCACGGCAGTCCCCGGCGCTAGCGGGACGGAAGGCTGAGATGTCGCAACGAGGTTGGCTAACGAAGGAAGAGCGCAGGAGGGCGGGCAAAGTGTGGGTGTACCACTACTACCGAACCCGCGAGACGGACGGTCACAGGGTGGAGAACACGGTCGTTGTCGGGGCGCTGTCCTCTCTCCCAAGGGAGAAAGACGCCTGGGCAGAAGTGGAGCATCGCGGCCTTAACCGTAACCACGAATTGGGCTTGACGGGCCGGGTTATGTTCGGCGATCTAGCGCGGCACTATATCAAGTATGAGCTAGGCGAACTTGCCGAAGCGGACGACCAGAAGTCCCACACCACCATAGAACGCTACCTTCAAATCCTGAACAATCGACTGATTCCTCGCTGGGGAAATCGTCCCGCGCTGGAGGTTGAGCCGCTGGAGATCATGCAGTGGTTGAAAGCGACCAAGCGAATGGAGAATCTAGAGAACCCTACTGTGGACAAGATCCGCCGTGTGATGAACTTGGTCTTTAAGCACGGGCAGACCTATGGCCTGATTCCTCGCACCGGGGAAGCCAACCCCATGAAGTTTGTCCGGGTGAAGACTCAGTCGGAATACGAGGCGAAGATCATCACACCGGAACAATGCTTCAGGATTCTCATGGCAATGCCTCAGCCGGAGCGCACTCTCACACTCCTGATCGCGGCTACGGGGCTTCGCATTTCCGAGTGCCTCGGTTTGCAGTGGGCGGATGTGGACTACGACAGCCAGCAGGTTTTCGTCCGCCGCTCGTGGACGGGCGGCAAGATTGGCAAGCCAAAGAGTGCGTCGAGCAAGGCTCCAGTTCCATTGGTCCCGCTACTCGCAGGCTTCATTCGCCAGTGGCAGGAGCAGACTCCTTACGGTCGGCCGACGGATTGGGTGTTTGCCAGCACCCGGCTTAAAGGTAAGCAGCCCCGCGTAGCCAACATGCTGGTCGAAGATCATCTCCGTCCGGCTGCGGTAAAAGCGGGCGTGCTCAAGGAGGGCGAGAAAGTCCGCTTCGGGTTCCATAATCTGCGCCACAGCTTGGCGAGTTTCCTAGTTCGGAAGGGAACAGACGTGAAGACTGTACAAAAGATGCTTCGCCACAGCGATGTGACTACGACGCTCGGGATTTACGCCCACAGCATGAGCGAGGATCGTCTTGCAGCGCAGGATGAAATGCTCGCGGCGATGATGACGCCGTCAAATGCGGTGAACTGAGCGGCGGTAAATTCAACTTCCTGTTTTCCACGTCTTGCACTTGGAACGTCCGGACAGATGCTGCCTCCTCAAATGAGAGGTTGGATGGTTTCCTTGCGATGGCCGCCGGCTTGACAGCCAGATACTCCGCGTACGCTTTTGGGTAGGACGCCGCATCCGCTACACGTTGCCGATGTTGTCATGGGCGATCGAAGGAAGCGCCATCGATCGCAGGCGTTCTCCGAACCGCGGGTCACCGCGCAGGCTGTCCCAATCCGGTGCGACCGCCAGGTGAACGAGTGCAGGGTCGCGGAACGCGATGGCCTGATCAAGGCAGTCGAACGCTTCATCGAGCCGGCCTGCTGCCCCATACAGAACGGCGCGGAAGAATGCCATCTTCAGCAACGCGTCGAAGTCCAGTTGCGGGTTCGTGATCTGATCCACCAGGAATCGCCTCACTCCGGAGAGGCCGGCCGTCGCGTACGCCTGCTGCATGTCCGTGGTGACCTGTTTCAAAACCGCCACTCTTTCTTCGGGAAGGCCCCACGCGATGGCCTGGCCGACCGTCCAGGCCGCGAATCTATTGACGTCCCCGATCTTCAAATAGACCTTGTTAATGAATTGGCACGCCAGCACATGCTTCGGGTCGACGTCGAGCGCTCGCTGGGCCCAGGCAAGCGTCTCGTCGTACTTCCGCTGATGCCAATACGAGATGGCGATCTGTACCAGAACGCCGGGCGCTCGCGGATCGCGCGCGAGCGCTTGTTGCTTGCATCGCAGCCCATCGTCGAGCCGTCCGAGCGCTTCCTGGAGCGACCCATACTGCAGGAGCGCCTCGGTGTGATCCGGATTGATCTGGAGCGCACGCTGCAGGCTGCGCTCCGCCGCCGCCCAGTCCCACTCGCTCAAAAAAAGGACGGTGCCAAGGGCAACTTGCGCGTCCGCCGAGGCGCTGTCCATCGCCAGCGCGCGCAAGGCGGACGCTTTCGCCTCTGTAAACGCTTCCTGGTGCGGCACCGCGCGAAACACTGCCTGCAGGCACCGTGCGCGCGCCAAGCCGGCGTGCGCCGGTGCATAGGTCGGATCGATCTCGATCGCGGAACGAAAGGCGTCCACGGCGGCAGGCAACTCGAAGTACGAGCCTGACAACAGGTGAGACCGGCCGCGGCCGACTAGCTCGTAGAGTTCGACGGGTCGCGTTATGGCGCTCGGTGTTAATGGCTTCTCGTGGGCCAGATCGCACGTGACTGCAGCGATGAAGCGGTACCCTGACCGCACCACCGTTTCGATGTAGGCCGGAGGCCGCGTGTCGTCGCCGAGCGCCTTGCGCAGTGCTGCCACGTGAACATTGAGAATGCCTTCTTCGACAAACGACTCGGGCCAAACCTGCGCCAGCAATTCGTCCTTCGTGACCAACCGCCCCGACTGCCGCACCAACGCAACCAGCACATCATAGGCCTTCGGTGACAAGCGAACGGTTTCGGTGCCGCGCAGCAGCCGCCGCTCTCCCACGTCCAGCGCGAACTCGTCGAAATGAAGTACTTCCCGGCTAGCCATTAAATTTTCGGCCAATCTTAACAAATCCTTCGGGACACGTCACGGCCCGGCTGCTACTGTGCGCACATTGACGAGGATTCACGAAATGAGCACACGATCGTCGGTCGCCGCCATTCTGATCTGCGGATTCACATCACTATTGCTCGCACAAGCTCCACCAGCGCCACCCAAGCCTGGTCCCGAACACAAGAAGTTGGAGTACTTCCTTGGCAAATGGACTGTGGAAGGCGAGATTAAAGCCAACGAGTTTGTGCCCGCCGGTAAAACTGTCAGCACCGAAACATGTACA
>Ga0075030_100004368_pt1 | contig 12786 bp, 12 predicted proteins | sample LitLauG_LLR_2012_FD_71393 | JGI IMG/M metagenome (GOLD analysis project Ga0075030, IMG submission 71393) | Freshwater sediment microbial communities from Pennsylvania, USA - Little Laurel Run_MetaG_LLR_2012 | ecosystem: Environmental > Aquatic > Freshwater > Creek > Sediment | place: USA... | reverse complement strand
GCGATGCGCAAAATCGAAGGCTACAGCAAGGGGATGCGGCAGCGAATTCGCCTGGCGCAGGCTCTCGTGGACGATCCCAAGGTGCTCGTGCTCGACGAACCGTTGAATGGCCTCGATCCTTTGGTGCGGTCCGAGATGGTCGCTCTGTTTCGCGAGTCTGCCGATCGCGGTTGCTATGTGATTATCTCCAGCCACGTTCTCCACGAAGTCGATGCGATCTCCGATCAGATTGTTCTGCTGAGTAACGGATACATCGTTGCGGAGGGGCAAATCCAGAGCGTGCGCAACGAGATTCAAGAGCATCCCACGCAGGTTTTGATCCGCTGCAATCGGCCCCGAGAAGTCGCGCAAAGAATTGTCGAGTCCGAATATACGATCGAAGTTTCCATCCACCATGACGAGTGCGGATTGCTGGTGAAGACGCGCAATCCGGACAAGCTCTATCTCGCACTGAACCAGCTTGCGGTCAACGGAATCGAAATCGAATCGGTCGCTCCTGCCGATGACGATGTGCTTTCGGTCTATGAGTATCTCGTTGGCAACGATGAGGTAGTCCGATGAACAGAACCTGGTGGGCTCAGATCAGAGCAGTCATTCGCCTGGAGTTGAAGAAAACATTCTTCGCACGGCGAGGATTGTGGATTTACGTTCTTGCGTTATTGCCGGTTTTGCTGTTCGTCACATTCGGAATCGTGACTGCAAGCCAGGATAACCTTACGGCGGCGGTTGCGCGGAACGGTGAGAAGGCTCTGACCTATCAAGACCTCCTCGCAATCAAACCGGGAATGTCAAAAGAAGAAGTGACTGCTTCCCTGGGCAAGCCGGCATTGATGAGCTACTGGAAGTCCGGACCATCGGGGAACGTGCAGCGCGAGCATTACCAGTACTCCGATGGAGAACACATGCTCTTCATCGAGATCGTTGACGGTGAAGTCGAGGGCGTGCACGTCAACCACGGGCGCGATTTAGGCGAAGAATCGGTGATGTTTGCCGGCGTGTTCCAGTTCTTCTTTCTACGGCTGGCCATCTTCTTCGGATGTTTGGGAATCTTCATGAACCTGTTTCGCGGCGAAGTCCTCGACCGCAGCCTGCATTTCTATTTTCTTGCACCCATCCGCCGCGAAACTCTGATGGCTGGAAAGTTCCTGGCCGGACTGCTGGCCACCTGCGTCATTTTCGTGACCAGCCTAATCCTCCAGATCCTGGCTTTGGTGTGGCAGTTGAGTCCGCAAGTTCGCGATCACTACCTTTACCAGAACCATGGTTTGGAGCATGCGGCGATCTACGTTGGAGTGACGGTGTTGGCGTGCGTGGGATACGGCGCCTTCTTCCTGATCGCGGGGATGCTGTTCCGCAATCCTCTGATACCCGCCGCTGCGATCTTGATCTGGGAAGCCATCAACCCGTTCTTGCCAAACTTGCTCAAACAATTCAGCGTGATCTACTATCTGAAATCTCTGTGCCCTGTGGACGTCCCAGTCCAACCCGGCACGCCGGCTTTATTGGCTTTGCTGGTTTCCAACCCTGAACCCGTGTCCGCGCCGGTTGCGGTTCTGGGACTTTTGATCGTGGCGGGGGTGGCGCTTTATGTGTCGAGCGTGCAGGTGCGGCGGATGGAAATCAACTACACGACCGAATAATGCTGCGGTCAGGTTTTCCGTCTTTTCTTTCTCTGCTCGCAGAGGTCCTCCAACAGGTACTTTAGCGATGCGCATTCCCGAATCACAGCTTCGAGTTTCGGGATCGTAACCCTGAGCTCTTTCTCTTCGACGATACCATCCGCTAGGGTGGCTCCCACGCTCTCCAGCGCGTCGCCAACCTCCCGGATTAGATTGGAGATGGCCACCAACTCCTTTTCGAGCGAAGTATCGGGACGTGGCAGCTTGAAAGCAACTCGGCCCGCTTGTCGTTCCAGAAGATCGAGGGCCTCATAATTGTTGAGCAGAAGACAGATCTGCGGCAGCAGATGGGCTGGAACATGACGTTCCCCTCGGAGCCAGTACATTAAGGAGCGATAGTTCGTTCCCATTTGTTGCGCGAGAAGCCGCACGTCGTACTCGGCTTTCATTTCCACAACTCGGCTCAGCAACGATGCAAGGTCATCAGACACGTCATCCCCTTCCGACTCCGGATTGTTCAAATTTACCGTTCATTTCGAACAGTAAAGACGCTCATTCTAGCTGAATTGATCAGGCCGTTTCTTTTGCGTACATTCTTCGTGGGTGACGGTGCCCGAAATATTAAGGAGCCATGAACTCCGGCAAGAGCCGGGAAAAGGATTCTGGTTCAGAAGTGTTTGAAAACATTGACAACATGGATGCAGGGCATTACCTTTCAGGGTCACTCAGTTAGTCGGTTTTGCGGTAGGTTTTCTGCCTTTGAAGCGCGCTTGCCGCGAGGGGGCGAAAATGTCGAAGAAGTGGTACAACTACATCGTTTCCGTCGAGGATCCGAGCGGCGAACAGACCGCAACGACGGCACCTGAATCCGGCGCGCCCAGGAGCGCGGCGCAGAGTGTTGCCGAGATTGCGTCTACCCTGGCCGCCGAGCCGAAGTTCACCACCCCGGTTTCCGATCCGACATCGTTCGACGAGATCTACAAGGCTGCCGAGATCCCTCTAGCCTCGAAGGGATATTCCATCCTCAAAGTGGCGCAGATGCTGGAGAGCGAGCACATTCGCAATTTGCCTTCGGATGTGAAGAAGTCGTCGGTCCTGGTCGCGCTTGATGCGGCCGGTGTGGAGATCAAAGAGGTCATTGGGGACGCGATCCGGCGCGACCGTGCGCTGGACACTTATGAACGCGTGCAACTCCGCGCGGTCGAGGAACTGGAAGGTCGCAAAACAAAAGAGAATGCCGACCTTCAGGCGCAGATCGACAAGTATGTGACCGAGCAGCGCGCCAAAATCCAATCGAACAACGATGAGGTTTCACGCGAGAAAGAGCGCTTTACCGGGTGGAAACTCAAGAAGCAGCAGGAAGAGAAAAAGATTGCTGAGGCGGTCGGCTATTTCGTCACGGAGAATCCGATTACGACAGGCGATGTGAGTGCCCCACCGCCTACACCCAAAACAGTACAGCGTTCCTGAGCCCAGGAGGAGTCTATGTGGCAAAGATTGAGCAGAATGGTGCGGTCCTTCGTCGGTTTTTTCATTTCTGTGGCTGAGGACCCGGAACTGATTCTGCAGCAGAACATCCGCGACATGAACGACCAGGTGCCTCGCATGAACGAGAGCATCGCCATGGTGAAGGCCAACGTAACGCTTCTCGAAAAGGAAGAGGCGAAGTACAAGACCGACCTGGCGAACCTGACAGCCAAGGTCAAAGCCTCGATTCAGGCCAATCGCGATGACCTGGCAGGCGCTTTCGCGATGCAACTCGAGCAATTGAAAGGTGCCCTGGCTCGAACGCAGGGACAACTTGCCACTGCCCGCGCGGCTTTCGAGAAAGCGATGACCGTGAAGCAGGCTTTCATGCGCGAAAAGGAGCGCAAGACGCAGGAGGCGCTCAACGCCATCGCCGATTACCGCCGGGCGCAATGGCAGAAGAAAGTTGCCGATGCCATGGAGCAATTCGAGGTCGCCGGCATCAGCCAGACGCATGACGAGATGGTACGCAAGATTGAAGAGATGACGGCGGTCAACGAAGCGCGCATGGATATGGCGCTGACCAACGTCGATCAGCAGAAGGTGAAGATCGATGATGAAGCGGAGAAACTCCAGGCCGGCGAACTGGTGAAACAGTTCAAGATTGAAATGGGATTGGTTGCGCCCGAAGCGGCGGCGTCCGGAGCCACAGAGAAAACTATCGCCGCAAGGGAGCAGCAGAAGACTTAATAGTGAACGGTGTGCCATGTCAAGCGGCAGACCGCTGTACCTGTAGTCCTCAGACTCGGGGAGGAAATTATGGCAGTCAGAGTGGAAAAGGGTGGCTGGATTCTAATCTTCTTGGTTGGGCTGGCCCTGGCTGGATACAGCCTGAATCGGTATGGCGTTCTCGACCTCAGCAAGTGGACGGGCGGCAAGAACGCATCGTCCAGTGGAACCGTTGTCGATGCCTCCAAGCCGCTGCTGATCCCAGCGTCTTCCAGCAGCAGCGACCCTGAAGTTCGCGTGCGCGTGAACGTCTGGGTCGGGTGCGCTGGTGGCCTGGTTGCGAATGGCGGCCTCGACACGCAGCCCGATTCTATTTTTGGGAAAAAGGGTCTCAAGGTTACTTTCAAGATCATTGATGACTGGACGGAGGGAGCCTCCGCCCTCGCCACCAACAATGTTGATGTGATGCTGACGACGGCCGACGTTTACGCCAAGGATTACGCGCAGTTCAAAGACAAAGGATTCGGTTCCCACGCGTTCCTGATGGTGGACTGGTCGCGCGGCGCTGACGGAGTCATCGGCAAGCAGGGCATCAACAGCATTGAGGATCTTGCTGGGAAGACGGTGGCATTCGCCCCCTATACGCCGTCGCATTTCCTGCTCTACAACGGGCTGAAGACGTCGGGCTTGGGGACGGATCAGCGCAACGAGATTTTCAACAACGCTGTCCACACCAAGGACGGGATCGAGCCGGCAACTTTGTTTGCGCAAAACAAGGTTGACGCCGCCGTCGCGTGGGATCCCGACATGAGCGATGCCGTCGCGAAGCGTCCGGGATCGAAAAAGATCTACGACACGAGAATCGCCAACCGCCTGATTGCCGACATTCTGGTGGTCAGCGACGACTTCTCAAACAAGCACCCGCAAACCGTGCTGAAGTTCGCACAAGGCTGGCTTGAGGGAGTCGAGTTCATCAAGGTGCAGCCAGATCGCGCCTACAACTTGATTGGCACGGTCAAGGATTTCAACATTCCATCCGACCTGGCGAAGACGATGCTCGGTGGCGTGAAGCTTGCCGATTACGCAGATAACCGCGCGTTCATGGGTTCGGCCGGAACGAATCCTGACTACGACAACATCCTGAGCATGGCGCAGGACATGTATCGCGATCTGCGCGTCATCAAGCACACGTTCAACCCGGAAGACAGTCTGGATCGCCGCTACATCGAAAAACTGTCTGACAACTTCTCGATGGCCTCCAGCGAGGCGCCAATCGAGTACAAGGAACCGGCGAAGAGTGCTACGCCGATCGCGACCCAGCACCGGTCCATCTATTTCGATCCGAATTCTTCGCACATGAGTATGGATTCGCGGGCTATCGTGGACGAACTTGCTGGTACGATGCGGGCCTACGAGAACACGGTGGTGGACATCGAGGGCAACACGGACTCGACCGGATCGCGGGCTTACAACGTGCAACTCTCGCATGCGCGGGCCGATGAAGTGAAGACCTATCTCATGCAGAAGTACGGATTTCCCGCGGCTCGGCTGCGCACTGCGGGCAATGGTCCAGACAAGCCTCTGGAGACGAACGCAACTCCGGAAGGCCGCGAGAAGAACCGCCGGACCGACATTAAGGTATATGCGAACCCCAGCTAGTGAAGGACGCGCGATGGATGGTTTCCCATGAGTGATTGGTTCACCATACGAAAAGAAGTCTCGCCGAGGGTCCGTTGGACCCTCGCTTTTGTCAGTTGGGGTTTCCTGGTTTTGCTGTGGGTCGGGTTGACTCAGTGGGAAATCCTCCCGCCGTTTTCCTTGCCCAAGCCCTTGGGAGTGATCCGGGCGTTCGGCAAGCTGTGGACGGAATATGATCTGCTGGGCAACGTCTTCAAGAGCTGGTGGCGGATCGCTCAGGCGTTCCTCTGGTGCGCCGTCGTCGCGATTCCACTCGGCATCCTGATGGCCAGCTTCCGTTGGTTGTTCGATCTGGTCAACCCCGTGGCTGCTCCCATGCGAGCCATGCCCCTTACCGCTTTTCTTCCCGCCTTCATCGCCCTATTCGGCATGGATGAAACGATGAAGGTCGCCTTCCTGTGGTTTGGGATGTTTTTCTACCTGCTGGCCGTGGTGGTCGAAGAAGCGAACCGTGTAGATAACGCGCTTCTCGAAACGGCTTACACACTGGGCGCGAAACAGAGTCAGGCGCTTTGGCTCGTCTTTCGGGCCTCCTTCCCGGCGATTTTCGCCTCGTTCCGCATCCTCTACGATATTGGCTGGACGTACGTGATCCTCGCGGAGATGGTCAATGCCCGCAAGGGAGTGGGATACATGGTCGAAGCTGCGCGTAAAGTTCTCGACTTCGAGCGAGTCTATGCCGGCATTATTGCCATCGGGATCGCGGCTTTCCTATTCCGCTTCTTGCTGACTTTCCTGGAGAAACTTCTTTTCCCTTGGCGTCAACCGGCCGCGACCCTCACAGGCGGCGGCGCTTCGGTGCCCAGCGCAACGGCGCACCTGAAGGCGGCTAAACATGGAGCATAAGAAATCCAAGATCACGGTGCGCAACGTGAACCGCTCCTTCCCAGCCGCGAACGGGGAGCGAGTCAATGCGCTCGAGAACATCAACTTCGAAATCGAAGACGCGTTGTCGGCTGCGGGCCGCGACATCGGCGAGTTTCGTGTTCTACTTGGACCGTCCGGGTGCGGCAAATCAACGTTGTTGCGGCTGATCGCTGGCTTGGACAATGCCGACAGCGGCGAGGTCCTGGTCAATGAGCAACCGGTGCATGGACCCGGCAAGGACCGCGGCATGGTATTTCAGAAATACACCTCGTTCCCGTGGCTTACGGTCGCTGGTAACATAGCTTACGGGCTGAAGATCAACGGGATTCCGCAGGAGAAATGCAGAGAGACGGTGGCGCAACTGGTCCAGGCGATCGGGCTCAGCGGTTTTGAGAATGCCTATCCCGAAACGCTTTCGGGTGGCATGCAGCAGCGCGTTGCCATTGCCCGGACGCTGGCGCTTCGTCCATCCGTCATTCTCATGGATGAGCCCTTCGGCGCGCTCGATGCCCAGACTCGCAGCGAAATGCAGCAGTTGTTGCTCAAAGTTTGGGACGAAACAGCGAGTACGATCTTGTTTGTGACCCACGACGTGGAAGAGGCGATCTACCTGGCCGACAGGATATTCATCATGAGCGCGCATCCGGGAACGATTGTTGAAGACGTGCAGGTTCCGTTTGATCGGCCGCGGGAGTTGAGTCTGAAGCAGCGCAATGAATTTCACGATCTGCAAAACTACGTTCTTGGCCGCTTGCGCAAAGCGCCTGGCAACGGGCAGGTGCGGGTGAGTGTATAGATGGCTTCCGGCATCCCAGATCAGCCGAGCCCGAATTTGTCGCGGAACCAGCTAAGCACGCCGCCTCCTGCCGACAACACCAACTACGTCAAAGCGGCTTTTCACTGGCAGTACAACTGGATTTCCCTGGCCGGGGCTGTTGGCTTTGCGATCATCAGCGGCACAGCTCTGCCGATTCTTCTCGCGGCTGGTCTCGAACTGATGTATCTAGCCCTGGTACCTCAAAGCTCGCGCTTCCGGCGGTTGGTTCGTTCCTGGCAGTTGGCCGACCAGCAGCTGAAACACCAGCAAAAGCTTAACGAAATGCTGCAGAACCTGTCTCCGGAGTTACAGAGCCGTTATGTGCACTGTGCACAGATATGCGGTTCCATCCGCACCAACTTCGCCCAGCTCTCGGCGCAATCGCAGATTTTTCTCGAGCAGATTGACACCCGGATGCAAGGGCTGCTGAGCGGCTATGCCCGGCTCTTGTTTGCGCTGGCGCAGCAGCAACAGTACTTACAGACGACCGCGCAGGACCAGATCAAGCGCGAGATTGCTTCTCTCGAGAAGACGTTGAGCAGCGAGCCGCCGCGAGTGCAGGAAATCAACCAGAAGCGCATCGAGATCCTGAACAAACGTTTGGAGAAGTTCGACAAGATTATTGAAAACCGCAAAGTCGTGGATGCGCAGTGCGCTGCGGTGGAAGACGTATTGATGCTGGTTCGCGATCAATCGGTGACCATGCGCGATCCACAGCAGGTCAGCGACCGGCTCGACAGCCTGGTGCACGATGTCGAGCAGACCGAGCAGACCGTGCAACAAGTGGAAACGATCTTTAGTGATCTATCGCCGGATTTGGACAGCCTGATGTCGCTGGATGAGAGTTCGACTTCCTCGAGTCCGACTCGGGTTCGGACTACCAACTAGATGCCAGAAATCTCAAAGACAGAGAAGTACCTCGATGCGCTTCCGCTGTGGGCGCGGGAGCTTTCCGAAAAATACTACTCGCGCTCCTTCGCGTTATTTGTGCTGTTCGGCAACGTGCGGGACCTTGTGCCGCTGCGAACGCAAGACGCGACGAGTTTTGTGTCGCTGGACGACTTCTTGTCGCGCGCACTGTTCGGGCAACGCGACTTGGTTCTGCACTACGATCGCGGCGGCCTTAGCTTCGGCACTCCGGCCACCCAAAGCGATTTTCGTCGCGCTCTTGAGGGATACGACAGTTTCCACGGAACCAGCTACTCGCAGGGTGGACTGCCGCGTAATCCCGACGCTGTATTGAATCTGCTCGATAATTATCTGCGTCTGCGGATTGCCGACGGAAAGAAGATCGGCGTCGTCATTGACTTCGCCGAGACGATTGCTCCCGCCGGCGATGTGTCCGGGATGTCGGCGGAGGATCGCAACTCTCTGGTCATTCTCAAGCGCTGGGCGCGCAATGCCGCGTTCCTCGCTGCCGATGTCACGATTTGCCTGATTTCTGAGAATCAGATCGAACTGAACCAGGGGATCGTGCAACATCCGGGGGTGGCATCGATCGGCATTCCTCTCCCTGATTATGCGGAGCGATTGGAATTCATTCGCGCGCAGCTCAAGAACCGTGAACTGCCCGCCGGTTCCGAAGTCAACGACGAGACTTTGGCCACGCTTAGCGCTGGATTGAAGGGCATCCAGTTGCAGGGCCTGATTTCGCACGCAGTCGAGAACAAGCAACCGCTGACGCTGAAGTTTCTCTCCCAGCGGAAGAAGGACCTGATCGAAGCCGAGTCCGGGGGCTTGCTGGAATTCGTGCAGAGCCGTTTCGATCTTTCGTTTGTCGCAGGCAACGATCAGGCAAAGCACAAGTTGCAGGATGCGGCAGCTGCGATCCGTGCCGGCAATACCGATGTGCTGCCGATGGGCTACGTGATCTGCGGTCCTGTGGGCACTGGAAAGACTTTCATTACGACCTGCTTCGCGGGAGAGGTAGGCATCCCCGCAGTCACGCTCAAGAATTTTCGCAGTATGTGGCAGGGCGTAACGGAGGGAAACCTGGAGCGCGTTCTGACGCTGCTCAAGGCCATGAGCCCAATCGCCGTCATTGTGGACGAGGCTGACGCTCAACTGGGAGATCGCTCGAATTCCGGCGACAGCGGCGTTGGTAACCGCGTGTTCGCCCAGATCGCGCAGTTCATGGGAAACACGGAACTGCGTGGCAAAGTGATCTGGTTCCTCCTCACCTGTCGTCCGGATCTTCTCCCGGTGGACCTCAAGCGACAGGGACGAGCCGAAGAACACATTGCCCTGTTTTATCCAGAGACGCCTGAAGAGCGGCTTGCTCTTTTGCGTGCGATGCAGCGCAAGGTCGGCATGAAGCCTTTTCCGGCAGACATCGAAAAATTCTTTCTCGATCGTGCGGGAAGCCTGTCTGGCGCCGACATCGAGGCGGTTCTGGTTCGCAGTCACATGCGCAGCAGCCTGCAGAAGAAAGCTTCGGTCGATGCGCAGGATCTGGAAGCGGCTCTCGAAGACTTCATTCCGCCCTACTACCCCACAGAAATCGATCTGCAGAATTTAGTCGCAGTACTCGAATGCACGAGCAAAAGCTTACTGCCCAAGCAGTATCGGGACATGGAACGCAGTGAGTTGATCCGCAAAACGAATGAACTGCTGATGGCTTCGCGGCGAATCTCGGAAGGCTAAGGCGCAGCAAAATTCATTCAGATTACAACGCCATCCATCCGGAAGGTTCTCTTAGTGGGCGTAAACGCCGGAATGGGCCGAGACTGAATCCGTGGGGCATCATCTCTCCAAAATTCACGGAAGTCTTTTTTCTCCCCAGTGCGATAAAAGTGGAGAAGATAGGCTTGGTCGCAGGCCGCGTAGTTCGAGAACCAATCGTCGATCTCGTTGATGCCAATCTGGTGCAGCAATTCCAGGCCGTAACAAGCAGCTTGCTGCTCGTATGCAATGACGGTCGGAATCAAGTTCTCGTCTACCGGTGGGCGATACTGTTTGCCGATTTCAAACGCCCGCGGGTCAATATTCCATTGAACTGTATGCCCAAATAGGTGCACGAGCAAGAACAGGCGCTGTTCTGCAGTCACAGCATAATCAATGTGAATCTCCCCTCCGTCTAGATCACCCGTCAGCGGATCGGGGATATCCCGGGTGACCACTCGAATCCCAAAGTCTTGCTCCAGACGGTCTTGAACGCGCGCGGAATAGTCCGCAAACGGAATTGACATGGTCGTTATTGTAGGGGAAAGCGCTGCAAACGTCCGACTCCGTCACGACACCGGTGATGACCGGACGATCGGAACAGCGTGTAGCAGGTGGGCCGAGAGGCCGTGCTACCGCACGGTGGAATTGAAATTGAACACGACTTCCTCGGTGGTTTGTGCAGCCCCAGGAGCGTATTTCCACTTCATCACGGCCTGAGACGCATACTGCGACAGCATGGGGTTTCCGCCCTTCACTTCAACATGGGAAACACTGCCGTTCGCGAGGACTGTAGCCTCCAGGCGAACTTGTCCTTCAAATCGGCCGTTCTTCAGGACAGTCGGATACTCAGGTTCGACCATCAGCACGACTTTCCGGTGCGCTTTGGCTGTGGATTGTGCATACAGATGAGCCGAGAAACAAGGGACCACCCAGAGCAGGGCTAGGGCAATAAACCGGATTGAGCGGCAACGGAGCAGCGCCTGCCCGATGCCCAAAGAAGCGACTCTCATGTGACGACCTACGGCCTACGGCTCAGGATTTGAAGCTCGGAGGGAAGCCCCAGAGTAGAAAGTAGGCTCCGGACAAGAGGTGAGCAAGATTACCAACGTACCCGGCTCTTGGGAGATCGAGCCGAAAGACGAAAGAGCGCAAAGAGCCCCTGGCGGGTGTCTTTGCGCTCGAAAAACCTCTCCAGCCTACAGCCTAGTCGACGCGGTCGATCTGCGCCTTCTGCAGCTTATCGGAATAGTCCACATACACCGATTTCCATTCCGTATAGAAGTCGAGTGCTCCGATACCGCCTTCGCGATGACCGTTCCCGGTCGCTTTCGTACCACCAAAGGGCAGATGGACCTCGGCGCCGATAGTCGGTGCGTTGATGTAAGTGATTCCCGCGTACAGGTCGCGGATGGCGGAAAACGCCTTGTTCACGTCCTTCGTGTAAAGTGCTGACGACAATCCATATTCAATGCCGTTCGCAATCTCGATGGCGTCTTCCATGTTCTCGCATGGGATGATCGAGACCACTGGCCCGAAGATCTCCTCTTGAGCGATGCGCATCTTTGGATCGACATCGGTGAAGATCGTGGGTTCCATGAAATAGCCATGCTGATGTTCGCCCTTGTCGAGGCGATGCCCCCCATAGACGAGCTTGGCGCCCTCACCAGTGCCGACCTCGACGTACTTCAGGTCGGTCTCTAGCTGTTTCGCATTGATGGCGGGACCCATTTGCACAGTCTCATCCAGGCCATTGCCAACCTTCAGCCTCTTCGCGCGATCGACCATCCGTTCGACAAACTCGCCGTACACGCCCTTCTGCACGATGATGCGGCTGGTCGCGGTGCAGCGCTGGCCTGTGGTGCCGAAGGCTCCCCACAACCCGCCTTCGATGGCCAGATCGAGGTTCGCATCGTCGAGGACAATCATGGGGTTCTTGCCGCCCAGTTCGAGCGAGCAGTGTTTGAAGCTCTGGGCCGCGATGGTGCCGATGATCTTGCCGACCGCCGACGATCCGGTCAGCGAAACCGCGCGCACGTCGGGATGCTCGGCGAGCGGAGTGCCGACGTCAGCTCCGAATCCGGTCACGACGTTGATGACGCCCTTGGGCAGACCGGCGTCGTATAAGGCGCGAACCAGGTTGAAGGTGGAGAGAGGCGTATCCTGCGCGGGCTTGATGACGCAGGTGTTTCCGCAGACCACCGCCGGAAGCAGCTTCCACGACGAAATAGCCATGGGGAAGTTCCATGGCGTGATCATGCCGCAGATGCCGATCGGCTGGCGTACCGCCATAGCAAACTTGTTGGGCATCTCCGAGGGCGTCGTAGGCCCGAACATGCGGCGGCCCTCGCCGGCGTTGTAGTAGGCGGCGTCGATTGCCTCCTGCACATCGCCACGCGTCTCGGCCAGAACCTTGCCCATTTCTCGGGTCATGTCGCGGGCGTAGTCCTCTTTGCGATCGATGAGGATTTCGGCGGCGCGAAAGACAATCTCGGCTCGCCGCGGCGCCGGGACCAGACGCCACTTGGCGAAGGCGCGCTTGGCTGCCTCGACCGCTGCATCCACGTCAGCTTTAGCGGATCTCTGGAAAATGCCGACCAGGTCGCGCGTGTCAGCAGGATTGCGGTTCTCGAACGTCTGTCCCGTGGACGCTTCTACCCACTCGCCGTCTATAAAATTCTTGAAAACACGCGTCTGCCCGTAATCGAAGGCAGAGGACGGGGTGGTCATCGTTTCGGTTGCCATAATTTCTCCTTTATCAGTGCCTAAGTTATTGATGCTAAACCTTCAGGGAAACGCCCGGCAAGGAGGCGGATCTGTAATCTTCGGATTGCCTTCTTGGGATGGTGAATCCGACGAGTGGAAATCCCGGGAGTGGGGTTCATGCATCGCAGAGAGTAACTGATCTAATAACAAGGAGCCCCCCCC
>Ga0075030_100004367_pt1 | contig 12787 bp, 8 predicted proteins | sample LitLauG_LLR_2012_FD_71393 | JGI IMG/M metagenome (GOLD analysis project Ga0075030, IMG submission 71393) | Freshwater sediment microbial communities from Pennsylvania, USA - Little Laurel Run_MetaG_LLR_2012 | ecosystem: Environmental > Aquatic > Freshwater > Creek > Sediment | place: USA... | reverse complement strand
CCCATTGATTAGAATGACAATGTGGCCGACGCCGTTCGCATAGGGATCCTGGGCGACTTCAATCCCGAATTCCGTTCCCATCACGCGACCAATGACGCCCTGCAGCACGCCGCCGCCAAGCTCGACGTGACGGTCGAATCCCAGTGGCTGCCCACGCCGTCGCTGGTCGAACCCGGCGCGCAAAAAGTGCTCGAAAGTTTTGACGGCCTTTGGGCCGCGCCTGGCAGCCCCTACAAGAGCATGGAGGGCATGCTCAAGGGCATCGAGTTCGCCCGTCGCCGTGATTGGCCCTTCCTGGGCACCTGTGGCGGCTTCCAGTACGCGGTCATTGAGTGTGCCCGCAACGTGTTGGGCATCAAGGACGCCGACACCGCCGAAAACAATTCCGGGTCCAAGAACATCATCATCCACCCGGTCGCCTGCGCCGTTCCCAACCGCTCCGGCGATGCCCCCAAACTCTCCGGCATAGGCCCGGAAATCCGCATTCGCCCGGGTTCCTATCTCCAGACCTTCTACAGCCAGGACACCATCCAGGAAGAGTTCTTCTGCAATTTTGAATTGAACCCCGACTACGAGTGGTGCTCGATCGAGGCCGGCTTCCCCATCGCCGCTCGCGGACCTGGCGGCGAAGTCCGCGCCATCGAGTCGCCCACCCACCGCTTCTTCGTCGCGACGCTGTTCCAGCCGCAACTGAGCTCAAAACCGAAGAAGCCGCACCCACTGGTTCTGGCCTTCGTGCAAGCCGCTGGAGACTGGGGCCGAAAGAAACTCGACGACAGCGTGCTCGAGTAAGAGAAATAAACCGCCGCAGGCAAGGTTGAAACGCGGGAAGGGCGAGTACTGACAGCTGAGAGCTGAAAGCTGACAGCCTACTTCTTCAACAGACTCGAGTGACTGGCCACACACAGCCACTTGCCATTCTCGAAAATCCACGTGTCGGTAAAGCGTCCGGTGTGCTCGTACTCTTTGCCGTTGAACGTTCCCTTCGCGTGATAGATCCCGGTCACCACCGCCGTATCCCGGTACACGTTCACCTTCACGTCGCGAATATTCATCGCGCTTGGCTTGAATTCCGGGTCCTTAATGTCCGCCAGGAACTTGTCGCGCTCACTGATCTCGCCGTCGTATTCCGTGTTGACGAAACGGTCGGCGATGAGGGCCTCAAGCGCGTGCGAATCCCGGTGAATCTGTGCATCGTTCCACAGGTGCTCGAGGACAACGAGCTTGGCCTCCTGCGCCACGGCATCGGGACTTCCGCTCTGCGCCAGCGCGCAGACCGTGAACAAGAGAATGCAGAGGGCGGGCTTAACCATGGTTCGTTCCGTCCAGATCACACCTAAAAGTAGGGACAGATGCCGGACAAGATACCAACCCACGGGTACTGCATTCCATCCAAAAGCACTTCCGGGAGGTTACGAATGTCACCGCGGCAACCGCACGGCCCCGCCAAACACTCAGTGTCACCTAGCGGAATCTGGGGAGCAGGCATTCACGGTCGCTTACAGCAGCAGATTCTGCTAGACCGCCGCCACAGACTACTGGAATGCGCGGACTTCAGCCTCTTGAGGGCCCAAACGAAAAAAGCCGCCAGCCCACAAGGGACTGGCGGCCTACAGACAAACTAGTAGTTAGAACGTCAGCTTCAATCCCCACTCGACCTGACGAGCAGCGCCAACAGCATATACCCCGGTGCCGTTGCCAACGCGGAAGGCTTCTTGGACCGAACGGTCCGTTCCAGCGATCGTGCCTGGTGTCGGTGATCCGGTCGACAAGAGGCCGCTCATCGTGTTTGGTGGCAGGCCGAAGTTCGAGAAGTTGAAAAGATTGAAGAAAGCCACGGTCGGTTCGATGCTGATTTTCTCCCGGAAGGTATACTTCCATCCCACATTCAGGTCGAGGGAACGCAGCCATGCGAAATTGACCTGCCCAGGAACAGTCGTCGGAAGCGTAGGCGCCACGCCACCGAGCGCCTGCAACTGGGTGAGGGTCATCAGGCTGTTCGTAATGAGGGTCTGGCCGGCCGGAGTCGCGTTGTTAGCCACGCTGCTGTTGTAGTTGCTGATCAGATTGTTAAGACCAGACGCATTCGTGCCTCGATCAAACTGGCCGAAGTGCGTGCCGGGCATCGGATCCCCAACCGTCCCGTCTCCGGTGAAATCTGTGCGGAAGATTTCTCCCGGCCCGATCCCCGTATTGCCTACCGTGATCGAACTCGACAGTGGGCTGTAGAAGTGGGAGATCAATCCCATCCGGAAGTTCAGCGGCAGATCCGCATACCCACCAAACGAGATCTGATGAGTACGATCCAGCAGCGACGGCCCGAAGTACCGGTTGGGTTTTGCGTTGTCCGCGGTTCCCAGAACGAAGTCCTGATCGTTGTCTCCCGTCGTCCCCGTGGCCTGCGTGCCACCGGAGTTCTGAAAGCGCGACAGGCTGTAGGCAACCTGGAAGTTCACGGCTTTGAGACCACGCACGGGATTGACGACGTTTTGCACCAGCTTCATCTGCAAACCGTTGTACACCGAGCGCCCGATCGGGAACAGGAAGAGGCTCGCAGCCTGCTGGGCGTTGTATCCGCCAAAAGCGCACGGATTCCCAATCGCGGCCATGCAGCCCACGCCGCCCTGGTCAGCAGCGCTCCCCAACCCGTTGTTGGCAAAGTCGCTCATCGCCAACTGTACCGGTCCACTTGTGAATGGCTTCCCGTTTGCCGGATTGTTGGGACAGTTAAGCACACCGCTGGCTGGAAGTGGACCGCCTCCGCAATTGGCCAGGGTGGTAGCGATCGCGGTCTGGGCAGCAGCCTTGTTGAAGCTGCTGACGCTGCCATCGTGGTTTACATCGATTCCCAGCAGTGAACGGGTCTCGACGTTCCTCAAGAAATCCGCGCTGAACACCATTCCCTTTCGGATTTCGCGCTGGATGCCGATGTTCATCTGTAACGAGACCGGACTCTTGTACCCGGGCGCGAACAGCCCGAGTGGCACGCCCAGTCCCGCACCCAGGTAGTCACCAATGTAGTTCGGGTTCGGAGCGTTAAGGTCAAGCGGATTTCCAGCCAGGTACTGTTTCCAGAATCCCATCATCGGAGCAATTGCCTGTCCCACCGGGATATAGCCAGCTGTGTTCCCCGTGGTCGCGTCTCCACCCACCGTGGGACTCACCAGCGCTGCGCTGTTGCAAACACCGGCGCCCGGAGTCATTGGTCCAGTATTTGCCGTTATGGTTTGCGGAATGGCACTGTAGCAAGCATACGGTGTCTGGCCGAACGCTCCTGTCTTCAGGCGGTACGGTCGGTCGAAGAGCACATTGTTATAGATGATGTTTTCGTAGTACAAACCAACGCCGCCACGGATGACCATCTTGCCATTGCTCTTCGGATCCCAGGCGAAGCCGAATTGTGGTGCGAAGTTCTTGTTGGGTTGCTGAACTGGGTTGCCCATTCCTGGGAATGCAGTATTAAGTTCAGGAATCACCGGCAGGTCGCTGTCGGTGCGACCCGTGTCACGGTCATACCGCAGGCCGATCGTGAGCGTGAAGTTCGGCTTGATCTTCCAGTTGTCGCCAAAGTAGAAGGCCAGCCGGTTGTCCGGCCCAAGCCCTCCGGCCGGAAAGCCTAGTGCTGGCTGCAGAGTTGAGTATCCCAAGCCGTTGCCCAGCCGCAGCCGAGCCGCCGGATAGTTCAGAGGGTTCGTGACGCCACCTGGGTAACAGGGAGTTCCCGGGTTCGGATAAACCACCTGGCCAATCCCCTTGGGATCGCACGAATCGTTCGCGAAGTTAAGCGCGAAGGAGTTCTGTGGCCAAGAAATTCGAGGAGCGAACCCGAAGAAGCTGGCGAATCCGCCACCTTGAATGTGGTTGAAAGCGAACCCGTAGCGCAGGAAGTGGCTGTGAATCGTCTTGCCGCCATCGTATTTGAACTGGTGGTTGGACTGCGGTGTGCTCTGTGGGGCATTCGGATTCGGCCCCGAGTAGAATCCGTTTCCTACCGCATCTAGCGTGACTCCCGTGCAGCACAGTACGAGACTCGTCCCCAGCGTGGCATCTCCGATCTGGTTCTGAAACTTCAGATAGGAGAACCGGACGGTGTGCGTAAACGTGCCGGTGTTGAAATCCACTCCCAGGACGTGAGTACGGGTGATGTCCTTGTTGACGTAGACCGAGTAACCATCGCCAAAGGTCCCGGGCAGGGAGTTCTTGAAATAGTTGTAGCGGTAGAACAGACGAGCGTTCCCCAACGTGTAATCCAGTTTGCTCATCAACATGTTGTCGCGGAAGGGTACTCCGACGCCACCGTTAAGACCGTCGAACGGAGCAGGGAAAAGAACCGGTGCGAACGAGTCCTGCTTGGTTCGTTCTCCATCCAGGAAGAAGAACATCTTGTCCTTGATAATGGCCCCACCGAAGCTCCCACCGTACTGCGAGCGCTGGAATGGGAGCTTTCCTCCTCCCGGCGTCGACGCTCCGCCCACCGAACGGTCACGGAACAACCCAAACGCTTCGCCGTGATACTTGTTGGTACCTGACTTGGTGCTTACGTTCACGGCTCCGGAGGAAGTCAGATCTTGCGAGAGGTCGAGCGACGACTGGCTCATTTGGAACTGGTCGATGGCGCTCGCCGGAATATCCTGCGTCGTGGTGCCCACGGTTTCGTCGCTGACGTCAACCCCGTCGACGTTGATGCGTGCCGTACGGCCGAAGCGGCCCCCGAACGAGATCGAAGAGTATCCGGCCTTGGTCGGGTCGAAGTTCTGACCATCCTGGATCTGCACACCCGGTTCGAGCTGCGCGAGATCAAGGAAGTTACGGCCATTCACCGGCAGGTTCTCGATCTGCTCCGACGACAACACGCCCTGCACCGTGGCCTGCTCGGTGTTGACCTGCACCTCTGTAGCCTGCACCTCGATCGTCGTGCTCTCCTGGCCAAGTTGCATCCTGGCGTTCACAGTGGCAGTGTTGCCCACCTGCACCGTCGTCAGGGTACTCATCGTGCTGAAGCCCTTCGCGGAAACCTGCACCCGGTAGGTGCCGGGACTGACCGCGCCTGAGTTGAACGCACCGGCGCTATTGGAGGTCAGGTCGATCGTCTGTCCAGTAGCTGTGTTCGTGACGACGATTTTTGCGCCGTTAACCACCGCGCCTGTCGGGTCGGTCACGGTTCCGACGATACTGCCTGTACTGACTGTGGTCTGAGCAAACATTCCTATGCACACGAGAATCAGGACGGCCGCTAGAACGACGCTAAATCGAAGAGCGGCGGAATTGGGCGTTCTTGAAGATGACGGCATTTACCCACCTTCCTTTCCAAGCTTTTTAGGGTTAACAGAACACAACCAGGACAGGAGTCTGTCGGAACAGATTAAGCTGCCACCAAAACAGGTGGTTTTGAGATTGGGTTTTCAGGTCATGAACGGTTCGGATGACTCCCGAGCTGGAACTCCAAACCAAGACTTCACCGGGCTTTTGGGCAATCGGCTATCCAAACATAACCATCGCATAATGTGTTTAAATTCATATAGACACGGGCCATTTTGTTATGTCTATCTACGAAAAACGGTACTCCGCCAGGGTGTTGATATGGGTTTTCATAGCGCGAGATTCTGCTCGAGCGAGCAGGCAGGATGAGGAAATAATATGTTTATATTAAAGTAACTTATCGAAAGATAACTATCTTATGATCCAAATTAACCCTACTTCAATCGATACTCTCTTTTGTGGAGCCTTGCCGCTCGCTGCGACGTCGGCGTGATTTCCGATCCAGCACCTATTTCCCCGTCTTCACAAATTTCAACGACGCCGAATTCATGCAGTACCGCAGCCCGGTCGGCTGCGGGCCGTCATTGAACACGTGGCCCAAGTGCGCGTCGCATAGCTTGCAGTTGACTGCGGTCCGCACCTCGCCGAAGGTCGTGTCCCGTACTTCTTTGACGTTTTCGTCCGCGATGGGCGCCCAGAAACTTGGCCAGCCAGTTCCCGATTCGAACTTAGTGTCCGACTTGAACAGCGCGTTGTCGCAGCAGATGCAGCGGTAGAGTCCCTTGTCGTGCAGGTTCCAGTACTGCCCCGTGAATGCCCGCTCGGTGTCGGCATGTCGCGTGACCTCGAAGGCTAGCGGGAACAGCAACTGGCGCCACTCAGCTTCCGTCTTCACCACCTTCGCCTCGTGCACTTTCTTCAGGCGCTTGCCGTCATCGGAGAACTCCACGACGGTTACTTCCCCGGGCACGCTCTCCGATCCGTGTGCCCAGGCCTCTGGCACCGTCGGCTGGCGCAGCCACCACAACGCCGCTCCCGCAACCGCCGACGCCGAAGCAACCAGAAATGCTCGGCGTCTCACTTTTCCCAATCCCGTTTCTTTATTCAAATCTGGCTCAAACATAGTCCACTCCTTATCATGTCTCCCGCCCCTACCTGATTCACGGTCACCGGGGATCTCTTGCGGGCAAATTCTTTAATCTTTGATCTTTCGAAAGCGGCAGCCGACTGTGCCGCTTTACTTCCCCGCATACAACGCAGGGAACTCTACCTTCAAATTTTCCACCTTCGGCGCATCGTTGTAGCGGATGTATGGCTCGTCCGGGTGCAGCGTTGCATAGTTCTGGTGATGAGCCTCCGCCGGATAGAACGCCTTCAACGGCACGACCTCAGTTACGATCTTGTGCTTGAACACGTGCGCTGTCTCTAACTGCGCGATGTAGGACTCGGTGATCTTCTGTTGCTCTGCGGTCGAGTAGAACACTACCGACCGGTACTGCGTGCCCTCGTCCGGACCCTGGCGGTTCTTCTCCGTGGGATCGTGCGCGACCGAGAAGAACACGTGCAGCAGTTGTCCGTACGTTACCTGCGACGGGTCGAACACCACTTGCACTGACTCAGCGTGCCCCGTCATGCCCGTGCTGACACGATCATATTCCGCCGTCTTCGCCTTGCCTCCCGAGTATCCCGAGGTCGCGCTGATCACGCCTTTCACATGCTGGAAGACGGCCTGGATCCCCCAGAAGCATCCACCGGCAAAGACCACCATCTGCTGGCCAGGGGCCGAAGCGACCGCGGCGTCGTTCGTGGGAGGCGGGACCATCACTGGTTTGCCACCACCCCCCATTACCTGCGCCGGAGAGGCCACGAACCATGCGAGCGCCGCCATCATCAGCGCACCCATCAACCCCGTAAAGAAAGATGATCTCGACATAACTCCACCCTCCATTGAACGATCCAACCTGCCCTGCGGATTGGACTTCCCAGATGCGGGAAAGTTTCGCGCAGATCGGGACGCTAGGGAAGCGAATTTACCGCTTTGCAATCAGTAGTTTGAAACTCGAAGAGCCTGGACCGCCGTCCGGAACTCGGCCCTGAGAGGGAAAAAACGATTGGCATCGATGGAACGCGTCACCCCCCTGCGAGTTGTAGTTCTCTTCGCAGACAAAACCAGAGCACCGGCATGTCCCTAAACACCCTCGGTCACGCTCCCGCTTCTGCCTTCATTGCAAAGCCCTGCTGCTAAATCTCCGCGCGCAAGGCGTCTCCGCTCATTTCCCCCGGCATTCATCTCCAAACCCCATACACTTTACTCAGGAGCCTTCATGCCCTCATGCCATCGGTTCGGTCCCGTCGTTTCACTGCTGGCCCTACTCTTGTTCCTGTCCGGATGCAATGCGCTGAATCCCCTCTGCGGGAGCGCCCGCCCCGTGCCGATCCTCACGTCGATCTCTCCAAGAACTATGGTCTTTGCCCAGCTGCCGCCCAGTTTCCCTCTCACCCTGACCGGCAGCCAGTTCGTTTCCTCCTCGGTCGTGGTCTTCAATGGCGCTACCCTGACAACCGCCGTCAACAGCAGTTCCCAGCTCACGGTGACGATAACCGCCGCCATGATCCCCGCCACCGGCACCTACAACGTCCAGGTACAAACCCCCGCTGGCACCACCGGAAACCTCGGCTGCTCCACCGGCGGCATGAGCGCCACGCTGACCCTGACTATCAGCTAGGTCCCTGGCACTGATTTTCCGCTCTTCAGCTCTACCTCTTTGCCGCCCAAGACGTTACCGAGTTGGATTCTGGAATCGAACTCAGCCAGCACATCAACCGCGGGCAGATCAACCGCACCGCAATCAGTGTTCGGACCTCGGATGCTCCCAACCGAGGAGCCAGCAGGCGCAAAATCGGAAAGCCATACACTGACATTGCAAACAATCTTCGTTGTAATGAATTGTCTAGATATGTATTGTTGTGGCCCAAATTCAGCCCTTGCCGGTTCCAATGCCTTCGCGAACCCAAGAGTCTGAGACCAGAAAAGGTAGGTGGCCGATGTTCTCCTCTCCCCCGTCCCGCCGGGAGTTTGGGTTTTTCTTCTCCCTGGTCCTTTCAATCCTGCTGCTGTGGTCCTTTGCGTGTCCCGGGTTCGCACAGACAACCGTGGGCACGGGCAGTATCGTCGGCACGGTGGTGGATCCGACCGCAGCTGTGGTCCGCGGAGCTAAAGTCGCAATTACCAATGTGGCCACCGGGCAGGTCATAAACCTCACGACCAATTCTTCAGGCGCCTACAACTCCGGCGCTTTAATTCCTGGAAACTACAAAGTGCGTGTGATGGTGAAGGGTTTCCGCACAACTGAGGAACTGTTGACCGTACTTGTCGGCAATACCACCAACGGCAATGTGCAGCTGGAACTCGGGGAGGAAGACCAGGTGATCGAGGTGCAAGCCTCGACCGTGCAGGTAAATACGGAACAGGCCACCGTGCAAGGGGTCTTGAATGCGGAACAGATTGAGAATCTCCCGGTCAATGGCCGAAACTTCCTGGACCTTGCACAGCTTGAGCCAGGAGTGCAGATTCAGGACGGACAGACCTTCGACCCAACCAAGGCCGGGTATTCGTCGATTTCTTTCGGCGGGCGTTTCGGCCGTACTGCCCGCATCGAGGTGGACGGTGTGGACGTGTCGGATGAGACCGTAGGCACAACCACCACGGATATTCCCGCCAGCGGAATTCAGGAGTTTCAACTCAGCCAGTCGAGCCTGGACCTGTCGAACGAGCTGACCTCCTCTGGTGCGGTGAATGTGACGACCCGGTCCGGGACCAATGACCTCCACGGCGAGGCTTTTGGCTTGTTCCGTGACAGCTCAATGGCAGCCGCGTTGCCCACGCCGCCCGGATTGAAAGCGCCTTTCCAGCGCTCGCAGTACGGTGGGCGCATCGGCGGACCGATCCTCAAGGACAAATTCTTTTACTTCCTGGACGGGGAGCGTACGTTCCAGCATGAGCAGTCGCCGGTGTTGGTGGCTATACCCTTCCAGCAGCTCTCCAATACCTTCAATTCGCCGTTCGTTGAAGACAATCTGATGACGAAGGCGGACTACCAGCTGACGCAGTCGGCGCACCTCTTCTACCGCTTCACTTATTTCAAGAATTCCCTGCTCGCCAATGCCGGGCTTGGTTTCTCCGTGTATGACAACAAAGACATTACCCGCACCCATGTCATTGGCCTGGATTTCAATAGCGGAAGCTTCACCCACAGCATCCGATTCGAATACCTCAAATTCCAAAATCAGATTACGGACGCCACCACCGGCACCAATTTGCCCCTGGCCAACTATCCCGTGGAAATCCAGATGGGCAGCACCGGGCTGGTCACTGGGCCGAACTATCTTGCGCCGCAGAGCACACTGCAGAGTAATCATCAACTCAAGTACGATGGCAGCAAAACACTTGGCTCACACATTATCCGCTACGGATTTGGCTGGAACCACATTGTGGGCGGTGGCTTTGCGGCCTTCCAAAGCATCGTGCCCTACCTGATCACGAATGTGGGAAGCCTCGAAAGATCCCGTGGAATATGTTTACCTGGGGAACGGCCTTGGATATTCCACCACCACTCCCGCCTTCGGATATCCAGCGGGCGGAATCACCGACAACCGTATGGGCGCTTACCTTGGTGACAGTTGGAAATTGAAGAAGAACCTCACCCTGACCTATGGCCTGCGGTATGTTCGGGATACTGGACGCACGGATAGCAATCTCCCCGTAATTCCGGAGCTTAACCAGGCGCTCCCCGGTTTGGGCAACAAGGTCAGGCAGCCGAACCTGAATCTCGCGCCGCAGCTCGGCGTTGCCTGGGACCCGACCGGACACGGCAAGACTTCGATCCGTGCCGGCATCGGACTCTTCTACGAGAACGCCATCTGGAACAACGTGGCGTTCGATGCTCCGGACCGCGAACAAACCGGAGCTTTCGGGCAGTTTCCGACGGCCTGCAATGGTGCGAATACGCCTCAGCCGGTTATCGCTTCCGGCGGTGCACTTCCGCTGGCAACATTTTGCGGCAACGGATCCGGTGGCCAGGTCGCGATTGGTACTGTCGCCAGCGCGATCGAGGCTTACCAAAAACAGTACCAGGCACTGTCTCCGTTTGACGCAACGCTGGCGAATCCTAACTATGTAGGAACGCTTCTGGACCAGGGGTACGGCTTTGGCGGCGCGTCCATGTTCGACCCCAACTACCGGAGCCCGCGCTCCGTGCAGATGAATGTCGGCATTCAGCGTGAAATCCGGCCGGGCATGGTCCTCAGCGCCGACTTTGTGCGCAATGTGCAGACTCATTATCTGCTCGGGATTGACGAGAACCATGCGGGCGACATTCACTACTTCGACAAGAAGGCCGCTATGACCGCGATTAACGTGACGAATGCTCAGTTTACCGATGCCGGGGGCACACCCTGTGCTGCCGGCGTCCCCGGGGTTCAGTGCGCGATCGACGCGGGCGCAACCATGGCGGCTTATGCGGGCAATGGTCTGACTTCATCCGCAGATTTCGACGTGGCCTGCACGAGCGCAATCGCCGGCTTTGGCTATCCCTGCGCATTCGGCGGCATCAATCCCAACGCTCCACCGCTGCCGTTCCTGCAGTCCGTGGGCCGGTCCGTGTACAACGGCCTGCAAGCCAAGTTGACACAAAATGTGAAAGAACCGTTGCCCGGAATTCACTACTTGAACTTTCAGGTCTCTTACTCGTTGTCTAGATTCGAGAACACGGGTGGTGGTGCGGCGGACAGTCCGGGCGCGTCCGACCAGGACTTCATCATCACTTCGCTCGACAACGCGAAACCGAATCGGTACTTCGGGCCCTCGGTCCTGGATCGCACCCACCAACTCTCGTTCGGTGGATATGCAAACTTGCCGGCGGGATTCCAGGTCAGCATGATCTCGCATTTCTGGAGCCCGCTCGCTGTGTCGGTGATCGTTCCGAACACGAACCTGGGGCCGGGCGAGATTTTTCGCACAGATTTCACTGGGGATGGCACGGTTCAGGATCCGATCCCCGGTACGCACGTTGGGAACTTCGGCCGCGGTATAAACGCATCCAACATCAACAACATCATCAACACTTACAACAGTACCTACGGCGGCCAGCCGACACCGGCAGGTCAAGTGCTGATCCAGAACGGCCTGTTCACCCAAGCCCAACTGGTGCAAATGGGCGACGGCGTCGCGCCGATTCTGCCCAACGCGCCGCCGGGACAGGTAAACCTGGGTTGGCTCCGGGCTCTTGATCTGAAGTTCTCCTGGAACCACACCTTCCACGAACGCTTCACTGTGCAACCCAGCGTGGGTTTGTACAATGTGTTCAACTTCTCCAACTTTGACCTGCCGGGCCTGACCTTGAATGGATTGTTGACTGGAGCTGCCGGGCAGATCAACGGGACCGATTCAGTGGGCCACAACATTGACCGCGTGGGAGTCGGAACGGGTGTCTATGCGCTGGGGGCGCCGCGACAGATCGAATTTGGGTTGAACCTGACGTTCTAGGAATATCGGGTGCCGCCACATGTCGCGCCGATATCGCCCCCCACGGCCGCGGGAATGATCGCGCCCCGTGTCGGAATCACGCTGCCCACGGTCGCTTCGATGCCCCAGTACACGTCGGGCATCGCCGCCACCCATTTGGAGATGAACGGCAACTGGGCCACGTTGAGCAACTGCTGGCGCGCGGCGTCTTCCGGCGGACACCCTTGGTCCAGGCCTTGATGGGGACACCCTTGTCTTGCTGGATTACGTTGTAAGTATGGTCGTTCATCATTGTGCCCCAGATGCAATCTCAATTCTCTTTCTCTTTGCTTGACATTCCGACTCTCTTACCTTGTCATTCCGACGCCCGAGCGAAGCGAGACAGGAGGAATCTGCTGCTTTCTCGAGCGACACCTTCGCTGCGGCTCACCCGGATTTCAACTTGCCAGTTCCGTTGCAACTCGTGCACAAGCTGTACAAGTATTCAGCGCTTTCCTCGTCGTATCCGGTCGTGACCACTCCAGCAGACCGGCAATCGAAACAGAAACCGTGCGCCACATAGAAGTCTCTTAGTCCCGACGGCCTGCCAGCGTCAGCCTCTCGAGTTCGCCATTCCTTAATCTCCTCGACCGACAAACGCTGTTTCCAAATATTCGTTGATTGAGGGAAGATCTCGGACCACCTCAAGCCGGCCCCGAGTGTTACTCTTTCCAACTTGCTCTTGCACTCGACCACCTGCTTCGGATCCCCGCTCGCGAAAGGCTTACGCTCGAAGTTGCCGTATTTGTGCTCAATCTCGAACCCCTGCGAACGCACCAGCAAGTCCAGCTCCTGCGGAAAGAAGCAGCGCATGCGCAGGTCTTCCACTCGGAAATCGCGCTCCGTCCCGTTCGCACCACGCCGGCTGAAGTACCACTTGATGTGGTTCACCTGTGCCGCGTCGTCGTAGCGCATGGTGTGCTCGAGTACGATCGTGCCGTTGCCGCCTGGGTCTGCGTACTCGCG
>Ga0075030_100004366_pt1 | contig 12788 bp, 9 predicted proteins | sample LitLauG_LLR_2012_FD_71393 | JGI IMG/M metagenome (GOLD analysis project Ga0075030, IMG submission 71393) | Freshwater sediment microbial communities from Pennsylvania, USA - Little Laurel Run_MetaG_LLR_2012 | ecosystem: Environmental > Aquatic > Freshwater > Creek > Sediment | place: USA... | reverse complement strand
GTGTATATTGTCTGCGATCCGTCAACCTGTCTGTCATAGGAGATAACGTTCATGCCAAAGTATTCGCGCAGAGACCTTGGATTTCTGCTCCCCATGCTGGGGGCAGCGGCCGCATCAGTTCAAAGCGCTTCGGCTCAAAATGCGGGCCTCGCTTCCGATGTGCCGCTGGAGAAACTACCGGTCCTGAAGACCCACGCCTACATCTTCAAGGAACTGGAGGAATCCACCAACGGGAAGAACAAGAATCGCCTGCTCTTCAGGGGCAAGACGCACACCGGGTTCAAGATGGAGAGCCATCAAAGCGATATCGCGCCAGGCGAAGTGAACCATCCGCCGCACCAGCACCTGCGCGAAGAAATGATGCTGATTCGCGAGGGGACCATGGAACTGACCATCTCCGGCAAGCCGATGAGGCTGGGCCCCGGCGATGTGGGTTTCATTGGTTCGAATGAAATACACAACGCGAAGAATGTGGGAACTACCCGCGCCCTGTATTTCATCGTGAACATTGGCCGGGACGACGTGTAAGCGGAGCCGAATGATGAACGCGCATTTGTTTGTTAACCGTTTGTTAGTTAATTTGGCGGCGCTCAGTTTTTTGACTGCCGGATCGGCTTACTCCGCAGTCAACGTCCAGCCCCCGAACGATCTTCCGAGTGGTTATCGCACCATTCGGGATTGGGCTCACCCGCCCAACGGAGTTCCGTGGGCCGCGGTTACGGCAGTGGAGGTTGCGCCCAACGGTGAGGTCTACGTGATCCACCGCTGCAACGAAAACTCGTGCGTCGGCCGGACCGAGCCACCCATCCTCAAGTTCGATAAATCGGGCAAACTTCTCAAGGCGTGGGGATCGGGGATGTTCAATTTTCCGCACGGCGCCACAATCGACCCGTCCGGCAACCTTTGGGTGACCGACGAACAGGGCGGCAACGGAAAGGGCCAGCAGGTCTTTAAGTTCAGCCCCAACGGCAAGGTGCTCATGACGCTCGGTAAAGCCGGTGTTGCCGGAGACGCCCCGGGCCTTTTCGATCAGCCCACCGATGTTGCGGTTGCGGCCAACGGCGATATCTTCGTCACCGAAGGTCACCTGCAGGGCAACAACCGGGTGTCGAAGTTCTCAAAGGACGGGACGTTCATCAAGAGCTGGGGAAAGAAAGGCTCGGGCCCGGGAGAGTTCTTCGCGCCTCACACCATCGCCATCGATTCGCGCGGGCGGCTGTTCGTGGGAGATCGGTCTAATAACCGAATTCAGATCTTCGATCAGGACGGGAACTACCTCGATACCTGGACGCAATGGGGGCGGCCCAGCGGAATCTTTATTGCCAAAGACGACACCATGTACGTGGCCGATTCGGAATCTTATGGTTCCGATCAACCGGGCGTCATCAAAGGCATCCGGATCGGCAGCGCCAAGGACGGTTCGATCCGGGCAATGATCGTCGACATGGAATCGACGACCCAGGAGCACAGCGGAGCTGAAGGGGTTGGCGTCGACTCACAAGGCAATGTGTACGGCGCAGTGGTTCGCAGAAAAATGCTGGAGAAGCATATCAAAGAGGGCGGCAAGTGACCCGCGCCGCCCTCGCGGTTCGTATCGGACGCTACTGCTTGGGCGTGATCTTGATGACCATAGCCGTGAAACTCTGACCCGGTTCCATCAGAAACTGGTGCACGGTGTTAGCCGGGATGTACAGCGTGTCGCCCGCGACGACCGGGTACTTGGTTCCGCCCCGGATCGACTTGCCTCGGATCTCATCCGGACCAGTGGGCTTGCCTTCGATCATCTCGCCGCCGACCAGTACAGTCCCCGAACCCGAGCGGATCAGCAGAAGGTCTGCCTGCTTCACGTGGAGTTCCGCCTCGCCGCTGCCGTTGCGAAAGGCGACGAAAGCGGAATCCAGCAGGCGCTCGGTGCCGAGGTGGCGCTCGTCGTTGAGTTTGGCTGTGGCGTTTTTGTCGAAATCCTTGTTCTGTGCGGCGCTCCAGAACATTGGTTTGTCGGGATCGGCGGCGCGAACGGAAACCTGAACCGTGAGCAGCGCCGGGCACACGAAAGCAGCGAGGTAAGCGAATTTCATATCAGAAGCATACGCCTCTTGCGGTTGGGTTGCGAGGGGCATCGCAGGCCGCCGCCGGAAAGATCAGGCTGACGCCCGCACGACGTGTGCGCGCGTGATCTCGCGCACGGTCGGCGCGCCCATTTGGCGCATGGTCAGGGTGAGTTCGGCGCGCAGAATATCCAGCACGCGTTCAACGCCCTCTTGGCCGAACGCAGACAAGCCCCAGATGTAGGGGCGTCCGATACCAACAGCCTTAGCGCCGAGAGCGAGCGCTTTGAAGATGTCGGTGCCGCGGCGGAAACCTCCATCTACCAGCACGGGGATGCGTCCGTTCACAGCCTCGACCACTTCGGGCAGGCAGTCGATTGTGGCGCGCAGCGTCTCCGCGGCACGGCCGCCATGGTTCGATAAGATGATGCCGTCGGCGCCATGCTGGACGGCCAGTTTGGCATCCTCCGAATTATCCAGCCCCTTGAGCAGGATCTTCATCTTCGTGAGTTTCTTCAGTCGTTCCACGTACGACCAGGTGGCTTCCGGCGGGTTGTAGCGCGAATCGATCCCCTCCAGCATGGGCCGGTGGATCGGGGTGCCGGCGCCGTTCACGTGGCAGGATACGCAATCGCGCGTGTCCTGCTGGCGGAATCGCGTGGCGGTTTCGGTATTGCGGCCGGCGAGGAGATCCACGGTCCAGGCGAGCGCGGGACATCCGGCGTCTTCCACGCGCTTCACCAGCTTTTCGGTGTCCGACCATTTGAGGGGCATGTAGAGCTGATACCAGGGCGCGGTTCCCAAGGCTTTGGCCACGTTTTCGACCGATTGCGTGGTGGCGGTGGAAAGCACCTGCATGGTTTTTTTCGCGCGGGCGGCGCGGGCTGTGGCCAACTCGCCATCGGGATGAAACGTCATCTGCGAACCCACTGGGCAAATGAAGATCGGCGTATCCCAGGCGGCACCGAACACGTCAATTTTGAGATCGGATTTGGAGACAGAGACATCGACCAGGCGGCGCGGCTTCAGCTGGTAATGTCCAAAGGCACTAATATTTGCGTTGAGCGTCCGGTCGTCGTCGACGCCCGAGGCCATGTAGCCCCAATGCGCGGGCGGCAGCACGGTGCGCGCGGCATCCTGAAATTCCATGACATCGAGAAAGTCTTTGGCGTTCTTGTGCACAGAGGTACCCTGCGGATCTGCAGCGGCAATCTGCTGCGCCCAGGATCGCGTGGACGAAAAAGTCATCAGAGGACTGCCGGCAAGGAACCGCAAGAAGTTGCGGCGGCTGCGGGACGTGATGGTAACCATGGCGGGATGATTCTATCACCATGAGATGGCGTGTAGTGGCGCGCTAAGTGCGCGTTGAAAGTGTTCGTCGGCCCGCTCTTAAGGAGAAGATGCGAATGCCAGGTTGCTCACCATCGCCGATCCCTGCCGGCGCGGAACCCGACCAGCCCATCGCCCGCCGTCATGAACCGGTATCGTCACGATGAAAAGCCCGACGTCATTCGCCGTCCAGCTCACAGCGATGGCCAACGCAATGCTCTCGGCCCGGGCGCGCAACGATTCCCTCGGCGTAATGAGCATATGCTGATGTGTCGACCCCCTGCCCCGTCTGCACCGTTGCGCGCGAACGCACCTCGATCAAAACCACGCATGCGGTCAAGTTTCCTGTGATCAATCTATGAACTCTCCGTAGCGGCGCAAGCTCACCGCCGGACTGTGACCTGCACCTGCCCATTGGTCCAGCAGCACTGAAACCCAGCGCCGCCTTCCCCCGAATAGTCGTTGGCTGTGACGTGAAGCATGTACTCTCCCGGCTCGGTGAATGTGACGCTTGTGACCGCCTTTCCGTTAAACGGAGTATCGTTCTCTTTACGTTCCACTTTTTCGACTTCGGGCCTGTCTGATCTAAACATCACATTGCCGGGTCCCCGATACTTGGTCCACTTCACCGTCACCGCCGGACCCAGGTTCTTCGGCCGCACGCCCGACGAACTCGTGAACTTCGCATCGTCAGAAACCCACACCGTCAGCAGCAGGGGAACCCCCAGTTGTGCCGTGCGCTGTACCACCAACCCCTGCGGGCCCTGTACCGACTGACCCCTCTCTTCGAAGCTGAGGACAGGTGGCGTGTTTCCCGCTGCGGCCTCGATAAATGGTGAGATCTCGTAATCGGGCTTCAGGCTTGCCGGGATGACCGTGCTCTTGCCGTTGGCGGTGAGACTCCACGTGATCTTGTTCGCCCCAAAATCGGCCGGTACTCTGACAGCAAATAGTCCCCAGCCTCTGCCGGGCATGAAATGAGTGGGTTGACCACGGTCCGGCCCGCCGGGCTCAATCCGGTTATTCGGTCCGACGGGGACATCCAGTTCCTGTTTTTGATTCCGGTTGTAATACCCCAGCAAAAGGCTAAAAGTTCCGTCAGCGTTTTTGAACCATCCTTCGAAAGCGCCCGTGACACCCGCGCCGGACTCGCGCGAAGGCTCCAGTGGCAAAGATTGTCCGCACAACAGTGCTCCGCCAACACTCCACATCAGGATCTGGCGGAACACATTTCTTTTCCAGCCTGCCGATGTTCCCGCCACTGTGCTAACGCGCGGCCGATCCGCTTGCTGTCTGCACCTTTGTTGTGTGCTGTGCAGCCCACGCTTTGTAGTCATCGTCGCTCATATAAGTCACGTTCATCCATGCGTGACCCATTTCATCCACTGTCCGGTCACCGAACCCGACCCAGGCATCCGGATCGGGATTATTGGGGTTCGCGTTCGTGTTGTCGTACCAGGCGGTCACATGGATCATGGTCCCCCTGGGGAATACCGGCGCCGCATCGTCCGCGTAAATATAGTTGGTCATCCAGTTGAAGTTGAAATTACCGACATAACTGACCGGCTGGATGGTGCCGTTCGGCAGGATCGCTTCTACCGCCATGGCCTTTCCCCGCAGATGCATGTGCGGCTGGAAATTCTCAAGCTGCGCGGCCTGCTTCAACACAGTGTAATTGTCAAACTCCGAAATGGAGTTCGGCGGTAAATCGATATTTCGCCCCGCTCTGGTCTGCGAGGCTGCCGACTCCTGAAATCCGCGCAAGGCCTGGAACCCGGTTAAATACGTCCGGTACTTCGGCTCCTGACCTTTGGGGTAGAGCCAGATTCCCAGTTCGACGTTATCCCGAATCTCTTCGCCCACGGCATGGATGTGGACGTCCCAGGAAATCTGCGCGCCTGGCAGCAGTAATTTGCCGGAGTCGGGCCGGTAGAGATCATAACCCTTGCCGATGGCCCACTCCATTAACATGGCGCGCCCGCGCAGACCTGGATCGCCCCCCGGCCCGAAACCGTCGTCATCGGGATCGTTCTGAGCCAGGTATGCGACCGCATGGTGCGTTATTTTGCGCCCGGCTGCAGTCCCCGGCCGAATTTCAACGGCGCGCACCCAGCGGGGTTCAGTCAGCGGAACATCGGATACCGGCCTCCACCAGACATCCTGATGATGGGCCGCCATGGTGTAGGGCTCCGACTTGATCACAAGATCGGGCTTGCCGAGCTCTTTCGCCGCTTTCCATTCGTTATCGGCAGGAAACTGCCGGGGCGCGGGCATATCTTTCAAATCCCCCTGCGGCGCACCCGTATCTACCCACCGGACCAGGGTGTCGATCTGCTCGTCCGTCAGCGAGATGTCATTCTTGAACTTCTGCACTCCAACCGCTCTGTCGATGTGCCATGGCGGCATCTGGCGTGTAATCACGCGCTGTCGAATGGATTTCGCCCACGGCCGCGTCTCTTCATACGTCACCAGCGACATGGGCGCCATCGAGCCTTTTCGATGGCAATCCTGGCAGCGCTCCTGCAAAATCGGTGCAATGTCCCGGGTAAACGTGACAGGTTTAGCTGTCGCTTCTGGGCGGGCTTTGTTGGATGTTTCAGCTGCGGGCGCCAGGCCTGCCAGCGCCACCAAACCGCAAAATGCCAGCATGCTCCATCCCATGATCCGGATCGCTGGAAATTCAGCAGGGGTCATACATTAGCCTCTTTCGGAGTCCGGCAACACGGCCGGCCAATCGCTGTAAAGTCTAATCCTGCGGCAACACGGTGTCAAAGGGAACGACCTCCGGTGTCGTCCCGGATCTGGTGGCGCTCTCGCCACGGGACGGGTGCATTACGGTTTGGCGTTTGTGACAGTCTGCTTCGAAACTTCGGCGCTTTCGTCGAGATCCCGGAGGGGTACGCAACAAATGTCCGAGCGTCGCGAGCTCATCCTTAGGTATTAGCCCTGCCAAAGGTATTAGCCCTGCCAATTTTTGCGTTACCGCACACGAACGCACCTCGAATCGAGACGGAGCACACAGGCGATTCCCGGACGCTTGTCGCGTTGCACTCTGACGGACCTTTCGGTCGAAAGCCGCGACGATGCGGGTGCAGGCCTGAGAATCGAGGTGAATCCGGGCCATTGCTTCCGCTTGGCTCAGAATTTTCAAAAAAAGTCATTCCCCCCCGAAAAGATTGGATGTAATATCGACTGGACGGCCAAGACGCCAAACAAGAATCAACGGGTATTCTGCAACTCCGCAACCGCCCTGGTAACACGCGGGCTGTAGAAATGGGTGCCTTCTGGCATGTTCAGCTAAGGAGACTGCGATGCGCCTCACGTTAGTTCTTGCGCTTCTTTCGGGTTCCGCTGTGGCCGTGTTTGCTCAGAGCGACCGTGGAACTATTACTGGCACCGTTACTGACCCGGCGGGCGCGGTAGTCGCCGGCGCCGCAATAGAAGCCCGCAACACGGATACCGGAGCCGTATACCCCGTATCGGCTTCAGGCACAGGCAACTACACCATCGCTGAAATGCCCGCAGGCACTTATGACGTCACCGTTGTGGTTCCCGGATTTAAGAAGCTCGTCCGCCCGAATCTGACCGTGCAGGCGGCACAGACGATACGCGTCGACGCCGCACTGGAAGTGGGCAACGCATCAGACTCTGTCACTGTTCTCGCGGAAGCTCCCCTGCTGAAGACCGAAAGCGGCGAACTGAGCCAAACCGTCGAAACCCAAACTATGGATGCCCTTCCGCTCCTTCAAGTCGGCTCCAGCAGTTCCGGCCTTCGCAACCCCTATACGATTGTCGCCCTCCTACCCGGCGCCTACTTCCAGCCCGTGCCCACCGGTTTCACCACCGGACCCACCGTGCGCGTCAACGGCGGCGCCACATCTTCCGAAACCCTTCTCGTGGAAGGCATGGACGGCTCCAATCTCATGGGCCAGGCTATCAACCAGCAAACCCAGCCCGGGATGGATTCCGTTCAGGAGTGGACGGTGCAGACCAGCAACTACTCGGCCGAGTTCGGCCAGGCCGGCAGTTCGGTTCACAACGTCACCATGAAATCGGGCACCAACCAGTTCCACGGCAGCGGCTACGATTACTTCCAGAACGAATTCCTGAATTCCGGCCAGCCCTTCACCACGCTCGCGGGCCAGCCCAATCAGCACACGCGCCCCGAAATTCGCCGCAATGACTACGGCTTCACAGTCGGCGGCCCCATCTGGGTCCCCAAAGTCTACAATGGCAAAAACCGAAGCTTCTTCTACTTCAGCTGGGAGCAGTACCTCAACACACAGAACTTCCTCCCCGCCGTCGATTCCATTCCCACGGCCGCCTACCGCGCCGGTAATTTCAGCGCCGCCATCGCCGCCGCCGGGAATAAGAATCTCGGTACCGACCCCCTCGGCCGGCCGATCATCTCCGATCAGATTTACGATCCAGCCACCGCGCGTATCGTGAACGGCCAGAGCGTTACCGATCCCTTCGCCAACAACACCATCCCCTTCAGCCGGATGGACCCGGTCTCGCTGAAAATCCAGGCGATGATGCCGGCCCCCCTGTGCGTCGCCGGCCCGCCCTGCAACACGAGCGGCGTGGTCAACAACTGGCAGAACATTCAGCCGCAAAGCCGCTATACCGATGCCCCCTCGCTCAAGCTCGACCAGATTCTCAGCGCGAAAGACAAGCTCTCTTTCTTCTGGAGCCGCACCCTCACCGTTGCCCCCAACAGCTACGGACAGGACGGCCTGCCCGAGCCCATTTCGTACTCCTTCGGCGGCGCCATCTACGCCCACCGCGAACGCCTCAACTACGACCACACCATCACGCCTACTCTGCTGCTTCACCTCGGCGTCGGTTACGATCAGGACTTCCTCGGCCGGCCATCCCTCACGCCCAACTACGATGCCTGCGGCCAGCTCGGCCTCTGCAGCGCCGCCTTCAATAAGCCGCTCACCTTCCCTCTGATCAACGGCCTCGCCGATTCCCTCGGCGGCGGCTTCGGCAGCTCCACCCAGCCTCTTGGCCCCCTGAACCGCGTCAACGGTATTTACAACCAGGTCGAAGCCATCGCCAACATCACCTGGGTCCATGAAAACCACACCCTCAAGTTTGGCGCCGAGCTTCGCAACGGCGGAAATTACACGCAGAACGCCAGTCAGGACACCTTCAACTTCACCAGCGCCCAGACGGCGATGCCGTATCTGGTCAACACATCCACTGGCACCAGCAACGCCAATATCGGAGCCAATCACATCGGTTTCCCCTACGCCAGCTTCCTGCTCGGCGCGGTCGACACCGCCAACATCGATCCCTACTCCAACGTCCGCTTCGGCAAACAGCAGTGGGGCTTCTACGCGCAGGACAGCTGGAAGGTCACGCGGAAACTCACGCTCGACCTCGGCCTGCGCTACGACTACATGCGCTTCTACACCGAACAATACGGCCGCGCCCCCAACTTCGCCCCCAACATTCCCAATCCCGTCGCCGGCGGCGCGCTCGGTGCCGTCACTTACCAGGCCACCTGCCACTGCGACTTCACTCACAACTACCCGTTTGCCTTCGGACCCCGCATCGGCCTCGCATACCAGTTTCTTCCCAAGACCGCAATTCGCGCCGGCTTCGGCGTCGTCTACGCCAGCACCGCCTACGGCGGCAACACCGGTACCGCCGCCGCCAACAACCCGCTCGGACCTGCGTCCATCCCCGGCAACCCCGTTATGACCTGGGGCCAGGGTGTCACTGTAAATGGTGCCCCTCTCACAGCCGCCCAGATCGCCTGGCCCAATTACAGCACCGGCTACTACCCCATCGGTGGCGTCCTTCCCGGTACAGGCCCTCAGTATTACGATCCCAACGCCGGCCGCCCCGCTCGCCAGGCCCAGTGGTCCCTGAGCGTCCAGCGCGAAGTCATGTCCAATCTCGTTGTCGAGGCTTCCTACATCGGTAACCGCGGAGCGTACTGGACGATGGGCGCGGCGCCGGCCGGGCCTCTCGTCAACTACAACTACGTCAGCAGCGCCATTCTCGCCGCCAACGGACTCAGCCTCAACAACCCATCCGACCTCGCCACGCTCATCGCCCCCATCGGCTCGGCCGCGGCCGGGCGTTTCCAGAACAAGCTTCCCTTCCCGGGCTTCCCGCTCACAGCCACCGTCGCCCAGTCGCTGCGCCCCTACCCGCAGTTCAACGCGGGCCTTGGTGCCGTTAACGCGCCCCTCGGCGACACCTGGTACAATTCGCTCCAGGTCTCCGCCAATAAGCGCCTCTCCTACGGCCTGCTTTTCACTTTCGGGTTCACCTGGCAAAAATCGCTCGATACCTTCGGCGGCACGCCGGACGTCCAGAACCGGGGCCTCGCCCGTTCCGTTTCTTCGCTCGATCAGCCTCTGGTCAGCCGCGTCGGCTTCACGTACACGCTGCCGAAAATTGGCCCCAGACTAGTCTCGTCCGTCGTTGGCAACTGGTTCCTCAACGGCTTCATGTACTACGCCAGCGGCATTCCTCTTCTCGCCCCCACCGCCAACACCACCGGCTACCCCAGCAACCTCGCCTCCGCTTCGATTAACAACCTCACCTTCCAGTCCGTACCCAACGAAGTGCGTGTCCCCGGCCAGCCGCTCTACTTAAACAACCTCAACTGTCACTGCTACGACCCCAACAACACGCTCGTACTCAACGCCGCCGCGTGGGCCAACCCCGCCCCGGGCCAGTACGGCGGTGCTTATTACTATCCTGACTTCCGCGGTCAACGCCGCCCTGTCGAGAACGTGGCTTTCGGACGCCACTTCCAGATTCGCGAGCACATCGGGCTCAACGTCCGCGCCGAATTCCAGAACATTCTCAATCGGACGTATCTGAACAACCCCAGCGTCACTAGCCCCCAAACCGCGCCTGTCTGCAAGCTCCCGTCCGGCGCCAACGGTGCCTGTTCCGCCGGTGAACAGATTGTCTCCGGCTTCGGCTCCATCAATACTTCATCGCTAACCTATCAGCCGCGAACGGGCCAGCTGGTGGTACAGTTCCAGTTCTGAGCTTTGTAATATGAAATCCGCATCTCATCGATTTGCAGATCGGCGCTGTGGGTGTTGACCTGAATGTTCGTCGCAACATTCCGAGTCAGCAAGTCCGGGGCTATTGTTATCTTGCCCCGGCTCTCGTCCTGAACGGCGTAGTTTCTGGTCATGGACGCCGCCGCGATGGTAAGGGTGACGAGCGGAGATGCCGAACTCCAGCCGCATCGGTCGCCATCAGCGTGACTGCGGAGGCAGCGTTCCGACGATCATCTTGCCCGACAGGGTCAAGCCGGCCGGAAGGCGCGTGACACTGAATGTGAACGGACCAAAACCCGTCGCCGACAGTGTGGCTAAACAGGCGGCCCCGACCGCTCCCGCTGGTTCGCCTGGAGAGGCTGTAGCATTTTTCACGTTATGCGCCTCATAAAAATCGCCGGCTTACTGGTTGGAACCGGTACCAGAGCAAGTTCGAGCGGGCCGTTACCAGGAGAGACGCGCGACTGAAAAGCTGATCGGGAGATAGCGTCCCCAGAGGGATTCGAAACCCTCGTTACCGCCGTGCAAGAGGGTTTGATGGGGTTTTGCCACTGTTTGCACTGATTCTTCGGAACGAGGATAAAACGTTGAGACGGTAGAGGTTTCTTGCGACTACAGCGGTGCCGGTTGAAACGTTCGTCGCCGGCAACCTGCAGTACGGATTGCCATCTCCGTTGAAATCAGCCACCGCCACTGAATAGCATCAGCGCCGGCAACATAGCTCACGGCTGCGCCTTCTTACCAGCAGCTTCTGGTAACCGGTCTGAACCGATTTCCGAGCCTGAGGCCCTTCGCGCAATTTTTTCTGCGGCATAACGCTACACCAACCGGCAATCCTGCACTGCGCGGCTGGCGGCGTGTGAATATATGATGGTTGGCGCAGTCGGCGGCAGAGACTGTAACATCCGTCCGCGACAGTCCGAAAAAAGAGCGCGACCCATGGGAAATAACGAAAGGGTGAACGTCAACGCATTGATCGACAGCAGCAGGCTGGGTGCGTATCAATGGGGAATTTTCATACTCTGCAGCATGTGCCTGATCATGGACGGCTTCGACCTTCAGGCAATCGGGTACGTCGCGCCAGCTCTGGTGCGTGACTGGAAGATCCCCAGTGCTTCGCTCGGACCGGTCTTCAGCGCCGCATTGGTTGGCGTGCTGCTGGGTTCGCTTATATTCAGCATGATGGCGGATAAGATCGGACGGCGGCCGGTCCTGATCGGCGTGTCGCTCTACTTTTCCGCGCTGACTTTTTTTACCGCCCGAGCCAATTCCATCGACCAACTGCTGGCCATCCGTTTCCTTGCCGGGATCGGCCTTGGCGGCATCATGCCGAACGCCATGGCCTTAGTGGGCGAGTACAGCCCCGCCCGTTTGCGCGTCACTGTCATGATGATCGTCTCGAACGGATTCACCGCCGGCGCGGCGATCGGCGGTTTCGTCGCCGCCGGACTGATCCCTCTCTACGGATGGCGCGGCGTCTTCTATTTCGGCGCGGTGGTTCCGCTGCTCATCGCCGTTCTCATGTTTTTCGTTCTGCCTGAATCCCTGCAGTTCATGACCCTGCGCGGCGTCAGCCCGCGGAAGATTGCACTTGCGCTCCGGAAGATCGATCCGCTTGCGCCCGCCGGCGACAACGTTCAGTATCTGGTGAATGAAGAGAGGAAGCAGGGCGTGCCGATCGTGCACCTGTTTCACGAAGGCCGCGCGCTCGGCACTGTGCTGCTCTGGATTATCAACTTCATGAACCTGCTGAACCTCTACTTCCTCTCAAACTGGCTGCCGACGGTTGTGCGCGACCTGGGCTATTCGAACTCCAACGCCGTGCTGGCCGGGGCGATGGTGCAGGTGGGCGGAACGGTGGGGGCTTTTGCGCTCGGATGGTTCGTGCACAAACTGGGCTTTGTGCCGGTGCTGACTTCGTGTTTCCTGCTGGGAACGCTGAGCATCGCTGCCATCGGGCAACCGTCGCTCGGCATCGCTCTGATCTTCGTCGTGGTATTCATCGCGGGATGGTGCGTGCCCGGCGCGCAGGCCGCGATCAACGCGCTCGCCGCGACCTATTACCCAACGGACCTGCGCGCCACCGGCATCGGATCGGGACTGGGCATCGGACGCATCGGCGCCATCGTGGGACCGCTGGTTGCCGGCGAACTGCTGCGTCGCCACTGGGCCTCGCGTGAGTTGTTTTACGCCGCGGCGATTCCGGCGCTGATTTCGGCGATCACGATGTTCTCCATGCGCTGGGTGCTCAAACCGGAGAAGGAATTGCCGGTAGAGAGCGCAGTGGCCGCACATTAGAGCCTCGTTTGTTAGGGCGGGGAATTTCTATCGCCCAGCAGGTTTCATCTTTGTTCCTGCGTGTGGGGCGGGC
>Ga0075030_100004362_pt1 | contig 12795 bp, 14 predicted proteins | sample LitLauG_LLR_2012_FD_71393 | JGI IMG/M metagenome (GOLD analysis project Ga0075030, IMG submission 71393) | Freshwater sediment microbial communities from Pennsylvania, USA - Little Laurel Run_MetaG_LLR_2012 | ecosystem: Environmental > Aquatic > Freshwater > Creek > Sediment | place: USA... | reverse complement strand
GCTATCGCACCTGGCAGCAGGCTTACGGCTCAGATCCGGGGATTGTCGGGTCCACGTTCTTCGTGCAAGGACAGCCAGTCACGCTGATTGGGATTACGCCCCCGGGATTTTTTGGCGAGACACTGCGCAGCGATCCGCCGGACTTTTGGCTGCCCTTGCATCAGGAGATTTTGTTCGACGGCCGGGGTGCGCACATGCGAACGAATTGGTCCCAGTGGCTCTATGCCATTGGCAGGTTGAAGCCGGGTGCGAGCGTGCAAGCACTTCCCGCCCGGCTGACGCCGGTGCTTCAACGCTGGCTCCGTGACGAAGATGAGATACCCGCCGAATTCAAACCGCAGGTTGAACCTACGATACCTCAAAAATTCATCCGGCTGGCTCCGGCCGGAGGGGGTGTCACATCATTAAGGGAAAACTACGGCGCGAGTCTGCGTATTCTCCTGATGATTTGTGGAACACTACTTCTCATCGCGTGCGCCAACCTCGCCAATCTCCTACTGGCGCGCGCAGCCGCCCGCCGCGCCCAGACTGCGGTACGCCTGGCTCTGGGGGCCGCGCGAACAAGACTGATTCGCCAGCAGTTGACGGAGGCGGTACTGCTGTCGGTGCTAGGCGGCAGCGCAGGATTAGGGGTTGCATACGTGGGAGCGCGTCTGATGCTGGCCTTGGCATTTCACAGCGCCAACTTTACGCCCATCAGTGCGACACCTTCGCTGCCGGTTCTGGGATTTGCGTTTGCGCTTTCACTCCTGACCGGCGTGATGTTTGGCGTGGTGCCGGCGTGGCTGGCTTCGCGCTCCGATCCAGCAGACGCCTTGCACGGAGCAGGCCGCGGCACCCGCGCCGGGGCATCGTTGCCCCAAAAGGTACTGGTGGTCAGCCAGGCGGCTCTTTCCCTGGTTCTGCTTGCCTGCGCCGGATTGCTGACGGTGAGTTTGCGAAATCTGGAGCGTCAGGACTTTGGTTTTGACGTCCAAAATCGCATCAGTGTTCAGATCAATCCGCCTCTTGACAGTTACACCCCGGAACGCCTCGACGCGCTTTATCGCGCAATCGAAGATAGTCTGGTGCGGTTGCCGAATGTGCAGAGCGCAAGCCTGGCGGGGTACGGTCCGCTCAGCGGCAATAACTGGGGTGAATTCATTGCCATAGAAGGGAGGGGCGATCCAACCGCTACGCAGGCGGAGATTGTGTCCTGGGACCGGGTGAGCCATCAGTATTTTTCGACAATCGGACAGCGCATCGTGCGCGGACGCGGTTTCGCGGAAGGCGATTCCAGCGCCTCGCGCCCAGTGGCGATTGTGAATGAATCGCTCGTCAGAAAATACTTCCCCAACCAAGATCCCATCGGCAAACACTTCGGCATGGACACCTCCCGATATGCAGGCACGTTTGAGATCGTCGGCGTAGCGCGTGACGCCAAGTACAACGATCCAGACCAGCCCGCAAACCCCATGTTTTTCCTACCGCTGGAGCAGAGGGTCCATTATTCCGACGTTGACATACAGCGTAATGAAATACAAACGCATTTCGTAAGCAGTATCCAGTTGCTGGTACGCGGCCAAGCCCTCAATCTTGAGCCGCAGCTTCATAAGGCTCTCGCCGATATCGATCCCAACCTTACGATTATCACGGTGCAAAGCGTGAACGAGCAGGTGGCCTCAAATTTCGATCAGCAGCGCATGGTCGCGCAGTTGGCCGGTACATTCGGTCTCATCGCCATGCTGCTGGCAGCCATCGGCTTGTATGGGCTGACCGCATACACGGTTGCCTGTCGAACCAGCGAGATCGGAGTGCGCATGGCTCTCGGAGCGGACCGTCAGAACATCGTCCGATTGGTCCTGCGGGGAGCATTCCTGCTAGTGGCTATCGGGTTATTGATTGGAATTCCTCTGGCGATCGGCGCGGGACGCCTCTTGGCCGCGCAGCTATTCGAGATACGCAGCTGGGATCCGCATGTTTTCGGGTTTTCAATTCTTGCGCTCGGCGCTTGTTCCGCAGTCGCCAGTATTCTCCCGGCACATCGAGCCGCTTCGACGGATCCAATGAAGGCGCTGCGCACAGACTGAGATTATCTGGGTTGATTGTCGCGAACCAGCCGGTGCACCGTCGTCGTGGTAGCTCGTCTAAATGCGGTCCGGTTCGATGGTGGCGACATTCCATTCCATCGCTGGGTTTGAACGCTGCTCTCAGTTCTTCCCTGACTGATGGGCGCAGGCTAGTATCAGGACCATCGTTACTGAAGCACAACAGGTACAGGTTCAAGTGCTGTAGTGCGCATAGCGCCGGAACATCGCCTGAAATTCTCACACTCGCAGCTTAGTTGGCGAAATGCGATAGCATGGCAACGGAGCGGTGGCTTCGGCCAGAGTTTCCAGGAGGACTTGGTTCGAAGCAAATAAATTGCAGGGTAGCCAATTCAGGCGAGCTTCCCTCCGCCGTTACCCAGGGTGCTTTAGGACGCGATAGTGCAGATGCACCACACCGTCCGAAATTTCTTCGTCGAAAGCAGCTTGAGCGGAGTGGACCGGCGTTGAGGTTTTATCAATGGTATGCCGTCGCCGATGAAAATCGGAATGACATGGATGCTGAACTCGTCGATCTCTCCTTCGTCCAGAAACGAAGCGATGATCTCGCCACCTCCCATCATCCAAATATCCTTACCGCGCTGTGTGCGCAATCGCTGTATGAATGGCTTGATCGGCTCTCGCACCAACTCAAATCCTTGCAGCAGTGACCCTTGCGGCTGGCGGGAAAACAAATAATTCTTGACCTTTGGGCCGAACCCTCCGCCTTTCATCCCCATCTCAATTCCTTTGGTGTACGTCTTCCGGCCCCATAGGATCGTATCGATAGTCTTCATAAAGGCGCCCATTCCGTAGTGCCCCTTTGGCGTCGGGCGGTCCAGCCATGAGACATCTCCATCCGGGCGGGCTATGTAGCCCTCCGCGCTGGTCGCGACCTCCACGATAACTTTCCTGCGCTTCTTCATACCGGGGCTGCCTCCTCGAACGTCGCGAAATCATAGCTCAGCAGCGCGCTGCCCGCATAGCATGTCGGCACCTAAGAAAGGGGTGTGCCACGTGATCGAAACCTTATCGCCTTGGCAGAGCGTCCGAGATCGCCATAACTCTGTGCCGCTCCTACTTGAACGCGAACAACACCTCAGACATCTCTTGCTACGTGGATTCAAGAAAGACGTTTTGCGATGGAATGCCGCGCGTACCTGATACGAGTCCGCCCGGTAGACAGACCCGGGTACGTAGACGTCAGTCGACCGCTCAACGGCATGGGAACGGCATGTAAACCGAGTTAGGCGCTTTGGATATGGCGGGCGCTATAGGATTCGAATTTACGCGAAAACGTAGTTTCAACAAGATAGAGCGCACGGCGGGCCCCGTAAAGCATTGGAAGGCAGTAGTAAGCAGTGCTAACGGATCACAAACGGATCACGGTTCAGTGATCACTTGAAGGGCCGGTTCTTGGTGTTTTACCCGGAATCTATCCCGTTTTCAACAAGATCACTCCTCGCGGAGTAATCGGGCGGGATCGATCGACATAGACTGTCGTGCGGGAATCCACGTGGCAAGCAGACCAAGCAACGCCATGGTTAACATCGTCCCGCCCAGCACCAATGGATCATAGGGCGTTGCTTGGTAAACAATCTGCGCCAGCAAACGGGTGGCGAACATTCCCAGGGCCAGACCGGCGACGCAACCAGAAAGCAACAGCAGTAGTGGTCGGCCGAGAGCTGCGCGAATCAGTTCCACACGCGCTGCGCCCAGAGCCACGCGGATGCCGAATTCTTTCATCCGCTTTGAGACGATATAGGTGGCCACTCCGAAGGTGCCGGTGATGGCCAGCATTGCGGCCAGCAAACCCATGATGCCCAGTGCGGCGGTGGCCGCTCGTGCGGGGAAGAAGGCGACATCTAGTGCGTCTGGCCAGCTATGCAATGTCAACGGCAGATTCCGATCGATGTCGCTCAGAGTGCGATCAAGCATGGCGGCTAACTGCATGGGCGGTAATGCCGAGCGTACGACCAGCACGGTGTAATCATCATTGATCTCCTGTGTCAGCGGAAAAAACATAGCCGGTTGCGGGTCTTCAGTCAGCGACTGGTACTTGCCGTCCTCTACCACGCCGACCACTTCTTTCGGGAACTGTCCTTGATAAAGCAGGAAATTCTGACCCACCGCACGAGTGTTACCAAACATCATCCGGGCAAACGTTACGTTGACGAGAACCACGGAAGGCGAGTCGGCGGTGTCGTGCCACGTGAAGTTTCTCCCGGAAAGCAGTCGCATGCCGGAAGCTGCAAGATACTCCGGGGAGATTGAGAAGTTGCGGGCACCGAAGAGTTCTTTTCGGAAGTCAGTCGTACCCGGGCTGAAAACAGCTTCACTTCCACAACAACCTTCTCCCAACAGGGTACGGTCAATGATGCCCACAGCAGAAACGCCTGGAATTTTCGCCGTTTCTTCCAACATACGCTTTTGCACTGGCAGAAACTGTTCTTCGCGGTAGCCCGCCATGGTCAGGTCGGTTCCGGCCAGCATGACACCTTGCGGCTGAAAGCCAAGCGGTGCGTGGAGAGAGCGCTGCATGCCGCGCAGAGCCACCAGTGAAGCCGTTACGAGCAGCGTGCAGAGCGCGATCTGCACGCAAAGCAGCACGTCTCGCAAGGCAAATCGCCGAAAGAACATTTCTGTGGCAATGCTGCTCTTCATCAGTTGCGCGGCATCGGACCGCCGGATCTGCCGCGCGGGCAAAAGGCCGAACAAAATGCCGCTGCCCAGGGATAATAGGAGGGCCACCAGGTACACGTCTGTGTCCGGAAGAACGCCGACGTGAAACGGAAATTCCGCGAAGGGCTGCCAACGACTTAACCCGTGCAACAGGGCCGAGGCGAGGAACGTGCCGGCTACGCCGCCTGCCAGCGAGACCAGAATCGCTTCGGCGAGCACGCCTCGCAGTATCACCCAACGGCTGGAACCAATCGCCAGCCGGATCGCCAGCTCCCGGCTGCGATCGGCCGCACGCGTCGCGAAGATGCCGCCAAGATTCGCACAAGCGGCTAACAACACGAGCAACGCCAATACCATGACTCCCATGAGAAAATCGCGGACGGAATCGCCCCACATATCGCCCATCAATCCCGGTTTCACGAGGCGGGCATCCAGTCCATAGTCGGCAGTCGGATACTGTTCAGCCAGTTGGCGGCAAATGGAATTCAAATTGTCGCTTGCCTGCTGCGGCGTCACACCGGCTTTCAACTTTCCTAAGACGAAAGGATTGCTGGTGCTGCGGTTTTCCAGGTAGTGATGGCTGTACCCAATCAACGGCCCATTGGTGATAGGAGTCCAGAAGTCCGGCCAGTAAAAGACTTCGGTTCCGTGAAACTCCTTTGGCGCGACTCCAATCACCGTCATCGGCTGTTTGTTCAGGCTCACGGTGGCGCCAACGATGTTCTCATCGCTGTTGAAGCGCACGCGCCAGAAGTCGTAGCTCAGCACGATATATGGAACGGGGGTCATTCCATGCTCGTCGTTCGCATGAAAGAAGCGGCCCAGCAGTGGCTGAACGCCCAGCACGTCGAAATAGTTGCCGGAGGCGAGATAGCCAAAGTTCTTGGTGGTAGTCTGGCGGGTAGCCAGCGCGGCACTCATCGAATCGTAGGCCACCATGCCGTCGAAGGTGCTGTTTCTGTCGCGATAATCGAGATAGTTGGGATAAGACTGCGAATACCAGCCATGTTCCTTGTGCTCGACGTTATAGAGGCGCTGCGGCTCCGAAACGTTCAACGGGCGGACGATTAGCGCATTTAGGACGCTGAAGACTACGACGTTCGCTCCGATCCCCAGAGTCAATGTCAGGATGGCGGTCAACGCAAAACCAGGATGCTTCCATAACTGCCGCAGGGCATACTTTAGGTCCGCCCGTATGCCTTCGAGTTCCGGCCAGATCCATTCTTCGCGACTGCGTTCCTCAATGAGCCCGACATTGCCAAATGCGCGCCGCGCCGCCTGCATTGCTTCCTGGCGCGACATACCGTCTTCCATCAGCTCATCGGCTTTCTCTTCAAGATGTTCCTGAATCGAAATCGATAGGTCCTGGTAGCGACGACAGCGGCAGAGAAGCCGTCTGATCCATTCCATGGCCTCCTCCTATGCCTTACTCACGGCGAGTACACGCGCAATTCCAGCAAACATTGTTTCGAAGCCAGATTTTTCCCGTTCGAGGTGCTTGATACCTGCTCGGGTCAGCCGGTAAATTCGTGTTGGCCGTCCTTTGGCCGAAATGCCCTCTTTGGATTCCAACAGGCCAGCCCGCAACAAGCGCTGTAGCGCTGGATATAGAGATCCTTCTTCTATCTTCAACAGATCGTCGGATACGAGCTTGATGTGCTTCACCAGCGCATAACCATGCATCGGTTTCAGACGAAGGGAGTGCAGGATCATCAATTCCAGAGCGCCAGCAAACAAATCACGATGTTCAGCGTTCTTGGCCATGAAGCGGAATTATATACCTTACATAGCTATTTTTAAAATAGGGTTATCGAGCACACCTAATTGTTTTGCTGACAACAGGGTAGCAATGAGGAGGCACTCTTTGTCTGGGATGCGATCAAGAACGCTGGCTTACGCGGCAAGGAAGTGCGTGTGATCGCGAGGAATCGGAGCAGCTTTGCCGAAGAAGAGAGAATTCAGTGAGCCAAAAAGATGAGTCCAACGACTGATGCTCCCACCATTGCGCCTGACCGCGAACTTGAAGAGGAGAATAACTCCGGTACCCCTCGCATCCAATGCCCGCTCTGCGGCTGGCCGCCGCGGAAGGAAGACCCCTGGTTCTGCACGTGCGGGAACGAACGGAACACATTTGATACAGGAGGAGTCTGCCCCGCTTGCCTACAACAATGGTCTGAGACCCAATGCCTATCGTGCAGCCGATGGTCGCCGCATTCGCTCTGGTACGCCAAGTGAAGAGCTCTAATTCGCGGGATTGCGTTCTACAGCGAGCCGATGCGGTCCCAGCCACCGGGGTAGGTGGTATATGGGACTTTTGGAACCAAAGATCACGGTTGTCCCGCGTGTTTTGTCGTTAGTGTTGTGCCCAGCCCCGCATAAAGGTAGTGATCGCCGAAGGCCTTTCTTAGGGCTGTGAACGCTGGCTCTCCGGTGCAGTGACCGGGGGCAACGTATTCGACTTTGAACCGATCATGCAGCGCGGTGACGATCCTCTCGATGTCTGGATCGGTTGCGACAACAAGATGAAAGCCGCCAGCGATGAAGTGAATACGGGGATTGATCGCAGTTGCAGCTTCGACGATTTTGTCGATGCCGGGATGGGAACAGCCAACCAGGATGACCAGTCCTTCAGAGGTATTGATGACCAAGGCGAGTTCGCGCAGTTCGAGAGTACCCGGCTTATCGGATACGAGTGTAACCAATTGGATATTCGGTGCGATTTCGGTGTTCTTGTCCACAAGTTGGAAATCGGCACCCGGCCAAGCTGAGCCAAACCGCATAACTTCTGGGGGCGCACCGTTGTAATAACGTTGCTCTTGCGGAAGAGACGGGTCTTTGCGATAGAAGGTGCTCGGCAAGTCGGCACCATAGACCCCAAATCCTTCCTTCGGCGCGTAGATGGGCACTCTTGGGTTCACGCTTAAAACGTAGCTCAGTCCTCCCATGTGATCCCCATGGCGGTGCGACATCACCACAAAATCCAGTTTGGCTAGGTCGATTCCTTTTGCCTTCGCATTCTGCGCGAGGATGTCCGGGTTGTTTCCGGTGTCGAACAAAATGCGCTTGCCGCCGTATTCGACAAGAGCGGCATAGCCCCAGTCTTTCTGCATTGCAGAATTCTGTCCGAAAGCGTCGTACAGAAGAGTGACTTGTGCCTTCGTCAGATCAGCATTTGCGCCGGTAGCAGATTGTACGGAGCCGGTTTCCACCAGAACCAGAAGTGCCACAGAAACAGCCCAAGACATGGCTGTCATTTCTTCCTCCAGAGTTTGCATAAGCCTAGCATCTCGGATGTCGCACGCGCCTTACCTTTTGCAGCGGGTGGTCGCCGCATTCTCACTGGTATGCAGAATGAATGTCAGAGGGTTGAAGTAGAATCTCAAACAGATTTTGCATGCCTGAGACTTCGACCACTGCCACCGCTCCGCAGCATCAGCAGCCCGCCCAAACTGCTGATGACATACTCACGATTTGCGCGATTTGCGTTCTTGCGGCCATTTTGTCTAACGTCCTGCACGAGGGCGTGGGGCACGGGCTCACCGCTCTGTTAACCGGAGCAAAATCGGGATTGCTCACCACCGTAGCTTGGTCGAGTGCGTTCGACTCCCGTCTGGTTGAGGCGGGCGGAACATTGGTGAATCTCGCGGCTGGGCTGATCTTTTGGCTCGTGCTGCGCAGCGCCAGAAACGTCTCGATGCCAACTCGCTACTTCCTGCTCATCAGTTGCGCGTTCAATTTGTTCTCAGGAACTGGGTATTTTCTCTTTTCAGGTGTGACCGACTTCGGGGATTGGGCGGCTGTGATTTCAGGGCAGCACCTGCATTGGCTCTGGAGGGTGCTGTTGGTCGTGCTGGGAGCGGTTTCATACTATGCGGCTGTTCGGGTGGTTGGAGCCGGGCTGGTGCGTTACGTGGGAGTTCCGCGAGAGCAGCACAGGCGCTTGCGAAAGGTGACCATTTTGCCGTACTTCTCAGCCATTTTGTTGCTCAGCATAGCGGGACTTCTGAATCCGCTAGGGATACAACTGCTGTGGCAGTCCGCCCTGCCCGCGACCGCTGGTGGTCAGAGCGGATTACTGTGGTTGCAATACTACATTCCGCGAGAAACGGAACCGAAGCGAACGCCCGAACAACTTGGCCGCAACTACGTGTGGATCGGCGTAGCGGCTGTTTTGGCATTCCTCTACGTTGTCATTCTGGGACCCGGAATAACGCTGCACCGTTAGCAAATCGCTGGTCGCCGCAAGACCGCTAAGCCGCCTCCGCGCCCACGCTACAATGTGCGCCTTCGGAATCGACAAATTGCGCCAGCACCCCGCCGAAATCCTGTTTCTTGGGAGGCATGCTGAACACAATGCCCTTGGCGCTCATTTCCCGGTAGAAAGCCTCGACATCGGCGACGGTGAAGCCCAATTCGACTTTTCCTGCTGGGCTCTTGTCGGAAGCTGGATGCAGAGCGAGAGTGGTTTCGCCCGTCACGAACTCGCTCCATCCCGGCGACTCGAACTTCAACGTTAGACCGAGCACATCGCGGTAGAACTTTACTGCTTTATCCATGTCGGCGACAAACTTGATGACGTACCTGAGTTGTGTTGCTTGCATGTCCGCTCCTCTCTGTGGACGATACCGGAGATCATGCTAAACAATCCGTTCTGCTTGGGCACACTCTATCGCAGCTTTCATTCCATTCAGAGTGTCTTGAGTTTCGCGGGCAATTTTTCGTCTCGTAACTAGGTTCAGCAGCTTGGCTTTCAGCGTCGGTGTGGAGTAGTAATAGCTGATCTCTATCTTCGTAGAAGACTGCCCGACACGATGAAGCGTCGTTTCGACAACGTAGTCAGGCAAGACCTTATATATTCCGCATGTGTCCTCCGGCAGTACAGTGACAAGCTTTTGCATGGGCACAATTTCGATGTCCTTCTCAATGCAGGTGTGTTTTCCCCCTGAGAGGTGGCATCGGTAGGAAACACCGGGTTCGCGGAGAGATTTGCCTGAGAGTAGGTCCACTTTTACTACACGCGGGTGGAACGGCGGGATTTTCGTAATATCCATGTTGAATTCCCACACCGTTTCCAACGGAGCATTGATGATCACTTCTTGTCTGGAACGAAACGGCGGTCTCATGTGGTTTTCACGAAATTTTCGCGCACAGGCGCACCTAGTCGAACTGCTATACTGGCTGGCTAGGTTCTCAGATTGCCTTCCTGAAGATCGCCAAATACAGGAAAAGCAGCAACGCGAATCCACTGAGCGCAGTTCTCACAGCATGCAATCTCACCCACCGTGCGAGGAGACGTTCTGCTTCGGCTGACCGCCTGTCCAGTGCAGGGTTCAATAACTGCTTGTTTGTCGGTAGGATGACGATGAGTGTGAACGGGATGACCGAAACCTGCAAGACTCCCGCAACGAGCCACCAGAATGTTGCCCCGGCAAGCCAAGATGCAATCGAAGACAGCAGGCACACGACTGCCAACGTGACCTGCATGATGGTGCCCCGGCGATAGCTGGGAGGAAATTCCGTCGCAGCTAGCTCTACTCCGCATTCCATTCTTGCCGGATGTTCAACGAGGTTGACGTACAAGGCGGCACCCGCGAACAAGCCGCAGGCGAGCAGAGCAACGAATTCCGCAATCTGGCGCATCGATTCCTCCTGCACGACAGATTCATCTTCACCCTGTGAGAAGCGGCATGATGGCAAACACCATGAGCAGCAGGCAATACACCGCTCCCGACACGGGGTCTCTGGTGGCGAAATAGCTCTTGATCGAGAGACCCCGAATCCAGAGCACGAATCCGAACTCCGCGATGAGCGTGAGGACTAATGCCATGCAACCCATCTCAAGTCGTGCAGACCACATCGACGGCACCGAAAGCCGCAGAACTGTCCAACGAGCCGCCACGATGGTGACCGCCAGCATGATGGGCATCTCCATCAGTTCGGCCATCCGCGTGCCGAAACGCGGGATGACCCACGGCGTGCGGATAGTTCCGAGCACGAAGCCCGCTCCAAACACCAGTGCGAAGTAGATTGCGGCCGCCTTCACCACCTGCATCACAGAGTGCCGCCGTCGTTGGCCGATGATAATCGCGCTTGCTTCCGCCAACACCACAGCACTATCAATTCGTTGACGACGAACAGGGTTCCGAAAATTGTTTTGTTACGGCTGGCCAGCCAGGTCGGGAGGTAGATATCGAAGTTGCTGGCACGCTCGTCGGTGTATCGGGCTGCCAAGTCCGACAGTGGGCATCTGCCTCCATTGACAGCTACCACCCCGCACTCCAGCAGAACAACCACGCTCAGGATCGCAGCCCAACGGAATCGGCGCAACACGGCTGCGACGGGCAAGACCAAAATGCTCGCCGCCAGAAATGCCCAAATCACCGTGTGCAAGAGCTTGATGGCTGTCAACACTGAGAGTTGCTCGCGGCTTTCGCCTTGCTTTGGTTCTGCACTCCGAGAATCTCGCCTTCAGCTTGGAGCCAGGCGTCCAAGGCGAAGCCGTCAACCCTTCCGTGCTGCTCGTACATCAGCGTCCCTCCAGAGTGAGTCACTGCCCTTCAAAGTTAGTATGCTGCTGCGGCAACCAAAGGGCAGTGATAGCAGTCACCCTGCTCTGACCGATCTCTGTGCTTTGGGTCACAGCGCCCATGTATACCCAGACCACAGTATAGGAAGGAAAGCAGGCGGGACTATGGAACCCGATGTTCTGAACCGATTGAGGCCCGTGGCGGCTAGGCAGACTCTCACCTTGACGCATTGCGGTCGCAAAACTGGGAAACCCTACGAGGTCACGATCTGGTTTGTTCTGGATGTCGACAGGTTCTACATCGGCACCGCGAACGTGAAGCGCCAATGGGTGCGCAACGTTCAGAAGACGCCGCAGATCAAGCTGTCCACCGGCGGCGAGAAGTTCGAGGGCACGGCTCGTTTCCTCACCGACCACAATGAGCACGAACGCGCCATGGCTGCGATTCGGAGGAAGTATTGGATGTATGTGCCCATCATGGCGCTTGGGCAGATTCTCATCAGGCTAGGCGTGATGGGCGACAATACGGGATCGTTCGAAGTCACGCTGTCTGGTAGTTAGAACACCCGTGTGGCGACTCGATGGGGCCAATTGGACATTTCTCGGTGGGATTGGCAGCGAAGCCTGCGGTTCCAAAAGTGCCCCTTGGCGTTCTGTTGTTAGCCACGTGGATTCTCGATGTCCTCGCCATTGTTTTTGGCTTCGCAGGTATAGAGAGGGGAGGCAGTACCGGACTTCCTTTATCTCACGGCCTCTTCATGTCGGTCACCTGGTCGCTGGTCGCCGCTTTCTTGGCTGCACGCATCTATCGAGATCATCGTGCAGGACTGGTTGTCGGCCTTTTGGTGTTCAGCCATTGGGTGCTGGACTTCGTTTCCCATCCCATCCCCTTTCCCAGCTTTTCTTGGCGCTCGTGGCAGTGGAGCTATGGACATCCGCTACCGTCCCGATCTTCCACTTCTCTTCGGCGGCTCACCGAAAGTCGGACTCGGCCTGTACAACTCCATCAGTGCGGCCGAAGCCACGGCATTGGAGTTTGGAATGTTCATTCTGGGGGGCGCAGTCTACGCGATGTACGTTTTCAAGAAGAGAAAAACTGGAACATCACACCCGGCATGAATCGGAGATGAACAAATGACGAACCTCGTCGCAGGACTATTGTTGATATTTACCTTAAACATGTGGGCACAGCAGCCCACGGTGCAGCCGCTCAGTCCCGAGCCGGGCGCGCAGGTGAGGCTGGAATTTCTCCAAGCCTACAACGCGAAAGACGTGGACGCAGTTGTCGCACTGTACGCCGAAGACGCCACACTGGTGAGCGATGGGGGCACTTTCCGAGGACGCGACGAGATTAAGAAGTGGGTCAAGACGGGTGTGGATCAAGGGAGCAGGCTGGAAGCAATCGAGCCGAGCGTTGAAAAAAGCTCCGGAACACTCGCCTACGGGACAGGGCGAACGAGAAGGCGGGTCGGCTCCATCATTCATCTGGGACAGTACCTGATTGTGATGGAGAAGATTGGC
>Ga0075030_100004361_pt1 | contig 12795 bp, 11 predicted proteins | sample LitLauG_LLR_2012_FD_71393 | JGI IMG/M metagenome (GOLD analysis project Ga0075030, IMG submission 71393) | Freshwater sediment microbial communities from Pennsylvania, USA - Little Laurel Run_MetaG_LLR_2012 | ecosystem: Environmental > Aquatic > Freshwater > Creek > Sediment | place: USA... | reverse complement strand
CTCTGATCCCTCTGCTAAAGTCCGTAAGCCCTATTCGGGACCGAGCCCCCATCGTCTAGCGGCCGAGGACGCCGCCCTTTCAAGGCGGTAACACGGGTTCGAATCCCGTTGGGGGTGCTGTAACTCCCCAGCGTGCAGTTGCTGGTTGGGGACCTGTGGTGCAGTTTGGAGTGCACGCCGCCCTGTCAAGGCGGAGGTCGCGGGTTCAAATCCCGTCAGGTCCGCCACCCCGGAGTCCCCTCGTGGGACACCGGGGCGAGGTCGGGTAGCTCAGTTGGTAGAGCGCGCGCCTGAAAAGCGTGAGGTCACCGGATCGACGCCGGTCCCGACCACCGGGAAGTGGTTCCCCAGTCAGCCAGTGGTGCCGGTCCGACCGCTGTCCTGTGCGTGCCTCCGTGTCGGCGCCATCCAGCGACCGAGCGCAAGCACCGCCCCGACCAGCGGACCTGGGGCGCTGCCGACCATCGCAACGGGGCGCCCGAGTTCGACGAGCGCGAGCGGAGCGGTCGGTGCGAAGGCGATGGGTCCGACGATCGACCCGGCGATGGCACCGGCTGCGTCTGCCCACATCGCTCCGGGTGCCGCCCACCGCCCGGCGGAGGTTCGACGTGTCGCACGGCCAGAAGTCCCCACAGCGACGGTTTCGCCGGTGGATCCCCTCCGGGACGGCGGTCCGCCGCCGCACCCCGCGGCGAGCGCCCGTCGAGAGCGCTCATGGCGCCATCGGCTCGAAGTGCCGTTCGAGCTCGTTGGCGTAGTGGCGTCCGAGTTGCCGGCCGTGCTCGGCCAGCCAACCGGACAGCGCCGTCGGCCCCGTCGCCGGCCCGTCCGTGTCCGCCAGGCCACCCGACATCGCCGTGTATTCGTCGGCGGTGAGGAGCACGTCGTGGAGGAACAGACCGAGTCCCCACGAGCACAGGGGCAGCGCCGCCCCGGGCACGTGGACGAGGATCGAGCGGCTGCCGGTCGCCTCCTTGAGCATGCCGACGAGCTCGACGAAGGTCGGGCGCTCCGGTCCGACGGCGTCGCTCACGCTGTCGTGGCGCTCGGCTGCCTTTGCCAGGCAGAGCTGGGCCAGGTCATCGACGTGGATGCCGCGGATGCGGTAGGCACCTCGGCCACCGATGGCGAAGACCGGCAGGTGGCGGAGCAGCCACGCGATGTTGTTCAGGAGCACACCATCGCCTCCGAAGAGGATGGCAGGACGCAGGACCGCGTAGGAGATGCCGGCCTCGGCCAGCGCCCGCTCCACCTGGGCCTTGCCGCGGAAGTACGGCAGTGGCGAGTCGATGCTCGGATGCGTGATGCTCACGTGGACGATGCGCTGCACACCCGCACGCTTGGCCGCCTGGAAGAGCGTCCTCGAGTTGGCCACCGCCACGTCGTGGTCGGTGCGGTCATGGGCGAATCGGACCCAGTAGGTGTTGTACAGGGTGGTCGCCCCCTCGAGCGAGGCGACCAGGCCGAGTTGGTCGTCGAAGTCGAGGGGTCGCACCTGGACGTCCGTGTCCGCCGGCGCTCGGTCGGGATGCCCGGTCAGTGTCCGCACCTCCCGTCCGGAGCCGCGGAGCGCTCTGGCGATTGCGGCGCCCGAGTAGCTGAACGCACCGGTGACGACATCGAGACCGGTGTCGGCGGGTTGCGCATCGGTCGGGGCCGGGGTGTGCAGGGTGTCTGTCATGGGGTCTCCTTCGTCGTGGGTGAACCGAGCGCCTCGAGCAGACCTGCCAGCTGCCTGGCGTGGGCGAACAGGGTCAGGGCAGGTGCCGGGTCGCCGTCGAGGTGGGTGAGCATCTCGAGACCGAGGTAGAGGGCGACCATCCCGTAGGCGACGTCCCTTGACGGCAGGAGCGCTGCGATCGGAGAGCCGCCGACGGACCCGTCGATGGCCCGCTCCGCGAAGTCGAACCACGGACCGATCCGTGCCGCGACCTCCGTGCCGAGCCCCGGAGTGGATGAGGCGCCGGCGATCATCTCGACGAGCACGGTGACGTAGCCCTGGTCGAGGTCCTCGCGGAAGATGGCGGTCGCCACGTCCACGAGCTCGGACGGCGAGCTGACCCCCGCCACTGCGGCGTCGTACCGGGCGAGCCGACGTGCGCTGACCTCGTCGAGGGCGGCCAGCAGCAGGTTGACCACGGAGCCGAAGTGGTAGAAGACCAGCCCCTGGTTCGACTCGGCGCGCTCGGCGATGGCCCGTGCGCTCGCTCCGGTGAAGCCGTCCACCTTGAGCGCCTCGATGGCGGCGTCGACGAGGAGCCGACGGGTCTCGGTGGAGCGGTCGGACGTCTTGTTGGAGACCTGGCTCGCGGCGCCTGACTTGGCCATCCCGCTCCTTCAAATGATTGAGTGATTGCTCAAAGCATACACTCAAACACGGGCCGGGCGGGGAGATGGCGGCGAGATCTCCACGAGATCTCCAGGACTCCGGCAGCTGGCGGGGACAGCGCGGGAAACGCCACGTTCCGGAACGCCGGAGGCGCGGCAGCCCGGCTGCACCCGTGCGGACCCAGGGATGCAGCAGGGGGGACCGGGCACCGGCGTCCGGTCCCCGTCGCTCAGTCGAGCGGCAGGCGCGCCGCGACCGCGGCCAGTGCCTTCAGGTGGGCGTCGACGCCGCCCAGCTCCGCCCCCATCGTGTTGAGGGTGACGTGGGTCGCGCCGGCCACCCGCCAGGCCTCGATCCTGGCCAGGACGTCGTCGCGGTCGCCCCGCCAGTCCACCCGACCCTCCATGCCGATGGCGTCAGGGTCGCGCCCGGCGGCCTCGGCCGACCGGGCGATGATCGAGCGGGCCTCGTCGAGCTTCGGACCTGGTTGGACGAGCGGGATCCAGCCGTCGGCCAGCCGGCCCATCCGCTCATAGGCGCGTGGCGATGCGCCACCGAACCAGATGGGGATCGGCCGCCGCACCGGCAGGGGGGCGATGCCGGCGGCCGTCACCGTGTCGAACTCGCCGGCGAAGGTGACCGATCGTTCCGTCCACAGGGCGCGCAGCAGGCCGACCTGCTCCTCGATCCGTCGGCCCCGGGTGGTGAAGTCCTCGCCCAGTGCCTCGTACTCCACCGCGTTCCACCCGATGCCGACGCCGAGCCGGAATCCGCCCCGGGTCAGCAGATCGACCTCGGCCGCCTGCTTGGCCACCAGCACCGTCTGACGCTGGGGCAGGATCGTGATGCCGGTGACCAGCTCGAGCGAGGTGCAGCCGGCCAGGAACCCGAACAGCACGAACGGTTCGTGGAACTCGGTGTCGACGTCGTAGGGGCCGGTCCACGGCGCATGGGCCTCGGGGTCGGCGCCCACCACGTGGTCGTAGGCCAGGACGTGCTGGTAGCCGAGGTCCTCCACACCGGTCCCGTAGGTCCGCACGGCGCCGACGGTCGGGCCGATCTCGGTCTGGGGCAGGACGACGCCGATCCGCATGGCAGGGCTCCTCATCAGGTGGTCCGCGGCACCGCCTCGGTGCGCACCGCCGACGCTACCCGTGCCGGCACCGACGACTCAGAGCGTACGGACCTCGGCCTCCACGTCCCGGCCGGCGACCGGCCTCCGGAGGTCGGATGTGTCGCCGGTCGGCGCGGCGTCGCCGGTGCGGGCCGGCAGGGCCAGGTGGCCGTCGAGCACGTCGGTCGTGCCCGTCCGGGAATGAACTCCCTCCCGCGCTGTTGACATCGACAGTATTGCGATATATCGTGACTGCACGTGAGCAGTCTGGATAGACCGCCTTACATACGCAGAGGCCGGTCGGACGACCGTCCCAACCGATCACAAGGAGACACACCTGATGCACGAGCACCACGAACACCACACACACGACACGACACGACCCGGCTCCCAGGGCCGTCACGGCGGCCCACCCTGGGCCGCACGGGGCGATCTCGTCCTGGGCACCGTCCGGGGCCGCGGTCGCGGACGCGGACGGGGCAGGGGGGACTTCGGTCCGCCCTTCGGCCGTCACGGCGGATTCGGTCCGGGCTTCGGCCGGGGCGCCAAGGTCCGCCGGGGCGACGTCCGCGCCGCCATCCTCGCCCTCCTGGCCGAGGAGCCAATGCACGGCTACCAGATCATCACCGAGCTCTCCGAGCGCAGCGGTGGTGCCTGGCGGCCCAGCCCGGGCTCGGTCTACCCGACCCTCTCGGCCCTCGAGGACCAGGGGCTGGTGACCGCCGACCAGGCCGAGGGCAAGCGGGTCTTCTCGCTCACCGACGACGGTCGGGCCGAGGCGGAGGCGGCTGGCGACGGCCCCTCGCCCTGGGAGGAGGCCGCGGCGGGCGACCGTCCGGTGGCCGACCTGCGCGGGCTGATGGTCCAGGTGGCCAAGGCCACCATGCAGGTGGGCCAGGCCGGCACGTCCGGCCAGATCAAGGCCGTGGCCGACATCCTCACCGACACCCGTCGGCGGATCTACCTGGTCCTGGCCGACGGCGGTCCGACCGACGACGACCCGACGGTCGCCGAGGAGGACTGACCGTCCCGGGTCCCGACCCGGACGCCGTTCCGAGCCACCGCAAGCGGGGCACCCGAGGGTGCCCCGCTTGCTACGTTCGCGGCACCGTCAGCCCCAGGAGGCTCCGTGACCCCCGACATCCCGCCGAACGCCCCGTCCACGCCCGCCCGCACGGGCCGGCTGACCGAGCTCGGGTTCTACGGGCTGGCCGGCCAGCCCGACACCTCCCGCGACCTGGTCGACGAGGTGCGCCTCGGCGAGCAGCTCGGGCTCGGGTCGGTCTTCCTGTCCGAGCGGTTCGACAAGAAGGAGATCGGCGTCCTGTCCGGCGCGGCCGGAGCCGTCAGCGAAGACCTCACCGTGGTGACCGCGGCGACCAACCACAACACCCGCCACCCGATGATCACCGCCGGCCTGGCCCGGACCATGCAGAGCCTGACCGGGGGTCGGTTCGTGCTCGGGCTCGGGCGGGGCATCCCGCTCATCCAGGACAGCTACGGCATCCCCCGGATCACCACCGCCGCCCTCGAGGACTTCGCCGGCATCCTGCGCCGGCTGTTCCGGGGCGAGTTCATCGTGGCCCATGACGGCCCGGCCGGGTCGTGGCCCCTGCTCTACCTGGCCGCCATCGACGAGTACCTGCCCCTCGGCCTGGTCGCCTTCGGCCCGCACTCGCTGGCGCTGGGCGGACGGTGCTTCGACGAGGTCATCCTGCACACGTTCTTCACCGAGGAGACCACCAGGCGGTGCGTCGCCACCGTCAAGGAGGCGGCCGAACGGGCCGGCCGGGACCCGGACGAGGTGGCCGTGTGGTCGTGCCTGGCCACGGTGGGCGACCACATCCCCGAAGCGGCGCGCCTGATGAAGACGGTCGGACGGCTCGCCACCTACCTCCAGGGCTACGGCGACCTGCTGGTGGCCACCAACGGGTGGGACCCGGCCGTCCTGGACCGGTTCCGGGCCGACCCGGTGGTGTCGGGCTTCCTCGGGGGGATCGACAGCCACGCCACCACCGCGCAGCTCGAGCACCTGGCCACGCTCCTGCCCGACGAGTGGCTGGCCGCCGGTGCCACCGGGACCGCCGCACAGTGCGCCGCCGCCGTGCGGGGCCAGCTGGGACTCGGGTGCGACGGGGTCATCCTCCACGGCGCCACCCCGCTCGAGCTCGAGCCGGTGGTGGCCGCCTACCGCGCCGGCTGAGCCCGGCGCACCTCGGGCCGGCACCCGGCGAGTGGCTCAGGCGCCTTCGTAGTCGAAGCCGAGGTCGGGCGCGGTCAGCAGGGCGGTGAAGGCCAGGCCTTCGGCGGCGGCCATGGCCCCGCACGTCCCCCCGCGATCGACGACCGCCACCAGCAGCACCGGTTCGGCGCCGGCTTCGCGCACCGCGTGGGCCGCCTCGAGCAGCGACGTGCCGCGGGTGACCGTGTCCTCGGTGATGACCACCTTGTCGCCCGGGTCCAACGCCCCGGCGATCCGACCGCCGGCACCGTGGTCCTTGGCCTCTTTGCGGACGCTGAAGGCCCTCAGGTGGCGGCCCCTGGCCGCGGCCACCCCGGCGGTCACGAAGGCGACCGGGTCGGCGCCCATGGTCAGGCCGCCGATAGCGGTGGCGTCGTCGGGCACGACCGACAGGATCCCCTCGGCCACCAGCACCATCGCCTCGGGCCGGCACACCGTCTGCTTCGAGTCGATGAACCAGGAGCTGGTCCGGCCGGACTTGAGGGTGAACTCGCCGCGCTTGACCGAGTGGGCCAGGAGGTGGTCCCGCAGGGCCTCGAAGGGCGTGCCGGGCAGCGGGGTGCTCATGCGTCGCCCCACAGGCTGGGTCCGACCAGGTCGACCCCGTGCTCGCCCGCCTCCACCCGGCCCACCACGCATGGGACCAGGCCGGCGTCGGACAGGGCGGCCAGCGCGTCGTGCACCGTGTCGGCGCCCACCGCCAGGACCATGCCGAGTCCGAGGTTGAACACCCGTGCCATCTCCTCGTCGTCCACCCGTCCGAGGCGTCGGATCTCGGCGAAGATCGCAGGCACGTCCCACGTCCCCCGATCGACCACCGCACGGGTTCCCTCGGGCAGCGACCGGGGGATGTTGCCCTCGAACCCGCCGCCGGTGATGTGGGCGACGGCGTGGACGTCGGCGGCGGCCACCGCGGCACGGACCGCCGGGGTGTAGATGACCGACGGACGCAGGAGCTCGTCGCCGAGGGTCACGTCGGCCCCCTCCCACGCCGGGCCGTCGAGGGACAGCCCCGCCCGGTCCAGCAGCACGTGGCGGGCCAGGGTGTAGCCGTTGCTCCGCAGCCCGGGCGAGGGCAGGCCGATCAGTACGTCGCCCGGCCGGACCCGGGACGACCCGAGGACCCGCTCCTGGTCGACCACGCCCACCGCGAATCCGACCAGGTCGAACTCGCCTGGCTGCATGATGCCGGCGTGCTCGGCCATCTCGCCGCCCAGCAGTGCGGCGCCCACCTGCCGGCAGCCCTCGGCCACCCCGGACACCAGGTCGGCCATGTCGGCGGGCTCGACGGCCCCGGCCGAGATGTAGTCGAGGAAGAACAGCGGCTCGGCGCCCTGGCACACCAGGTCGTCCACGCACATCGCCACCAGGTCGACGCCGATGGTGTCGAGCCGTCCGACGTCCTGGGCCACCACCAGCTTGGTGCCCACCCCGTCGGTGGCGGCCACCAGGACCGGCCGGTCGTAGCGGGCGGTGTCGAGCCGGAAGAGGCCGCCGAAGTCACCCAGGCCGCCCAGGACCTCGTCGCGGCGGGTGGAGGCGACCATCGGCTTGATCAGGTCGACCGCCCGCTCGCCGGCGTCGATGTCCACCCCCGACGCGGCATAGGTGGCCGGGGTCCCGTCGGGCGGTCGGGGGGTGCTCGCCACGCCGACGGTCAGGCCGGGGTGGAGCCGGCGGTGGCGGTCACCGTGGGGCGTTCGCTGATCGCCACCGGCACCCGCTGGACCGGGACCGGGTAGTTGCCGGTCAGGCAGGCGTCGCAGAACCCGGCACCGGGGGCGTCGATCGCCTCGACCAGGTGCTCGATGCTGAGGTATTCGAGCGAGTCCACGTCGAGGTAGTCGACGATCTCGTCGAGGGTCTTCACCGCGGCCAGCAGCTCGGTGCGGTCGGGGGTGTCGATGCCGTAGTAGCAGGGCCACTGGAACGGAGGCGAGGAGATGCGCAGGTGCACCTCGGCCGCCCCCGACTCGCGCAGCATGCGCACCATGGCCCGGGTGGTGGTCCCCCGCACGATGGAGTCGTCCACCACCACCAGGCGCTTGCCGGCGATGTTCTCCCGCAGCGGGTTCAGCTTGCGGCGCACCCCGTTGGCCCGCTCGGCCTGGGTCGGGGCGATGAACGTGCGGCCGATGTACCGGTTCTTGACCAGGCCCTGGCCGTAGGGGATGCCGGAGCCCAGGGCGTACCCCTCCGCGGCGGGCACGCCCGAGTCCGGCACGCCCATGACCAGATCGGCCTCCACCGGGCGCTGCCGGGCCAGCAGCTGGCCCATCCGGCGGCGGGCGCCGTGGACCTCGTTGCCGTAGAGCCGGGTGTCGGGCCGGGCGAAGTAGACGAACTCGAAGATGCAGAGCTTCGGGTCCAGCCGCTCGTCGGGGAAGGGCCGCGCCGAGCGGACCTCTTTGCCGTCGATGACCACCATCTCCCCCGGCTCGAGCTCGCGGATGAACGTCGCCCCGATGACGTCGAGCGCGGGGGACTCCGACGCCAGGACCCAGCCCTGTTCGAACTCGTCGGTCGCCTCGAGCCGGCCCAGGCACAGCGGACGGAAGCCGTTCGGGTCGCGCACGCCGATGATGCGGTCGCCGTCCATCAGGACGAAGGAGAACGCGCCCTCGACGCTGGGCAGCACCTCCATCAGGGAGCGCTCGAGGTCGTCGGCGTGCTCGGCCCGGGGCCGCTCGGGCAGGTCGGGCGGGAACGCCTGGGCCAGGAGCTCGGCCACCAGGTCGCTGTCCGAGGACACCAGGCCCGGGAGCATGTTGGCCTGCCCGGCCAGGGAGTCGGTGTTGGTCAGGTTGCCGTTGTGGGCGAGCCCGAACCCGGCACGACCCACACCCCGGAACACCGGCTGGGCGTTGATCCAGTCGCTGGAGCCCGCCGTCGAGTACCGGGTGTGACCGATGGCCAGGTGGCCACGGAGTCCCGAGAGCTTGCGCTCGTCGAACACGGTGGTGACGAGGCCCATGTCCTTCATCACGGTGATCAGGTCGCCGTCGCTGACGGCCATGCCGGCCGACTCCTGGCCACGGTGCTGCAGTGCGTAGAGGCCGTCGAAGGTCAGGTGGGCGACAGCACGTCCCGGGGCGTAGACCCCGAAGACGCCGCAGGCTTCCTTGGCATCCATCATCGGTTGGTCACCGCACACACCGGGGGTCGTCGGACGGGACGGCCGGGGGCGGGACGGACGCACACCTGGCCACGTGTCCACTCTAGTGCGACCCGCTCCCGGTCCGCCCATCAGCGCACGCCCGGTCGCCCCCGTCGTGCCGTCCCGGACCCGAACGGCACGGCCGCGACGCCGCGACGCCGCGACGCCGCGAGTAGGTTGACGCCCCGGAACGAGCGAGGGAGACGGCGCGGGATGCGAGTGACCGTGGGCGGGACGGGGACGGCGGGACGCGCAGCCGGACGGCGCCGGACCGGGGTGGTGGCGGCCATGGTGGCGCTGACCATGCCGGGCGCCCTCGGGGCCATCGCAACCGCGCCGGCCGGAGCTGCGGGGCCCCTGCCGCACTCCGCCACCGGCGGACCGGGTGCCCCCGACTGGGCCGGTCCGGTGGCAGCCCGGGCGCGCGCGCTCCCCCCGGCCGGCGAAGTGATGCGGGGTGCGTCCGGCGGTGCGGACCGCCGTCCGTCCCGGTCCGCTGCCACCCCGGCGGTGACGGTGAACACCCCGGTCTGCACCTACGACGGGCTCCCGACCGGCGAGGTCGTGGGAGGAGTCACCCCCGGCTCGACCGTCGTCATCGCCTGCACCGGGTGGGGGCCCGGCGCCACCGTCCAGGTCGCCGAGTTCAGCCCGCTGTTTCTCGACCCCAGCTCGTCGAACGCCAACGCCGAGGTGGACACGGCGGACCAGCGGAACGTCACCGCCGACGCCGCGGGCACCCTGCACGCCTCGTTCACCGTCCCCGCCCGGTTCAGCGCCTCCGACCCTGCCGCCGTCTGCCCGCCCAGCGCCGCGCAGATCAGTGCCGGCGACCTGCGGTGCGGCATCATCCTGGCCGACTTCGCCAGCCCGCCCACCATCCTGGGGGTGGGGCTGGTCGCCCTCGACTACGCCGTCCCGGCCCCCACCGGTGCCGCCGCGGTCGGCATCGCCCCCACCCCGGACGGCAAGGGGTACTGGCTGGGGTGGAGCAACGGCGCCGTCACCCCCCACGGCGACGCCACCTGGTTCGGTGACGCGTCGGGCCTCACGCTGTCCGCCCCGATCGCCCACATCGTGCCCACCTGGGACGGCAACGGCTACTGGCTGGTGGCCGGCGACGGGGGGACGTTCGCCTACGGCGACGCGCCCTTCTACGGGTCGATGGGCGGAGCCAGGCTCGACCGACCGGTGGTGGACCTCGCCCCCACACTCGACGGTGGTGGCTACTGGCTGGTCGGCTCGGACGGCGGGGTGTTCGCCTTCGGCGACGCCGGATTCTTCGGGTCGATGGGCGGCCACCCGCTCAACCGGCCGGTGGTCGGGCTCGCCACCGACGGCGCCACCGGCGGCTACTGGGAGGTCGCCTCGGACGGGGGGATCTTCGCCTTCGGCGCCCCGTTCCACGGCTCGACCGGCGACATCGCGCTGAACCGGCCCATCAACGGCATGACCGCCACCAACGACTTCGGCGGCTACCTGTTCGTGGCCTCGGACGGCGGGGTGTTCGCCTTCGGCGACGCCGGATTCTTCGGCTCGGCCGGGAGCCAGACCCTGGCCGCACCGATCGTGGGGATGGCGGTGGACCCGGCGACCGACGGCTACTGGCTGGTCGGGGCCGACGGCGGGGTGTTCGGGTACAACGCCCCCTACCTCGGGGCGAGGTAGTCCGCCCGAAGACAGGCCCGTCCGCCGTTCGGCGCACCCGTCCCGACACACACTGCCGGTAGGGTCCCCGCGGTGATCGACCTCCACACCCACTCGGACCGCTCCGACGGGAGCGAGGCGCCGGCCCGGGTCGTCGAACTGGCCGGGGAGGTCGGCTGCAGTGCGGTCGCCCTCACCGACCACGACACCCTCGAAGGACTGCCCGCGGCCCGGGTGCGGGCCGACGAACTCGGCATCCGCCTGGTGGCCGGCTGCGAGGTCTCCTGCCTGCCGGTGGCCGGTGGCGGGGTGCACGTGCTCGTGTACTTCGTCGACGACACGACCAGTCCGCTCGGCCTCGAACTCGCCCGCCTCCGCCAGGACCGACGGGCCCGCAACGACGCCCTGGCCGATCGGCTGCAGCAGCTCGGCATCCCGGTGACGGTGGACATGGCCGCCGCCCACGCCGGCACGGTGGCCGGGATCGGCCGGCCGCACTTCGCCCAGGCCATGCTCGACATCGGGGCGGTGGCCTCACTGGACGATGCGTTCGAGCGCTACCTCGGCAACGGCGGCGCGGCCTACGTCCCCAAAGGACGGCTGACGGTGGCCGACGTGTGCCGGCTGGCCCGCGACTCGGGCGGGGTCGCGGTGCTGGCCCACCCGCTCACCGTCGGCCTGTCGGGGGACGCCCTGGCCGCCACCGTCGCCCGGCTGGCCGCTGCCGGACTCGTCGGACTCGAGGTCGTGTACGGCCGCTACTCGCCCCGCCAGCGCACCGACCTGGGCAACCTGGCCCGGCGGTTCGGCCTGGTGGCCACCGGCGGGTCCGACTTCCACGGCGCGTCCAAACCCGACCTGCACGTGGGCACCGGAACCGGCGACCTGAAGATACCCGACCGGGTGCTCGACCAGCTGGAGACGGCCCGGCCGACCCCCTGAGCCGGCCGGACCGACCCGGCACCCGGGGACGTTCAGTTGGTGACGGGCGCCAGGTCGTCGAGGAGGTCGGGCAGCCGACCCCGCCAGGCGGTGGTGGCCTCGGCCACACCGACGTCGACCAGGTCGCCGATGACGATCCGGTCCCCGCCGGCGGTGCCCAGCACCCGGAACCCGATGCCGGCGTCGGCCGCCCGGGACAGCAGGTCGTGGCTGCGGGTGGTGCACACGACCACGCGTGACGGCGCCTCGGTGAACAGCTCGTGGTGGTCCGCCACCCCGGACACCTGCACGCCGACCCCCGACCGCACCGCCAGCTCGGCCAACGTCACGCCGATCCCCCCACCCGACACGTCGTGGATCCCGTCCACCAGTCCGTCGCCGCCGGACACGCCCTCGGCCACCAGCTCGCCCACGAACCCGACGAGGCGCCCGTGCCCGGCCAGGTCGAGGGGCGGCAGCGTGCCGTTGCGGTGGTGCCGCAGCTCGACGGCCCAGCGCGATCCGGCCAGCGACGGGGGCCGCCGCCCGGCGTAGGTGCCGGCGGCACTGGCGTCGAGCAGCACGAGGGTGCCCCCGTCCACCAGGGTCACCCCCGGCGGGCGGGCGGCCAGGTGCTCGACCAGTCCGAGGCCCCCGATCACCGGCGTGGGGTCGATGTCGCGGCCGTAGCTCTCGTTGTAGAGGCTGACGTTGCCGCCGATCACCGGGATGCCGAGCGCCAGGCACGCCTCGCGCATCCCGTCGATCGCCTCGGACAGCTGCCACATGACCTCGGGGTGCTCGGGATTGCCGAAGTTGAGGCAGTTGACCACCGCCTTCGGCACCGACCCGGCGCACGCCAGGTTGAGCGCCGTCTCAGCCACCGTGGCCGCCGTGCCGGCCCGGGGGTCGAGGGAGCACCACACCGGGTTCGAGTCGGTGGTGAGGGCGAGCCCCCGCTCCGACGGCGGCAGGCCGGGGGCGGCCAGGCGCAGCACGGCGCTGTCCCCGCCCGGGCCCTCGACCGTGTTGAGGAACAGCTGGTGGTCGTACTGGCGGTACACCCACGTCGGGTCGGCCAACAGCGCCAGCAGGTCGTGGCCGCAGTCGGCGGGGGGCGCCAGGGCGCCGGGGTCGTCGGCCAGGCGGGCGTCCTGGTCGGCCGGGCGGGCCAGGGGCCGGTGGTACAGCGGGGCGTCGTCGCTGAGGGCGACCGCCGGAACGTCGCCGAGGACCGGGCCGTCGAAGCCGTCGAGGATCCGGAGCCGGCCCGCAGCCCCGGCCGGCGCCTCGGTGACCCTGCCCACCACCGCGGCCCGGACCTCCCACTTCGCGCACAGCTCCTGGACCCGGGGAAGGTCCGTCGGGGTGACGATGGCCAGCAT